>ERZ1673747.8-NODE-8-length-351072-cov-30.046231_pt1 | contig 351072 bp, 316 predicted proteins | sample MGYA00580220_ERZ1673747 | MGnify/ENA primary metagenome ERZ1673747 (study PRJEB41218, sample SAMN15661769) | gut metagenome | host: Homo sapiens | place: Canada: London | collected 2015-08-20/2019-03-30 | study: EMG produced TPA metagenomics assembly of...
GTAGCTCAGTTGGTAGAGCAGCTGATTTGTAATCAGCAGGTCGGGGGTTCAAGTCCGTCCACCAGCTCCAGACCTGCGGTCGGCGATTCGTGATGAGTCGTCGACCGTTTTTATTTACCCAATGCTTTTTTCTCCCCACAAATTACCTTTCAGAGAATGAATAATCTGCGATAAACTGCGGGCTGTTTCCGTCTTACGCAGGCGGATAGGCATCATGCTGGATTTTGCCGTGTCCGCTTTAGTGCATTAGCATTCAAAAATGTGTTGACTTTTAAATACAACCGGCCTATAATGAGGTACAGTTACTCCAGAATAAAGGATATGATAACCGATGATGACCGGCGCAGCCGCCATGGTAAAATGTTTGCAGCTTGAAGGTGTAACCACCGCGTTTGGTTACCCCGGTGCTGCCATATGCCCGTTTTACGACTGCCTTGTCGGCAGCGGAATACACCATATACTCGTGCGTACCGAACAAAATGCTGCTCATGCTGCCAGTGGGTATGCCCGTGTCTCCGGTAAGGTCGGCGTATGTATTGCCACCTCCGGTCCCGGCGCTACCAACCTGATCACCGGCATCGCCTCGGCACATATGGATTCCATTCCCCTGGTGGTGATCACAGGGCAGGTGCGCAGCGATCTGCTCGGACGTGACGTTTTCCAGGAGGCGGACATCACCGGCGCAGCGGAGCCGTTTACCAAACACAGCTACATAGTCAAAAACGCTGCGGATATTCCGCAGATTTTCAAGGAAGCCTTTTATATCGCCGGAACTGGCCGGCCGGGACCGGTGCTCATCGACGTGCCGATCGATATGCAGCAAAAAAACATCCCGGATTTCGATTACAGCGAACCAGCCGACATCATCGGCTACAAGCCGCGCAGTCAGGGGCATGCCCTTCAGCTGCGCAAAGCAGCAGAGGCAATTCAAAGCGCCAAGCGACCGGTGCTCTGCGCGGGCGGCGGCGTGTTTTCTGCGCATGCGCAGAAGGAACTGCGGGCATTTGTGGAAAAGACCGGCATTCCCACCATATCGACCATGATGGGAATCGGTGCACTGCCCACAGCGCACCCGCTGAATCTCGGCATGCTTGGCTCCCATGGCTGTGCGCCGGCCAATAAAGCGATGCGCGATGCGGATCTTGTGATCATGGCGGGTGCTCGCGTCGGCGATCGGGCGGTGGCCTCCCCCGGTCAGGTGGCCATGCGGGCCAAAATCATCCATATCGATATCGACCCGGCCGAAATCGGCAAGAATATGCCGGCGCATATCCCGATCGTGGGGGATCTGCGGCTGGTACTTGCCGATCTGACCGCGCATTACGACGGACCGCAGGCGCCCAAAGAGTGGGTATCCGCCGTTACCGACCGTAAGGCGCGGTATGCGGCAAAGCCTCTGCCGGAAGAAAGCGGCTTTGTCGAACCCAAAGGGCTGATGCGGATGCTGTCACGCCGGATGGCTGCGGATGCGGTGCTGTGCGCCGATGTCGGACAGAATCAGATCTGGTCGGCGAACTTCTTTGAAATGCGCGACGGCCGCTTTCTCACCTCCGGCGGTATGGGAACGATGGGTTACTCCATTCCCTGCGCCGTGGGTGCCAAAAGCGCGGATCCATCCAAACAGGTCTGCGCTGTGTGCGGCGACGGTTCATTCCAGATGAGCATGATGGAGCTCGGCACCATTTGTCAGGAGCGCCTCGGCGTGAAAATCATTATCATGCAGAACACCCGGCTGGGCATGGTGCGCGAGCTGCAGGACAACCTCTATCACGGCGTCCACAGTGCAGTCTATCTGGACGGAAGTCCGGATTTTGTCAAGATCGCCGCCGCCTACGGCATCCGTGCGCGGATGGTTTCCTCTAATACAGAAGCGCAGGAAGCCGTGGAGGAAATGCTCGCGGACGATCAGCCGTATCTGCTGGTGTGCCATGTACGGCCGGATTATCCTTCCCTGTAATCCAACGGAAAGGCAGGCTTTGTTCTGATGAAATACACCATGTCTGTGCTGGTGGAAAACCATGCCGGCGTCCTTTCCAAGGTATCCGGCCTGTTTTCCCGGCGGGGCTTCAATATCGATTCCCTCGCGGTCGGCGTGACCGAGGATCCCACCATCTCACGCATGACCATTGTAGTCAACGGCGATGAATATACGGTTGAGCAGCTGGAAAAGCAGCTTAACAAGGTTATCCCGGTCATCAAGGTCAAAACTCTTCGGGAAGGGGATTTTATCCCGCGCATCCTTTCGCTGATCAAGGTATCGGTCAACGCCGGGTACCGCGCGGAAATCATGCGCATCACCGAGCTGATGGGTGCCCGAATCGTTGATGCCACCCGTACTACGCTGACCATCGAGTTCTCCGACACGGCCGAGCGCACCGAAACGCTGGAGACGCTGCTGCGCCCCTACGGCATCCGCGAAATCGTGCGTACCGGCGTGATTGCCATCGAAAAGGGGCCAGACCCCACCCGCACCGTCAAACGGCAGGGATAAATACCGACCAAAAAACGCCCCGGCGTTTTTTAGAAGCGGGACAACCATCCCGCAATTCAATTTTTGCCGCCAACACCGGCACAGGAGGAATGTATCATGGCAAAAATCTACTACCAGAACGACTGCAATCTCAGCGTACTCAAGGACAAAACCGTTGCGATTATCGGCTACGGCTCCCAGGGTCACGCCCATGCGCTCAACCTGCATGAAAGCGGCGTCAATGTGATCGTTGGCCTCTACAACGGCTCCAAGAGCTGGGCGAAGGCTGAAGCGGCCGGCCTGAAGGTCATGACCGCTGCGGATGCGGCGAAGGCTGCAGACGTCATCATGATCCTGATCAACGACGAGAAGCAGGCCGACATGTACAAGAAGGACATTGAGCCGAATCTCACTGCTGGCAAGGCTCTGGCCTTTGCACACGGCTTCTCGATCCATTTCGGTCAGATCGTACCGCCGGCAGATGTCGACGTGTTCATGATCGCGCCGAAGGGTCCGGGCCACACGGTGCGCAGCGAGTATGTTGAGGGTAAGGGTGTTCCCTGCCTCGTGGCGATTCACCAAGACGCGACCGGCCGCGCACTGGATGTTGCTCTTGCCTATGCGGCCGGAATCGGCGGCGCCCGCGCCGGCGTGCTGGAAACCACCTTCAAGACCGAGACCGAAACCGATCTGTTCGGCGAACAGGCGGTCCTGTGCGGCGGCGTCACCGCGCTGATGCAGGCCGGTTTTGAGACGCTGGTGGAGGCTGGATACGATCCCCGCAACGCCTATTTCGAGTGCATCCACGAGATGAAGCTGATTGTCGATCTGATCTACAAGGGCGGCTTCTCGATGATGCGGTATTCCATCTCCGACACCGCCGAATTCGGCGATTACGAGACCGGCAAGCGTCTGATCACCGACGAAACCAAGAAGGAAATGAAGAAGATCCTGCACGAGATCCAGGACGGCACCTTCGCTTCCAAGTGGATCAACGAAAACAAGGTCAATCGTCCGCATTTCAACGCCTGCCGCCGCATGGCTGCCGAGCATCAGCTCGAATCGGTCGGCAAGGAACTGCGCAAGCTGTACAGCTGGAACGAGGAGAAATAAGTTCACTGCTGTCAACACCCCGTATGCCATATGGCATACGGGGTGTTTTCTGTGTTTCTATAATTTGTTTTACGACTGTTTCTCTGCCAGATGAATGTCCGTCCAGTCCGAGAAGTGTGTTGATCTATCGTTATCCCCTATCTTGACAGCTGTGCCTTATTTCAACGTCAACTTAAATCCGCTTTGTCTTTTAAAGATAAAAACCTACCCCGCGCATGTAGCGCGGGGTAGGTCATTTCCCGGGTTATGGGATCAATACATGCCGTCCATACCACCGGCCGGAGCCGCAGGGGCTGCCGCAGCCGGTTCCTTCTTATCGGTGACAAGGGACTCGGTGGTGAGCACCATGGCCGCCACCGAAGCCGCATTCTGCAGCGCAGAACGGGTGACCTTGGTCGGGTCGACGATACCGGCAGCAAACATATCGACATACTCTTCCTTCGCGAAGTCGAAGCCGTAGTTGACCTTGCCGGAATTACGGATCTTATCGATGATGACGCTGCCCTCGAGACCGGCGTTGAGCGCGATCTGACGCACCGGCTCCTCAATCGCCTTGAGAACGATCTTCGCGCCGGTTTTGACATCACCGTCCGCAGAATCAATCAGGCTATCCAGCGCGCAGGCCGCATTGATCAGCGCCACGCCGCCGCCAGCCACCAGACCTTCTTCCACAGCCGCCTTCGTCGCAGACAGTGCGTCTTCAATGCGCAGCTTCTTTTCCTTCATTTCCACTTCAGTAGCCGCGCCGACCTTGATGACCGCCACACCGCCGGCGAGCTTCGCCAGACGCTCCTGCAGCTTTTCACGATCAAAATCAGAGGTGGTGGTTTCAATCTGGCTGCGGATCTGGCCGACACGGCTCTTGATCTCAGCCGGATCGCCTGCACCATCAACAATGATGGTGTTTTCCTTCTGCACCTTAACCTGACGCGCACGGCCAAGCTGCTGCATCGTGGTTTCCTTCAGCTCCAGGCCGAGCTCATCGGAAATCACTTCGCCGCCGGTGAGGATGGCGATGTCGCGCAGCATTTCCTTGCGGCGGTCGCCGAAGCCCGGCGCTTTAACTGCAACGCAGGTGAAGGTACCGCGCAGCTTGTTGACGATCAGGGTGGAGAGCGCTTCGCCCTCAACATCCTCCGCGATGATTACCAGCTTCTTGCCGGCCTGCAGAATCTGCTCGAGCAGCGGCAGGATATCCTGGATGTTGGAAATCTTCTTATCGGTGATCAGGATATAAGCGTCATCGATGACCGCTTCCATCTTATCGGTATCAGTCACCATGTACGGCGTGATATAGCCGCGGTCGAACTGCATACCCTCGACCACTTCGGAGTACGTCTCGGCGGTCTTGGATTCCTCAACCGTGATAACGCCATCGGCAGAAACCTTATCCATCGCCTCGGCAATGAGCTTACCGATTTCCGCGTCGCCGGAAGAAACGGTCGCCGCGCTCGCAATGTCATCGGAGCCGTTGACCTTCTTGGAGTTCTCCTCCACCTTCCTGACAACCGCATCCACCGCGTCCTGGATTCCCTTCTTGACGCCCATCGGATTCGCACCGGCCGCCACGTTCTTCATCCCTTCACGGATGAGCGCCTGCGCAAGCAGGGTCGCCGTAGTCGTGCCGTCGCCGGCCACATCGTTGGTTTTGGTGGAAACTTCCTTAACCAGCTGCGCGCCCATATTTTCAAACGGGTCATCCAGCTCGATTTCCTTCGCAATGGTCACACCATCGTTGGTGATCAGCGGAGCACCGAATTTCTTATCCAGCACCACGTTGCGGCCGCGCGGCCCAAGGGTGATCTTGACGGTGTTGGCCAGCTGGTCAACACCGGACTGCAGCGCCTTGCGCGCTTCTTCGCCAAAAAGAATCTGCTTTGCCATGATATCTTCCTCCTACCTTTTCGTTCGACTCGGCCTTATTCCACAACCGCGAGGATATCGCTCTGACGGACGATGGTGTATTCCTCGCCGTCAACCTTAACCTCGGTGCCGGAATATTTGCTGGTGATTACCTTATCGCCGGTCTTGACGTACATGGTGACATCCTTGCCCTCCACGTTGCCGCCGGGACCCACTGCGATAACCTCTGCCACCTGCGGCTTCTCCTTTGCCGAACCGGCCAGGATAATACCGCTCTTGGTGGTCTCTTCCGCTTCCACCATTTTCAGAACCACACGGTCTGCCAAGGGTTTGATCGTCATAAGAAACTTCCTCCTTAAACAGGTTTGTCAAATTTGGCACTCATTTCTTTTGAGTGCTAACTTTATTTACTATTTTAGCTTCACTGCCGGAAAAATCAAGAGGAAAATGGAAATTTCACAATTTCTTTACAAACAGGCGGCCGGCTGTCCGGCGCCGGCGTATTCCGGGAGTGCGGCGCCTTTCGGCACAACAAACCGCACAGCGCCGGGCATCACCGAAAAAACAGCCTCACGGGTGAGAAAACATTCACCATCCGCCGTAGCGACAGCCGGCTGAGCCGCCCGTACCCGCATGCGGCGGCCGCGCGCATGCACGCAGACCGGCAGCGTCAAATGCTCACCGGCCTTATATTTTTTCAGAAAACCAGGGATTTTGACACGGGGCATCGCCCGAATCAGGAGGAAATCCAGAAGACCGTCTGCGGGAGACGCCATCGGTGCGCCGCGGTATCCGCCGCCATAATACTGGCCATTCGCAGCCAGCGCGAAAAAGAAACGGCCGGTTTCCACCTGCTCACTGCCGTCCTCCAGCTCCATCGTCACCTCCAGATCGCAGCCGATCCGGTGCAGAAAACAATCCACAATCGCCAGGTTATAAGCCATCGGACCGCTAACCAGCGGCAGATGTTTATAGCGGGTCATCTTATAGGCGACAGCCGCATCCATCCCCAGCGCACACAGACCAACTGCCGGTTTTCCTCCGCAGTCTATGCCGTCGATCGGTACAGCGCGTCCGGCCGCCTGCGCGGAGAGATTGAGAAAATTATCGGCACCGCGAAAAATCCGGACAAAATCATTGGCCGAACCGCACGGCACACAGGCTACCTCGGCGTTCTCACACCCCTGGGCACCGGCTGCGACCTCATTGAGTGTGCCATCCCCGCCGCAGGCGTAAAACCGCACAGGATTTCCCTGCATGACCCGGCTGCGAACGAGTGCTGTAGCCTCTCCGGGCGCATCGGTGACGCAAATGTCCACATCCTGACCGGCAAAGACGGCATCAATCTGCTCGCGCAGACGAAGTGCGGGCGCGCCCTTTCCGGCGGCGGGATTCAGAATAAACACCTGCTTCATCCGCATGTCCCCTCTTCACAGACAGGACCCTCTTGGCCTATCTGTTTTCCTTGCTCATCACTTGAAATACATATACAGCTGGCATTTCAGCATACCGTTATACAGCTTGCGGCGCTTATCCGCGGGACGGCCGAACAGGGTTTCAAACTCCTCATGCGGGCTGATGATCGCATAGCTGAAGCCCGGTTTCCGTGCAAACACCCGGCCCATTTCCCGGATGATCTGCTCTGCCGCTTTAACATCAAGCAGCCGTTCGCCGTACGGCGGATTGCACAGTACCAGTCCGGAATCCCCCTGGGGACGAAAAGCCTTCAGGTCCGCCACCTGCGCGGAAATGCGATCCCCAACGCCGGCTGCACGGGCATTGAGCTCGGCCAGCTGCACGCACGCCGGATCAATATCCCCGCCCAGCCCGCGAAAGCGGCAGTCCGGCCGTTCCAGTTCTTTAGCGCGGCGGCGTTCCTCTGTCCAGGCAGCTTTCGGTACGGCATCCCATTCCATCGCCGCAAAACGGCGGCGGATACCGGGTGCGATCCGCTTTGCGGCAAGCGCCGCTTCAATCAACAGCGTGCCGGAACCGCAGCAGGGATCGATCACCTGCTCGGCAAAGCGCGCTTTGGTCAGATCCGCAATCGCCGCGGCGAGCGTTTCCTTAATCGGCGCCCCGCCCGCCTGCGGACGATAACCCCGCTTATGCAGACCGGGACCGCTGGTATCCAGCAGCAGTGTTGCTTCGTCCCGCAGCAGAGTAAACTGAATCTGCACCTTACAGCCGGTTTCCTCAAACCACTGGATACCATACACGCCTTTCAGACGTTCCACTACCGCTTTTTTCACGATGGACTGGCAGTCCGGGACGCTGTGCAGCGCGGAATTCAGTGACCAGCCCTTGACCGGAAAAGCATTCCGGCCGCCGATAAAACGTTCCCAGGGCAGCGCCCTTACCCCCTCGAACAGCTCGTCAAAGGTTCTTGCCGGAAACGAGCCCATCCAGATCTGAATTCGTTCCGCATAACGGGATTGTATGTTTGCGCGCGCCAGCATGGCCATATCTCCCGAAAACAGCACACGGCCGTTCTCCGGCCGAACCTCCTGCGCTCCCATCCGGCGCAGCTCATCGCCGAGTATTCCCTCGATGCCGAACAGGCAGGGGGCACAAAACTGCAGTTTTTCCATCCTCTATTCTTTCCTTTCCCACGCAGAACCGTCGGTGTCCGCGCGTGAACGCAACGGCCTCTCTGCGCAAAACAGCCGCGGCCGGTAAATGCCGGCCGCGGCCGCCTGATTCCTTTTGGTTATTCTTCCGGATTCGGTTCGAGCAGGCCGTAATCGCCGTTCTTCCGGCGATACACCACATTGATTTCTCCCGAATCCATATTGCGGAACATATAAAACTGATGCCCGGTCAGATTCATCTGCAAAATGGCCTCCTCCACATCCAGAGGCTTGACCGGGAAAGATTTGGAACGCACAATACGATAGGTTTCGCTTTCCTCCGCCTCCGGCTCGATACTGTCGACAAATGCCCCACTGCGCAGCCGCTTCTCCAGCCGCGTCTTATTTTTACGAATCTGCCGCAGCAGAATATCCACGAGCCGGTCGACCGCTTCATTCATATCTTCAGCCGCTTCTTCCGCACGGAACACCATACCGCTGCAGCGGATGGTGACCTCTACGCGGTGCAGATCGCGCTCCGCTGTCACGGTAACGTCCGCCGCCGCATCGGTATCAAAGAATTTATCCAGCTTGCTGAGTTTGGTTTCCGTCCGCTCGACAAACGTCGGACGCAGCGTTACCTTTCGGCCGGTCATAGTGATTTTCATAAAGACTCCCGCCTTTCGCCTTGATTTTGGACCATTGGTGATGTTTACCACCACCTATAGTATAGCAAAATCTCACGAAAGAATAAAGAACCAAATGAAAATATTTTGTGAATGATGCGATGGATTACAGCACAGCAGAAGCATGGCGCGTGACATGGCATCCCACATTGACCGCTACCGGCAGGCCGGCAATATGCGTCGGATAGGTCTCGATCGATACACCGAGCGCCGTGGTGACACCACCGAATCCCTGCGGGCCGACGCCAAGTGCGTTAACAGCCGTTAATGCGTCACGCTCCATCTGCGCATAATAGGCATCCGGATGCGGCTGATCCAGCGGACGGCACAATGCCCGTTTGGCCAGAAGGGCGCACATCTCAAAATCGCCTCCGATGCCGACGCCGAGCACCATCGGCGGACAGGGATTACTGCCCGCCTTCTGTGCGGCATCGCAGATACACGCGATAACCTTCTCCCGATCGGCGGCCGGGGTGAGCATATAGATCCGGCTCATGTTTTCGCTGCCGAACCCTTTGGGAGCAACCATAATCTCCAGCCGATCCCCTGCTGTCAGCGTCAAATGCAGCACTGCCGGCGTATTATCCCCGGTGTTCACCCGGCGAAGGGGATCCCCCACCACCGAACAGCGCAGCCTGCCGTCGAGATAACCGCGGGATACCCCGCGGTTGACCGCTTCTTCCAGCAGGCCGCCGGTGATGTGCACCTCCTGTCCCAGACGGACAAAGACCACCGCCATGCCGGTATCCTGACAGACCGGCAGCTTCATGGCCTCGGCCGCATCGATATTGTCCAGCAGATCCTGCATAATGTTCTGCGCCAGCGGCTGCGTTTCCTGCCGATGTGCTTCTTCCACACGCCGGCAGATATCCGCCGGCAGATGCCGGTTGGCCTGTATGCAGAGTTCCCGCACTTTATCCTCAATCGCTTTTGCCGAAATCTCTCTCATTTTCATCCATCCTTATTCTTCCTGCAGAATCCATTTTCCGCCGATCATCGCCGCGGTCGGTTTTGCCGCTACTGTCAGCGGATCTTCCCGGAACAGCACCAGGTCGGCATCCTTGCCCGGCGTAATGGAACCCACCCGGTCGTCGATACCGCAGATACGCGCCGGCACAAGGGTGACCGCCCGCAGTGCCGCTTCATACGGCAGGCCTTCCCTCACCGCAAGCCCTGCACAAAGCGGCAGGTATTGTTCCGGAATCACCGGATGGTCGGTGATGATCGCCGTTTCCACGCCAGCAGCGTACAGCTTCGCAGGTGAGGCCGGCGTCAGATCCCGCAGTTCAGGTTTTGAGCGGTCACAAAGCAGCGGACCGCTGAGCACCCGCACGCCGTCCTGCGCAAGCAGGTCTGCCGCCACATGCCCCTGCGTACCGTGGACGATCACATAGTTGAGCGAAAATTCCCTCGCAATGCGCTGCGCGGTAAAGATATCGTCCAGCCGGTGCGCATGAAAATGCACCGGCAGCTCTCCCCGCAGAACCGGCAGCAGCGCCTCACATTTGATATCGTATTCCGGTTCGTCGGCATCCTCATCCTCCTGCGCCCGCTGTTTATCCCGTGCATACCGCACCGCACAGGCGAGCTGTTCCCGAATGATGGCGGCGGTCGCCATTCGGGTGACGGGTGTCTGCCCTTTGCCGTGATATACCGTCTTCGGATTCTCCCCCAGCGCCATCTTCATCGCCACCGGCGCACGAAGAAGCATCTCCTCGATCCGCCGACCGGCGGTTTTCACGGCGCATAGTTGTCCGCCGATTGGATTTGCACTGCCCGGTCCGGTGATCACCGTAGTTACACCGGCCTGTGCCGCTTCGGCAAAGCAGCGGTCGAGCGGATTGATCGCATCGATCGCACGCAGGTGCGGCGTGGACGGATCGGTGTCCTCGTTGCCGTCGTCCCCTTCAAACCCGAGGCCGTCCTCCCACATACCCATATGGGTATGGGCATCAACAAAGCCGGGCAGCAGCAGCGCGCCAGCGGCATCCAGTATATCTTTTTCATCCGTCTGCCCCGCCGACGTCATCGGGCCGAGCGCTGCAATGCGGCCGCCGGCGATATCCACATAGCCATCCTCAATGACCGGGGCGTCCATCGGCATAATCTTAGCATGTATAATGCGCACGGGCAAAACTCCTTTCGCGCGTAACAAAAGGGCAGCATTTCCTGCCGCCCTTTCGCCTCTACATCATCTTACCGGGAACCGCCGCGGCGGGAAAATCCGCCGCCGCCGTGCTTGCCGTCCACCGAACGTTTCAGGTCGGACATCTTTTCGTCGCTGGCCTGCTTGAACTTGGACATCATATCCTCGAAGCTGCCGGAGGTATTGCGCGAAGACTGCCACTCAAACCCGCCGGGACGGCCGGGTGAAACGGCACGCGGACGAGGACCACGCGGTGCTGGCGGCAGCGCCTTCTTCATCGACAGGCTCACCTTGCCGTCATCGCCGATGCTCAGAATCTTCACCTTAACCGTCTGGTTTTCGGTGACAAAATCCCGAATTTCCTTGACGTAGGTCGGCGCCACCTCCGAGATATGCACCATCCCGGTCTTGCCGTCCGGCAGTTCTACAAACGCTCCGAACTTTGTGATACCTGTGACCTTACCCTCTACAACCGAACCAACTTCCAACTGCATATTCGCCTGTTTTCCCCCTAATTTCTTTCAATACAACCGGCTTTATTTGCCGGGTACTTCCTGCATAACGATCTCACCGGGTTTGACCATGTTCTGGTCCCGTGCTTCCTGCTCAATGTATTCATCCGGATTTTCGAGCTTGCTTTTCAAATCACCATTGAGCTGCTGCTGCAAAAGGATGTTCTCCTGTACGGCGTCAAGCTGCTTTTGCTTGTTGCCGATATCCATCTGCAGCTGCACGAGGGTGATAATCACATATAAGGAGAAAGCCAGAAGCGCGATCCGCAGAAAAATACTTTTCTTTTTCTTTTTCACGGCCTTCATCTCAGCTCTGAATTCCCTTCTGTATGTCCCACGGCGGCCGATCCCGCCTGCTTCAGCTTACTTACTTTATGATTATACAATACGGAGCCAACGCGTTTCAAGCCCTTTTTGAAAAAAAGTATGCCTTTTTCGCCCATTTTTCGGAATTTCCCCGCCAAAAACGCTGCCGGACGCCGCAGAAGGCGGCCAATCGTCCGGAATGGCCAGAAAATCACCCACCACAGGCCGTGCCACAGTCGAAGAATCAAAGCACACACCCGTTCGGCACAAGCAACAACCACCCGGCCGATCGTAAAATAATAGGCAAAAAAACCGATCAGTTCTCCGACAAAGATATACCAGCGCAGGGCGCCTCCGGTAACAATCAGCGCAAAGATAAAGGTAAACACCGCTGTCGTGGAAAAAAACAGCAGATCCTGAAAAAATATGCTGCGCTTTCCCGGGCGCATAACCAGCCGAATCACCCGAAACACATCGTAATAAACGCCCAGGCAAAACCCGAAGCCACAGGACAAAAACAGATTATACAGCTGCGTTTCATTCGTCCATCCCATTTTCCGCCGCCTTTACTTAAACAGCCGTCCGAAAAAGCCGCCGGAACGCGAATGCACTTCGGCATAGGTCAGCGATTCAATACTGCCTTCGAGCGTCAGCTCGCCGGTTTCCACATTGAGGCGGTTGATATGCAGGCCTTCCCCTTTTACGGTCAGCTCACCCATGTCGGTATACACTACCACCGTCATTTCGTCAAAACTGTCCACATCCGATACGCCGGACACGGTCAGTGCATGGCGATCCTCCAGAATCAGCTGATGGGGCATCTGCAGCCCCTTTTTTTCCTCCATCATCCATTGATCCACCCTTTCGCCCATACCGGGAGGTTTTGGCTCCATCACCATTGTCCGACGCTCACGGCGCCTTCCCGCTGTTCCATGTTTATGGGCAATACCGGGGATTTATACCAGCTTGCCGCCACATTTGTTACAGGCGGCAAAAAACAAGGCAGGGCATGGAAAAATCCACGTCCTGCCTGTGTCTCTATCTGCCGAGGTGCCCAAACAGCCTGTCACTTTTTACCGATCATATACGACTGCAGCCCCTTGACGCACCCGTTCTTTTCATAAAACGCCTCTGCTCCAGGCTGTGCGCCGAAATACAGCATTGTCGGCGTATTGTCCCTAGCTATTTGTAGAAGATGGCTGCCGATCCCCTGCCGCTGATATTCCGGAAGTACCAGCAGTTCAGTAATGGTTCCAAAATAACAGCCGTCAGATAGTATCCGCAGGCAACCCACAAGCTTTTCGCCGTCATAGGCGGTTATGTTCATGGTTTTGGACAAAGCGGCCTGTGTTTTCTCTTCCGGATATTTTCCGGGCCATATACGGTTGACAAAGGCAATAAAAGCTGAAGCGTCCAGCATCTGATCGTTTACCCTGTATTCCATGACGTTCCCTTTATTCGGAGCATTTTGCAGGCGCATACACGGCGACGATCTCCGCCATGCGGGCCTGTTTGCTCTCCATATCCGCCACAAGCCGGAACTGCGTACGGCAGCGATCCAGATTCTGGCCTGGACGGCTGGTTTTGAAATAAACATCGCCCTGCAGATAATCGGTCAAAAACCGCATGCCGCATTCCAAGGTAATCAGCTTGGCAGCAAAAGGCAGCATTTCGATCTCCTTTGCCGTCAGACTGTCGCCGCATTCGCTCAGATAGCCCCGCACATAAGCCTCGAACAGTTCGAGACTGCACGACACTTTATGCAGATCCGTCTCATCCTCTGCCGCCGTGCTTGCGCCAAAGCGGATGCTGTCCCCGAAATCATACAGCGACAGCCCCGGCATAACCGTATCCAGATCGATTACGCATACCGGCTCACCGGTGCGTTCATCCAGCAGCACATTGTTCAGCTTGGTGTCGTTATGGGTGACCCGCAGCGGCAGCTCCCCTCTTTCCAGCATATCCACCAGTACCGACGTATCCGCTTTGCGGGCACGCACGAAAGAAATCTCCTCCTGCACTTCTTGTGCACGACCGGCAATATCCTGTTGTACTGCGCGTTCAAAGTCCGCATACCGCGAGGCGGTATTATGAAAGCGCGGAATGATTTCGTACAGTGTCTGCGGCGGAAAATCCGCCAGCAGACGCTGGAACCGGCCGAACGCCACGCCGGAATGTGCAAAGGATTCCGGCGTATCGGCTGTTTCCAGGCTTACCGTCTTTTCCACAAACAGCAGCATACGCCAGCCGCTGCCCTGCCCGTCGAGGCAGTAGCTTCTGCCGTCCTTTGTCGGGATCAGTGTCAGGCATTCCCGTGCGGGATCCCCTCCCTGTTCGGCAATTTTTTCCCGCAGGTAGGCGGTTATGCGTTCGACGTTGGCCATCAGCGCGGCAATATTGGTAAAAACACGGCTGTTGATCCGCTGCAGAATGTAGCGGCCGTCCGGTGAGTTGTTCCGCTCACAGCGCACGAGATAGGTATCGTTGATATGTCCGTTGCCGTAAGCGTGAATAGAGGCCACGCGGCCTTCGGTGGCAAAATGCGCACACAGCTCCTGCAGCTGGCGGTTCCGGCTGGCCTCCCATAAAGACGGCGGGTACACGCCGTCTGAGACCATACCATGAACCGCGTCAATCACCTTCTGCCGGTCCTCGGGATAGGTCATGCCGTACCATCGGTCTGCGGTGCGCAGCACCTGCACATCCGCCTCTCCGCTTTCCACCAGACAGTCCACCACATACGGAAGATAAAACTCCGCCTTAGTCAAATCCCGGCCCGGCGTATCCAGAAACTGCCGGAACTTATCCTCAAAGCGCTCCAGGGCACCGGCCGGAAAAGCCCAGCAGTTCATCGAAACGGTACAGTGCTCGGGAAGCGCTTCCCAGGTTGCGCCGTCATCCTCGGTGAACATCGGACGGCCGTCCCGCAGTTCAATATGCGTGCGCTCTACCAACCCGGTCAGATAGCCCTCCGGATTGACCGTACACACACCGCGGGAAACATAGCCGTTTTCGGTCAGCGTATTTTCCAGCTGATAACCTGCCATTGCGATATGCATCTTTCCCGTCTGCGGCCGGGTCAGAAAATCGTACAGCAGCCGGTAGCCGTCGCGTCCGTAATAATCGTCCGCATTGATGACCGCAAACGGACCCTTTACCACATCGCGGCAGCACAGCACCGCGTGTCCGGTTCCCCACGGCTTTACCCGTCCTTCCGGCACTGTATAGCCATCCGGCAGCTTATCCAGCTCCTGATACACATATTCCACCGGCACATGCTGGGCGATCCGGTCACCGATGTTCTGGCGGAAAGCCTCTTCAATGGCATGTTTGATCACAAACACCACTTTGCCGAAGCCAGCCGATACCGCGTCGTAAATCGAATAATCGATAATCTTTTCCCCCGACGGGCCAACCGGAGTGATCTGTTTAAGTCCGCCGAACCGGCTGCCCATCCCCGCAGCCATAATCACCAAAGTCGGTCTGGTTTTTTCCACAGAAATCGTCCTTTCCGCTCCGGAGTGCTCCGGAGGAATGCTGAATTTACCCGCCTTATCTCCTGCCTCTTGCAAACGACTGCAATACGGGTATAATAAAATAGCAACGTTTCTATTATAGACGGGAGGAACCAAAATGGCAATACTAATTACTGGCGGCTGCGGATATATCGGCAGCCATACCTGCCTGGAGATGCTGGCGGCAGGTTACGACATCGTTGTTCTCGACAACTATTACAACGCTAAACCCGAAGCCCTGCACCGCGTTCAGTCCCTCGCCGGAAAAACCTTTCCGTTCTACGAATGCGATATCCGGGATGCCGACGGTCTGCGCCGCATCTTCCGCGAAAACCAAATCGACGCCGTGATTCATTTCGCCGGTTTGAAGGCGGTCGGTGAATCGGTCCAAAAACCGCTCGCTTATTACGACAACAACGTCGGCGGCACGGTGACCCTCTGTCAGGTGATGGCCGAAGCGGGCTGCAAACGCATGATTTTCAGCTCCTCCGCCACTGTTTACGGCATGAATAACCCCTCCCCGCTGCGGGAGGACATGCCCACCGGGGCAGTCACCAACCCCTATGGCCGTACCAAGTATATCATTGAAGAAATTCTCAAGGACACCTGCGCCTCCGACGAAGAATGGTCAGCGGTGCTGCTGCGGTACTTCAATCCCATTGGCGCACACGAGAGCGGGCGGATCGGTGAGGACCCCAACGGCATCCCGAACAACCTGATGCCGTATATTTCCCAGGTAGCCATCGGTAAACTGCCGCGCTTATCGGTATACGGCGACGACTACGACACCCATGATGGTACCGGCGTGCGCGACTATATCCACGTAGTGGATCTGGCGGTGGGCCATGTCAAGGCGGTCGAATACGCGCTCGGCCATGCCGGCGCGGAAGCCTTTAATCTCGGCACCGGCGTCGGTTACAGCGTACTCGATATCGTCAAGGCTTTCAAGCAGGCCAACGGCGTCGACGTACCCTACGTCATCGCTCCCCGCCGCGCCGGTGACATTGCCACCTGCTATTCCGATCCGGGCAAGGCACAGCGGGTGCTCGGCTGGAAGGCGGAGCACGACCTCGCCGCCATGTGCCGTGATTCCTGGCGCTGGCAGTCCCAGAATCCGAAGGGCTACGACGCCTGAGCCACTGTCCGCACTTCTGTTTTATCTTAGTCGTTCCGCAGGGAATATATTCGTCCCGTAAAGCAAAAGCGGCCCAAACCTTAGGTTCGGGCCGCTTTTGCTGTTTCGGCAGCATTTACTCTATCTGCTGCTGATATATGAGCTCACCGTGCTGCTCGCGGAACGCTTCGGTCCCCTCCAGCGGGGTATCGGTCCGCGTGACCTCACACGCCATTTTTTCGCCGTTAAATTCAATTTCCAGCTTTGGTGCGGTTTTTCCCGTACAGGTGACCAGAAGCAGCGTATCGCCGGAATTTCCGGCGCTGTCAACCATCGTCAGGCCCAGCGTACGGCTGAAGCCAAACCATCCGGAACGCACACCGACCGAAGTCACCTGCGGATGTTCCGTCAGACGGGGCATATACAGCAGATACTGTACCGTCATCTGGTCTCCTTCTTCGCTTTCATAACACAGCGCATAGGCGGAATCCCAGTCACTGCCGCAGGTGTCCAGCCACTGTGCCGCTTCCGGATTTTTTGTTTCCTGCAGGTATTCCTCCACCGGAAGTGTCATAACGCTCGTCGAATCGGCCGGCACAGCGGAATAGGTGGAAAACGCAAAAAACAAAAGAATCAGCAGCATCACCGGGATCAGAATAACCACCAGAAGAATCCTGCTGAGCAGCCGGTCCCCGGCTTTGACCGGGCCGGCCGCAGGGGCCTGCACTTCCGGCAGCGGCTGCGCACAGCGGGAACAAAAACGCCACCCCGCCTCCACCGGTGCGGAACAATGCGGGCAAGCCGGACGCAGGCGTGCGGAACAATGCGGGCAGATGGCATACTCCCGCTCAATGGAAGCGCCGCACTGCGGACAACGGCAGTCCGGATAGCTGCCCCGCACCAGCAGATACACAATAAAGCCGACCAGAGATGGTGCCAGGACGGCGATCACAGTCCACAGCACAGCATTCATGCCGCGGCGCGATGCATCCCGGTAAACGTATACGCCGATCAACACAAAAACAGCGGCTGCGAGTAAGAGAACCAAACCGCACAAAATTAAACCTGCTGCTGAATAGCTCATTGTATCTTCCCTCTCCTTTGCGTGTACAGGATGGCAATGACGCCGCTGCCGACGGTTGAAACGAGCACTGTTCCTACGCAGAATAGTGTCAGCAGCGGAGCCATGCCCCGCATAAACAGGCCAAGTGTCAGAATCACGAACTGAAAAAGGATTCCTCCTGCCGCCAGCAGTGCAGTCTGGCGGCGCAGCCTGCGCTGTTCAAGACGGGCACGAAGCAGAGTTTCACAAAGAGCCGGTGGGTTTTCCTGTTCAAAAGAATAAATCTGCTTCATCTTTCAGCTCCTCCTTCAGCCGCTGTCTCGCTTTATTCAGCCTCGATTTTACCGTTCCCGGCGGTATGTTCAGTACCGCTGCGGCCGACACGGTATCCATGTCGCGGAAATAAAACAGCACGACGGTTAGCCGCAGTTTCTCCGGCAGCCTGTTAACCGCTGCATAAAGCGCTGTATAGTCCTGCCGTTTTGGCGCCGGCACAGCCTGAAGAACAGCGTCCTTCTCCGCATTATCCGCAAACTCAAACATCGGCGCGCGCCGCAGATGTCTCCAGGCACTGCGGTAGGTATTCACACAAATTCTGGTCAGCCATGGCTCAAACGGCTTTGCCGGATCATATCGTGCGAAATTCTTTACCGCCTTCATCCAGGTTTCCTGGTACAGGTCGTCCGCATCCAGAACGTTGGCGCAAAGATGCCGACACAGTCCATACAAACGTCTGCCGTACTGCTGTATATACGGATCGATCATTCTTTGCGCCTCCTTTCCATTCTCAAATACGCCGCAAAGATGCAGAAGGTTCATTTCCCTGTGAAAAAATAAACCGGCACGACTTGGGTCATGCCGGTTTACAGCGCGGCTGTTATCAGCCCTTGATTTTTTTGAGCAGCTTATCGCTGAAATTCACCTTGTACTTGCTTTCATAGGTTTCATACAGCGCCTCATAATCCTCCGCGCGCTTCGCCTCGGTGGTCTTGGCTTTCCAGGCGACATCGCCGTCCCCTTCGAAATACATCAGATGGTAGCCGTAGTCGGTTTCCACGATTCCGGTTTCCCCTACTGTGCGGGCTTCATCGAAGCACCAGTCTTCAAACGCTTCCACCATCTGCCCTTTGCGGACATTCAGATACTGCCCGCCGTTGGCGGCGGATCCGGTATCCTCCGTATATTTCTCGGCAAGCGTACCGAAAGCCTCCGCCGTCTTCTCCCCATTAGAAAACTCCTTGCGCACGGCTGTTGCCTTCTCAAGCGCAGCGTCCGCCGAGCCGTAGGTCTCCTCGGTAAACAGAATGTGCCGTACATTCTTGGTCGGGTATTCCTCACGGGCAGGCGCCTTGATCAGCAGAGCCACCGTATATTTATTGGTTCCTTCGATCACTTTGGTGTCTCCCGCTTTGCGGCCCTCCTCATACGCCCATTTGGCTATTTCCGAAGAGGAAGAATACGTCGTATCCTCGGTCAAGGTGCTCTTCAGCGTCTTTTCGATCTTCTCCTCGTCATCCTCACCGGTCTCTTTCAGAAAGGCCTTCACCCATTCGTCAAAAGCTTCGGCTGTTGTACACGCTGCCAGTTCATCGGCTGATGCCTTGGCTGCCGCAAGCGCCTCGGTTTTCGCTTCTTCGCTTGCATCGCTGTCAAACTCTGCTTTAACGGTATAGCTCTTATAGCTGTAAACCGTCAGCGTCTGCTGGTTCTTTTCAAAATAAGCCTCCAGTTCCTCATCCGAATAAGTAAAGCCATTGTATTTCTGTTCATAAAAGCTGTTGGCCAGCGTGTACAGCTCCATACAGCGCTGCATATCCTCCCGGGTTACCCCGTTGCCGTAAATCGAACTGATATATTTATCGAAGGTTGTCCCCTGAGCCTGTGCCTGTTTATCGATGGCATCAAGCTGATTTTTGATTGACGTCTTCTCCTCGTCTGTCAGCTCCACGCCCTCCGCTTTCGCAGCCTCTGCGAGAACCACCAGCTGCTGCACCTGAGCCTTGGTGCCGGACATGAAATAGTCAAACCAGGTCTGCGTATCCGAATACCGCTGCGATTTCAGCGACTTGGTCTGATCAATGGAACTGTTTGAGTTGTTGCTTAAGTAATACTGTACCTGGGAATTAAAAAAATACGACATCATGGCGTTGTCGATTTCATAGCTGTCGGAGGTGACCGATATAGTGCTGCGCAGGAATTTTCCGGCAGCCGACAGACTGCCCAGCACAATTGCGCCGATGAGCACCACGGCAAAACACGGCACCAGCACAGCTGTGGCGATTTTGATGCGGCGCTGACGGCGCTGCTTTTTTTCCAGCTCCTTCTGCTTTTGCGCTTTCTCCTGCTCCTTGGCGATACGATTGCGGTTTCCCTTTCCCATCAGGCGGACTTCCTTTCTGTTGACCATTTATTCCTTTGATCGGAGACACCGTATCCCCTCCAGCTAATACCGGAAGCTGGGCACGGCATATACGCATAGAGTATACCGAAGATCCGTGACCAACGTGTGAAAAAAATGTAAACTCATCAGCAAACTATCCAAAATTATATTGGTGCAAGCTGCTCTCTTTGTGGGCGTATTTTACGGATTTACACACATCTTTTCTCATCCGGACACAATGAGCAAAGCAGCCCCCGTCCCATAACGGACAGGGGCTGCAGCCAAAATCTATTTTTCTTTATTTTAAAAGCGTAATCACACTGCCGATGAGCGGAAGCGGTTTAGCCTTACCCTGCGCAGCGTTGACAATACCCAGAATGGACAAAGCCAGAATAGCAATATTCAGCAGCCAATGAATGATTCCCAGGAAAATAGAAATAAAACCGATTTCCAACAGCCCAGTAATAAAACCGAGGATGAAAAACACAACACTTACAGCCACTTCGAGAATGAGCAAAATCAACCCCTGATTGGCATGAAACCGGGCAAACCGGGATTTCGGTGCCGCAAAAATCGGGATCAGCACCAGAAGACTCAGATACGACAGAATTCCCATCGCTTTGTTGGCGCTGATATCTGCCGGGTCGAAGGATGCCGTCACATCCGGCGTATTCAGCAAATTATTCGCCGCCGCGTTCGGCTGCGGCTGCGCGGCTCCTCCAATCGCGGCTCCACATTTCGGGCAGAAACGCACCCCATCATTGACCTGCGCCCCACACTTTGAACAAATCGCCATAACCATTCCTCCCTAAAATTTTCCGCCTGTATGCCGGCAAAGCCGCGCCAAAATAAAGACGTCTCTGCTTTACCGTATAGCTTCTGACTCCATTATGCCATAAATTCAGCGCTTTGTCATCGGCATATCCACTGAATTTTATGTGAACTTTTCCCACGATATCCCAGAAAATGAGACAAGGAATCCGACAAAATCCCCGGTAATTTTTTTCTTTGAGCCGTATATTGACAAAGAGATTGCCGTGAGCGGCAGGAATATGCTATACTAAAAATAAGGCAACCTAAAAAGGAAAGCAGGAGTTTTTTGAAGATGATAAACAGAAATTTTCATCGTTTGCTGAAGCCCGGTTATAAACTGGCCGCTGTCGTCCTTTGCATTGTCTTGCTGATAAGCGGATGCCGGACGGATTTCCCGCCGTTGGAGGAAAGCCTCTCTGACCCTCTTGTGTCTGACGACAGTACCGGAAGCCACAGCGACAGTACCGGCACATCCGGTGAAACCACCAATGGTCCGAGCGGCACAACCAGTACCATTGGCACGACCGCTGACGAATCGGCTGGCAGCAACACCACCACGAATTCCGAAAGCGAAACCACAACCAGCAGTCATACCACGACCGGTACGACACCGAGCACGACCCCCACACCGGATCCGGGCGGCTATACACCGCTCAATTACGGTACAATGAAAGCCTGCTGGCTGTCCCAGTTTGACATGCTCAGCATCTACAAAGTCAATGGACGCCAGCGGGACAAAGCCGATTTCACCAGACGTGTGGAACAGATTTTCGACAACCTCCGTTCGCGCGCCATCAACACCGTTATTGTACAGGTGCGCCCTTATGCCGACAGCTTTTATCCTTCCGAATATTACCCGTGGTCGAACTATGTGACCGGCTCCCATAAAACCGAAGGGACATACGATCCGCTGGCCATCATGGTAGAGGCCGCTCACGCACGCGGGCTTTCGATTCACGCCTGGGTCAATCCGATGCGCGGTATGACAGAGACGCAAATCGCTGATGTCGGAAGCCAGTATCCCATACGGCAGTGGTATGACGCAAAGCGTGGAAAATATATCGTTTTGTCGGGAGGACGCTGGTATCTTGAACCCGCTTATCCCGAGGTGCGTAAGCTGATCGCCGACGGTATCGCGGAAATCGTCCGTAATTATGACATCGACGGCATACATATTGACGATTATTTCTATCCCACTACTCCCGGAAATTTCCACAAAAGCTATGAAAATACCAACGCCATGGTCAGGGAAATCTATCAGGCAATCAAAGCGATCGACAGCCGGGTGCTGTTCGGTGTTTCACCGGCCGGCAATGTCAATAACAATCTGACCATGTATTATGCCGATGTCAATGAGTGGTGTTCCAAAAGCGGGTACATGGATTACATCTGCCCGCAGGTTTACTGGGGAATGGAGCATGCCACCCACGATTTTGTGAAAATTTCCCGGCAGTGGGATCAGATGATCCAGCCTTCGTCGGGCATTAAGCTCGTTATCGGCATGACGCTGGAAAAGGCCAGCAAGCGGCCCGCCTATGAACCGGAATGGGGAAAACATCAGGACGTGATCAAGCGCTGTATGGAATCGCTCGATTCGCTCAACAACTGTACCGGCGTGGCGCTGTTCAGCTATCAGTTTCTCTTTGATCCGCTGACCGGCGCCGCCAACAGCAGCACCAAGGCAGAGGTAAACAACTTTTTGAGCATTCTGCAAAACATGAATTTCGGATAAGCAAAAAAGCCGGACAACCTGTCCGGCTTTTATTTTTAGGGTTCGACGCCGTCTTCCATGCGCTGCCGTGCAAGCAGCAGCTGTTTTCCCAGCTGCTGAAGCCGTTCCTCCGGCATCCGTTCCGCTGGCGCAGAAATGCTGAAAGCATAGGTGCAGCGGCCGCTCTCGTCCCGCAGAGCCGCTGCTGCACAGCAAACGCCCGTTTCGTTTTCCTCCCGATCAACCGCAAATCCCTGTCGCCTCACCGTTTCCAGCTCATGCTGGAAGGCGTCAAAATTCGTAATGGTGTGTACGGTGATCTTCTGCGGCGGATTTTCCCGCCAGACAGAAGAGACTTCCCGGTCATCCAGTGCTGCGAGGATTGCCTTGCCCACTGCGGTACACGGCATATCGCGCACCATCCCCACGCGGGAAACCATCCGCACCGCGTTGCGGTCGGATTCCACCTTATCCAGATACACAATCCGGCTGCCCTCACGCTGTACCAGATGCACCGTTTCGCCGGTTTCCTCCGCAAGCCGAACCAGGTAGGGATGCATCCGGCGCGGCAAGTCCTTCCTTTCCAAAAGACCGGATGACAGCCGCACGAGTTTGAGCGACAGCTCATATCGTCCATCCGGTTCCTGCCGGACATACCGCAGCTCCAGCAGCGTCTGCAGCAGTCGGTGAACCGTTGCCTTATGCAGGCCGGTCAGCCGGCTGAGTTCCGAAACGCCGAGCCGTCCGCCGGATGCCAGCTGTTCCAGCAGGGCAAAACAGCGCTCAACAGATTGTACGGTTTGCTCGGCCATTTCCCCATCCTCCCCGTCTGTGTTTTTCTTATTTTAGCATAACGGACACCAAAAAACAACGCTCTTGACTTTTCTCTGTTTTCCGGTACAATATGAGTTGTCTTATATATCGATATATCGTTTCATAATACGATACAAAGGAGAGGGTTCCATGCTTGCTGATAGTTTATCTGTTTATCGTATTGTTCCTGTCATCCAACTGGATCATGTAGAAAACGCTCTGCCGCTTGCGCAGTCACTGATCCGCGGCGGGCTGTCCTGTGCGGAAATCACCTTCCGTACCGATGCCGCCGCGGCCTCGATTGCCGCCGTCAGTTCGGCCTGCCCGGATATGTTCGTCGGCGCGGGGACGATTCTGACCGCCGATCAGGCTGATGCTGCCATACAGGCAGGCGCCCGCTTTCTGGTAAGTCCCGGCTTCAATCCAAAGGTAGTGGAGCACTGTCTGCAAAAAGGCTACCCGATTCTTCCGGGGGTATGCACGCCCTCCGAGGTGGAGCATGCGCTGTCCTACGGACTGACGCAGCTCAAGTTCTTTCCCGCTGAAGCCGCTGGCGGTGTAGCGATGATCAAAGCCTTGTCCGCCCCCTATACAAATGTCCGTTTCATGCCGACCGGCGGAATCCATCCGGGAAATGTCCGCGACTATCTGGCCTGCCCGAGCATATTTGCCTGCGGCGGCAGCTGGATGGTGCCGCGGGATAAAATCAACGCCGGCCGCTTTGACGAAATTGAACAGCTGACCGCTCAGGCGGCCGCTTTGACAAAGGAGTGATCGGTATGGCTAAAACCGTTACTTTTGGCGAGCTTCTGCTCCGCCTGTCCCCGGAACAGCATAAACGCTTCGTACAAGCCGATCGCTTCGACGCGGTATATGGCGGCGGTGAAGCCAATACCGCTGTACTGCTCGCTGAGTTGGGAACGGACGCCTCATTTGTCAGCAAGCTGCCTGCACATGAAATCGGTCAGGCTGCCCTTAATGAACTGCGCCGTTATGGCGTGGATACCCACTATGTTTTGCGTGGAGGCAGGCGTGTCGGGATTTATTTTCTCGAAAACGGTGCAGCGCAGCGCGCTTCCAAGGTAATCTACGACCGGGCCGGTTCGGCTTTTGCCGAAGCTCATCCGGAAGAATTTAACTGGGATGAAATCTTTTCCGATACAAAGTGGTTTCACTTTACAGGCATTACACCAGCACTCAGCGATGCGGCAGCGGAGTCGTGCCTTCTGGCCTGTCAGGCGGCTCGCAAGCGAAATATCCCAATCAGTTTTGATCCCAACTACCGCAGCAGTCTGTGGACGCGTGACAAGGCATCGGCCTTGTTTGAAAAAATCATGCCGTATGTCGACCTGTGCATTTCGAATCCCGGGCAGGCAGCCGATGTGTTCGGTATTTCCCTTCCCTCTGGCGGATCAGAAGAGAACGAACGTGAGGCCTGCCGTCAAACGGCAGAGCAACTGTGTGCACGTTATGGCTGTCATTATGTCGCCCTGACCCGACGGCGCTCTGTGTCAGCAAGCGACAACGATTTTTCCGCCATGCTTTATGCCGACGGCGAATGCTTCTTCAGTCGATGTTATTCGATGCACATCGTCGACCGGGTTGGCGGCGGCGACGGTTTTGCCGCCGGGCTGATTTATGCCATGCAGAACGCATTTTCCTACGCGCAGAGCATCGAATTTGCCGCTGCAGCCAGCTGCCTGAAGCACACGGTGCCAGGCGATGCCTGCCACGCCAGTGCAGAGGAAATCCTCCATCTTGCTTCCGGCGGCGGCGCCTTGATTCAGCGCTGAATTTTCCTTTTTATTCCTGTTGGGACTCCCCCTTTTTTCGACAAGAAAAAGGGGGATTTTCATTTTTATGCGGTTTGTGGTATACTGGATACCGGACTGTTTATTCACTGCTTGAATCATAACCAGAGGTGCCGCTTATGGAAACATCCGCTGCCAAAAAGATATTGATTGCCGACGACGAACTGCGGATGCGCAGGGTAATCGCCGACTACCTGCGCATCAAGGGATATGCCGTTGTGGAAGCGGAGGACGGCGAACAGACACTGGAAATTTTCCGCCGCGAACACCCCCATCTGATCCTTCTTGACGTTATGATGCCCAAAAAGGACGGCTGGGAGGTTTGCCGGGAGCTGCGCGCCGAATCGGATGTGCCGATCATCATGCTCACTGCACGCGGCGAGGAAGAGGATGAGCTGCATGGCTTTTCTCTGGGAGCGGACGAGTACATAGCCAAACCCTTCAGCCTGAAAATCCTGCTGGCGCGCATTGAAGCGGTTTTTCGCCGCGGCACGGCGGTGCCCGTTGAAGCTCCGACACAGGCCGCTGGTCTGGATATCAATACGGCCGGCCGCGAGGTGCGGGTGGACGGTTCGCTGGTAGAACTGACCTACACCGAATTTGAACTGCTGAACTATTTGGTTGCCAACACCGGTGTCGCGCTGTCGCGGGATAAAATCCTCGACAACGTCTGGCGCTATGATTATTACGGTGACGCGCGCACGGTGGACACCCATGTAAAAAAGCTGCGCAGCAAGCTCGGCGCGCGCGGCGAATACATCAAGACCATACGCGGCATCGGCTACAAATTTGAGCCATAGGCCGCTGCAGGGAGGCTTTCTCATGTCCGCTGAAACCAAACGCCGGCATTGGCGTTCTTCGATCCTCTGGAAACTTTGCGGGAGCGTACTGCTGTGTATCTGTCTGATGATGCTGTTCAACTGGCTGCTGAACAATTTTGTGCTGGTTTCCTATTACCAGAAAGCGAAAGAAAAATCCCTTATTCACGCCTTTTCCGCAGTCAACACGCTTTCCCGCGAGGAGTCTTCCATCGGGGATACGCTGTATGAACTGAGCATCAGCCAAAACATCAGCACCGTCATATGGAGCCCTCCGAACCACCTGAAATACGATTACAGCCCCGTCAAGACCAATGAAACCAGGCTGCTGCTTTCCCCGCCCTACGGCACCCTCGCACAGTCGCCGTTATTGCCCGGGGAATACCTACTGGAGGTTACCGACGACACACGGCTGAACTCTCACTTCCTCACCCTGAGCGGCAAACTTGACAACGAGGATTTGATCCTTATGCGCACCTCGGTCGCCTCCATTGAGGACAGCGTCGGCATTACCAACCGGTTTCTTCTGATTTCCGGTTCGATATCGCTTTTGCTGGGCGGATTGCTGACCTTCTGGATGGCACGCACCTTTACCCGGCCGATCCGGGCACTCTCACGGGTGGCCGGCAGTGTTGCCCGGCTGGATTTCAGTGATCGCTACGACGGCCACGGACGAGATGAGCTGGCCGATCTGGGCAACAGCATCAACTCCATGTCCGAATCGCTGGAAAGGGTCATTTCCGAACTGCGTGCAGCAAATCTTCGTCTGGAGCGGGATATCCGGCAAAAGGAAAAGCAAAACGAAGCACACCGTGCCTTTATCGCCAACGTTTCCCACGAGCTCAAGACGCCGATTGCGCTGATTCAGAATTATGCTGAAGGCTTGCGCGAAGACATTGCCGCCGGCGCGGAAAACCGGGACTACTATTGTGAAGTAATTGAGGACGAAGCGCAGAAAATGTCCCAGCTGATCAAAAAAATGACCTCCCTGATGCAGCTGGAATCCGGCAGCGAACAGCTGGATCCGGAAAGCTTTGACGTTGCCGAGCTGCTTGACAATCTCCTGCAAAAAAATGCGCCTTCATTTGCCAAGCGGGATATCCAGCTGGTCAAAGACTATTCCGCTCCAGTGAATGTATGGGCAGACCCTTTTCTGATCGAACACGTGCTGAACAACTATTTGTCCAATGCACTGCATCATGTGCCAAACGGCGGAACGATCAGGTGCGCTATCCGTCCGGCAGCCGGGCAGCGGGTACGGCTGGCCGTTTTCAACACTGGCCCCGCCCTTCCGGAGACGGATATCCCGCACATTTGGGAAATCTTTTATAAAAGCGACAAAGCCCGTACGCGTACTTACGGCGGAAACGGAATCGGTCTGTCGGTTGTCGCCGCCATCATGCAGGCGCATCGCATGCCGTACACCGTGCATAACCTAACGGAGACCGCCTACGGCAGCGGCGTAGAGTTTGATATCGAATTGTCCGCCGTTCCCTATACCCTTGATTCGGACAGTTATGGAGGTGAAGCCCGTGACGATGGAATCCTGCATTGAGTTTGCTCTCACCTTTCCCGGTGCTGTGGCAGATGCCCCTTTCGACGAGGACACCATCGTGCTGCGCCACCGGGACAGCCGCAAATGGTTCGGCCTTCTCATCCATGTACACGGCGTGCCATGCATCAATCTGAAATGCGATCCGCAGCAGGCGGATTTTTACCGTCATGTGTATCGGAATGTCACACCGGCCTATCATATGAATAAGACGCATTGGAATACGATCATCCTGGACGGCGACGTACCTGAAGGCGAACTGCAGGAGATGATTGCCCACAGCTATGCACTGACCGCGTCCCGCCGCAGGACGAAGGCATGACGGATCGGCGTACTGAAAAGTCCGGCGGAAGGGATGTTTTTATGTTATGGCAGAGGGAATATTGATATGCGGTGCCAACGGAAGCGGTAAATCCACCTTTGGCAAGGTTTTGGCGCAAGCACTGCACATCGCCTATCTTGACAGCGAAACATATTATTTTCCGGACAATACAATACCTTACAGCGTATCCCGCTTCCAGGACGAAGTTTGCCGAAAACTGTGGAAGGATATACAGAAGGCAAAAACTTTCGTTCTATCCAGCGTAAAAGGCAATTTTAATCCACAGATCTGTTCCTCCTTCTGTGCGGCTGTTTATATGTATGCGCCCATAGAAGTCCGACTGCCCCGTATTCGACAGCGTGCATTCAACAAGTTCGGAAAACGCGTGTGCGAGGGCGGCGACATGTACGAGCAGGAATGTCGATTTTATCGCTTTGTCGCCTCCCGCCCGATTAAAGAAATCGAATGCGCGGCAAAGTCGCTTGGTTGTCCCTTGATCTGCATCGACGGCACAGCACCGATTACCGAGAATGTGGCGCTGGTTCTGCCGATGCTGCGTGAATGGAAAAGGCGCTGATCTGCCGCCAGATAAAACGGATACAGAAGAACAAAAGTCTCCCTTGAAGTCAGGGAGACTTTTGTTATACCATGTTTTCTATACTTTGCCGCCAAACAGAACCTGCATGCAGCAGCGGTGATCATCACCGTTTTCCTTATCGATCATGCCGTCCAGCGGCTCCAGAATGTATTCCGTCTGCGGAATCCGGAAACGGCCCTGCCCAAGCGGTTCGATATCATCCGGGCAGACCCGCAAAGCCTCGTCGGTCTGCACGCCGAGCAGCAGCGGTCCATACTGGTATTTCACTCCGAAGCTCTTCGCGCGTTTGCGCAGCGGAGCCTCCGTCCGAAGAGGAATCGAATAGGTAATCTCCGTACGGCAGCCGGAAGAAAACGGCAGGATTATGCCATCTTCCGTCGGAAGGGAGGAAACAGCAGTCTTCCCCTCATCCGATGCGATACGGATTGCCTCCGCCGTTTCCGGAAGATACAGCCGTACATGTTTCCAACGGCCTTCTCCCTCCATCTCCAGTGTAACCCGGGTATCCCGCGGAAACTCCGCACGCATCCGTATACGCTGGCCATCAAGCTCGATATCCGCATCCCCTGGACGAAGAATATACAGCGTATCGGCATCTGTGCGCAACATATTTTCGGCTGCCCGTGCCAGCCCCTCGCCGCCGCGCATGGTGCAGCACCAATAGGCCTCAAAATATTCTTCTTTCGGATGCACAAACGGTTCCTGCGCCCCGACGCAGTTGTCACAACCGAAGCCGCCATTGCTGCGCTGGGCAAATCCCATCGCATTATAGAAAATACGCTGCGCTATAAGGAGATATCGGCTATCCCCGGTATTGTCAAAAAGTCCCGAGGCCAGCATATACGAGTCAATCACAGCACAAGGTTCCGTCCAGCCCGGACGATCAAACCAGTTATCGTTGGCATAATTTTCGGTCATCCCTTCCCGGCAATACAGTGCAAACAGCTCTTCGGCCGTTCGCAAAAAGCTTTCGTCACCGGTACTCTCATAAAAGCGCAGGATACCGCGCGCAGCGGAAAGGGACGCATGTGTCTGCATCGAGGCGCCGACAAAATCGATCTGCCGAAAGACAGCGATCATCTCTTCCAGCAGCCGCTTCACCCGCGCGTCGGACGTCCGCTCATAATACTGGCTCAATCCATCAAGCGCCATAAAAGCGCAGCCGATATCGGTGGAAAGATACCAGTGTCCCGCCAGCGCACCGGTACGACTGCCGGCAGCGCTTCCGGTACGCTCACGTACGGCCGGATCCGTCGGATAGCCGGCATAATATCCTGCAGCAGGAAGATACAGATTCTCAATAATACGGTCGGCCAGCTGAGCAGCATGTGTGTCCTGTTTCCATGCTGCATATTCCAGCAATCCCCGCAGCAGCCAGTTATGACCGGAAAACTGCTGCTCGTCAAATACGTCGGCAGGCAGCACTTCACCAAGATAGCCCCGGCTGTTCAGCCGTTCTTCCAACCGTTCCAGTATCCGCTGGAGATATGCAGGTTCACGCCCGCTCACCTGCGCCAGCATGGTAAGCGCCAGGATAGTCCGGCCTTCCCAATCCGCCGGCCAGCCCGCCTGATCCGCTTTGAAAACCATATCCGGCTTATACCATCCGCTTTCCAGCCGGGCGTAATTCTTGATAATCCGATAGGCCAGATCGCCTCTAACCTGAATAGACGAAAAAGGCAGCTTTTCCCACTTCATTTGACATTCTCCTAATCTTCCAACCGTTCATGTGTCTCAAACTGCCCCGGAAACAGCGTTTCTTCCACGATCCAAGCGCAATCCTCCACGCATCCGCGGCAGCTGCGCAGTTTCACGCCGCCGTTTCCGCGCAGCTCACGGCACACGATCGATGTGTTCATCTCCCGAAATCGTTCCGCCATTTTCCGTCCGAGAGCATAAGTTTCCCGCTGCGTAGCGGGGGCAGGACACCCGGAACTGTTTTTCAAACCCGCCAGCATAACCATTGCACACACGCTGCCGCAGGTTTCCTGCATTCCGCTGATTCCCACACCAAAGCCCTCCGAAGCCCGGTAGGCATCCTCCTCCGGCAGCCCCAGCAGTTCACTGTATGTGCACACCACCGCCTGGCAGCAGTTATATCCCCGCTGCCGTTTCTGCACCGCTTGTTCGATAAGGCTCTTTTCCATAAAGCCAGCACCTTCCATTTCATCAAATATCGGATTCTTCGTCTTCTCCATCCATCTCGTCAGCAGGATCTGCCGCTTTTTTCTGCAGTGCCCTGGGTGCCTCCATCAGATCAGGGGTAGGCGGTGTGACCTTTTTCTCATCCCCAATATGATAACGGATCAGCCACCATACCGCAGCCGCCAATAAAACAGCGTCCAGGATCCATGTCCCCCATTCCGGCACATACAGGCTGCTCATCAGCGCTTTATGCACCGCAACAAGGCACAGCCATACCGCTGCTATGGCCACCGCACAAAAGACGTACCGCTTCGCACGCTGTCCCGGAAAGGTGCGCCGGGTCACGGCATAGCCGCCCACCAGAGAAACCAGTGCAAGGCTGACCAGCGTGATCCAGCTTGCCTCTCTGAGCATATCGCGTATCATTGTCAGAGTATTCACTCGGCTTCACCACTTTTCTGCAGATGATTATACCCATTTTCCCGCAGGTACGAGGGATAGTCAAACACCCCTACATTGCGGTCAACATTCCCCACAATCCCGTCCACTGTACCGCAGCTGGTATACTGCCAGATGCGGTAACGGAAGGGAAAATCGGTACTGTCGCTAAAATGAGCCAGCCAGATATCTTCTTCGGCTTCGATCTCGCGGGTATTCAGGGCCAGCTGAAACCATTTTTTATTGGAATAAACCATCGGATAATATCCCGCCTGACGAATCTCATCACAAAAGGCGAGCGCCATTTCGGTCCGTTTGGCACGGTTGAGTCCCGCGTGATTGGTACGCGCCTCATCAACCGGCTGCCACTCGGTATCATAGACGATCGGGTAAGTCAGCGTATACCCCTCAATCACATCCAGCACAAAGCGTGCTTCCTCCCGCGCCTCCTCTGTACTGACCGCCTGCGAGTAAACGTATACACCGCAGTCAATCCCCACCTGCGCCGCATCGGCAATATGCTGCTCAAAGCATGGATCGACAACCAGATTACCCGCATCTCCCCAGCCGCGGAAAGCCGCACGGATAAAGGCGAATTCCACACCGGAAGCTTTCACCGCCTGCCAGTCCACATTACGCTGAAAAGAGGAGACGTCGATTCCTGCACGACTGCGCAGAATGCCGTTTTCATCGAAATAATAACGCACGGTATTCATGGTCTGCCACCCGGTTACCGGCTGACCTTCGTAATAAAAATACCGCTTATCGCCATCGAGATACCAGCCATGCTCCGGCGGCGGATCATCGGCCGTTACCGGCGGCGCATCTGAAGGCGGTACAGTATCCTCCGGCGGAACATCCGGTACATTAATGGTTTCACCCGTGCTCTCCCCCAGCTGAAGCAGGTATTCCTCCCATTCCGGCGCGTTGTCCCACTCCGTCCAGCCGCCCCAGTCGGACGCGTATTCCTCATCGCCGGGAATATGGATTTCCACCGACGGCGATGTAAACGAGGTCGGCGGATCCGCATGGATATACGGCGGCGGATTGCTGGATACCGGTACTGCATGACAGCCCGCGATAATAGCTGCGCATAACAGCACAGCTGTAACACCGCTGATCTTTTTCATACGCTTTATACTGTCCACCTCCACAGCCCAGCTTCTTTTTTCTCAGTATACAGGATTTTTCGACAAAGGGAAAGGGATTTGAAGAAAAAAGGGCGCCGCGAACGCGGCGTCCTTTTATACCAGTTCTTCAGCGGAACGGTAACTGTCCAAATCGTCCGGCGGCACCAGATTCACCGCTTCTCCCGGCAGACTGTACGCCGTTTCCATAGCAAATGCAAATGACGCCGACACGGTCTGCCCGGTCGCGGCATCAATCAACTCGGCCATGCAGTTCAGTTCACAGGAAATGTTTTTGAGTGCTCCTTTTTCTATCTGGGCGGTGCAGCTTACCTCGCTGATGGACAGCGCCTGATAGTACTCTTTGGTAATACCCAGCGGTTCCAAAAGCTCAGCAGCCAAGCGCTCAGCAATGTCGTCTTTGCATGTGAGCGTCAAAGTTTGACATCCATTTTCTTCCCGCAGCAGAGATATATCCGAAAAACAAGCTTCCTGAAAATCCACACCAGAATCTTCGCTGTTCTCTCCATTGAGCAGGGTGGACAGCTCCTCTTCCGAGGCGATGGGAAGTCGAAGCTTCAGCTCCCCGAGGCCCAAATAGGCCATATGATCCCGGTAATACATCAGCATCGGCATCCGCATCCCGTCGACTTCTTCATAGCCTGTCATGAGCAGCTCATCATCCATAGAAAATCCGGTGCACTCAAGCCGTCCGAACTGCTTATAGGTCATCGTCTGGCCAGCAATATCCATAACGGCCGCCAGCGTTATTTCCTGCGAGCCGGACTCACGCCTCATCGCAGCATCCCAGGCTTGCCTGTACAATACACGATAATCCATTTCCGGCGTCTCCGGTTGGCTTTCTTCTGGCGGAGTAACCAGAGGGGGGGCCGGCCTTTCTGTCTCTTCGGTTTCAGTTGGTCCTGGATCCGATTGCGTTTCCTGCGGCACTGAGGATTCCGGATGATCCGCTTCAGGCACCGTGGTAACCGTCTCTGTCTGTGTTTCGGTTGTGTCGCTTGTTTCCCGCCCGTCTGTTGAAGACAACGAAGCCTCCGCTTCCCACGATGTATCCGTATCCACAGATGGATCTTTGCCTGTACATCCGGCCAAAGCGGTCAGCAAAAGAGTTCCCGCCAGAATGCCAGCTGCAATATGTAGTTTTTTCATTGTTCCCCCTCCGATTTCTTCGCGTTTAGCGATTTTATCTAATTATTTTATATTTATCTCGCGTTAAGATGTTGCAATTATACACTTCCAGGAGGGGTTATGCAATCCGTTTCCAAAATATTTCACAAAAAAAGAGCCCGACAATTGTCGGACTCTTTTTAATAAAGTCAGGCAGCTTCACCGCCGAGAAAGAGGTAGCTGTCAAGGTCTGCCGGCGGATTAATGGTCACTGTTTCTCCCGGTTTGCTGTAAGTCATTTCTGCAGAAATGACCATTTCTGTCTGCGTGGAGGTTGTTTTGGTGGGATCGTTCATATCGGGCATTTCCACCGCCGCATTTATTTTGATATCCATCTTTATGCTGGCCAGCGCCTTGTCGCGAATCGTCATCACCAGAGAAAAGTTCTCGATTTTCAGGGAATCGCTGGCGATTTCCATCGATTCCAACAGTTCCTTCGAGAAGCTGGCTGCCATCTCATCACTGAGCTCAGCCGTCAGCGTCTGCGTGCCGTCTCCGTTGTCTGTAAGCGCAGCTTTCTTAAAATTCTCTTCCGTCAGATCCAGGTCATCTGTACCGCTTTCTTCGAGACTGAGCGCCTCGTTTAATTCTTCCTGCGAGGCGATCGGACTCTTCACCTTCTGCCCCATGACCGACATATAAGCGTTTTGATCTTTATAATACACCGTGTTGGTCATGTTCTGGCCCATAAATTCCATCTGCATATCCATCAGGATTTCGTCGTCCATCGTTTTGCCTGTATAAGCGAGATCCTGCATCACTTTCACCGTAACCGCCACGCCGGACATATCATAACTGATTTCCATTTTCATGCTGTCTTTGCCGGACTCACGAGCCTCAGTCGCTTCCATTGCCTGCTTGTACACCTCATAGGGAGCCGGTGCCGCAGTAGTGTTCGGCGTGCTGGATGCTTTTGATGACGGATCGCCGGATCCCGTTCCGCCTTCGGTCTGCGTACTGCAGGCTGTTGCCGAAAGGGCCAGTACAGCGGCGAATACCGCTGCGGCAAAGGAATATCGTTTTTTCATGAGCTTTTTAACCTCCTCAAACTGTTTACCGGTAATTATTGCACCGCTTTACTTACCGGCATGAAAATAATTCAGCCTCGAATATTGCCCTCTTTACGTCAAAATTCGACGGGCTGTATGAATTAGCATACCTTTTCGGAACGAATAAATAGACGCCGGGTTATCCGAAAATTCTCCAAACAAATTACTGGAATATTGTTTAGTGTATACAGGAAATGTTAAATTTAGGACTTGACAGTTGGCATCCGAAAAGGTATAGCTTGCCATACGCGGTGTTTATCAATATTTGATCTTTTGATGATATTTCCCTGCCCTGCGCATATAGTATACTAAAAAACAGTATGTCCATCTCTCGGATTCGACGCGATTTTCCCGCTCCGTTGTCGTATACTAATCTTTCGGAAGAAGCGGTTTGCTACATTAACCAGTATCCCCCGCTCTGCATAGTGCAATATAACCAGCAAACTCTATCCGCCGCAGTATTGATTTACGATTATTTCACAAAATCCCCTTGCATTTGCCCCACTAAGTTGGTAAAATAAGGACAAGCATATGTTTTGAATTCGGAGGGAAGGCGCATGATGATGGAACAAACCCGCCTGCATACAATCGGTGATGACGGCCAAAGCGGATGCCTTTATCAATACTTGGGCTGCCATGCCATCAATGAGGATAGCTACTGTTTTCGTGTATGGGCTCCGCATGCAGCGGCGGTTTCCCTTGTGGGCGATTTTAATGCGTGGGATCCGACCGCTTCCCCAATGACAAAGAATGAGAAGGACGGCGTCTGGAGCTGTGAATACTGCGGTATAACCGAGTTTTCCGCCTATAAGTATTGTGTAACCGGTGCCGACGGCGTGACCCGCATGAAGGCCGATCCTTTCGCCAGTCATTTTGAAACCCGCCCCTCCAATGCCTCCAAGGTCTACCGGCTGGAAGGTTACCTGTGGCAGGATGAAGAGTGGCTGCGGCAGAAAGAAAAAAACGCGGTTTACCACTGTCCAATCAATATTTATGAGCTGCACATCGCCTCCTGGCGGCAATATCCGGACGGCAGTGTGTTTTCCTACACCAAGCTGGCTGACGAGCTGATTCCCTATATTCAGGAGATGGGCTATACACACATCGAACTGCTGCCGGTTATGGAGCATCCGTTCGACGGCTCCTGGGGCTATCAGGTTACCGGATATTATGCGCCCACCTCCCGTTTTGGCACCCCAAAGGATTTCATGACCTTTGTGGACCGCTGTCATCAGGCCGGAATCGGCGTTATCATCGACTGGGTGCCGGCGCATTTCCCCAAGGACGAATGCGGACTTTACCGTTTCGACGGCACGCCCTGCTACGAATATGCCGACCCGCGCAAGGGTGAGCACTATGAATGGGGCACCTGCGTTTTCGATTACGGCCGTCCTCAGGTGCGGGAATTTTTGATCAGCAATGTCCTGTACTGGATTGAGCAATTCCATATCGATGGCATACGTGTGGATGCCGTCGCGTCAATGCTGTATCTCGATTACAACCGCAGGGACGGCGAGTGGGTGCCAAATCAAAACGGCGGGCATGAGAACCTCGAGGCGGTGGAGTTCCTGCAGCGCCTTAATGAGCGGGTATTTGCCGCACATCCCAACACCCTGATGATCGCCGAGGAATCCACCGCCTGGCCGATGGTCTCCCGCCCGACCAGTGACGGCGGGCTGGGGTTTAACTACAAGTGGAACATGGGCTGGATGAACGACATGCTGCGTTATATGGCGCTCGATCCCTATTTCCGCAAGGACAACCACGACACGCTGACTTTCTCGTTTTTCTACGCCTTCTCGGAAAACTTCATCCTGCCGATTTCGCACGACGAAGTCGTGCACGGCAAAGGCTCGCTGATCAACAAAATGCCTGGCAGCTATGAAGAAAAGTTCGCCGAAGTTCGGCTGTTTCTCGCCTATATGATGGCACATCCGGGCAAAAAGCTGCTGTTCATGGGCTGCGAATTCGGGCAATTCAAGGAATGGGACTTTGAAAGCGGACTGGACTGGCTACTGCTGGAATATGAGTCCCACCGGATGTTGCAGCATTTCACGGCGTCACTCAACCATTTTTATCGGGACAATCCGCCGCTTTGGGACGACGACTTTTCCTGGAACGGCTTTTCCTGGATCGCTCACGACGATTATTCACAGAGCGTTATCGTCTTCCGACGGATCGACCGCAAGGGCAAAGAGCTGATTGCCGTATGCAACTTTACGCCGGTACAGCGGGAAATGTACCGCATCGGCGTACCGGCCGCCGGCACATACAGCGAGGTATTTACCTCTGACGCCGCTGAATTCGGCGGCACCGGCGTACTCAATGGCACCCGGGCGAGCGAGGATGTTCCCATGCACGGTTTCGCGCAGTCCCTCTCGCTGACGCTGCCGCCGCTGTCGGTGATCTATCTGAAGCTGAAAAAGGCTGCAGGTGCGCCCAAAAGGCTGCGCAAAACCGCAGCTGCAAATAAGGTAAATAAGACAGCCGCTCCGCGCAGGCAGAGTTCGGCTGTCAAGGAGGGATAATCGCCTATGTTCCGCAAACAGGAGTGCGTCGCCATGCTGCTTGCCGGCGGCCAGGGAAGCCGTCTGTATGCACTGACGCGAAACATCGCCAAGCCCGCCGTTCCCTTCGGCGGAAAGTACCGCATCATTGATTTCCCGTTGTCCAACTGCGTTAACTCGGGCATCGAGACGGTCGGCGTGCTGACCCAGTATCAGCCTCTCGAACTCAACGATTATATCGGCTCGGGTCAGCCCTGGGACCTCGACCGCATGGACGCGGGCGTTCACGTGCTTCCTCCCTACCAGCGCAACAAGGGAGCCGACTGGTATAAGGGTACGGCCAACGCCATCTACCAGAACATTCCCTTTATTGAGCGTTATCATCCCGAATACGTGCTGGTTCTTTCGGGGGATCACATTTACAAAATGGACTACGCCCAGATGATAGCCGCTCACAAGCGCAACCGCGCCGACTGTACCATCGCTGTGCTGGAGGTGGAAATGTCCGAGGCTAGCCGCTTCGGCATTCTCAACACCCGTGAAGACGGTTCCATTTACGAGTTCGACGAGAAGCCGAAAGTACCCAAAAGCAATCTGGCTTCCATGGGTATCTATGTCTTCACCTGGGAAAAACTGCGCCGGTATCTGACGCTGGATGAACAGAACCCGCAGTCCCAGAACGATTTCGGCAAAAACGTGCTGCCGGCGATGCTGGATGCCGGCGAGCGGATGTTCGCTTACCGCTTTGAGGGTTACTGGAAGGATGTCGGCACCATCGACAGCCTTTGGGAAGCTAATATGGATCTGCTCAGTCCGAAACATCCGCTCGATCTTTCGGATGCGGAGTGGAAAATCTATTCCCGCAATCCAGGGCTTCCCCCACACTATATTTCCGATACTGCCGAGGTACAGAACAGCATGATTTCGGAAGGCGGAAACATCCACGGCAAAGTAGATTTCTCGGTACTGTTTTCCGGTGTGACCATTGAAGCCGGCGCAGAGGTGCGGGACTCCATCATCATGCCCGGCGCACACATCCAAAAGGGTGCCAAGGTACAATATGCCATCATTGCGGAAAACGCGCAGATCGGGGAAAATGCCGTTGTCGGCGCAAGGCCGGAGGAAGCGGAGAATCTCAGTGACTGGGGTGTCGCCGTGGTCGCGGCGGACGTAAAAATCGGCGCCGGCTGCTGCATCCCTCCGAAGGCGATGATTGACAGCGATATCGAGGAGGGGACTGCCGTATGAGAAACAATAATGTCATGGGGCTTATTTTCTCCAACATGCATGACGAAGCGCTGCGGGAGCTGACCGCAGTGCGGGCAATGGGATCGGTACCGTTCGGCGGACGCTACCGCTTGATCGACTTTACACTGTCGAATATGGTCAATGCCGGTATCTCCAAGGTCGGCATCATCACCAAAAGCAACTATCAGTCGCTGATGGACCACATCGGCTCCGGAAAATCCTGGGATCTCTCGCGAAAAAATGAAGGACTGTACTTTCTCCCACCCTTCGGCACCAGCGACGAAATGTACAACGGACGAATTGCTTCCCTTGCGGGGATCACGCCCTTCCTGCGCAACTCCAAAGAAGAACTGGTAATCCTCTCCGACTGTCATTTTGTCGGTAATATCGATTATGATAAGCTGATCGATGCGCATTTGGATTCGGGCGCAGATGTGACCATCGCCTACAAACGCGGCGCAGTTCCACGCATGAGCGAAAATCTGGTGCTCTGGCCGCAGGAAGGCACCGGCCGTATCTCGGATCTGGTTATTCACTACACCGGACAGGAGAAAAACGCCTACGGCATCGGCTTGTATGTTATGCGCAAAAACTTCCTGATGCAGGCGGTTTCCGCCGCAGCAAGCCGCAACCGCATGCACTTTGAACGGGATATTCTGCAGCGCAATCTCGGCAACATTGAGCTGTACGGCTATGAAGTCCCGGAATACCTCCAGGTGATTTCCTCCATCGAAAGTTATTTTCATGCCAATATGGCACTGCTTGAAACCGATACACGCGCGGCGCTGTTTGATGTGGGCCGCCCAATCTATACCAAAGTGCGCGACTGCGCTCCGGCTATCTATGGACTGCATGCCAGCGTCAGCCATTCCCTGGTTGCGGACGGTGCAAACATTGAAGGCAAAGTTTCGCATTCTATCATTTTCCGGGATGTTCAGGTGGCCCGCGATGCGGCGCTGGAAAACTGCATCGTGATGCAGGGAACCGTAATATGCGAGCGCTCCCGGCTGGGCTGTGTCATCATGGATAAGGACGTCGTCATCAAGGACGGCCGCTCGCTTAACGGCTTTGAGAGCTTCCCGGTCTTTATCAGCAAAGGTTCGATTGTTTGAGGATTCTGCAGATGCACCGGATTTGGCCATTTCCCCGGCCCGGCCGGATATTCTGATTGAGAAAGGCGTGAGCATATCATGAAAGTTCTTTATGTAACCAGCGAGGCGCTTCCATTTGCCGCCTCCGGCGGACTGGCGGATGTGGCAGGCTCTCTTCCCCGCGCATTGCGTACCCGTCTGATCGGCTGCCGCGTTGTGCTGCCGCTGTATGAGTCTGTACCCCAGGAGCTGCGGGAAGGCATGACTTTTCTCGGCAGTCTGTCGGTGCCGGTGGCCTGGCGCCGGCAGTACTGCGGGGTATTTGAAGCCAAACATAATGGCGTCATTTATTACCTGCTGGACAACCAGTATTATTTCAAACGGGCCGGCCTGTACGGCCATTATGACGACGCTGAGCGCTTCGCTTTTCTGGCGCGCGCGGCGCTGGAAATGCTCACGCTAATCGATTTCAAACCGGACATTATCCACGCCAACGACTGGCAGACCGCCCTGACGCCGGTCTACTATCGGCTGTTCTACGCCGGACGTGAGGGCTTTGAAAACATCAAAACCGTTTACACTATCCACAACATCCAGTATCAGGGAAAATATGGCATGGAGATTCTGGAGGATGTTTTCGGCATTCCGCAGTCCGCCCGGGAGTTGGTGGAATATGACGGCTGTGTCAATCTGATGAAAGGCGCCATCGAGGCGGCCGACCGCATAACTACCGTAAGTCCCACCTATGCCGAAGAAATACGCGACCCCTGGTTTTCTCACGGGCTGGACAGCATTCTGCGGCTGCGGGAAGGCAAGCTGTGCGGTATCCTCAACGGTATCGATACCGATTCCTATAACCCGCAGACCGATCCTGATATCTATGCACATTATTCCGCCGAGGATCCCTCCGGCAAGGCAGAAAACAAAAGGGCTCTGCAGGAACGGCTTAACCTGCCGGTTCGTGCCGACGTTCCCCTGATCGGTATGGTGACGCGGCTGGTCAGCCATAAAGGCCTTGACCTTGTCAAGTATATTCTCGACGAATTGCTCAGCGAAGATATCCAAATGGTGATCCTGGGTTCCGGCGACTGGGTATATGAGAATTTCTTCCGCGAGGTACAGGGGCGTTATCCGCAGAAATTCTGCTATTGCACAGGCTTTGTTCCGGAGCTCGCCCGCAAAATTTATGCCGGTGCCGACATTTTCCTGATGCCCTCCAAAAGTGAGCCGTGCGGCCTTGCCCAGATGGTGGCCTGCCGGTATGGAACCATTCCGGTGGTGCGGGAAACCGGCGGACTCAAGGACAGTATCCGCGACTGCGGTGACGGCGAAGGCATGGGCTTTACCTTCAAGACTTACAATGCCAACGATATGCTTTATGCTCTCCACCGCTCGCTCGGCGCCTACGCGAATAAGCACGACTGGCCGATTCTCGTCAAACGCGCGATGGAGACAGATTTCAGCTGGGGGCGTTCTGCCAACGACTATATCCGGCTGTATCGTTCGCTGCTTAAGGAAAATTGAATAAAAAAGGGGCGCTGCAAAAATTTATGCTCTGCGGCGCCCCTTTCCCTTGCTTTTTCCCTGCCGGACAGGTATAATAAAAAAGTCACTATACATAGAAAGCCAGGTAGAAAATATGGCGCATACCAAAGAAAAACACGCCGAATCGGAAAAGAAGGAAGCGGTCGAGCAAACCACCCGCCGCAGCCGTGAAGAGGAAAATGCGCTGTTTGTCAAGCTGCTGATTGGGTTTTCCATCGTTCAGCTGGTTCTGGGGGCACTGCTTTATCTGTTTGCAGTGGTCAACACCTGGACCCTCGGTACGCTTGCTGTCATCGCCATTGTCGGCTGCGTGCTGGGCGTAAAAATGTGGGACGAGCATAAAGCGGTACGGATTGTTGTGCGCATTGTCGAACTGCTGACCGCGCTGGCCTGTCCGTTGCTTGTTCTTATCCAATGGATTATACTGGCAGCAGTGGAAGGGACACAGGCTTTCACTTCGCAGATTACGGCTTATCAGGTGCTGACCCTGATGGTGTTCGGCCAGCTGACCCTACTGTTTATCTTGCCGGTAATGGCGGTTACCGCTTCCCGCGGCAAACGCTTTGATATTATTCTTGTGCGCATATTTTCCGTTATTCAGCTGATTCTTGCTCTTGCCTTCTGTTTTTTGGCCGATATCTGGCCGTTGATGAATCTGTACTTTGCGCAGGTCCTGCAGAGCATCGACAACATCTACTTTGAAATCTTCTACTGCCTGTGCACCGCGATCACAGCGGTCAGTGCATTTATCATTTATCCGACCGGCTTCTGTTCCCGGCTGAAGGAACGTTTTGTCCGTCCCAAGCCCAAAGCCGCTGTACAGAAAAAAGCCTGAGATTTCGTATCCTGAAAAAATATAACCGCTGCGTGAACTCTGTTTCACACGGCGGTTTCTTTTATGACTTTGCTATCTTTCCCTGCACAGTGTGGGTGATTTTCTCATTAGCCCTCATAAATTTGGACTTTGCCATCCCGCTGCGTCTTCCCTTTGCGGCATAATTCTCCGGAGTAAAAATTCTTTTACTCCGCTTTATTTTCTTTCCGCGCACCTTTAACAAACATCGCCACACCAAGCACAAAAACGAACAGGCAGACCCCAGCACCGGTGAGCGTGTTCATCAGGCGGATCTGTTCCCTGCCCATTTCGCCAAAAGACACAAGCATGGAACGCTGCAAGGTGAATACCGATGCCGCCGCTTCGGCATAGCCAATGCTGCGGATGACACTAAGCAGCAGCGAAGGATTTTTACGCTGCCGGACAGCTCGGACGATCGCCATAATGATCTTATAGAATGTGTACGCGGCAATGGTGATCATGATAATCTCACCGTGCTTTACGGCAATATTCTGCGCAAGGCTTATATACAGCACTGCGACCAAAATAACCCCCAATACCGTCAGAAGTATGCCGGACAGTTTCATCACAAAAAATGCCGATACAGCGGACGTGTTCCTGCGCCCGTACAGAACCGCGAAGAAACGCATGACGGCTAAAATGCTGTAAAAGGCACACATCGTCGTTAGCCAAAGCGACCGGCTTCCTATACCAAGCACGCCGTTGTAAAGGGCATACAAAAGATTAAAAGCAAAAGCGACCGCGGCAGAAAACCGCATGCGATGGTACGGACTGCCAACAATCTTTTTCCCCATTTCTGTTTTGGCAAGCAGCGAACCGGCAATCTTTCCGGGTTTCACGCCTTGATCCCCCGGATCAGCGGGATAAGACCAAGCAGAATAAGGATGCCTGCAAGGCCGATGGCTATTCCGACAGCCATATTCTCCCACACCAAACAAAAACACAGGCCCACACCGAATGCAAGCATTCCGGTAATGCCGACAAGGATCGTCAGGATAAGCTTTCCGGATATACGGACGGGGGTCTTATGCTCCATTCTTCGCCATACCAGCAGCGTTATCAGTGCAAGAAGCAATCCCAAACAGCCGAAAACGATACCCGGACCGAACGCATCCCATTCCGGAATCAGCGCCATACACATCCCCAGTGCAAAAAGCACTCCGCTCACAGTTCCCAACAGCATAGCGACAAAATGACTTTTTTTCATATCCGCTACCTCCTGAAATCACATTAAAACAACAGTTGATGTTTTAATGTGATTTCAGTATAATTCTGTTATCCGCAAAAAACAACCATCAATATCTAAACAAGTGTTGGAATAAAGGAGCTTTTATGAATACACCCAATAACAAACGGAAACGGGAATCCAGAGAACGCATCGAAAAGGTTTTTATCGAATACCTCCAGGAGAAAGAGCTGAGTGAAATCAGCGTATCCGACATCTGCAAACAGGCGGGTTTGAACCGTACCACCTTCTATGCCAACTATGCAGATATTTATGGGCTGGCGGACTCCATACGGGACAAACTGGAGGGGAATTTTGCCGATCTGTATCAAAGTGAAATCACCGAAGGCTTCAACAGCAACACTTATTTAAAACTGTTCGAACATATTAAGGATAATCCGATTTTTTATAAAACGTATTTCAAACTGGGATACGACAACAATTACCAAATCCTTGCCTATGATACTGAGCTTGCCCGGCGGCATTTCCAAAACCGCTTCCTTGAATACCACATGGAATTTTTCAAAAGCGGGCTTACCCGGATCATTAAGATGTGGCTGCAGAATGGCTGCCGGGAAAGTCCGGAGGATATGTTTGAAATCATCAAAAGTGAATACCGCGGACGCGAAGAGTTCTATGCATTGCAGGAACAGCAGGATGCCGAGCACGTGACATCCTGAAACACGGGGGGCAGAATCAATCTGCCCCCGTGTTCTGCCGATTGCGGACAATGTTGCCTATAACGCTTTCAGCTGTTCGAGCAGCCGCGTTATTTTGTCCTGCGGCACCTTTCCTTTGACCATCTGCAGAATCTGCATAACTGTCATATTGCGGGCAAACAACAGCAGCGGACTGCCGGCCAGTTCCGGAAGCTCCTTTTGCAGCAGCACCTTGGCTTTGGGATTGGATAAGACTTCCCCCAACGTGATTTTTCCTGATCGCAAATCCATTCTCATCTTCCCCTTTTCGTACGGACGTCACACGCCGCAATCCAGTATATGCTGTCTGCCGGCAGCGGTTCATCCCTATCCGATTGGCAGGGCTCCTTCCAGGTATTTGCGCACAAAATCCGGCACAGGAATCGGCTTATTGAACAGGTAGCCCTGCGCATAAGTACAGCCAAAGGATTTAAGCAGTTCCAACTGTTCCGGCTCCTCCACCCCTTCGGCAACACTGTCAACACCGATTTCCTGACATACACGGATCAGATTCGCAATCAGCAGCCTGGTCGTGGGGTTGGAATACAGATCATTGATCACGCTTTTGTCAAATTTCAGTTCCTTGAGCGGAATAGCCGAGAGAATAGATATATTGCTGTATTCCGCACCGAAATCATCCAGCGAGAGACAATAACCGGCTCCGATGAGCTGCCGGCTGATGGTTTTTAGTACACTGCGGTCCATCTCCCCTTTGCTTTCGGTAATCTCAATTTCCAAAAGGGATCTTTCGACGCCGTATCGGTCTGAAACCGCTTTTATTTTTTCCACTACGCCGTCCTCCATCAACGTGCTGCGGGAGAAATTCATAGAAATCGGGAACAACGAAATCCCTTGTTCCTGCCAACCCTTCAGCATGACACATACCTCTTCGAGAACAAAGAAGTCAATAAATCGTATAGTATTTTCCGCCTCCAGCTGCGGAATAAACTTAATCGGCGGGACGACGCCGTGCACCTCATCCACGTAACGAATCAATGCCTCAGCACCAACAATTCTGCCAGTGGATATTTCCGCCTTGGGCTGCAGATAAATCTGGAAACGCTTCTCGCGCATCGCCATCATCAGGCGCTGCAGACGAATGGTTTTCCGCCGGCTTTCCCGCAGGTCGTACTCCCTCTCTCCGCCTTGTGTAATTGTCAGAAGTTCCTGCGCATTATTCATAAGACGATCCGGCTGAATATCTTCATCCGCCCATGACCATCCAAAAGCCACTGCGCCGGGATATTCCCTTTCCGTCTGACTGCGCAGCCGTTCCGCTTTATCCAAAAAGGCCGGATAGGTTATATCCTGACAAAGCGCGGCAAAGGATCCGCCGGACAAACGGAATACCGCCTGCTCACCGAATTTTTCCTGCAGGCGCTCCGCCAAGGTCTTAATCAGCTTGTTTCCATAGGCCTGACCATACTCCTGATTGAGCAGCCGCAGGTGATTGATCTCCGCCGCAAGAATTCCCAGAGAGGACAGCGCTTCCGGATGCATTTGGGAGAGAAACTGACTGTAACTCTGCCAGTTCAAAATGCCGGTCATGGCATCATGCCTTTCCATAAAGGCCTGCCTGTCCCGCATGGAACGTTTGCTGATTTCATTGTGCAGAAAATAGGAAAGTGACTGCAGCAGCGTGGTGTTATCCAGATTCTCCCGCGGATTCTCAATGCCGATGTAGCCGATCAGCGCCGCGCCATCCAGTACCGCTACCGCTGCATACGATGTCACCTGTTTTTCCTTCAGCAGCGCATATTTTACCGGAAACAGCAGGCGCATCTGTTCAAGCTCATAAAACGCTACAACCCGCCGGAGCTTCAGGCTTTCCAGCCAATGGCTCAAAAGGCTGCTGTCGAGAAAAACGTTATCCTTTTCTGCTTTTATGCCGGGCGCATGCCAGTCTTGAGGCGCAATTTGAACGGAGCGCTCATCTTCTGTCCGGGCATAATAGGTTCGGTCCGCCCGATAAAATTCCCCCAGATTTTTCAGCACGCCATGAATCGCTGTTTCCAGGGATTCCGAGGCGAGAAGCAAAGAAATGCATTCCAGGAGCACATGTTCCGCCTGTACCTTGTTCCTCAGCAGTTCTTCATGTTCGCTCATATCCGTAAAAAGTTCCAGCCGCGCACGTCTCCCATCCCAGCGGATCATTTTATCCCGGATCATAAAACGCTTACGCAGCAATGCATTTGTATTTTCCCAGGTTTTATAGCCGCTTTCGTCCGGAAGATGATTTTGACAAAACACACAGGGCTGCGTAAATCCCTGCACAATTTCGTAACACTTTTTCCCCTGATAGTCTTCGATGGCAAAAATTTTCTGCGCTGTCCCGTTCATAAACAGTATATCGTGGGTTTCCTCATCAATAACCAGAACCGCATCCGCCATTTCATTCTGCATACAGCGCTCCCCCATATGCTGTTTGGCGATACAGCCATTCTCCAGCAGCAGATCGTGTACCGGAGAAAACGTCGATTCGGACGATGTATACTGTGCCTTACCGTGAAATTTAGCATCATAAAGGGCGGCGTCGGCCTGCTGGAACATCTTCTGAAAACTGGTGCTGTTCGGATCAGCGATCACGACGCCTACCGATGCGGAAACACGCAATGTTTCTCCGTGAAGATTGTATTGAACGTTCAGCCTTTCACATAGCAGCGCCGCCTTTTCTCTGGCCCACTGCCTATCGGGAATTTCGCCAAAAAACACGATAAATTCGTCGCCGCCGAGGCGGCCGGATATCCCATGAGAATCTTCCCGAAGAATCCGCCCGACCTCCTCCAAAAAAAGGTCGCCGACATAGTGTCCGTAACGGTCGTTAATCTGTTTAAAATCATCCATGTCAATAATAAAAAAGGCACATTCGTTATTCTGTCCCCGCTGTCTGTACAACTGCTGATCGATCATGGATTCCGCTGTCTGCCGGTTATACAGTCCGGTCAGCGCATCTCTTTCCGCGCGCTCGCGCAGAGCCAGTTCAGTCTTTTTGCGTTCGTTGATATCCCGGATATAACCAAAAGCATACCATTCTCCTGTATCCGGTTCACATAACAGCGTCAGGTGAATGGAACACCAGACAATACGGCCGCTGCTGTTTGTGCATCGGTATTCGCCGTTCAGGCTGCGCTGCCCATCAATAATCGCCTGGCTCAGCGCCTGCGGCGAAAGCAGCGCAGCATACCGCTTTTTATCTCCCGGATTGGCAATATACCGCTCCAGTGCAGCAAACAGATCGTTATATGAGCAAATATCCGGCAGCATATCAGGAGGATAGGTATCGCTCCATAGATGGAGCACCTCATTTTTGGTCAGATTCACTTTGGCGGAAAGCATGACGTCCGCCGAAAGGAGTTCCCGCAGATGTTCCTCCTGAAAAAAGCGCTGCTCCGCCTCTTTCTGAGCGGTGATATCCTCGGATACCGCCACCGCACGTATCGGCACACCATATTCGTCAAACACATTGGTATAATTGATTTTTTCCCAGTAATACGCCCCATCGGTTGCACGAATGCGGACAACCGCTTCGGCAGCCGCCTCCCCTTGATGCAGTTTTGTGTACAAAGCCATATATTTTTTTGCATCATCCGGGTGGACAGTACCGCTTTCGATCATGCTTTCCGGCACATTGGCTATAACCATCCCTATACCGAAAGCTGCATACGACTTTTCAGTCTGCAGAATGCTGCGGGTGGACAAATCGTATTCCCACACATTGATTTTTGTCTGGGAAATGGCGATCTGAAAACGCTTTTCACTCCATTGCAGCTGTTCTTCAAAGCGTTTTCTCTCATCGATATTGATCACCATACCGCTGAGCATAAATCCGTCCTCGGTTGCGGTCAGGCCGGCGCTCGCATGCAGCCAGGCAACCTTTCCGTCCCCGCGGATAACCCGATATTCCAGAGTCAGTGATTCCTGGCGCTTATCAATCGCATCCGCTATTCGTGCATCGACTTCCGCCGCATCGTCCGGATGCACCAGACGGGATGCCGAATCCTCATAACGTTCCCGCATTTCCTGCCGGGTTATCCCATGTATTTTATAGTAGCTGTCGTTAGCATAAAGTACGGTAAATTTCTCATCCATCCGCGCTTTGAAAATACCGCCTATTTTACTTTGTTCCAGAAAGGAAAGCTCATTTTCCGCAAATACCTGTGCTGTGATATCAATACATACGCCGAGTGTCGCTTCCCGTCCGTCTTCAGTCGTAATGCAGCGGCCTTTTTCGTGAATCCAGATGATATCTCCATCTTTTTTCAGCATTCGGTAGGTGACGGCATACAGCTTATTTTTTTCACACGCCTGTATGATCTCTTTTTCCACACGTTTCCGGTCACCGGCGTAAATGCTGTTGAGAATCAGCCCTTTGGTGCCCTCAAGATACTCCTCATACGTATACCCCAAATGCCGGAGCATGTGGTCGTTTATAAAATACAAGGGAAATCCCGGTTCGCTGTAACTTCCCAAAATGCCGCCGGACATATTTTCACTCATCAGCCTGAGCAGGTCGCTATCGAGCTGTTCACGCCGCTGCTGCACCGTTTTCTCGCCGAACTTAATGGGATAATATTCATCGTCCTTCTGCTGAGCGGCCGGCACCGAAACATGAACCGCACGAATGTAAAATTCGCCGTCGGACTCACACATTAACGCCGTCTGCCGCATCGCAACGCAAATCGGAATTCCACTTGGCAGCAGCTTTTCCACTTTGAGCACAGTATACAGCGAAACGGAAGTATCGCTGTGACGCCCGGATGCAACCACCTGCTCAAAGCTGATCTGAAAAGGCAGGGGATCTATACGAATTTCCTCTTCCAAAAGCCTGCGCAGCTGCTCCTTGTTAAATGCCACTTCCTGCACGCCGGTGCCGATGCTCTGCACATCCTCGGTATAAAAGGTCAGTGCTTTCTCGGCATCTCGTTCTACCAAATACGCATGCATCATCGCTTTCAGCCGCTCAAAGGCCCTTTTATGGGCCGGCGGCAATTGGTATTCCATTGCTGTCCCCTCTTCCCTTAAACGGCTTTACCTCTGCCGTATGCCGCACACAAAAAATCATCCGGCGCCGCCATAAAATCTTCAATGACCTCCAGAAATTGTTCCTGTGTCGGCTGTGCACGCCTGCACAGCTCCGCTAAGGCATCCACTGCTTCGCCGTCCATGGACAGGTCTTCCACGGTGAACTGATTGTATTGGATTCCGTACGAGATATACGCTTTACCCTCCAGAAGGTATCTGCCGGTTATCCGTTGACAAATCATCCTTACACCCAATTTCTTTTGTTTTTTGGCTTATCTCAATCCGTCCAGCACAGAAGACGGACAAAACCAACACGATTCACCCCAAACAAAAAACCCGCAGGCGAAAAGCTTGCAGGTTGTCAGAATGAACATGGACACACGAACCGAATCGGTGTACGGATGTTGCAACTGGCTGTCATATCCCGGAGGATGAAGACCCTAATAGCTTTGCGTCGCCGGTTTTCACCGGTTTTGCCAAAATATTCAGTTTTTAGGGAATTTTTCCCATGCGATGTTATTAACCATACCATGTTTGTCCGCAGTTGTCAATATGAGAATCCCTTTTCTTTTATTCGTTCTTTCGACAGCTTTCTTACGGTTATCCTCTAATTTTTCTTCACCAGATACTATTCTGTTTGGTATACTGCAAAACCCCCATACAAAGGATAATCCTCTGTACAGGGGTTCGGCTTTGCTTTATTCGACAACCATTTCCGGCAGCAGACCCGCAAAAAACAGGATCAGCACCAGAACGCCCAGGGCAATCCGGTAATAACCGAACGGCTTGAAATTGTGTTTCTTGATAAAATTCATCAGGAAACGGATCACCAGCAGCGACACCACAAAAGCCACAACCGAACCCACCAGCAGCAGTACCCACTGCTGCGCGGTCATCGGATCGCCGCTGACAACATATTTGACCGTTTTCAGACCACTTGCCCCCAACATGGCCGGGATAGCCATAAAGAAGGAAAATTCCGCCGCCACATACCGCGAGCACCCGATCATAATGGCACCGACAATAGTCGCACCGGAGCGGGACGTACCGGGAATCAGCGCGAGCATCTGAAACACACCCATCAGCAGCGCCGTTTTATAGGATACATCGCCTAGTTTTTTGATTTTCGGCTCACGGTGCCGGCCTTCCACCAGCAAAAACAGGACGCCGTACAAAATCAGCGTGATGGCGATCACATAGGCACGCGAAAGAGCACCCTCAATCACATCGTCAAACAGCAGGCCGATGACACCTGCCGGTATGCTGGCCACCAGCACCTTGCTCCACAGAATCCAGGTGTCCCGTTTCTGTATCGGGGTCTTTCCCCTTCCCCAAGGATTCAGTTTATGGAAATACAGCACCACAACTGCCAGAATCGACCCCAGCTGGATAAGCACCTTAAACAGATCGAAAAATGCCTTGGACTCGTGCATGGGAATAAACTGGTTGATCAGAATCATGTGCCCGGTGCTGCTGATCGGCAGCCACTCTGTAATGCCCTGCACGATGCCCTGGAGAATCGCTTTAAGAATTTCAAAAATATCCACGCGTTTTCACACGCCTTTCTTCCTTCGCTTCGGCTTACAGGTCGATTTCGTTGAGAAGGTCGCGCAGCAGGATGATCTCATCCGCCGAAATGGTTACGCCCTTGCCCATTTTGGTATGCTCAGGCGCCCATTCACGAATATCGTATTTTGGCTCACGGTCGTTCCAGCTGACCAGATTGAGTTCTTTGGTCCAGCCGGACGGCGACTGCGACAATACACCAAATTCTTTTACAATTTCAAATTTCAGTTCCGCCATGACAGAGCAACTCCTTTATGTTCCAATTTTACCATAAGATATGTGCAAAAGCCCCCGGTTATACGCCGCTGCCGGCAAAAAGGCTGCCGCCGTGGCAATCCACGCCGACGATCAGCGGAAAATCCCGAATTTCCAGCCGCTTGACCGCTTCGCAACCAAGATCCTCAAACGCGATCACCTGCGCTGACACGACGCTTTTGGCCGCCAGCGCGCCTGCGCCGCCGACAGCGCACAGATAAACCGCGCCGTTTCGTCGGATCGCCTCACAGACCTCCGGCGACCTGGCGCCTTTGCCAATAGTAGCACAAAGTCCCAGATCATGCAAGCGGGGCGTAAACACATCCATACGCCCGGAGGTCGTCGGCCCGCAGGCGCCGATCGGCAGCCCGTCCGGTGCGGGCGTCGAGCCGCAGTAGTAGATCACCGCATCCTTAAGCAGATACGGCAGCGGCTTGCCCTCATCCAGCAGGGCAAACAGCCGCTTATGTGCTGCATCGCGGGAGGTATATACGATACCCGATAAATAAACCCGGTCACCCGCATGCAGCTGCGGCGCGGCCGCACGCAGTTCATCGGTTGTCAGATGCTTTGCTCCCATCCGGGCAGTCCACCTTTCGTCCTTGCTCTCAAAAGAAATCCAGTATCCGCCGTATCGTCTCCAGCAAACCGCTGCGGCGGGTGCCGGTTATTCCGGTACGGACATGTGTCGTTTGACTGCCGCTTTCCGGCCGCTCCAGCCGCTGAGCAGACGAAGGCTCGGCGGCGGAATCGGTCCGCGGCTCAGCAAAAAAATTGTCCGGCCTCCGGCGCCGCAGCGCCGTCAGCCCCGGAGCTTTGTGTGCGGTCGGGTTCCATCGTGGATGCTGCGTCTTCAAGCTTCTGCACCAGCTCTTCCAGCCGTACGCCGGCAGATGAACTGCAGTCGCTGAGCGCTGTACGGGCGTCCTCCATCGCGGTTTTTGCCTCGCCAACCTGGCACTCCAACTCCGCCACAGCGTCGTCGAGTGCATCCAGGCAGCCTTCGCTGCGCTTATAGGCCGCTTCGAGGAAGCTCTGCCCGAGAGAACGTATCTCGACAATAAATGTGCCCACGTCCCCTACCATATCGGTATAGCGCTTATTTTCCGCCTCCAGCTCAGCAAGCCGATTGCCAAAACGCCGGTTTTCCTCGCTCAGCCGCACATTCTCCTTATTCAGTGCTTCCTTGCCGCTCGAGCTGACCTCCGCCTGCCGGCGCAAAGCCTCCAGCTCCTCCTTAAGCTGCCGGTTTTCTTCGGAAAGCCGCCGCAGCGTATCCGCCTGTTCAGCTGCTTTAGCAGCAGCTTCCTGCTGTGCGGCGCTGCGCTGCTCAGCTGCCTTCGCCCGCAGCTCCAGCTGCACATTTTTTTGCTGAATGCTCTGCAATATGCGGTTGACCTCTTCGAGCTGCCTGCCGCGCTCCTCCAGCAGCTGCTGAAGTTGCGGCACCCTTTCCGCCTGCTGTCTGCACGTTTCCAGCCCGGCTTCCAGCTCTTCCGTCTTTTTCTGCAAAGCCGCTTTATCCTCAACTGCCGCGGACAGCTGTTTCTCCGCGTTTTCCGCCTGCTGCCGGAGCGCTTCGGTTTCCTGGACGTGCGCCGCCTGCAGGGCGTCGATATAATTTAATACATCCTGTTTGTGAAAACCACGCATACTGGTGCGAAAGCTTCCCGACTCTTCCATCATCACAGCCTCCTTTTTTGGGCCTGATGCCCTTTATCCCGTCACAATAAGACAGCTTATTATACCATCCTCCCAAGCAAAAGACAACCTTTTCGCATTTTTCTTCTCACGGCTTGATCCTGCCGAACGGATGTGTTAGGATGAACGGAAAGAACACATGCAAAAAAGAGGTGGACCGCATGACAAAATTCACCTTTGCCTTGTTGCAGCTGCTGCCGGGAAGTACGCCGGAAGAAACGATGGAAAAAGGCATTTCAGCCTGCCGTCAAGCCAAAGCAGCAGGAGCAGACATCGCTCTCTTTCCGGAAATGTGGAACTGCGGATACCGAATCCCTGAAGATATCGGTCAGCTGAAAGCGGCCGCTGTTCCGGTGGATGGTGCGTTTGTCCAGACTTTCGGTGCGCTGGCGGCAGAGCTGGATATGGCTATTGCGATCACCTTTCTGGAACAGTATGAACCCCTTCCGCGCAATACCGTCGCGCTGTTTGACCGGTACGGAAAGCGGGTGTGGACTTATGCCAAGGTGCACACCTGCGACTTCGGTGAAGAGTGCCGGCTGACGCCGGGAGGAGAGTTTTACGTCGGGGATCTGGATACCGCAAACGGCACGGTAAAAATCGGCGCCATGATCTGCTATGACCGGGAATTCCCGGAAAGCGCACGGATTCTGATGCTCAAGGGGGCGGAAATTCTTTTGGTGCCCAACGCCTGCCCGATGGAAATCAACCGCCTTTCCCAGTTGCGCAGCAGGGCGTACGAAAATATGCTGGGCATCGCCACCTGCAACTATCCCGACGGGCAGCCGGACTGCAATGGACATTCTTCCGCCTTCGACGGCATCGCCTATCTGCCGGATCAGCCCGGTTCCCGAGATACCTGTATTTTGGAAGCGGGCAGCGAAGAGGGCATCTGTCTGGCGGAATTCGATCTGGACAGACTGCGGGAATACCGCCGGACCGAGGTTCACGGCAATGCCTACCGCCACCCGCAGAAATACCACCTGCTCATAGATGAAACGATCCGCGAGCCATTCATCCGCAGCGATTATCGGAAATGACCGCCGGCGATTGAAGCGCCGGAGAACTTGTGCTACAATGAAACGCATGCAGTCCGTAACAGCGAAAGGAAGATCAGTCCATGACGATTGCGTCGCTCATCCGACAGATTCCGGCGCCCGATACCCGCGCACAGCAGGAAGCTGAGAAGCGTTGGGACAGCCTCGCGAAACTTCCCGGCAGCCTCGGTGCGCTGGAGTGGGCGGTCATTCGTCTGGCCGGTATACAGCATACCGCGCATCCCACCCTGACGAAAAAGCGCACGCTGGTATTCTGCGCGGACAATGGGGTGCTCGAAGAACAGGTCTCCCCTTCGGCCCAGTCTGTCACCGCGGCGCAGGCGGTGAATTTTGCCCGCGGCGGCGGTACCATCAACGTATTTTCACGGGCAGTCGGCGCGGACGTCGTGGTGATCGATGTCGGCATCGCCTGTCCCTATGATGAGCCGCGCGTTGTAAAGCGGAAAATCCGGCCGGGCACGGCCAATATGACGCATGGTCCCGCGATGACCCGGGAAGAATGCGAGCGTGCGATTCTGTGCGGCGCACAGTTTGCCCTGGATGCCGCAGCCGACGGTGTTCGGCTGCTTATTCTTGGTGAGATGGGCATCGGCAATACCACTACCTCCAGCGCGATTTCTGCCGTGCTTCTGCAGCGGCCGGCCGAGCAGACGGTCAGCCGCGGTGCCGGTTCCGCCGAACGCATGGCTCACAAGGCTTCGGTTATCCGCCGGGCGATTGACGGCAATCGTCCGAATCCAAAGGATCCCGTCGATGTGCTGAGCAAAGTAGGCGGTCTGGATCTGGCTGCACTGTGCGGAGCCTTTCTCGGGGCTGCTGCAGCGGGCATCGCCGCTGTGGTAGACGGGGTGATTGCCGGCGCTGCGGCGCTGTGCGCCGTCCGGCTGGCGCCCGCGGTGCAGGCCTATCTGCTGCCGTCGCATTGCTCGGCCGAACCGTCCGCCCGTATGCAGCTCGACGCACTCGATCTGCAGCCGCTGCTTTCCGCCGGCATGTGCCTGGGTGAAGGAACCGGCGCGGCACTGGCTGCCGGACTGTTCGACCGCGCTCTGGAGGCCTATGAACAGGTCGTCGGGATCGACGAAATTTAAATTCCGCTGCCGAAAGGGGCTGTTGCTGTGCTTTCCTCCCTGATTATCGCCCTGTCGATGTATTCGGTGATTCCGATGCCGCAGGTGGAATGGAAAGAAGACAACATGCGCTGGTCGCTCGGCTTTCTGCCGGTGGTTGGGGTGGTCTGCACGCTGCTCGTCGGCGGCTGGAGCGCCCTGACGCTGCATTTTGCTGCCAGTCCGGTCTTTTTTGCCGCTCTGGCCGTTCTCCTTCCCATCGTAATCGCCGGCGGCTTTCATATGGATGGCTTTCTCGATGCAGCGGACGGTATTTTTTCCCGCCGCGACCGGGAAACGCGGCTGAAGATCATGAAGGATCCGCATTGCGGCCCCTTCGCTGTACTCTGCTGCAGTGGACTGCTGCTGTGCGAAGTCGGCGCGTGGTGCCAGCTGATGCAAAGACCGGCGCTGCTGCCGCTGGGCTGTATGGTGTATATCGTTTCCCGCAGCTTTACCGTAATCGCAGGCAGCCGCCTCCCCTACACACCAACCAGCACGCTGGGGGTTCTGTTTGCGGACCGTGCCGCCAAAGGCGTGCGCATACTGGGTATTGTGGAGGCCGCTGTGTCGCTCATCCTCCTGCTCGGCGCCGGTTTCCTTTTCGGCGGCGTAGCCGGCCTAATTGCCGCTGCGGCAGCTGCTTTGTCTGCCGTCCTGTTTTTCCTTTGGTACCGCCATCTGGTGATCGGCCAGTTCGGCGGTGTGACCGGCGATCTGCTGGGATTTTATGTCGAGCTGTCGCAGGGAATCCTGCTGATGACGCTCGCTGTCTGCTCACTGTTTGTGAAGTAAGGAGAATATCTATGCTTCTGGATCTTGTATTTATTCGGCACGGTATGACTGCCGGCAACCAGGAACGCCGCTATATCGGCCAGAACGGCGATCAGCCGCTTTCCGAGCATGGGCGGCGCATGCTGATCGCCCGTCAGGCAGACGGCCTGTACCCGCGGGTACAGGCCGTCTATACCAGCCCGCTGTGCCGCTGCCGCGAGACAGCGCGGCTATTGTATCCCGCGCTGGTTCCGGTCATTCTTCAGGCACTCATCGAACTGGATTTCGGCAGCTTTGAAGGCAAAACCTATGACCAGCTCAAGGACAACCCGGCGTATCGGTGCTGGATCGATACCGCCGGCATGACGCCGCCGCCGGGCGGTGAAGGCGGTCAGGAATTTGCCGAGCGGCTTAAAGGCGCCATGCGGCAGATTGCACAGGACGCTGTATGCAGCGGCGTGCGGCAGGCCGCTGTGGTAACGCACGGCGGCTGTCTGATGAGTCTGCTTTCTTCGCTGGGCCAAGGGCTTGACGAGCAGGATTTTTACCGCTTTCAGTCGGCGAACGGCGGAGGCTTTACTGCGCGAATGGATACGGACACGCTTGTTCTCACTGACATCCGTGCCTTATGAAAACGAACCCCATCAGCACGGACAAATGTCCGTACCGATGGGGTCTTATTCTTTCAGTAACCTCCGCAGCTGTTCGGCGAAGTCGCGGCTGTACAGCACATACTGCCTGTTGTTTATCACAAGGATGTCTTCGGTTTCCTCTGGCTGTGTAATATGATACTCTTCAAATTCCCCTTCACCACCGTTTGGCGGGCAATACACCTCCACAGAAGTTAAGCTTTCCACCGATGATTCCAGGCACAGCCTGCTCAATCTCCGCGGCAAAAAAAGGCCGCCCGCCAAAAGCACGGCAAGAATCAGAACAAGAAAGAGCCCTTTTCTTCGTTTCATCCAACTGAGCAGTCTCGTCATTTGGCAGCCCCCGTTTATACCACAAGCTTCCCTGAGGATTCATCCGGTGAGTACTGCTTTCAGTATATCCGGCTGAGAAAAAAAGTCAACTGTTTATGGTCCGATTACGGAAATGTAAGATAGAGAATGCCCGACAGCCGAACGGAATATCTCCGTTCGGCTGTCGGGCGCCCTTCTGACCGATCCGCAACACTGCGGTTTCCGAGGGCAGGCTTATTCTTCCTCCGAAGAGGTATCGGTATATTTAACTTCCCGGCCGATGGTCTTGACCGGATCGACCAGTTGTCCTTTCACCATGATTTCCAGATGCAGATGCGGGCCGGTTACCGTTTCGCAGGGAATATCCGATACTACCCCGATCACCTGGCCGGCCTTCACCGCCATGCCTTCCTCAATGCCGCTCGGCGATGCACCGCAGTAGCGGGACTGCATATCGTTGCCATGATCGACCACAATAATGGCCCCCCACAACGGATCACTGTCTATAGAAGTAATCGTACCATCTGCGATCGCTTTGACATCCTGACCGGTCTCCCCTTTAAAATCGGCACCAGTATGCACCCGCCAGTCCTGCATGGTTTCCGAAAACACCGGCTTGCCGTCGCTGTACGGCACTACCACTTCGTTCGTCAGCGGCAGAAGCAGCAGCATAGGATCGTTATTTGTCGGCACGTCCGCCTTGGTTGTGGTGGTTGGCGCCGTCGTGGTGGTCGTGCTCGCAGTTGTGCGGTCGTCCGGCACATTGGTCACCGGCGTATCCACCGGCTTTTCGGTAGCGGAGGTTTCCGGTGCATCGGAGGTATCCTGTCCGAATATGGCCGGCAGGCTTCCGATAAAGGTAACTACCGCGACCCCACATACAGCTACCAGGCAGACCGCCAGGGCTACATAAAACCCTTTGCCGGACAGCCATTTCTTTTTAGTATGCTTGTCTTTATCAAACCGGATCTGTCCCATCTGAATACCCCTTTCTTTGTTGCCGATATTGTCTGCATTACCCGGCTAAACACGCCGGGGACCATGGCTTTATCGGCAAGCTGTGCGGCATCCAACCGCTGTCTAGACAATAGTCTGAACCATTTTCATGGCCAATATGCCGTCATCCAGAAATTTTTTCGATAAAAAAAGCCAGGGCCTATGCCCCGGCAAAAAAATATTTATGGACAGCAAAAACCCCGCCAGCGGTGGCGGGGTTTTTGCTAAGTTAGAGGGGTGTTTTGAGGAGGGTAGAACGTACTCGCTTTGATGAAGCAAGTCCGGTGCGGCTCCGCTCTTACTTCCGAGTACACGTTTATTATAAAAGGTTACTGCGAAGTTTGTGTGAATTGACTATGAATAATCTGTAAGGATTTTTGCGATTTATTCAAACATTTGTTTGCATTCTTTTCAAACCTGTGGTATACTGAAGATAATCAGAACAGATATTCGGCTGCTGAAACGCCGGAAGAAAGGATGATCCAAAATGAAGCCGCTTAATCCTAAACAGCAGAAAATTCTGGAATATTTGCAGACATGCGCACAGGACGGCGTCCCCCCTACGGTGCGGGAAATCTGCACCGCTGCGGATATACGCTCCACTTCAACTGTTCACGCCTATTTGAAGGTGCTCGAAGAACGCGGATATATATCGCGCCAAAGCGGCCTTAACCGAGCCATCCGTCTTCCGGGTGAAACGGTGGCGCGGGTTCCGCTGGTCGGCAAAGTCACGGCCGGTCTGCCCATCCTTGCCGTGGAAGAGGTCGAGGATTACGTCCCCTACTCGGGCGGCGGCTACCAGCCGGGTGAACTGTTTGCCCTGCGTGTATCCGGTACCAGTATGATCAATGCCGGTATCCTTGACCACGATATTGTGGTCGTACACAAAACGCCGGAAGCACAAAATGGGGACATTGTGGTGGCACTCATAGGCGATGAGGCCACAGTCAAACGCTTTTATAAGGAAAATGGCCATTTCCGCCTGCAGCCGGAAAACGATGCGTTCGAGCCGATCATCGTGGATGAGGTCGTCGTCCTCGGAAAGGTGATCTCTCTCATCCGGAATTTTGGCTGACCGTTCTCCCGCCGCTTTGCTCAGCGGCGGGGATTTTTTTCAGTCATTGACAAAAGGCGTGTATTCGGGGTATACTGAATACACCTTTTATATGGGGGCGTAAAGGATTCGACGGGGATTGTGAGCCACGGTAAGCGAGTAGCGGTGCGGACCCGCTTTAAAAGCCGTAAACTTTAAAAATAAACGACAACAATACTGTTGCTGTTGCAGCCTAATTAGGCTGCCGTCTTTACCCGTAGTACCGCGGACGGGATAAAGGCGTCGATTAGCGGTGAACGTGAACGAAGGCGTGCCGCCGCTTTCGTCATGACCAAGCGGCTACCGTAATCAGCAGCCTGCCTTTCGGCGGCTGATGAGGGGAATCCCAAAAGATCGGCTGCACTCGGAGAAAGCTGTGGCAAGTGATTTTCGGACGGGGGTTCGATTCCCCCCGCCTCCACCATTTGTATCGCTGGTCGAACCCCTGGAGCTGGGTTCGATAAGGGAAGTGTCAGCTCCACCAAATAAAAAACACCGAAGGAGGACGGACAGATGCAAAAGCTGGTTTATTTAAGCAATAGTCGGGATTATACTGAACAGGGAAACATTAACGAAAATAAGTATTTTACCAATATTAACAGCCTATTGAATCAAGGCTGGAAAGTTTCCCATATAACACATGATGTGGTAGAAATCGAAGACAAGGAAAATCCAACGCGCAAAGAAACATTTGTTGCTTTTGTTTTGCTTGAAAAGCCGGAGGAAAATTCATAATTTTCTGTCTGTTTTCTGCGTTCATTGCACGTTATATGCCATCAAACCACCTGTTGAAAATCAAATTCAACAGGTGGTTGTGCCATATGGTAAGCACTTAAGACAAAGAGAGGCGGAAAACACATGCCCATAAAACCAAAAAGCCGTTCGGTCGCCATTGCACTGGCCAGCATCCCCTATACCGGCTGGCTGGGAATTGATCGTTTCTATTTAGGGCGTTATATTACGGGTGTCCTGAAACTACTGTTGTCTGTGTTCAGCATGAGCGCCATGTTTTTCGTTGTTTATGGTGAATCCACTCCGATTCGTATCACCATGCTTCCTGTCGTGCTTGTGTTCTCGCTGGGGATGTTTGCTTGGTATATAGCCGATATTATATGCACCTGTTCCCGTAACGCGACGGATAAATGGGGCCGGCCTTTAATGCGACGGCCGTCACAAAACTACGTTCAGCCCGGCGTATATGTAACGCCCGTATATATGGCTCCACCTCCGCCGCCAGGAACTGTTGCGCCTATGCAAGAACAGGCGATTCCCAACAACAATCCAGGTGCGTATCCGCCTCCAATAGAAAAAAGATGAATCTCTTTCATTATTAAAGCGATGTCCATTCCCGCCCTTACTATATCCAAAACAAAGCGAACCGTGTATGCTCCAAATCCGCCAAATTTGGCAAAATTGGAACATACACGGTTTTTTCTTAGACTGTATACAGTTTTGACGTCTGATAACGCGGTTCACAAGTAATATTAATGCCTAAACGGCGGAATACCCGCTCATCCACAGCAGACAGGATCACCGAAGAATGCGCCTCGCATCCGCGAAGACGCGCAAGCTGTTCCATCGCCAGTTCCGCCGTCGGATTGGTCGCCGCACTGATAGACAATGCTATCAGCACCTCATCGGTATGCAGCCGGGGATTGCGGTTGCCCAGATGCGAAACCTTCAGATGCTGGATCGGTTCGATGATCACCGGAGAAATCAAATGGATATCATCGCTGATGCCGCCGAGAATCTTCAACGCATTCAGCAGCAGCGCTGCCGAAGCCCCCAGCAGATCCGAAGTTTTTCCAGTGACAATGGTACCATCCGGAAGCTCCATCGCCGCGGCCGGCGCACCGGTCAGCGCAGCCTTCTGCAGCGCCGGTGCAATCACGACCCGGTCATGCACCGTTACCTCCGCCTTTTTCATCAGCAGTTCCAGCTTATAAATGACGTCTTCGCTCACTACTCCCTGCCGCTGGCCGCACAACGCCGTATAATACCGACGCAGAATTTCCTGACAGGAGGCTTCCCGCACCGCCTCATCATCTATAATGCAATTTCCGGCCATATTTACGCCCATATCGGTCGGTGATTTGTATGGGCAGGTTCCCATGATCTTTTCAAACATCGCCGTGACCACCGGAAAAATCTCCACATCGCGGTTGTAGTTGACCGTTGTGGTGCCGTAAGCCTCAAGATGGAACGGGTCGATCATATTCACATCATCCAGGTCGGCGGTCGCTGCTTCATAGGCGAGATTAACCGGATGTTTGAGCGGCAGATTCCAGATCGGGAAGGTTTCAAACTTGGCGTATCCGGCCTGCACACCGCGTTTATGCTCATGGTACAGCTGCGACAGGCAGGTGGCCATCTTCCCGCTTCCGGGTCCCGGAGCGGTTACCACCACCAGCTCACGGCTGGTTTCAATGTATTCATTGCGGCCGTATCCCTCATCGCTGACGATTTTCGTGATATTCGACGGGTAGCCCTCGATCGGATAATGCCGGTATACCTTTACTCCCAGCGACTCCAGCCTCTCCTGAAACGCCTCAGCCACCGGCTGCCCCTGGAAACGGGTCATCACCACACTTCCGACATACAGTCCGATGCTGCGGAAACCGTCTATCAGCCGCAGTACATCCAGATCATAGGTGATGCCGAGGTCGCCGCGCAGCTTGTTTTTTTCTATATCGCCCGCGTTGATCACAATGACGATTTCCACCTGATCCTTGATCTGCAGAAGCATCCGCAGCTTGCTGTCCGGCTGAAATCCCGGCAGCACACGGGAGGCGTGATAGTCATCAAAAAGCTTGCCGCCGAACTCCAGATACAGCTTACCGCCGAACTGGGCAATCCTTTCACGGATATGCTCCGACTGCATACGGAGATATTTGTCGTTATCGAATCCGATTTTTTTCATTCCGTTCGCGCCTCTCGTTGTAAAATCCTATTTATTATACAGGAATTTCTGCCGTATTTCAATAAACCTCACGGGAAATCTGCAAAAAAGATCCCGCTGCGATTCTTTGCCTGCAGCGAGATCTTATGGGTTATTTCTCCGCCTTTTCCTCTTCCGGAAACTGCATGACGATCTCCACTGGGTGATGTGCCGTAACTTTAGTCACTTGTACGCGGATACCCTCATACCGGAACTCGTCGCCGACCACCGGGATTTTACCCAGATGCTCCATCACCCAGCCGCCGACGGTCACACATTCATACTGATAATCCGTAGTCAGGGAGAAATGGTCAAACATATCCTCGAGCGCAGCACTGCAGTCCACCTGATAGCGCTGTTCTCCAAGCGGCTGAAAATAGTCGATCACCACATCGTTTTCGTCCCAGATGTCCCCCACAAGCTCTTCCAGCGCGTCCTCCAACGTAGCGATTCCCGCGGTGCCGCCAAACTCATCGATTACCACCGCCATATGGGTTTTCGACTGCTGCAGCAGCCGGAGGAAATCGGAAATCTTCATACCCGGGCTGATGTAGCTGAGTTTTTTGATCATCGTATCAATTGAGGATATTCCGCCGCGCAGCCCACAGAAAAACTCCTTTTCTTGGATCATGCCGATGATATTGTCGATGGTATCTTCATACACAGGCAGACGGGAAAAAGAGTGTTTGGCAAAAGTCTCGGCAATCTCCTCCAAGGTATCGTTTTTTTCCACAGCCACAATGTCGACACGTGGGGTAAGCACGTCAGCAACCGCCAGATCATCAAATTCGATGGCAGAGCGGATCAGTTCACCGGACGCATCGTCCAGCCCGCCGCCGCTCTGTGCTTCATCCACAATGGTCATCAGCTCTTCCGGCGTCATCTGCTCATCCTTTTTGCTCTTGAACACACGGCTGAGCAGCCGTTTCCATTGTCCGAATACGAAATTCAGCGGCGTAAACACGATCATCAGCACCTGAAGCGCCGGCGCAAAGGTCATGGCAAGGCCCTCCGCATGCTCCTTGGCCAGGCTCTTCGGCGATATCTCGCCAAAAATCAAAACCGCAATCGTAATCACCGCCGTACTGACCGGCACGCCGACCGCTGGTCCCAGCAGAGTGGTGAAGGCCAGTGTTCCAAGCGACGCCGAAACGATATTGACAATATTATTCCCGATTAAAATGGTCGACAGCAGCGCATCATACCGGTCGGCCAGCTTCAGCGCGCGCTCGGCACGGCGGTCTCCGTTCATAGCCTTGTTTTTCATACGTATGCGGTTAAGTGAAGTGAATGCCGTCTCACTGGCCGAAAAAAAGCCCGACAACACCAAACAGATTATAATCCCCAAGCTTTGCCATAGTATGCCGTTTTCCATAAAAGTACACGTTTCCCCCTTCAACTCAAGCAACAAACCGCGACAAAATGACATCCAGCTCTTCTGCTGTCACGCCGCCGCTCAGCAGATACTGCCGCGCATCCCCATAGCGGCTGCGCAGATACGCCAGTGTCTGCTCCATCACATCCGGCTCCGAACGCAGTGCATAATCCGGCACCTCTACGCCTAGTGTGTGCATATGTTTTACAATGCCCGAGAATACCGGCTGCATATATTCCTCGGTGGCAGCATAATCGGCAATAATCGTTTCATCCGGCACACCCGCCAGCTCCAGCAGCAGCATTGCCGTCATACCGGTGCGGTCTTTGCCGGCCGTACAGTGGAAAAGCGCCGCCCCTGAATTTTGCGCAAACAGGTGGAACACCTGGGCAAAGGAAGCTTGTGCTTTATCCAGATTATCTTTATACATCACCGTCAGTGACGGCGGAAAATCCCGAAACCCATTGGAGCTGATCTCATCCAGCATTTCCACCTGGACATAATGGCCCCCCTCGGCACCGGCCAGGCGGGAAGGCTGTTCCCGCGCCTCAAGCCGGGAACGCAGATCGATGGCCAGTGTGATTCCTCTGTCGCGCAGCACGCGGATATCGTCTGCGGTGAGCGCTGCCGTATTATCGGCGCGAAAAAAGACGTTTTGACAAGTATGCCGGCCATTCCGTGCTGCATAACCGCCTAGGTCGCGTACGTTATATGCGCCTTGCAGATGCAGCAAATGACTGTCTGTTTCCATAGACATGCTGATCATTCCCCACCTTATCCAAAGATTTTATTTATCATATCATAACACAAAACAAAACGCAAAAGAAAAAGCGGGCGGAACCCTGTCGGTTCCGCCCGCTTTTGCCCGCGTGGGCTTATTTTCCGTAATAGGCTTTCAGATACATCGCCTTGATTTCGCTCATCAGCGGATAGCGCGGATTTGCGCCGGTGCACTGATCGTCAAACGCCTGTTCCACCATCTCGTCAAGGGTATCCAGGAATGCCTTTTCGTCGATGCCGTAATCCTTGATGGTTTTCTTAATGCCCACCTTGGCTTTCAGCTCTTCGATCGCTGCGATGAAGTTCTCCAGCTTCTCCTCGTCGGTCTTCCCTTTAATGCCAAGGAAATCCGCACATTCGCAATACCGTTCCAGTGTATGCGGATAAGCGTACTGCGGGAAAGTGCCCATCTTGGTCGGCACCGGGTTGGCATTGAACCGCATCACTTCGGTAATCAGCAACGCATTGGCCACGCCGTGCGGCAGATGATGGAATGCGCCCAGTTTATGCGCCATCGAATGGCAGACACCCAGGAAGGCATTGGCAAACGCCATACCGGCCATCGTCGACGCATTCGCCATCTTTTCACGGGCCTCCGGATCGTTCGGACCGTTATCGTATGCACGGGGCAGATAGGTGAAAATAGACTTCATTGCCTTGAGCGCAAGACCGTCAGCGTATTCGCTGGCCATCACCGAAGCATATGCCTCCAGAGCATGAGTCAGCGCATCGATGCCGGAAGCCGAGGTCAGCCCCTTGGGCATATTCATCATCAAATCCGCATCGATGATCGCCATATCCGGCATCAGCTCATAGTCGGCCAGCGGATATTTGATCCCGGTCTTTTCGTCGGTGATAACTGCGAACGGCGTCACTTCAGAACCAGTACCAGCCGAAGTCGGTACCGCAATAAAGGCAGCCTTATCGCCCATATGCGGGAAGGTGTACACCCTTTTGCGGATATCGACAAACCGCATGGCCATATCCATAAAGTCCACTTCCGGATGCTCATACATCACCCACATGATCTTACCGGCGTCCATCGCGGAACCGCCGCCGATCGCAATGATGCAATCCGGTTCAAATGCGTTCATCGCCTTCGTGCCTTCAATCGCGCAGGCGAGCGTGGGATCGGGCGCCACATCGAAGAAGGTCGTGTGTTTGATGCCCATTTCATCCAGCTTATCGGTAATGCTCTTGGTATAACCATTGTTGTACAGAAAAGAGTCGGTAACGATAAAGGCCTTTTTCTTGCCCATAACGTTCTTCAGCTCGCCCAGCGCGACCGGCAGGCAGCCCTTCTTGAAATAGACCTTTTCAGGCGCTCTGAACCACAGCATGTTCTCTCTCCTCTCAGCCACGGTCTTGATGTTGAGCAGATGCTTCACGCCGACATTTTCCGAAATCGAGTTGCCGCCCCAGGAGCCGCAGCCCAGCGTCAGGGAAGGCGTCAGCTTGAAGTTGTACAGATCGCCCAGACCGCCATGAGAGGAAGGCGTATTGACCAGGATACGGCAGGTTTTCATCGCCGCACCGAAGGCGTCGATCTTGGCCCGTTCGGTCACAGCATTGCAGTACAGCGAAGAAGTATGGCCGTAACCGCCGTCAGCCACCAGCCGGCAGGCTTTCGCTACCGCCTCGTCAAAGTTCTTGGCTTTGTACATCGCAAGCACCGGCGAAAGCTTCTCGTGCGCAAACTCTTCCTCAAGTTCCACACTCTCCACCTCACCGATGAGGATCTTGGTGCTCTCCGGTACGTCAACCCCCGCCAGTGCGGCAATGGTGTGCGCCTTCTGGCCGACGATCTTCGCATTGAGCGCGCCGTTGATCAGGATCGTCTTGCGCACCTTGTCCGTCTCTTCCGGACTGAGGAAATAGCAGCCGCGGGCCGCAAATTCCTTCTTGACCGCTGCGTACACCTTATCGAGCACAATCACCGACTGCTCGGAAGCACAGATCATACCGTTGTCAAACGTTTTGGAATGGATAATAGAGCTGACCGCCATCGTGATATCCGCGGTATCGTCGATAACCGCCGGGGTATTGCCCGCGCCGACGCCCAGCGCCGGTTTGCCGGAGGAATACGCCGCCTTGACCATGCCGGGACCGCCGGTGGCGAGAATGATGTCGGCGCTCTTCATGACCTCGTTCGTCAGTTCAAGCGACGGCACGTCGATCCACGCAATGATGTTTTCCGGCGCGCCAGCGGCAACCGCTGCATCCAGAACAATCTTCGCCGCGGCGATGGTGCTCTTCTTTGCACGCGGATGGGGGCTGATGACGATGCCGTTACGGGTTTTCAGGCAAAGCAGCGTCTTGAAAATCGCCGTCGAAGTCGGATTAGTGGTCGGAATAACAGCCGCCACAACTCCCAGAGGCTCCGCAACACGGGTGACACCATACACCGGATCAGATTCGATCACACCGCAGGTTTTGGTATCGCGATACTGATTGTAAATATATTCCGCTGCATAGTGGTTTTTAATAACCTTGTCTTCCACGATGCCCATGCCGGTCTCTTCCACCGCCATCTTAGCCAGCGGAATGCGGGCCTGATTTGCCGCCACCGATGCCGCAAAGAAGATCTTGTCGACCTGCTCCTGGGTGTAGGTCGCAAACTTCTGCTGCGCCTCACGCACCTGCGCCATCTTGGCAATCAGCGCATCGACGCTGTCGACCAGCCCGGTGTTTGCCGTCGCTGTCTTTTCTTTTTTTTCCATGTTTTCCAGACCTCCATCTTTAATCGGTGCCGTCAGGATTTGTTATTTTTTTAACAACTTTATTATACCAACCCAACCGAATAAAGTCAATTTAGGGTTTTGCCGATTTTGCCCGAAAAAAACATTGCTTTTGTATATACATCCTCCAAAGGGCTAGAGGAAACATCCACGAAAATCCAAAAACTTTTTGTCTTAAAACACCGAATAACCTTTTCTCCCTTTGTATTTGCCCGCAGGCGGATAAAATATCCGCCGTTTTTTCTTACTGTTGTCGTCTGTTTCTTCCCCGCCGTCCGCGCAGCGGACCAGATACATGCCCCCTAAAATCGAATGGCGGATGACAAAGGCGCCGGAAATATCCGGCGCCTTTATATTTACATTGTGTCTTATTCGTATTCGACCACGTCGACCCATTTCATCAGGAAATCGTGTTCCTCCGGCTTGGCGTCCGGCAGATATGCCGCCGCCACGATCGGCAGCCAGCGCTGCACATACTTCCGGTCGGTATCTGTTTTTTTGCAGAACAGCTCAAGGTATTTATCCGCAAACGCCGGATCCCGCAGGCTGAGCAGGAGGTAGGTCCGTCCCACGTCTGCACTCGCATTGCCCTGCCGTGCCGCGATCCAGTCCACGACGTACATGCCTTTTTCATTATAAATAATGTTTTCCGGCACAAAGTTGCCGTGGCAGAGCTTCGTATGCTTGGGCATGCTTTCCAGCCGGGTGAGCAGCTCATATTTTTTCACATCGTCAATCTCCGTCAGCGAGTTGATCTGGCGGCTCATTTTATCCTTGAGCTTGCTCAGCTTGGGGACGTGCTTGGAGTGGATCTCCAACTGAATATCCACCATATCGTTTAGATATTTATCCATATCCGCCGGATTTTCCTTCATCAGGTCGGCCAGCGTTTTGCCTTCGATTAAATCCATATGGATCGCCCAGCGGCCATCGATTACCGACAGCTCATGGATAACCGGCACCGGCAACCCGGTGTCCTCCACACGGGAATGCGTCAGCGCCTCATACAGCGGGTTGGTTTTGCGCACACCTTCTTTGAACAGCTTTACGCAGGTGTCTCCGCAGCGATAAACATCCACCAATTCGCTGGAGGCAATCAAATTGTCTTTACTGAATTTCATTGTGACCAGAACCCCTTTCTCTTTCAGAACCGGATATCGGCTGCCTGGCTAGCGAATACAGCCGATATCCATCTATATTATACAACTTTCTCCAACAAAGTAAAGACCGATTTGTAAATTTATTGTGTCTGTTTGCCTTTTATTCCCACACAACATTCTATTTTATATGCAAATAAGGGCACGGCGCAGACCGCCGTGCCCTTATTTTGATCAGCCGGCCTCCGCCTGCTCAAATTGCGCGTTGTACAGGTTGGCGTAAAAACCGCCAGCCGCCAGCAGTTCCTCGTGCTTTCCCTGCTCGACGATGTCGCCGTCCCGCATGACCAGAATCAGATCTGCATCCCGGATGGTCGACAGACGGTGCGCGATAACAAAACTGGTGCGTCCCTGCATGAGATTATCCATTGCTTTCTGGATACGGATTTCCGTGCGGGTATCAACCGAACTGGTCGCTTCATCAAGAATCAGGATTTTCGGATCGGCCAGAATCGCCCGCGCAATGGTCAGCAGCTGCTTTTGACCTTGAGACACGTTGCTCGCTTCTTCGTTGAGCACCATCTGATAGCCGTCCGGCAGTGTCTGGATAAAGTGGTGCACATGGGCAGCTTTTGCCGCTTCAATCACCTCTTCATCGGTCGCGTTCAGACGACCATACCGGATATTTTCCATCACGGTTCCGTTAAACAGCCACGTATCCTGCAGCACCATGCCGAACATCTCCCGCAGTTCATTGCGGTTGAAATCGCGCACATCATGTCCGTCGACATAAATGGCGCCGCTGTTGACGTCGTAAAACCGCAGGAGAAGCTTCACCATGGTGGTTTTTCCGGCGCCGGTAGGGCCGACAATGGCCACTTTCTGTCCGGGCTGTACCAAAGCGTTGAAATCTTTGATGATGATCTTGTCGGGATTGTAGCCGAAGGAAACATGATCGAATTTCACGCGCCCCTCCAGTCCTTCGAGAGAAACCGGATGTTCCACCGTCTGATCTTCTTCTGCTTCATCCAGGAACGCAAAAACGCGTTCAGCCGCAGCGGCGGTGGACTGCAGCATATTCGCCACCTGCGCCGCCTGCGATATCGGCTGGGTAAAGTTGCGGACATACTGCGTGAAGGACAGGATATCGCCTACCTCGATTGTTTTCCGTATAGCCAGCCAACCGCCCAGAATCGAAACGACCACATAGCCCAGATTGCCGATGAAATTCATAATCGGCATCATCGTGCCGGAGAAAAACTGCGATTTCCAAGCGGAGCTGTACAAGGTGTCGTTAGTCTTATCAAAGGTATCCACCACATTCTTCTCGTTGTTGAACACCTTTACCACATTGTGCCCGCCGTATACCTCTTCCACCTGTCCGTTGACATGGCCGAGATATTCCTGCTGAGCTTTAAAGTATTTCTGCGAGTGCTTGACAATAAAAGAAATGCACAGCAGCGAAATCGGCAGAATAACCAGCGCCGCCAGCGTCATCAGCGGACTGATCGACAGCATCATAATCAACACGCCGATAACCATCGTCACCGAGGTAATAATCTGGGTCATGCTCTGGTTGAGGCTCTGACTGACCGTATCCACGTCGTTGGTGACGCGGGACAGCACTTCACCATGGGTCATGCCGTCGAAATACTTCATCGGCAGCCGGTTGATCTTCTGGGAAATCTCCCGGCGCAGCCGGTAGGAAATCTTCTGTGTGATGCCGGTCATGATAATCCCCTGCAAAAACGACAGGAGCGCGCTCAGTATATACAGGAACAACAGAAACAGCAGAATGCTTCCAAGCTTTCCAAAATCGATGCCGCCGCCTTCGACGCCGCTGACTTTGGCGACAAGACCGTTGAAAATCTCGGTTGTCGCCTTGCCGAGCTGCTTCGGGCCGACAATGGAGAAAACGGTGCTTCCGATGGCAAACAGGGCAACAAGAATGATCGGGACAGAGTAGGCGGAAATGTATTTGACCAGCTTCCCCATCGTCCCTTTAAAATCCTTGGCCTTCTCCCCCGGCATACCGCCCGGGCCGTGTCCCATAGGGCCGCCGGGACGGCGGGGAGGACGTTTCATTTCACTCATTTCTCCAATTCCTCCTTTGACAGCTGCGACATCGCAATCTGCTGATAGACCTCACAGGTTTTCAGCAGTTCCTCATGTGTGCCCTTTCCAACGATGCGGCCTTCATCGAGCACGATGATCTGATCCGCATGAAGAATCGTACTGATGCGCTGCGCCACGATCAATACCGTGCTGCCGCCCACCTCTTCATGCAGCGCCTTGCGCAGGGCGCTGTCCGTTTTGTAATCGAGTGCGGAAAAACTGTCGTCGAAAATCAGGATTTCCGGCCGGGCCGCAATCGCCCGCGCGATGGACAGACGCTGTTTCTGTCCGCCGGAGACATTGGTGCCGCCCTGTGCAATTTCCGCCTTATAACCGTCCGGTTTGGCATTGATAAACTCGGTCGCCTGCGCAATCTGTGCGGCTTCGACCATTGCCTCATCCCCGATTTCGTCGTGCCCATACTTCAGGTTGGACGCAATCGTCCCGGAGAACAGCACACCCTTCTGCGGCACATAGCCGAGCCGCGCGCGCAGATCGTGCTGGGTAACCTCGCGCACATCCACACCGTCCACCAGAATTTCGCCTTCGGTTACGTCATAAAACCGCGGCAGAAGATTGATCAGCGTGGATTTGCCGCTTCCGGTACTGCCGATGAAAGCCGTGGTCTGTCCGGGCAGTGCCGTAAAGTCGATATCCTCGAGCACATTTTCCTCTGCGCCGGGATAACGGAACGATACATGCCGGTATTGCACAACCCCTTTTTTAGTCTCGTCAAAGGGTTTGGACTCTTTCGGGTCTTCGATAACCGATTTGGTCTGCAGCACCTCTTCGATGCGCTGTGCCGACACGGAAGCACGGGGCAGCATAACCGACACCATCGAAATCATCAAGAAAGCCATAATGATCTGCATCGTATACTGGATGAACGCCATCATATCGCCCACCTGCATCGCGCCGTTTTCGACGCCGTGCGCACCGGTCCAGACGATCAGCACCGCAATGCCGTTCATAATGAGCATCATGGCGGGCATCATGCAGGTCATAACGCGGTTGACAAACAGGTTGGTGCGGGTCAGGTCGCGGTTAGCCTTGTCAAATCGTTCTTCCTCATACTTCTGCGTGCTGAAAGCCCGGATCACCGGCAGACCGGTCAGAATTTCGCGGGTCACCAGGTTCAGGCGGTCCACCAGCTTCTGCATCAGCTTGAAACGCGGCATAACCGTAGCAAAGAGCACCAATACCAGTATCATCAGCAGGCCAACCGCCAGCGCAATGATCCAGGCCATCGAGGTGTTGGTGTTCAGCACCTTCAGCACACCACCCACCCCCATGATCGGGGCATAAAACACCACGCGCAGCAGCATCACCAGCAGCATCTGAATCTGCTGAATATCGTTGGTACTCCGGGTAATCAGGGAGGCGGTGGAATAACGGTCAAACTCCGTATTGGAGAAGGACACCACCTTGCGAAACACCCGCCCGCGCAGCTCACGGCCAAGCGAAGCGGCCAGCCGCGAAGCGAGAAAACCGGTCGTAATGGCCGCCGCTGCACTGAGCAGCGCAATCAGCAGCATGATGCCGCCGGTTTTCAATATATACTGCGTCTGCAGGCTATTGGCATCCGCACCGAGCGCCACATATTCCGCCTTGACAAACGGAATGGCGCTTTGCTCCAGAATGCTCTCCGGCATTGCCGCCAGCTGCTCCTGAACAGCCGACACCATCTGTGCCTTCTGTTCTTCCGGCATCTGCGCCAGTACCGTAAACAGATCATCGGCACCGCCGCCCGGCATACCGGCAAGCATCTGTTCCTTGACCGCCTGCATCTCCTCGTTATCGCTCTGAAAGCCGCCGACCACCAGCAGCGGACCGCTCATGATCGTCTCAAGTTCAGCCAGCGCATCCTCTTTCAGCTCACGGCGGACATACACCGGCATATCCGCGGCAGCGGGATACTGCTTTCGCAGCCGCTTGATTTCTTTATCCGACAATTCCTCGTCCGGCCGATAACTGTCCATTACCGTCTGCTGATCCTCCGGATTCAAAAACAGCAGCAGCTTTTCCATCTCGCTCTGCCGGATCACTTCCGGCGCCGTGGTATCGATGCCTCCCTGCTGAATACCGATGTTCACGATATCCGAGGTATAGGACGGCAGCGACAGGTCGCTGACCGCCTGCACCACCAGCAGCAGGATGACCAGAATGACCGAAGGTATGGATTTTTTGAGATAACGGAATAATTTAAGCATGGGCAACGTCCCCTTTCTCTTGCTCCGCCGCCAGAATCAGGTTGTCCCGCACCCGCGTGAGCATTCGTACGAGCTGCACAGTTTCCTCTGCGGAAAAGGCGTGCAGACTGATCTCCTCCAGATGCGCACGCACCGCAACAAGCCTGCGGTATTTCTCTTTTCCTTCCTGCGTCAGCGACACCCGCACCACCCGCTGATCACAGCGATCCGGATGCCGCTGAATCAGACCGTTGCTCTCCAGCCGCTTAAGCATAACCGTCAGCGTGGAGGGACGTATCATCACACGATCCGCCAGTTCACGCTGACTGAGATTGTCCTCCTGATACAGCTCATACAAAACCGGCGGCTGACCGGGATGCAGATTCTCGCGCTCCAGAATGGTGAAATTCAGGCTGAACGCCGCGCGCATGATTTGTGAGAACAGACGCTGCACAGCATTTTCCTCTCCGGGACATACACCGGAACAGCTCTGAGCCATTTTCATCATCCCTTCTTTTTCTTTAGTCGACTAATTATTATTGTAAGCATTACCGGGAACAATGCAACAGAATTGCACAAAATTAACAAAAGGTTCATAATAGTTAGTACACTAACAGTATAATCAACAAAAAAACAAGCGAACGATTCACCGTTCGCTTGCAGTTTGATTATACCAGGACAAACCCCATCTTTTTCATCACTTTATCCAGTGTTCGCTGGGCAACCGCCGAAGCCTTTTCCGCCCCCTGCTTCATATAAAGGTCCAGCTGAGCCTTGTCCTTCATCAGCTCATCGAAGCGCTGCTGGATTGGCTGGAGCGTCTGGGCAACCGCTTCGCCCACCGCCGCTTTGAAATCGCCGTAGCCGCGGCCGTCGAATTCAGCCTCGATGGCCGCCATATCCTTGCCGGTCACCGCACTGTAGATCTCCATGAGGTTATTGATGCCGTCTTTTCCCTCGCCGTAGTATACCCGTGCCTCGCTGTCGGTCACCGCACGGCGGAATTTGCGGAGAATGGTATCGGGATCATCCTTAAGAGAAATAAAAGCGTTCTGGTTTTCATCCGATTTGGACATTTTTCTGGTCGGTTCCTGCAGCGAACGCACCCGGGCACCGGTTTTCATGATATAAGGCTCCGGTACGGTAAATACGTTGCCGTACAAACCATTGAAGCGCAGCGCGATATCCCGCGTCAGCTCAACATGCTGCTTCTGATCCGCCCCGACCGGCACCAGATCCGGCCGGTAAATCAGAATATCCGCCGCCATCAGAGACGGATAGGCAAACAAGCCGAGATTGATGTTGTCCGCGTGCTTCTGCGCCTTGTCCTTGAACTGGGTCATGCGCGACAGCTCACCATACTGGGTATGACAGGCCAAAAGCCAGGCTAGCTGTGCATGCGCGGGCACCTGCGACTGCACAAACAGCAGGCATTTTTCCGGATCCAGCCCGATGGCCATCAGCAGCGCAAACATTTCCCGAATCTGCTGACGCAGCTTCGCCGGCTCCTGACGGACGGTTATGGCGTGCAGATCAGCCACGGCAAAAGCGCATTCAAATTCATCCTGCATAGCCACCCAGTTGCGCAGCGCCCCCAGATAATTGCCGAGAGTCGGCACGCCGGAAGGCTGAATGCAGCTTAATGCGCGCTTTTTACGCGGCACTGCTGTTTCCACGGTATCACTCATCTTGCTCAAACCCTTTCCTGCGGTTATTTCAGAAACTCCCGGGCCAGCTCGCCGAGCCGCTCGACACCCTTGCGCATATCCTCATCCGTCGGTGTGGAGAAATTCAGCCGGAAGGCCTGGCAGGGCATTTTTTCATCGGTGAGAAACGCATTGCCCGGCACGATGGCCACTTTATATTCCTTGACCGCTTTTGTACAGAATTCCGGCATATTCGCTCCATCCGGCAGCGCGCACCAGACAAACAGTCCGCCCTGAATGGGATGATAGGTAATGCCGTGCGGCACCAGATGTTCTTCAATGAGCGCGATCATCCGTTCCGCTTTGTGGCGGTACAAATCGCGCAGATATTCGAGATGCGCCTCATAATCGCAGCGGGTCATAAACGCCTCGCAAAGCATCTGCGACCAGATCGCCGTGTGAACATCCTCCCCCTGCTTGCAGACGATCATTTTCTGCAGCAGTGTCTTCGGGGCAATCGCATAGCCGACCCGCAGGCCGGGGGCAATCACCTTCGAGCAGGTGCCGGTATACATCACACAGCCCTCATCGTCCAGGCTCTTGATGGCCGGCACAGGCTCTCCGGAATAGCGCAGATCGCCATAGGGATTGTCCTCCAGAATCAGCACCTGATACCGTTTGGCCAGTTCCAGCATGCCCCGCCTTTTTTCCAGACTCATGGTGATACCGGACGGATTCTGGAAATTGGGAATCGTGTAGATCAGCTTGGTCGTCGGGTTATCTTTAAGCGCCTGCTCCAGTGCAGCCAGATCCATACCGTCTTCTTCCATCGGCACGCCGACCAGGCGTCCGCCAAGTGAACGGATGGAATTCAGCGATCCCACAAAGCTCGGATTTTCACAAATGGCCACATCACCGGGGTTGCACAGCACCTTGGTCACCAGCTCCACCGCCTGCTGCGCGCCGGCCGTGATAAGGATATCGTCAAAATCGCGGCCCACGTGATGCTTATTCTGCATGTAGCTGAGCAGATGCCGGCGCAGCGGCGCATATCCCTCGGTTACGTTGTACTGAAGGGCGTCGATCGGCTGCTGCGCAAAAATCTGCGCGGAAATCTCCGCAAGTTCCTTTACCGGGAAAGCCTCCGGCGCCGGATTGCCGGCGGAAAGCGATACCACTTCGGGATCCGCCGCATATTTCAAAATTTCACGTATGGCAGAAGGATTCAATCCCTGCACACGGTCAGCAAACGAAAAATTCATTGCAACACCCTTCTTCGGCTCATATTTTTGTCTTATCATACCATACATCAATTGACATTTTCAACTAATAAATGTAAAGTATAAAAATAAGAATACGAAATTCACGCACTGCTGCATCACTTCCGATACAGCAGTGCAGTGGGAGGTTCATGCATGACTGCCCTGGAAAAACTGGCCCAAGCCCTGTTCCCGGATGCCACACACACACCGGAAGATTATGAGGCGCTGTATCCTCCGCGCACCCTGAAAGAAGGCGCGCGGGTGACCCGGATTGCACCGAGCCCCACCGGCTATCTCCATCTCGGCGTATTGTTTACGGCTACTATCAACCGCCTGACTGCTAAAGCCACCGACGGTGTGTTTTATTTCCGGCTGGAGGATACCGATAAAAAGCGTGAGGTCGAAGGCGGCGCAGAGGATATTCTGGACGGCCTGAACACATACGGCGTAACCATCGACGAAGGCTTTGTCGCGCCCGGTGAAATCCGCGGTGCATACGGCCCTTATCAGCAGAGCCGCCGGGCCGAAATTTATCACGCCTATGTCAAGTCACTGGTGCTTCAGGGGTTGGCCTATCCCTGCTTCTGCACACCGGAAGATCTGGAAGCTGTCCGTCAGCAGCAGGAACAGCAGAAACTGCGTACCGGCTATTACGGCGCTTTTGCTAAGTGCCGTAATCTTTCTCCGGAGGAAGCTCTGGAAAAGATTGAACAAGGACTTCCCTATGTCGTCCGGTTGCGCTCTCCGGGCAGTGAGGAACATCGCATCCGGTTTGATGATATGATTAAAGGCAGCATCGAGATGCCGGAAAATGATCAGGATATCGTTTTGCTGAAATCGGACGGAATTCCCACCTATCATTTTGCCCACGCGGTGGACGATCATCTGATGCGTACCACCCACGTCATTCGTGGTGATGAGTGGATTTCTTCGGTGCCGATTCATCTGCAGCTTTTCCGGGTGCTGGGCTTCAAGCCGCCGAAATACGCCCATGTCAGTCCGCTGATGAAAGAGGATGACGGCGGCAAGCGCAAGCTGTCCAAACGCAAGGATCCGGAAGCCGCCGTGCACTTTTATGCCGAGCAGGGTTATCCGGCCGACAGTGTGATGGAATACCTTCTGACGGTGGCGAACAGCAATTATGAGGAATGGCGACAGCACAATCCGGATGCCCCCCGCAGCGCCTTCCCCTTCAACCTGAAAAAGATGAGCGTGTCCGGCGCGCTGTTCGATCTGGACAAGCTCAACGATGTGAGCAAAAATGTGATTTCTGCCATGAATGCGCAGACAGTCACGCATGAGATCCTCCATTGGGCGGAACAATATGATCAAGCGTTTTTTGCCAGACTGGACCGCGACCGCGCTTATGCGCAGGGGATCTTTGCGATCGACCGCGGCGGAAGCAAGCCGCGCAAGGATCTGGCCAAATGGAACGAGGCGCCCGCCTACGCGGCGTATTTCTTTGATGATACCTTTGAAGGCGCCGGCGAGCTGCCGGAAAACATTGCCCCCGCAGATGCCGCCGCTATACTGGACGCCTATGCCGACGCATACGATCCCTCACAGGACAAGCAGGAATGGTTCGCTACTATTAAGGCGCTCTGCCCCGCGCTGGGGTTCTGCCCCGAGGTGAAGGAGTACAAAAAAAATCCGGACGGCTATAAAGGCCACGCCGGCGATGTGAGCACGGTGCTTCGCATCGCGGTAACCGGACGGCGCAACACGCCGGATCTTTGCTCGATCATGCAGTTACTGGGAAAAGACCGGGTACTCGCCCGGCTGCAGGCGGCTAAAACCCGCTGGATCGGATAAACCGGAAGCCTATTATTTTGCAGAGAGGAAGAACGACATTGACCGAAGCCGAAAAAAACACGGTTTCCGCTGAAGCGGCGGGAAATTTCATTCACAACATTATTGAGGAGGAATTGGCGCCGGGCGGACGGTGTGAAGGCAAAACCATTGTCACCCGTTTTCCGCCAGAGCCGAATGGCTATCTGCATATCGGGCACGCCAAAGCCATCTGCATCGATTTTGGCACGGCGCAGAAATACGGCGGCTGCTGCCACCTGCGTATGGACGATACTAACCCTACAAAGGAAGACGTGGAATACGTAGACTCCATTCAGGAGGATATTCACTGGCTCGGTTTTGACTGGGGCAAGGATTTTTACTTTGCATCCGACTACTTTGCTACCATGTATGAACTCGCGGTAGGTCTGATTAAAAAGGGGCTGGCCTACGTCTGCGAGCTTAGTCCGGATCAGATGCGGGAAAACCGCGGCGATCTGACTCATCCTGCCGTCAGCCCATACCGGGATCGTCCCGCGGAGGAAAGCCTCGATTTGTTTGCCCGCATGAAGGCCGGCGAGTTTGCTGACGGCGCCATGACGCTCCGGGCAAAAATCGATCTGGCCAGCGGCAACTTCAATATGCGTGATCCGGTTATCTACCGGATTAACCATGCCCATCATCATCGTCAGGGCGATAAATGGTGCATTTACCCGATGTACGATTACGCCCATCCGATCGAAGACATGCTGGAAGGGATCACGCATTCCCTCTGCTCGCTGGAATTTGAGGATCACCGGCCGCTGTACAACTGGGTGGTGGAAAATGTCGATTTGGACGCCAACCCGCGGCAGATTGAGTTTGCGCGGCTGAATATCAATTATACGGTGATGTCCAAACGCAAGCTGCGCCGGCTGGTGGAGGACGGTTATGTGACCGGCTGGGATGATCCGCGTATGCCCACCCTCAGTGGATTGCGCCGCAGAGGCTATACGCCGGCTTCCATCCGCGATTTCATCGAGCGCGTCGGCGTTGCCAAGGTATTCAGCACCGTGGAAGTCGCCCTGCTGGAACACTGTCTGCGGGAAGACTTGAATAAAAATGCCCGGCGAGCTATGGCTGTGCTGCATCCGGTCAAGCTGACCATCACCAACTATCCCGAAGGAACCCGTGAAAGTTTTTCTGTGGAAAATAATCCGGCGGATTCGCAGGCAGGCACACATGAGGTGTCGTTCTCGCGTCATCTGTTTATTGAGCGCGACGATTTCCTTGAAGAACCGGTAAAGGGGTATTTTCGTATGTTCCCCGGAAATGAAGTGCGGCTGAAATCCGCTTATGTGGTCAAATGTACCGGTGCGGTCAAGGACGATGATGGCAATATTATCGAGGTGCTGGCCACTTATGACCCGGAAACCCGCGGCGGAAACACGCCGGATGGCCGCCGGATTAAGGGAACGATCCACTGGGTGGATGCCGAAACAGCGGCAGATGCCGAGATCCGGCTGTACTCTTCCCTGTTTACTGCTCCCGACCCGGAGGACGGGGATCAGGACTTCCTCGACTGCCTGAATCCGGATTCTCTGGAAACGCTGACTGGCTGCAAGCTAGAATCCTCCTTAGCGAACAGTGTGCCAGGAGATGGCTATCAGTTCCTGCGTTTGGGCTATTTTTGTGTAGATAATAAGGATAGCACCAAAGAGCATCTGGTATTCAACCGCTCCGTTTCCCTTAAAGACGGTTTTAAAAAATGATTATTTAAAAATCCCTCTGTTGTGTGATACACACACGACAGAGGGATTTTAGGTAAAAACACTGTATTTTTCTTAACCGGGCTCGTCCCATCCCAGACATATTCCGTCTTAACCCCGTTGACAGTTTTGCTCACACGCAAACCATCGCTGTTATACGAATAGCTTACATTAAGATCGCCCTTTTGTAAAGCACCAGTTATTATTCATCTACCGAAAGTAAATATCCACCGGTTTTGCCGGTGGATATTTACTTGATTTATCCCGTTGTTTTTTCAGATAAAATCGATTTATATTTATTCAATACATCTAAATCACCAACCATGAAATAGCCATTTTGACCCCATATCAAGCAAATTGATAAATCCTGAATTACAATAATATCACAAAGATTTTCAAGCGCAAGTTTATAGTAACTTTCTAATGATATTTTATCAAAAGTAAACCATGCATTTTCGATGCTTAACGGGTCAGTTTTATGATATAGTACAAATTCCTTTGAGGAGCCCATAATGATACCCTGAGATGTCATATTAAAAAGGGTATCAAATTCAAGTGGTGTTAACGCATAATATTTTGAATTGAAAAATTCACTTTTTTTCTTTAATTCTAAGCCACTTTTACTGTCAAAAGTAAAAAAATTGTCCAGAGTGCTAAGATATTGCTGTTGCAATTCTAATGAAATTAAACAATTTACTTGCACTGTCGATTTCTTACAATCAAATCGGCAATCGACAAAAAGTTCATGGCAATGGTTTGTAAATAATTCATTTCTTAGGTTGCAATATGCATAGTTCACATCCCCATCTACCTCTATCGCCTGCTCACCTTTAGCCGACTTATAAACATTAATTTTTACCTTTTTGAAGTATACACAGTGTTCACAAGGACTATTGAGCCATTTCCATGAACTGCAAGTGGTCAGCGGAATTAATTTTGTCGTACTAGTTTTTACTAATACATTATTCTTCCAATTATCATCTAAAGTTTGTATTTCAATGTTCTGTTTACATAATAAACATTCGACAAATAATTGATCATCCTTTCTTGTTATATCTGATAAATACCACTTATTTGTTCCTGAATCATAATAAGAATGCAGATAGCAGCTCATAAATGAATCCTCTTTTACTAACAAACTAATATGGCAACCCGAACCAAAAATGAAATTGCTTATAGCGCCCTAACATTTTTCTTGAGGCTGGATGAAAATGAGCAAATTCTCCCGGTTTATGATGTTCCGGACCATAGGGAATGTCCCATCCACTCATACACACAGCAAGTTTGTATGAGTTTAATGGATCAATAGTTCACCCCGTTATACTGGAAACCGGCCAAGCCATCCGCCGCATACAGATACACCAGCACGTTATTCCCGGTCTTCTGCCCGATCAGGCTTGAGCCATCCCAGACGTATTCCGTCTTAACCCCGTTGACAGTTTTGCTCACACGAAGGCCATCGCTGTTATACGAATAGCTTACATTAAGATCGCCCTTTTGTAAAGCACCGAGCTGACGCCCATTCACCCACGTGAAACTCATCCCGTCCCGCCAGTTCTGCGGGTTCCCGATTTCGTCATTAGTATATCATGGTATGGATTAATTTGTAAATCTAAAAACCGCCGTGCGATTAAAAATCACACGGCGGTTTTTATTATACTGTTAAAAGATTTACAATTGCGTAAACAAACAAGACCGTACCAACAGTATAGCCAGTGCCTAGTCTCCATTTAGTTATTAAATAACCAACGGAATTTTTATATTCTTTATTTAACAGATCTCCTTTCCAACAAGTAATTAGAATTCCATCTATCAGAAAAACAAAAGAAAAAACGAAAGGTAACAAGTATTTTGCTGTTTCCGGAAACGTATTTATTATGCATATTACGATAAAAAAGAGTACAATAAAAATTATTAAGTCAGCCATAAGTACTTTTAAAGCCAATTTATGATAGTTCATTGCAATTCACCTGAAATTGAAAGGTTTTAATTTCGCCATTTAAACGGTTTTGGACAGAAGATTCCCGCCGTTGTCGTAGCTGTACTCGATCACATCTCCATTCTGGTAAGTTTCCTTCACCAGCTGGTTGTACGCGTCGTATTCATAGCTTACCTGCACCACGCCGTTTTCCTTGATCGACGTGATGTTCCCGAGTGTATCACAAGTATAATTGATTATAGAATAATTTACACCACTTCCGCTTTTTTGTAAAGCATCTAAACAATAATCCCACGGCATATTTATGTTTTATAATGTTTTTTGGACGATAACGGTAGGATTCTAATCACCCTTTAAATCTCGTTCATTCACATATGCGAATTATAATACAAATAAAATAAAACGCAAGCTCAACGATAATAGCTTGCGTTTTATTTTATTGATAGATTTACTTAAATAACAACAAAATATTATTTACCATTAAAAGAGTCTTTCAGGTATACTATTCTTTAGGAATCAACTTAGATAAATAGCCAATAAACCATACCACGAACACGGTAAAACCTAATACTCTGATAATATGGTACTCTAAATTTATATTACCTGTTGCCGCTAATATTACAATTAGGAAAACAATAAGAGAATAAATAAAGCCGCAATTTCGATATATTTTTCCTAACTTATATAACTTTTTCATACCATCCCTCCTTATTCAGTAAGCAGCGTATGGATTATTCGCTAAAGGCCACTCTCCATATATACCAGACCATTGTTCATATGTACTAAAGTTCCACATTTTTCCAGCCCAGCTTCTAGGATCTGTACAATATCTCGGTCCCACAACTACAATTCCGGTACCATTTTGAGCTGCCACTTCTATAGCATCGCATATCATATTGTACACTGTTACATCATGTACTTCGCCCAAAGTAGTGGCTAGCATTATCATTGCACCGGTAACTTTAGTTCCATATTTTAAATCTAATCCAGATATCAATGCATTTATTCCCACATCCGCATATGACCTGTCTACCCTGTATAAGTCCTTTATGCAATCTGGCGGAATAAAAGTCAAGCTACCAGTTTTAACTGCCACACCCCTTTCAGCTGTAATAACTCCACCTGGCATTGTACCACCATCGGGCAAATATTGTGTTGATCCTGATTGTTGCGCATTCTTCTTTGCTTCCAAAGCCTTGCTGTAAGCCAATGGGGGTTCTTTATTATAATAACGATTTAAATCATATAGCGTTCCATCATATTCATATGGTTTTCCATCTAAAATATAAGAACAACCTCCTGGATCCATCCTTATAATAGGATTATTCCCACAATAAGCAAACAAGTTATAAGTATAAATATCTGCATTTACGCCCATTACGCTATCCGCATTGATAAACCTTCCGACTTCGGGATCATAATAGCGGCTCTGGAGATAGTATAACCCCGTTTCCGTGTCGTAATAGTACGAACGATAGCGGATGGGATTAATATTTCCGATGAAACTTGCGTCAGCGGATTTATCGTTCCCTGCCGCATCGGTCACGTTCAGCAGCTTGCCCCAGGCATCATAAGCGTACTTCGCTACGATATTACCGGACGCATTCAGTATCGCAACCACATCGCCCTGACCGTTTTTCAGGTAATAATAATTCACCCCGTTATACTGGAAACCGGCAAGCCCATCCGCCGCATACAGATACACCAGCACGTTGTTTCCAGTCTTCTGCCCGATCAGGCTTGAGCCATCCCAGACATATTCCGTCTTAACCCCGTTGACAGTTTTGCTCACACGCAAACCATCGCTGTTATACGAATAGCTTACATTAAGATCGCCCTTTTGTAAAGCACCTAAAAAGAAACAATTCCACGGCAATTGCCGTGGAATTGTTTCTTAAAGATCAAAAAATTTAAAAGATTTCACCAATCAAAGTTCATATGAATGTAATGGTGTCATATCTTTTTGTTGCCATTTGGCTAACGTCATAAAGTCATCAATATTCTCATCTCGAATAAAAACATAACAATTTTGATCATGAGCTATTGATGCTAGTAAGATACTACCATCACTGCGATAAAAAGATAAGTTCTCTGGAGTCAGCCATGCCCCCGTCCAATAAAATAGACTATATTGCGGAGATTTCAGTTTAGCCATGGCTGCATCACAGCATAAATAAAAATATGTTTTATAATGCTTGTTAGGACGATAACAGTACGGCTCGGTTACGATTTTATAAAGATAAGGTCTAAAATCATCAAGATCTTTCTCAAAAACTGTAAATGAGAAAAATTTTGAGTACTTGAAACAGGCATCTATTAAGTCATTGTACGCTTTTCCGTCAATATCAATTTCTGCCTCATCTCCAAAATCCAAACGCTCTAAAGCTAAAGTTAACATATTTTCATCCATCCTTTAGTTGAACCAAATGTGAAAATGCTCATACTTATTAAAAAAAACGTGTCCCTCCATATGGTAATGTCTTTTATTCCCTTCAAGAAGTTTTGTTTCTTCAAAAAAGCCAGTACCATTTAACGCAGCTAACGTGCTAGCTAACCATATAGCATCCTGCTGTAACGGTGTATATACTCCCCAACTATTTCTTTTTGTGTAGATTCCTGCTGCATCTATCATTTTTATTTTCTCTACGATAGCATCCCTTGTATATGTTCCACGAACATTCCATTCTTTATTTTTTAAATCTACTATTTGAAAATACGCTCCCTCTGAAGAGTTATTATCTTTATTACCCGGAGCGGGTTTTGGCACAGATACCGGTGGTGCAATATCTGAAAAAGTTATAGGAGGAACAGGAAATTTCAAAATCTTATCTTCATTATCTGAATCTAATTGAGGAAGTTCTGGTAGTTTCAGCGCATTATTACCCCATGTCGGAGCACTTTGGGAATAAACTATAATTTCCGATGCGGCAAATAATACAACAATTGCAATTATTATTCCACCAAGAACATCGTCGGCAATAAAAAAGCATCCGTTAGGATCCGAACGACGGATAGGATTGTTTCCGCAATAAGCAAAGAGATTGTAGGCTAAAATACTTCCATTTGCTCCTAAAATTCCATCCGCATTGATAAACCTGCCCACTTCAGGGTCATAATAGCGGCTCTGGAGATAGTATACACCCGTCTCCGTGTCGTAATAGTACGAACGGTAGCGGACCGGATTAATATTTCCGATGAAGGCGGAATCGGCACTCTTATCCGCTCCGGTGGCATCGGTCACGCTCAACAGCTTGCCCCACGCGTCATAGGTATACTTTGCGACAAGCGTCCCGCTGCTGTCGAGAATCCCGACCACATCGCCCTGACCGTTTTTCAGGTAATAATAGTTCACACCGTTATACTGGAAACCGGCAAGCCCATCCGCCGCATACAGATACACCAGCACGTTGTTTCCAGTCTTCTGCCCGATCAGGCTTGAGCCATCCCAGACATATTCCGTCTTAACCCCGTTGACAGTTTTGCTCACACGCAAACCATCGCTGTTATACGAATAGCTTACACCGAGATCGCCCTTTTGTAAAGCACCCAGCTGACGACGACTTGACGTTTGTGTTCATCATTATATTCTAACATTCATAGGTTAACCCCCCATAGAGTCGTCTAGAGACAACACTACGGGGGGTTAGAACCATGACTAACGCTTTACTGGCTCCCACTTGATTTTATGACAATAAATATTCAACTCGCCAAGCTCATCTCCCATTGTTAGCATATTATATTCCCATATATTTTCCTTTACAAAAATTTCCCCATATAAGTAACTTCCTATCCCACTCCTATTTTTGTCGTTTTTTTGATCCATTTTGAAATCAACAACGTCATAAAATATCAAATTTCCCAATAAATTGAAGCAGTCATGTTCTAATAATATCTTAACTGTGATAAGCTTTTTTTTGCCCTGTTGTTCTTCCTTTAAGCTGATTTCTTTAATTTGCGCATCATGAAGTTTCCCTTTTTCCAAATTATGGATAAACCTTTTGGGCAATCGCTCTCTAATTAACACATACTCTTCATGATATTTTTGCATGTTTTCTCTTAGTTTTCTTTGAACTATTTCTTCTTCAGCCTTAGAAATACATTCCGACGGATATAGCAGTTCTGGTAAATAATATTTCATTATGAACACCATCCTACAACAAAATACCAAATGGCCGGGCATGGTCTGAATGGAATCCATGGTGATGGGGCTGGTGATGGAACATAATAAGGAACATCGAATTGCGGAGAAAAGAATGGATAAAACGGAAACTCTTCAGGATAAGGTAATTCTATGTGCATTTGTTTCGTTTCATTCGCATCCCAATCCCATTTTCCCCTACGTTTTAATTCCTTTTTCACCCATTTTGGGGGTGAACCTTTACTATTATCATGGGGGCTTCCATCAATATTTTGCGAATATTCTTCACCATTCCGTCTAATATGAATATGTTTTTGTGTAAGTGTATTCCTATCTTCGGGATCTATCCTATATTCCCAACCTTGTGAGATTGCAATATATCCTGCTGCTGTAACTATTTCAGATTCGGGAATATCCACCATGCTATAGTCATCTATAAAATTCTTTACTGCATTTTTGAATTCATCCCATAGATCGCTGAAGAATCCATAACCGCTTGGATCAATTTTATTGACTGGATTGTTACTGCAATAAGCGAACAAATTAAAACTTAATATATCCTGATTTGCTCCTAAAATTCCATCCGCATTGATAAACCTGCCTACTTCGGGGTCATAATAACGGCTCTGGAGATAGTATAAACCCGTCTCCGTGTCGTAATAGTACGAACGGTAGCGGATGGGATTAATATTGCCGATGAAACTTGCGTCGGCGGATTTATCGGTGCCCGCCGCATCCGTCACGCTCAGCAGATTGCCCCAAGCATCGTAAGCGTACTTCGCTACGATATTACCGGACGCATTCAGTATCCCGACCACATCGCCCTGACCGTTTTTCAGGTAATAATAATTCACCCCGTTATACTGGAACCCGGCAAGTCCATCCGCCGCATAGAGATACACCAGCACGTTATTCCCAGTCTTCTGCCCGATCAGGCTCGACCCATCCCAGACGTATTCCGTCTTAACCCCGTTGACAGTTTTGCTCACACGCAAACCATCGCTGTTATACGAATAGCTTACACCGAGATCGCCTTTTTGTAAAGCACCCAGCTGACGCCCATTCACCCACGTGAAACTCATCCCGTCCCGCCAGTTCTGCGGGTTTTTCATTGTACATAATCAGCGCCCTATCAGAAGCCCAGATTACTGGGCTTCTGATAGGGCGGACCTTCGTGAAATATAGTTACGCAACTATTAAATCGTAGCGCTTATTCGGCCTTTCGTTTTTTTACCATAGATTTAGTAAGCATCAAAGAGAGGACTATAAAAGTTAAGTCACCTCCCAAAACCAATAAGAATATAGTTATTGATATCATTTTTCCAGGATCATCTGTAGGTGTACACGCTAGTAAAATATAATAACTATTTCTTATAGCATCTAAGACATATAACAGATTCGTTAAAACAAATACACTCCAAAATGTTTTTCTTTTTAACACGGTTTTTTTTATCATAATAGCAGTTAAAACCAATAAACCAATTGCAGATATAAACAATATTAGAAAGATTCCCCCTTGCCTACAATAAAATCTATACATTAAATTAACTATCATAAAATTAGAAATAGATAAAGGTACTACTGGAAATATTATCCCATTAAAAAAAGTAAATATAGTAGAGATTAGTAAATACCAGAACAAGCTTCTTTGTATTTTCATGGTTTTCCTCATCTAAACAAAAAGTCCCAGAAAATTGTTCCCTCATCATTGTTATCAAAATCTACGCTTGCAGCTCTGAGTCGTTTATTTGAATCGAAAAATAATAATCGGTATGCAAAATTATGCATACGCCATTCTATTAACATAGACTCTCTGCTTCTAATCCAAGGCGTCTCCGAAGGATTATCAAGGTTATATTCTAACATCGCATCAATGACAAAATTCATTTTAGTTTCACCGATAATACTAAATGAATTCACCACCTGCATATTAGGATTATCTGTATCGTCTCTCTTATCAATTACCAAAACATCACCTTGATCCAAAATAACATTACCTTGATCTTCTGGCTTAACTATAATAACCTCACCCCTAGGCCGTATGGCTGGTGGATTACTTTCCGGAACAGTCTCATAATCTACAGTATTATAGTCATCCAAAAAATTTCCAACAAATTCCACTGCACTATCTACAATATCACTTACCAAATCAGTAAACCAATTTTCGCCAGTTGGGTCAACCCTATTAACCGGATTATTTCCACAATATACAAACATATTGAAGCCGATCAATCCTCGGTCTGTAGAAATTAAGCCATCCGCATTGATAAACCTGCCTACTTCGGGGTCATAATAGCGGCTCTGGAGATAGTATAACCCCGTCTCTGTGTCGTAATAGTACGAACGGTAGCGGATGGGATTAATATTGCCGATGAAACTTGCGTCAGCGGATTTATCGTTGCCCGCCGCGTCGGTCACGCTCAGCAGCTTGCCCCACGCGTCATAGGTATACTTTGCGACAAGCGTCCCGCTGCTGTTGAGAATCCCGACCACATCGCCCTGACCGTTTTTCAGGTAATAATAGTTCACCCCGTTATACTGGAAACCGGCAAGCCCATCCGCCGCATACAGATACACCAGCACGTTGTTTCCAGTCTTCTGCCCGATCAGGCTTGAGCCATCCCAGACATATTCCGTCTTAACCCCGTTGACAGTTTTACTCACACGAAGGCCATCGCTGTTATACGAATAGCTTACATTAAGATCGCCTTTTTGTAAAGCACCGAGCTGACGCCCATTCACCCACGTGAAACTCATGCCGTCCCGCCAGTTCTGCGGGTTTCCGATTTCGTCGTAGGTGATCGTCGTCCCGTTAAACCCGGTGAGCAGGTCTTTCCACTCCGTATCGCCATATGTGTAAGAATTGCTCACAACGCCGTTTACGGTTTTCGACAGAAGATTCCCGCCGTTGTCGTAGCTGTACTCGATCACATCCCCGCCGGCATTTCCTTCACAAACCATTACATTTTCAAACAAATCATATTAAACCATTCCACATTATGAGTACTTATTGAATATATCATATTTTTTATAATATGTAAAGAAAAACCACCGATATGACAGCATCACATCAGTGGCTTTCTTTCCATACTAAAATTCCCCTATGTGTTGCTTTCAGATTTGAATCTCAATCCATTTTCCTCCGCATAATTTTGTATATATGTATTTTTTTCACCTATAATTACTATTTTTGAATTTACTCCAAAGGCCCGTCTGCCTATGTGTTCCACTGCCTTTGGAATTCTAATCTGATTAAGATTGTCACATCCATCAAATGCCTGTGTCCCTATACATTCTAACCCTTCAGATAATAAAACCTCCTCTAACTGTCTGCATTCTGCAAACGCAAAGTTGCCAATAACTATTGTTTCTGTAGGAATGCAAATCTTTTTCAGAGTTGAACAAGATTGAAAGGCATGATCATTTATTTTATTTAAATTTTTGGACAAGATAATCTCATTAACCTGACATCGATAAAACGCAAAATTTGAAATAGTACTTGTCATTTCAGGCACTGTATATGTTGTCTGAGAGGCACCGGAGGGATATCGTAATAAGATACTTTTGTCAGCATTAAACAACGCAGTGCTTACTGTTGAAAAATACGGATTTTCATCGTCCACTTTAAAATAAGAATAATCATAGGCGGTTAATATACCGATGGATAATGATGATACTTGGGCAGATATATGTAATATATGGACATCCTCTCTATTCACATCACGATTACTTATTGAAACAGCGGTAACCCCCTCTGGTACGTTAAGCTCTTTCTCCTTTCCCTGATAATATACTAAGAATTTTTCATTAACCAATACATAGTCCTCTTTTTTTTGCTTCAACCAAGGAGTGTTTGAAAAAGTATAATCTCCTATATAAGTTAGAGTGGTTGGAAAATTAAAGTTTTCTAAGGAACTATTTTCAAAGGCTGCAGAATCAATACTTGTGACACCTTCAGGAATATCAAGCGTGGTTAATAAGGAAGAAGCAAATGCACTCTTTCCGATATGTGTAACTCCCCGCGGTATATTATAGGTCTTCTCTGATTTTCCCGGAGGATAGAAAAGAAGTGTATCACCATTCTGCGAGAATAAAACCCCGTCATTAATCGAAAATGCTTCGTTTCCGTTTTCCAAATCAAGCTGTTTTACACCCGAATCGCTAAATACGCCTTCATCAAGATGAGATAATGACTTAGGTAAAATAATTTCGGTCAATGAGTCACAACACGTAAACGCATATTGTTCAATTCTTTCTATAGTGCTTCCAAAAGATATTAATGACAAATTTTCACAATATGAAAATGCACGAGCACCGATTTCTTTTATCCCGTCTGCAATAATAATATTTGTAATATTTTTGTTTCCCGAAAAAGAATCATCTCCAATTCGAAGAACCTTTTTGTTTCCATAAGTTGCTGGTATGGTTACAGATGATGAACTTCCGTTATATTTAAATAGTTCTACTCCATCATCATATGCTATAAATTCATATTCTTGCGAATAACGGATTAAGCCTAAAATTTGATTTATTCCGTTACATCCCGAAACAGAGAAAAGCACGATCAAATATAACGTCATCCATAAAACTTTACTATACATTTTTCGTCGCTTATTCTTTTTTTCAATACGCTCTATAATACTCATTATTGATAATCCTCCACTCATATTTGCCCCAAAATAGGTATCTGCGTCTTTCTGTGTGTCCGGTATTTTGAGTTGAAAATGCGATCGGTATTGACGGATTACTCCCTGCGTTTGGATTATTCTTATAAAAGAGATCTATTTGTTGAGATATATAAGTGGTTTCAGGGGTATCGGTTCTTTGTACAAGTGTTATAAGACCGAGTATAAAAGCAGCGTAAGTAATTACTGAATATTGCCCTAATGAAGCAGTATCGGCACATGTTAGCAGTTCGGATAAGTCATCTATTAATCTTTGCCTACCATAAAGATTCACGCGCTGTTCCCAAAGATAGTCTTGCCATTCACTAGCAGTTTTTGTGATTACAAGATATTGTGACTGTAAATAAAGATGCTCATCTGTATATCTGCGAAAAACGAAAAACTGACCTAAATCGCCATCAAATGTCCCAATATATCCTTCTGTTATAGACCAGCTCTTTTTTGTTAATCCAGAATTATTTATAGCATCCCATACAACGGCAGGACAAGTAGGCACTGCTTTAAAAGATGCATTACCACACCCGCTGGGATCATATCCGTTTACTGGATTATTCCCACAATATGCAAACAAGTTATACGCCAAAATATCCTCGTTCGCACCCAGCAATCCATCCGCATTGACAAACCTGCCTACTTCGGGATCATAATAGCGGCTCTGGAGATAGTATAACCCCGTCTCTGTGTCGTAATAGTACGAACGGTAGCGGATGGGATTAATATTGCCGATGAAGGCGGAATCGGCACTCTTATCCGCTCCGGTGGCGTCGGTCACGCTCAGCAGCTTGCCCCAAGCATCATAGGTATACTTGACGACAAGCATCCCGCTGCTGTTGAGAATCCCAACCACATCGCCCTGACCGTTTTTCAGGTAATAATAATTCACCCCGTTATACTGGAACCCGGCCAGGCCATCCGCCGCATACAGATACACCAGCACGTTGTTTCCGGTCTTCTGCCCGATCAGGCTCGACCCATCCCAAACGTATTCCGTCTTAACCCCGTTGACAGTTTTGCTCACACGCAGGCCATCGCTGTTATACGAATAGCTTACACTGAGATCGCCCTTTTGTAAAGCGCCCAGCTGACGCCCATTCACCCACGTGAAGGTCATCCCGTCCCGCCAGTTCTGCGGGTTCCCGATTTCATCGTAGGTGATCGTCGCCCCGTTAAACCCGGTGAGCAGGTCTTTCCACTCTGTATCGCCATATGTGTAAGAATTGCTCACAACGCCGTTTACGGTTTTGGACAGAAGATTCCCGCCGTTGTCGTAGCTGTACCCGACCACATCCCCATTCTGGTAAGTTTCCTTCACCAGTTGGTTGTACGCGTCGTATTCATAGCTTACCTGCACCGCGCCGTTTTCCTTGATCGACGTGATGTTCCCGAGCGCGTCATAGGCATACTCCACGTCCAGCAGTCCGGCTCCGCTGAGCTTTTTCAGCAGCGTCGTCGTGCTGCCAGCCACGCCGTCGTGGTAGGTATAGCTGAGGGTCTTATTCCCCGGCAGGCTCTTTTCCTTCAGGCGCAGCAGGCTGTCATAGGTATACTCCGCCGTATACCCCGGCAGCACCGACTTCTGCAGGACATCGTCCACACCGTATGTGTATTCCTGGGCGATTTTTTTCCCGAACACCAAATAGTTCCAGCTGGTCAGGTTGTTGTTCAGGTCATAGGCATACCCGCCGCGGTTGCCCTGACTATCCCACCACGACGACAGGCGGCCGATCGTGTCATAGTTGAACATGGTCTGAACGCCGTTGACCCGGTCCACCAGCTTGCCCAGCTTCCCGTCGTTCGCATACAGATACCGGAACGCTTCGGCGCCGTTATAGCTCCGCGACACCACACGCCCCAGCGCATCGTAGCCATATGACACATACGCGCCGTTCCCATAGGTGGATTTCGTCAGTTTACCGTTTCCGCCGGCAAACTCGTTGAGCGTCAGCACACGGTTTCCCACCTTGGTGTTCACACGGTTCCCGAACTGGTCATACCCCATCGTATAGCTGAACCCGTTATGCTTGATTTCGCTCAGGTACCGCTTCGCGTTATACACGTATTCCACTGCCGCATCCCCCTGCTGCACCTTCGTCAGCAGGTCGTTGAGCTGGTTATACGTATACGACACGGTCTGTTCCTGCGCCGTCCCCTGCGCCGCTGTCACGCTGTTGAGCACGCCGCTTCCATGATTATAGTCGTATTCTGTGGTCACGCCCCGGCTGTCGGTGACGCTTTCGGTAAAGTCCCCCTTCGTCGAATACGACGCCGTCGATTTGATGGACGTATCCTCCAGCGGCGTCACGCGCTCCATATACCAGTACTGGTTCCAGTCCTTCGTGTCCCCGGCCGCCAGCGTCACCGTGCGGCCGCCATCCTCTACGGCCAGATATTTTCCCGTACTTTTATGCTTGAACCGGAACGCGCCGTCCTCGGACACTTCGATCCCAAGCTCTGTATCGGCATTCGTATACCATTTGTACAAGTCCATATTGCCCGCCGCATTGCTGCGCAGGAATAGCCCATACTGCGCAGCCCACAGGTAATAGTGCCCTGCGGATGATATCCGGATTTCCCAAACCTGATCCCCAGCGCGCAGCGCATAATAGGTGATAATTTCTGTTTCGGAATGCGCCGACAGGATTTCCCCGCTTTTCTTATTCCGCACATATACCGGCGTATCGATTACAATTGATTCGAGCGCCGGATTGCCAACTACACTGCTTTCGGTCACGTTGCCGAACGAGTCCCGCGTGAAATTGTATTCTATTCCGCTGGTGTTCCGTGCGCGCATCAGCAGTTCGGTCGTCGAGTCATAATCATAGTATGCAAAATTCCCCTTCGGGTCGGTGATATGGGCGACATTGCCCCCACGATCCGACGAAAACTGCTGCTCCCTTTCGTTGTCTTCCACGCTGACCAGATTTCCGTCTTTATCGTAGGTATAGCTCGGCACCTCGTCCTTGAGCACCTGCACCTTATCGAATACCGCGTAGTTCACATTATTCGCATACATCAGGTCAATGTCCACATTGACCGGCCGGCGGGAAGGATTATCCCGATCCTCCAGACAGAAAGGCAGGCTCATATACTGCCAGCCTGTGCAGTTCTTATCGAACGATTCTTCGATCACGCGCGATTCGCCGGTGTTATAATGCACATGAATACGCACGCCGAATTTCGCCGCCTCGTTGGCAGCGGAGTTTCCTTTTGCCCAAAGGCTGAGCACATATGTCGATTTGGCTTGCCCGCTGCTGCCCATAAACATCCGCTGGCTTACGCCGGTTGCATCCGTTACCCTGCCGTTGATCCGCAGCGCACGGCCGCCGTCCAGCGTCTCATAGCTTTTCGCATACGAGCCGCCGGTGGTTACCGGATCCCAGTCGTTTATACCACTGCCATTCGTCCCGTCCTGCTCCATTTCGGTGTTTTCCAGCCAGTTATACGGGTTCGCCACTTCCCCTTCCTCGAGCTGCACACAGTCGAAATGCACCGTCCCGGCGTGGCTTCCGTAATAGAACAGATAGACCCCGCTGAACAAATCCGTCGGATTCTCCGGCACCGTTATCGTTACGCTCAGCCGTTCCCAGCCGTTACCCGTGGGCTGACGCAGCTGTTCCGAAATCTTAATGCGCGTACTGCCGTTGGCCTGCTCTTCCCACAGGCCGATCTCTACCAGATCGCCCTCCGCAAGATCCGGCGCGTATACATAGGCTGACGCCGTATAGGTTTTTCCCGGTTCATAGGTAGTACTGTCCTCGTGACACCAGAACGCCTGCGTCGGTGTCTCGGAAGCGGTCTTGGTGATCGCCCACGACCAGGCGCTGTGATAACCCATCTCCTTATCTACGAAGAATGTATTATGCGCTGCCGCATTCGCGTCCCACGTCCGGTTGCTCCAATAGCTGTTTGTCCATTCCGCACTATGGTTTTTCAGCAGGTTCGTCGACATTTTTCCGCCCGATGAGGCCTGCTCCACACGGTTGATGGCGCTGTTTTTCACCTCTGCGCCGGAACCCGCCGTATAGCTGTACTGCGAACCGCCGTACTCTTCCTTATTGTCCGCACGCTTCGAATAAGTCGAAATTGTCCGGCCCCAGTTATCAAACACATAGGTCGTCAGGATATCGTCATCGTTTCCGTATACATCGTCCTTACCGCTGGTACGGTATTCCGTTGTATTGTAATCCGGATAGGAAATGGTCATTTTCTGTCCCCGCCAGCTATCTGCCGACGGTGAATATTTCGCCCATTCCGTCACCGATACAACCCGCCCCTTGGCGTCGTATCCATACTCCACGGCCGTCCCGTTTTCGTCTTCCACGCGGGTCAGCAGATTATAGGTCGTCCCGGCTATGGTTTTCGCCTGATAGGTAAATTTCGTATACCCGCCGTCCGGATAGGTGATCTGGGTCAGCAGGTTTCCTGTATAGCTGTAACGGGTAGTCCGGCCGGCAATATCCGTGATTGTTGTCAGGTAATACGATTCGTTCAGGTCCAGTTGAAGCTGTTTTTTGGCGCCGTCCTCCACTACGCCGAGGTAATAAACCCCGTACTTGTACAGATATCCCCCACGCACGCTGTGCTCGTCAGCCGGCGTATAGTCCCGTACCCAGCCGCCATCCACTTCGAACTGCATCGATGAGCCGTCTTCCATCATCAGGCGGTCATACAGCTCACCTTCGCCGCGCGCCTTGAAAGTCAATCCCAAGCCATCTTCATCCACGATTTTTCCGTCGTCATTTTCATACAGATAATGCTCGGTCCCATCTTTGTCGGTGTAGATATACTTATAGCGCTCGCCCAGCCGCTGATACAGTGAGTCCGGATCGCTCGATTCCGGTATTTTGCTCAGCCGCTGCTGCATATCCAGCTTCCATCCGTAGCCGGTCAGCGGCTCAAACATATAATCCGGATCCGAGGTTCGCCAGGAAAAATTACGGTCCGATGACAACGAATTGTAAACATGGCTCACCGACGCCGGCATATAATTGCTTGCCGTCGATGCATCTCCATGTATATATACCAAACGTCCCGAAAAATCGTTGATCGCCCCTACACCAGAACGGCCAAGATCCTGGTCATGATGCGTCCAATAGCTCTCCAGTCCTTTGGTATCCCGGTAGGTAAACATGTACAGCGGGCAGCCCGCTTCAATATAATCGCTGCTGTAAAACCGCATCCACAGGGTACTCTTCGGGTTATTGTACGCTTTGAGCAATATGCCATAATTCGGATGCCCGGACGGATCATCCAGCCATTGTTGTGCCGCTTTCGTCACATCGAAGGTATACAGCTTCGCAGATGTCTGCAGATCCCGGTCATGCATGATGGCATAGTCCAGCACCGGCTGTCCGGCCATTGCACCGCTTTCCACATGGATGATCTCATCCACGGAAATATTTTCCACATTCCAATTCCGGTCAATCGCTATCGCGTTTACCTGCAGATCCGGCGAACTGGTATCCTGATTGTCCTGCTGATAATACAGATTCAGGCTGGCCGATATAAGCCGACTGTTCAGACTGAGCTCCTTCGGCAGCTCTTTATAAACAGCAGCCCCGATCTCTACACCCGACATACTGCCCGTAAACAGCCAGCGCTTATCTGTCACACCGCTCGGCGTGCTGCTGCCGAAGACCATGGTCGTATCCTTTATCGTATGCCGGGTGCCTACCACAAAGGTCGGATCAACCGTCACCGGATACGCGCGTTCTTCTGCCTCAAGCCATTCCCGATCGGGTGTCACGGTATACCGGTATCCACCCGCCTCTTCGGTCAGCGTTACCGTAACCGCATCGCTGTATTCGTCGTTTGCATCCCACATGTAAGGCGCTTGAATCGCCAGCACATCGGTATCCCCATCACGGAATACTACACTGCCATCCTCCTGCAGGCTGGCAGTCAGGCCGCCGCTGTCCACATGAAAGGTAAAGCTTTCCTGCTCCGGCAAACGGTTCAGAATCAGGCTTTCCTTCAGACTCCGGCCTTTCAGATCATAGGTCAGGTCGACATCCGGCAGCGGTGCCGCATATGCCACCTCCGCTGTCAGCTTGTGCAGCGACGTCATTTCACGCTGGATCGCCTGTGCCACATTTTCCTTCGATACTGCCGCAATATCCGCATCCAGCACCTGCACGGCGGCTGCATTTGCCGCCGTTTTCTTCCCCTGCTCAGCTTTCAGCTGATCCGCACGCTGGAGCAGCTGATCCAGACGGCTCGCTTCCGGCTGCACAACCGCCGCATTGGCCGCACGCGGTGTTTCCAGCTCAAACGCTACCGTTTTTTCCGCATATTCCAGGTAAACCGGCGAATGCCTGTCCAGAAAATTGGGCAGGGATACTTTAAAATCGCTCGCTTTATTCTGCCGGTATCCCTTTCCATCACGTTGAATGCTCACCAGCGTGTTATCGATGTCTTTCCATTCTCCATCTTTCTGATAATGCACCGGTTCGTTATAGGACGCCGCCACATATGCACCGTCCGAACGGCGGAACACTTTTACTACTTCTTCCCGCTTGGATATTTCCTCCCCCACAAGCAGCGGTTCTTCGACAGGATCCTGCGGTTCGGCAGCCGCTTCGCTTTCACTGGTCAGTTCCTGCCTCCCGGCCGAACTCTCCACCGCAAATGCGGCGGCTGGCAGTGTCTCTGCCGCAATCACCGCGCTGCACACTACTGCCAGCAGACTTCTGACCCACTTTTTCATTTCCGCATCCCTCTCTGCGCTTAATTTTCACAATTTGTGATTGTTAATCACAATGCAAAGCATAGCACAGTTTCACGTTTATTACAATACTATTCATAATTTTTCTTTTATTTTTATGCATATTAGCGAAACGCGATTTTTTAAGCAGCTGTTTATGCCATTCGGTACATAAGCGTCGCACGGAAATCTTCGTATGTAAACGTCTAAAATTACCACACTAAACAACAAACTTTTTAATTCAAAAGGATTGTTCCAAAGAAAAAACTGCATAAGGAAGCATATTTCCTACCGGGAAAGTATGCCAGCACCACCGCATAGTCTCTGGAGTAAATTTCTTTTAGTTCAATCAGACAGCGTTTTGCCATACTGTCAAAGCTTCCGTGATTACCAACATAGAAACTACAAATATTTTTATTTTCAATCAAATCAATGAGAGGCGACCTTAGTATCGGCTCTATTTCTTTTGGCGTATCTTTATGTCCAAAAAATGTACAAGTTAGCATGGTTTTGCCCTATGTTTGGACCAGTATGGCGGTCAATATTTTGGCTCAATATAACATAAAATATAAATAATTATAACCAATACTGATCAAAACTATTTACGAGGTAAGGCTATGGAACAAAAAATCAGAAGAGATTTAAATATGGGTGCAAATCTGCGCGCATTGAGAGATAAGTCGGGATTGTCGCAAGAAAAGTTATGTGCTGAACTTCAGCGTAGAGGTTGTGATATAGGCAGAACAACTTACGCTAAATATGAATCCGGTGAACTGAATATAAAAGCAAGTGTGATTGTTCTTTTGAAAAAGATATATAATTGCTCTTACGACGATTTCTTTGCAGGGTTAGAATAGGCGACTTATGCGTTAGTATGAAGTTTTGCACAAAGCACATATTCTTCACTCTCAAACGGATAAACTATTTATATAGAATCCGTTTTCAGGAGGTCGGCGTATGAATACAAGAAAAGCGGTTGCCAACCGATTGCTTGAACTGTGCGAACAGTAAAATTTATCTATTAACGCGCTCGCAACAACCTCTGCTGTTCCGCCTTCAACACTGAAAAATATTATTAACGGCGGCAGCCAAAATGCCGGTATAGTAACGATTAAAAAGTTTTGTGACGGTTTGGAAATTTCACTTTTTGATTTCTTTGACACAGAAACATTTAAAACCTTAGAACAAGAGATAAAGTGATTTTAAGCCAGAGCGCCTCCGACCATTTTGGAGTCGTGATACAGAAAAAAACCTACCGAAATCAAACGGTAGGTTTTTTTACTTCTTTTTATAGCCGCGACAGCAGCTCTTTTTCCTGTATTCTCTTGTCAGCCGTCAGATGGTGTCGTCATCCTCATCCGGACGGACATTTTTGGTTAAACGCTTGCCCTTACGCATTTCATATTCGTTATATTGCTTGGGAATCGTGTTCTTCTTGCCCTTATCCTCATCCTCATCGAGATCGGCTTTATCCGTACGCCCCATATCCTGGAACACGGCCTCCGGTTCTTCCTCAGCGTTTTGATGAAGCGACGGATCGTTTTCCATTTCGATATTCAGCGTACGGAGGATCGTGCGGTCTTCATCCGGATGGGCTTCGTAATAGGGATCGATAATATGCTTTTTGATCAACGGGAAAATATTGTATTGAATCAGATACGAGCGGAAAGCCGGAAAAATGAGCACAAACACTGCCAAATCAATCACAATACCGATCGGCCCCAGCATGAACAGGAAGAAGCCGCCGACATAAAACACCGCCAGGATAACAAAGATCAACAGGTTACGCAGCAGACCGGCGAACGCAAACACCAGCGCGTTTTTATACAACTGTTTGATTGTGAACTTGAAGGTGATCATCATCATGGGGATATAATATTTCATAAAGGTGAAGATCAGGGATATCGCCAGTGTGAGAGCCAGAAGAATCATGTTCATGATCCCGGAATCCTCACCGAGCGCGCCAAAACCGAAGAAATACAAATCAAAGGCCAGCAGCAGGGTCAGTACCAAATTGATAATGCCGACCGGGAGCGCCTGCTTCCAGTTCTTTTTGATGGTGTCAAAAAAATCACCGGAAACAAAGGCGTGCTTTTCCCGGACAAAGTTGCGGGTAATATAGGTCAGACCGGCATCGGCAAGTCCGCCGGTCACGACAGGGATCGAAACCAGGATATACAGCAGATTTGCCGTAGCGAGCCGCCAGAATTTGCGGAAATAAATTTCAAAAAAGCGGACGAACCCCTTTTTCTTCGGTGCATTTTTATCCACACCGGGGCCTGGTTTGTTGTAATCGAATAAGCCAAAAAATCCCGCCAAGTTTTACACTTCCCTTACAGCATATTATGTAGAAAACAAACCGCCTGCGATCAGCTGCAGACAGACATCCAGAACCCCAGAAACGAGTGCGATGCCCACAAACAGCAGGAACCGTACACAATACATCCGAAACATGGGCCAAAGCCCGCCGATGGTCGACCCGGGAAGGAGCTGCCGGCTGATGGCAACCGACATGCGCAGCGACTCGGCACAGCCCATCAGCAGGCCCGCTGCCGCCACAAGCGTATGCGGCAGCACCAGAACCGCGACATAGACAATGCCCATACTGCCGCGCAGCTGATACTGATAAGCCTCGGTCAATCCAAGTCCCAGTCCGAAAAAAAGCGGTACCAGAAAGGCTAACGGGGCGCCATAGGCCGAAAGTCCGCCCAAAAAAAGCAGCCCCAGCAAAACAAAGGACGAGAGACACGAGGCACAAAGCACCGCGATACCTTCCTGAAAACCGGATATGCCGGCATGCTGGCCAAACATCAGCAGAAGATCATCCGCAAGCTGTTCATGCGTCATCATGAACACGACAACGCCCAGCACCGTTCCTGTCACGAACAGCAGCAGAAACAACAGCAGACGCCGATTTTCTCCGAAAAATTCCCGCAAGGCAGGCCCATAGTTTGTCCTTCTCATAATTTTTCCTCCGCACAGTTTTTCCTGTCCTGTCAACATACTATGCAGAGGGAGCGCAATCTATGCGCCTTTATTCGCGAGCCTGATTCAGCGCCGTCTGGATCATAATCGCACATTCCAGCCGTTTTTTCTCCAGCTCGCAGGAAAGCGTATGGGCTTTGAGGATATCGCCCTCATACTGCTGGTTATTGGCATTGCAGCCGCCGGAGCAATAAAACTTTGCCCAACACCCGCGGCACTTCTCTTTGTTGTACACATTCGACCGGGCAAAGCGGGCTTTTTGTTCCAGATCGTAGTCCCGAGTCAGCACATTGCCCATCTGCCACTCGGGCTGGCCGACAAACTGATGACACGGGAATACCTTTCCTTCCGGATCCACGGCACAGTATTCATTCCCGCAGCCGCAGCCGCGCAGACGTTTAATTGCACAGGGACCCTGATCCAGATCCAGCATAAAGTGGAAAAAGTTGAACCCCTTCCCCTCCAGCTTGCGCTGCAGTACAATTTGGGCCAGCCGGTCATACTCCGCAAATATAGCCGGAAGATCCTCTTCACGCAGCGAATAGGGCAGCGCCGGATCGCTGATCACCGGCTCCACCGATACCTGATCAAAACCCAGATCCACCATATGCAGAACATCCTTTGAAAAATCTAGATTATTCCGCGTAAAGGTTCCGCGGACATAATAATCCTTATCCCCGCGCTTAGCCACAAACTGCTGGTATTTGGGCACGATTCCCGCATAGCTTCCCTTGCCGCCGGCATTCGGCCGCATTTCGTCGTTGACTTCCGGACGGCCATCCAGGGAAAGCACGACATTATGCATTTCCGCGTTGAGAAAATCCATGATATCCTCATTGAGCAAAACGCCGTTGGTGGTCATTGTAAAGCGAAATTCCTTGCCAGCTTCCTTTTCCCTTTTCCGGGCGTAGGCCACCGTTTGTTTGACCACATCAAAATTCATCAGCGGCTCGCCGCCGAAGAAATCCAGTTCGAGATGCCGGCGCCCGACCGACTTTTCAATCAGAAAATCGATAGCTGCCTTCGCCACGTCAAAGCTCATCACCTGCGGTTTGCCGCCGTAAATCCCCTGCCCGGCGAAGCAATACTTGCAGCGCAGATTACAGTCGTGGGACACGTGCAGGCACATCGCCTTGAGCGGAGAAGACACCATGCGGTCGGCAAACTGCGCGTAGTCGTCTTCACTGAACAGCAGGCCGTTTTTCTGAAGTTCCAGCAATTCACCATAGGTTTCCTGTATATCGTCCGCTGCATAGTTTTCCTCCATTACGGTCAAAACATGCGGCGGACAGCTTTCCGGCAGCGGGCCTTCAAAATACCCCAGCAATTCATACGCTAACGCATCCACAGTGTGAACAGCACCGCTGTGCACATCCAGGACAATGTAAAACCCATTGTTTTCAAATCTATGTATCATGATTCGGCAGAACCCTTCTTTTTTCAACATCAAAAACAGCGAAACAGGGCGGACACACAGATCCGCCCTGTCAGGAGACGCGCAGAATTTATTTCTCGCACTTCTGGTTGGCAACCGTGCAGGAAGTCTTGCAGGCAGACTGGCAGGAAGCCTGACATTCGCCGCAGCCGCCCTTGGCCGCCGTCTCTTTGAGATTCTGCTTGTTGATGGTCTTGATGTGTTTCATAGTAAACATCCTCCTAAAATCATTGCAGGAAAAGCTCAGCGCTTCCCCATATTAACACCTAAAACGCCGCCCAGCGCAGCGCACCCGATCATAACCGCGAGTTTTACGACAGCATACGCCCCACGGATTTCCCGCAGTACCGCAAACCCGGCGAGCATCACGAGCAGGTACAGCAAAAGACCGCATACAGCGCCCAGCATCAGCCCTTTTTCCCGGGAAATCCGCGCCGCAACAATGCCGCTAATAAACGCACCGATTGCCGCCGCTGCCACAGCCATAGGGGTAACCGCCGCTTTGGGAATGTCGCTGGAAGCCATCACTGCCGCCATAAGCAGCAGAATCAGCAGACAGCCTCCCGCGCCGATTACCGTACCGATCACGACCGGGCGCAAAACTCGTTTTATTATCGCCGAACTATCCTCTTTACGCGGTTTCATACCCATTCCCCCAAGCCGAATTTCACTTTACAAAGAAAGCATATTCGGCGGCCGGCGGAATTAGTACGCACCAAAAGACATTTTCCCGCTGCCACTCAATCAGATATCGTCATCGTCGTCGTCATCGTCATCCGACTCGGTGGTATCATGAATGGTTTCGCAGCTCTGAATAGCCCATTTTTTGATGGTCATCTTGTTGCGGTCAGCACCGGTTTCGATGACCAGCGTGTCTTCCTTGAGGTTGACGACGCGTCCGGTAATGCCGCCGATGGTGGTGATCTCATCGCCAACGCGCAGGCTGTTGCGCATCTGCTGTTCCTTTTTCTGCTGCTTGCGCTGCGGGCGGATCATCACGAAATACATCAGCACCACAATCAGCAGAATCGGCGCCAGGGAAACCAGCATAGCCAGACCGAAATTCGGCGGCGTTTCGGTTGTTGCTTCCCCTTCGGCAAGGACAGTCATAAATCTCGTTAAATTCAAGTTATCTGCACCTCCTAAAAATCCTCATTATTATATCGGTTTTTTCCTCTATTGGCAAGCCTGTTAGCAAAAAATTTACAAGTAAAGCCTTTTTTTCCTGCCATTTAAATGCGCTGATCCAGAATAGGCGCATACTGTGCATAAAAAGCGTCAAAATTTCCCGCTTCCAGGCTGTCGCGGATACGCTCCATCAGCGTATTGTAAAAATAGAGATTATGCATCACGCACAGGCGCATTGCCAGCATCTCCCCGCTTTTGAACAGATGGCGGATATACGCCCGCGAGTGCCGCTGGCAGACCGGGCAGTCACATTCCTCATCAATCGGCGCTTCGTCGCGGGCATATTTCTGGTTGAGCATATTCCGGTGCCCCTGCCAGGTGAACACATGCGCGTGCCGCGCGTTGCGCGCCGGCATGACACAGTCAAACAGATCGACACCGCGCCGCACGCCCTCAAGGATATTGACCGGCGTTCCCACTCCCATGAGATACCGCGGCTTGTCCGCCGGCATAAAGGGCTCAACCTGTTCAATGACGTGGTACATCACTTCGGCCGGTTCCCCCACCGCCAAGCCGCCGATCGCATAGCCGTCCAGCTCCAGCTCCGCAATTTCCCGCATATGATCGACCCGCAGGTCGTCAAAGGTACAGCCCTGATTGATACCGAATAGCAGCTGTTGCGGATTCAGGGTGCCTTCCTGCGCATTCAGGCGGCGCATCTCCGCCTGACAGCGCTTAAGCCAGCGAACGGTTCTCGCACAGGAATCCTTGGCGTAGCGGTATTCAGCCGGATTCTCCACGCATTCGTCAAATGCCATCGCAATGGTGGAAGCCAGGTTGGACTGGATGCGCATGCTTTCCTCCGGCCCGATAAACAGTTTCCGTCCGTCGACATGCGAAGAAAAGGTGACGCCCTCCTCCCGGATACGGCGCAGACCGGCCAGCGAAAACACCTGAAAGCCGCCGCTGTCGGTCAGAATCGGCCCGTCCCATCCGGTGAACCGATGCAGCCCGCCCATATCGCGTACCAGATCATCGCCCGGACGAACGTGCAGATGATAAGTATTGCACAGCTGCACCTGGCATTTCAGCTCCTTCAGGTCATAAGCCGATACGGCCCCCTTTATCGCAGCACAGGTGGCTACATTCATAAAGGCCGGCGTCTGTATAGTTCCGTGAGGCGTAGCAAACTGCCCGCGGCGCGCGCGCCCCTGCTTCAACATTATCTGCATCGGAATTTCCTTTCTGTTGCTGAGATACGATTTGTCTGCCCTGTTGTGCGAACCGTTCTTGGAAAAGAAGACAACCTGTTTATTATAGCGTACTTTTTGCTTTATGACAACCCGGATCATCCGAAATATGCCCGAAAAGCCGCAGTTCTGTGCCCTCTCCCGGACATCGCAGAACTGCGGCTTCGTTATATAACGCATCAAACGATTTTTCCGGAAGCTCAGCATCACCGACTGTCCTCAAAAACTTCTTGCCGTTGTGCATCTCCTACTTCTCTTCGTTTATCTTATCCCGATTTAAACCATAGCGCAGCGTTTTGTACACCGTGACGCCAGCTTCCAGCAGGGTAACGGCAATGAGCAGCAGCAAAATCATGTTAGACAGCAGGCCGGCATCCCAATATGCGCACAACCAGTCTCCAAGCGGAAAATCTTCTGGAGCATGTGCCTGAATCTCGGCAACAAACTCAACATTCCAGAAGGTCAGTCCCCTGAAAAGCACCACTGTACAGACAATTTGCAGGATGCTGCAAAGGATATTGCTGACCATCACCGCACGGCAATATACGCCCCGGATCAGACGCAGCATTTCATCGGCAAAGCCCGCGACAAGGCTGATTAACAGCACCGGCAGAATTTTGTCCCATTGCGCCAGATTGAACACAGGAACCGAGACGATGCTGTCGCCGTCCTTAAAAAACACGGAAAAGAGCTGCGGCCAGAAAAGGAGCAGCAACGCCAGAAGAAGAATGAAAACCAGTCCGACCGCACTATCCCCGCGGCTTATCACCGCCTTTTTTTCCGGAATCGGCGGCAGCTTTCCGGGAGTCCAAACCATCGTATCGCCTGCGGCAAATTTCTGCCGGTCGGTACAAGCCGCTTGCCTGAGCGCCTCTTTGCTGTTGAGCCGCTCCATCACGGCAAAAACCAGCGTAAGCCCGCCGAAAGCACCCAGACAGGAAATTACGGTATTGCCGACCGCATTTGCCATTATCTTCACCAGTGTGTCCACGAGCACCGAAAAACCGGCACCTTGAATTTCTAATACACCACTGACCACCGAGGCCACCAGAACCCCAAACAGAACACAGCTCAATACGATTTTAAGCAGCCAGACATACTGGTCGTAGTATTCCGGCCCGATCAGACAGCGGCTGTCGCCGCGGTACTGTCCGGCAAATACCGCCGGATCGCCCAACGCTGTCAGTGCCGCTTCCACCGAACCTTTTTCCTCCGCCATATCGCCGATGAGTTCCCGCAGCTCCATTGCCGTTTCGCCGCGCTGTGCCTTGGGCAGCCGCCGGGTCACCTGATAAATATAGCGCTCCATCCATTCGCGTTCCTGTTCCTTCATCCCCATTGTTCCTCCTCTCCGAGCAGAGCATCCATACTTTGCGTCATCTGATGCCATTGTTCACACAGTGCGGTGTAGATCTCTTCACCAAGCGCCGTCCGCCGATAATACTTGCGTGGCTTGGCACCCCTGGTTTCCCACACGCTTTCCAGCAGTCCCTGCTTTTCCAGACGGCGCAGCAGCGGATACAGCGTGTTGGCGTCAATACGCATGCCCTCTTTTTCCAGGCTCTGTACCAGGGCATAGCCGTATTTCGGTTCTGCCATCCGGCTGAGAACACTCAGCACCAGCGTACCCCGACGCAGTTCCAGAATAAAATTGAGCAGCAGTTCGTTTTTTCCGTCCAACGCCGCATCGCCTCCTGACAACATTATACTGTATATCACACAGTATTGTCAATACAACTATAAAAACGACCGCCGTATTTTTTATACAGCGGTCGCTTTACTGAATGGTTTTCAACTGCGCAGCCGGAAGGTCTTAGGTGCCAGACGGTACGCCAGCAGCAGTGCCACCAGCACATACAGCAGGCAAAACGCCGTGATGCCGATACCGAACACCAGCGTGGGAACCTCCTTGCCGATGGCGATGTAGCATATCAGATAGGTGATGTAGTTGACAATCCCATAGGTGGCATTTTTGGATTCCATATGGATATTGTACGGCTGAAGCAGATAGTACATTACCAGCGTATGCACCGAAAAGAAAACCGACATGGCCAGTATGGATACAAACAGCAGTACATAATTGAGGATCTGATCGGTACCGCCGGAAAGGAACAGCAGCAACGGAAGCCCCACCGCGATAACCGTCGCGGGCATAAGGTTGATCGCGGCGATATATTTCAGCCGTTCGGCAAACAGCGCCAGAATAGCTTTCGGCTGCCGGTAAAAGCGATAGGTCAGCATGCTGTGATCGCAATTGATGAACATCGCCTGGGTAATGGTTCTCCCCCGGTTGACAAAATACATCACAAACAGAAAATACGGCAGAAAGGTCAGCATCAACTCGTTCATCGGCGCTCTGGCCTGCGGCACGAACAGGCAGGCAAACACGGCGGCTGCCAGCAGCACCAGCAGAATGAGCGTAATTTTCTTTGCCGATTTGGTCAGCAGTCGGGAATGACGCTTCATAAACAGCTCGTTGAAGTATTTATAGCCAGACTGGCGGCTGGTCAGCGATATATCGGCTTCGATCTTCTTCTGATAGCTTTGCTGCACTGCCTGCGCGGCGCTGTTCTGGTTCATCGCAAGCGTGCCGGAAAGCAGGATTCGATACACGGCGCGATAGGCCGGGAACCGGACAACATACCATGCTGCGGCGGCACCCGCGGCCAAAACGGGAATGCAGAGCATGGCAAACAGCCATACCGGCATCGCATAACCGAAAAACGGCGGAATATACGCCGCCGCCAGCGTGACGACGACACCGATCCAAACCACCGGTGCGGGCAGATTTTCATTGTGCACCCGTTCCCCCTGATGACTGCGCGCGAGGGCAACGGCCGTGAACAGCAGCTTCACACCGCAGACAAAAAACGGCATAAGCACACAAACCGCTGCATTAACCCCGCTTAGCAGGCCGAACAACAGCGTAAACGGCAGAAAGCCCACCGCCATCTTCAGCAGAAAATAGCCGTAGTTCACCAGCGTATATTCTCGCGCATCCATACGCATCAGGAACATAGCGTAATACTTATCCTTGGTGGGATTAAAAATCTGGGTATTGAGCAGGCCGCCGGTTATGGTCAGAAAAAAGAAAATATGCACGAAGGCCGCCGGCTTGGCGGCGCTCATCATTTCGGCGGCCGGAAAAATCAGACACACCAGATACAGCAATTTCCCGAGAAATACCCCGGCAATTTCCATCAGGATGCTGATCACGTTGGCAAAAGTCTTCAATCCCGGACTGGCATACAGGGCGTCCGGCAGAATCCGGCGGACAAGCGGTATGGATTTGAGCAAATAAATAATGCTATTGGTTTTATAAGTGTTACGCAGCTGAAAGGAAAGAACGAAAGTGTTCAGCATTCCTCTTCCCCCCGCAGCGCCGCGATGATTTTATCCTTAAAGGCCGTATTGTCGAGATTTTCCTGTTCAATCTCTTCGAGCACACCCTCATTGAGGATCACGATTTCATCGCACAAATCCAGAGCTAGCTCCATGATATGCGTGGAAAAGATAATGATATGGTCGGGCTTGATCCGACGGAACAGCTGCTTCATTTCATCCGCCACCACCACATCGAAGGAGGTCAGCGGCTCGTCGAGCAGCAGGACGCCGGGATTGGCGATAAAGTTGACCAGCATCTGCATTTTATTCTTCATGCCGTGCGAATAATCCTTCAGGAGCTTATCCCGGTCCTCCGGTTCTATCTTCATAAAAGCAAAATACTCGTCAATAGACGTCATAGACGGAATTTTCGCCTTATTGATATCGAGGAAAAATTTTAAAAATTCCCGCCCGGTCAAAAACTCCGGCACGACCGGCGTAGAGAGCACATAACCGATGTCCTCAGCCGCAATCGGACGGGTCCGGCCATCTTCCTCGATGAAAAAGCTGCCCTCATCCGCCCGGATATCCTCATTGATGCAGTTGAACAGCGTCGTCTTTCCCGCACCGTTGCGCCCGAGCAGCCCATAAATCTTTCCCTTTTCAAAGGTAAAGCTCGCCCCGCGGAGCACTTCCTTCTGATTGAATTTCTTTTTCACATTCTGTACGATCAGTTTCATATCGTCCTCCTCATATTTTTCTGCACAGCCCCCCGGCAAAGTACAGACCAGTATTTCAGTATAAAAGGCCTTTCTTAAGTTTTTCTTATCTTTTCCGTTAATTTTTTGCTAAAGTTCTATGGGACGCGTTCACTCCGCCGCGGTTTCTTCTTCGCGTATCTCCTGCTGCAAAGCCTCCAGGAACCGGGCGGCCGCCTTGGAAAACACCTGGTACTTTTTCCAGGCTACGGCAAGCGGGGCCGAAATGCCCGGTTCAAACGGCCGGAAGCACAGCCGGCTGTCTCCGGCGGTATTGATGAGCCGGTCGATGCTCAGCGCACAGCCCAGCCCTTCCTCCACCATAATGGAGGCATTGTAAATCAGGTTGTAGGTCCCTACAATGTTCAGCCGCTCCAGCGGGTATCCCAGCCAGCCGGATAATTCGTTCTGAATCAGCATTTGCCGAGAACACAGCAGAGGAATCTGTCCGAGATCTTCCGGCGCAATCCGCGAACGTGCCGCTAAGGGATGATCCCGCCGCATGAGCAGCCCCCATATATCGACATCCGGCAGCATCAAGTAATCGTATTTCCGCAGCTCCGTCGCTCCGACGAACAGACCGAAATCCAGCAGCCCCTTATCCAGTCGTTCGGCCACGTCTTCGCCGTTTCCGCTGAATAAGTGAAAACGGATATTCGGACAGCTTTCCTGCAGCCGGCGTACGGCCTTGGCGATATGCCGCATACCCTCGGTTTCCCCGCCGCCGATATACACATCCCCGCTGACAATCTCCCCTTCCTCCTGAAAGGCAGCCTCAGTCTTGTCCGCCAGATCGATCAGTTCCTGCGCGCGCTTGCGCAGAAACTGCCCTTCCTCGGTCAGGATGATTTTCCGCCTTCCCCGGATGAAGAGCTTTTTTCCCAGCTCCGCTTCCAGATCCATCAGCTGCTTGGACAGGGTCGGCTGGGTCACATGAAGCGTCTCAGCCGCCGCCGTGATGTTTTCCTCTCGCGCCACAGCCAAAAAATAGCGCAGCACCCGCAGTTCCATATTCCCAGCCCCTTTCTTATGTCTTCAGTATACGGAATGATATCCATTCCTGTCAACTATGAACATCGATAAAGAATAAGTATTTGTTATTTCCATTTTCCACGGCTATAATGACAGCAGCAAGGAGGAAGGACAATGGCACCCGATATTCGCTTTCTTAAGCAGACACTCGAGGACGTCGGCTGTGACGATCGGCTAATCAGCGAATGTATAAAAATCGCGGAGACCAGGCCGTCCGCAGAGCTGCTGAAGCCGCTCTGCCATTACCGTGCCGCCCTTCTGGAACGTCTGCACGAAAGCCAGGAGCAGATCGACTGTCTGGACTTTCTGCTTTACCGCATTCGGGAAAATAAATTTTAGGAGGAAAACAGGATGATGAATTTTACCTTTTTCACCCCGACCAAACTGCTTTTTGGCCGCGGAAAACTGAATGAACTCGGACAGCAGAAAATGCCGGGCAAAAAAGCGCTGCTGCTGATTTCCTGCGGGAAGTCCGTGCGGACAAACGGCGCACTCGACCGCACGCTCGGGCAGCTCCGGCAGGCCGGCGTATCGGCTGCCGTATTTGACAAAATTATGGAAAACCCAGTAAAATCCGTCATCATGGAAGGCGCCGCCTTCGCGCGGGAAAACCATTGTGATTTCCTTGTCGCACTGGGCGGCGGTGCGGTTCTGGATGCCTCGGCTGCCATCGCGGCAATGGCCGCTAACCCGGGGGATTTGTGGGATTACGTCGTCGGCGGAACCGGCAAAGGTATGCCGCTGGTCAATAAGCCGCTCCCGGTGGTGACCATCGCCACCACTTCCGGCACCGGTTCGGAGATCAACTGCTGGGGGGTTATCTCCAACCCAGATACCCGGGAAAAAATCGGCTTCGGCGGCACTGACGATTTGTGCCCCGTCCTCTCGGTCGTGGATCCGGAGCTGATGGCAACCGTTCCGGCAATGTATACGGCCTATCAGGGCTTTGACGCGCTGTTTCACAACACTGAGGTCATGATCAGCAAAGGGGTCAACCTCCTGAGCGAAACGCTGGCATTGTCGGCCATCGAGCACATCGCCCGCTATCTGCCGCAGGCGGTGTGCAAAGGCGACGATCTCGAGGCCCGGGAGCATGTCGCCTACGGCAGCACCATCGCCGGCATGACGATGCAACTGACCAGCACCACCGCGGAGCATTCCATGGAGCACGCGATGAGCGCTTTCCATCCCGGCCTGCCTCACGGCGCAGGGCTGATCATGATTTCCCGGGCTTTCTATGCTTTCTTTATCCAGAAGCATGCCTGCGACAAACAGTTTATCAAAATGGCCAGAGCTATGGGGATACCGGACGCCGACAAACCGGAGGATTTTCTCACCGCGCTTACGCGTCTGCAGCAGGACTGCGGCGTGGCTGATCTGAAAATGAGCGATTACGGCATCATACCCGATGAATTCCTGCCGCTGGCGGTCAACGCCCGGGAAACCATGGGCGGACTTTTTCTGGCCAATCCCTGCCCCATGTCCGATGAGGAATGCGCCGGCATCTTCCGTGAAGCCTATCGCTGAGGAACCACTGATGAATCACATAGAATTTCAGCAGGAGATGTGCTCCGAGCGGCCCGTCCGGGCAGATTCGCCCGTTCACCAATACATGCATAAGCTGGCTCAGCAGGCTCTGCAGCTCACGGCGGAGCTGAATGGCCGCTACCATACGCCTGAAGATGTACGGGAAATCTTTTCCCGCATCATCGGAAAGGAGGTGGATGAAACTTTCGGCCTTTTTCCGCCTTTTTATACCGACTGCGGAAAAAACATTACGGTCGGCAAACGGGTTTTCATCAACATGGGCTGTAAATTTCAGGATCAGGGCGGCATTACAATTGACGACGGCGCTCTGATCGGCCACAATGTGGTACTGGCCACTTTGAATCATGATCCGAATCCCGCGGCAAGACGGGATATGCATCCCCGGCCTATCCATATCGGAAAAAACGTATGGATCGGCGCCGGCGCGGTCATTCTGCCCGGCGTCACGGTTGGTGACAACGCCATTGTCGCTGCCGGCGCGGTCGTCAGCCGCGACGTGGAGCCGGGTACGGTCGTCGCCGGAGTGCCGGCCAGAAAAATAAAAAACATAAGATGAGGGAATACGTATGAAAAATATTGTCGTCCTTTCCACCAGTCTGCGCAATAACAGCAATTCCGCAAAACTGGCCGAGGCCTTCGCCAACGGCGCAGAGGCCGCGGGGCATGCGGTCGAACGGATTTCGCTCAAGAACAAAGAAATGCATTTCTGCATCGGCTGCCTTGCCTGCCAGAAAACCGGAAAATGTGTCCTTGCCGATGACGTGCAGGCGATTACCGAGAAGGTCAGAGACGCCGACATCGTGGTATTTGCCACACCGATCTATTATTACGAAATGAGCGGCCAGATGAAAACTCTGATCGACCGGATGAATGCGCTTTACACCGCCGATTATCGCTTCCGCAGCGTCTATCTTCTGGCGACGGCTGCCGAGGACGAGGAAAGCGCTGTGGACGGTGCGGTGAACGGTATTCAAGGCTGGATCGCCTGTTTCCCCAAGGCGGAGCTTTCCGGCGTAGTGCGTGCGGTGGGTGTCAGCGAGGCCGGTGAAATCGCTTCGCGTGAGGATCTGCTTGAGCAGGCTTACGACATGGGCAGGAACATTGCATAATCATAAAAGGAGGTTTTTCTTAATGGCGCAGCAAAAAGTGACGGCCGGCAGAGAGGCACTTGGCGATTTTGCACCGAAATTTGCGGAACTCAACGATGACGTTCTGTTTGGGGAAATCTGGTCGCGGGAAAAGCAGCTTTCTCTTCGCGACCGCAGCTTAATCACGGTGACAGCGCTGATGAGCAGCGGTGTGCTGGACTCCTCCCTGTCCTTTCATCTCCAAAAGGCCAAGGAAAACGGCATCACCCGGGAGGAAATCGCCGAAGTCCTCACCCAGCTCGCCTTTTACAGCGGCTGGCCCAAGGCATGGGCGGCATTCCGGATGGCAAAAGAGATCTGGACAGCGGACTGAATTCATACCAATAGCAGAAGCCCCGGCGGGAAATCCCGCCGGGGCTTTGTGTACAGGCATATATTTTTATTTCGCCGCATCGACCAGATCCGCCATGCAGTACATGCCGGGTTCGCGGCCGATGAGAAACAGCGCGGCATTAATCGCGCCGACAGCAAAAATTTCCTTGGACAGCGCCGTGTGAGAAAGGGTGATCAGCTCATCGTGGCCGGCAAACAGGATTTCATGCTCGCCCACGATGGTGCCGCCGCGCACAGAGGATATCCCGATCTCCGCTTTATCCCGCTTCTGGCGAACCGAGTGCCGCTCAAATACATAATGAGGCGTGTACGAAAGCCCCTGGGAAACCGCATCCGCCAGCATCAGCGCCGTACCGGACGGGGCATCCAGTTTCTGGTTGTGATGCTTCTCGATAATTTCCACATCAAAATCCCCGCCGAGTACGGCGGCCGCCTTGCGGGCCAGCTCCATAAGCAGATTGATGCCAAGCGACATGTTGCCGCTGAAAAACACAGCAACATCGCCGGCCGCCGCCCGGACCTTCTGAATCTGCTCATTCGACAGACCCGTGGTGGCGATCACCACCGGCAGCCGGCGGTCTTTCGCAAACGCAAGAACACCATCCAGCGCAGAGGGATGGGAAAAATCGATGATCACATCCGCTTCCATCATGCAGTTAGCCGGATTGGCGTATACCGGATAACCGGCGTGGCTTTCGGTATTGATGTCAAATCCCGCCACAATTTTGCAGTCACACCGCTCGGCTACACAAGCCGTAATCACGCGGCCCATTTTTCCGTTACAGCCGCTGAGAATCAAACGAACCATTTCGGCACGTCCTTTCTTTTCCACATCCTGTTGCCCTTACTGCATAAGGCCGTGCTTTTTCAGCACCGCCGCCAGCGCCTCACGGCCAGCATCGGTCATCCCGCACAGCGGCAGACGGCATTCGCCGACCTCCATCCCCATCAGGTTCATCGCTTCCTTGACCGGAATCGGGTTGACATCCGAGAACAGGGCGTTGCATACCTCCAGCCACTTCAGCTGAAGCGCCAGACTGCCCGCCGGATCCCCCGCGAACCATTTGGCCACGATATCGTGCGTCTGCTGCGGCAGGATATTGGACAGCACCGAAATCACGCCCTTGCCGCCCAGAGACAGGATCGGCACGATCTGATCGTCGTTGCCGGAGTAGATGTCGATATCACACAACTCGGCAATCTGCGCAACCGAGGAAATGTTGCCGTTAGCCTGCTTCACGCCGACAATATAGGGATTCTGCGCCAGCTCGGCAATCGTCGATGGCTTGATTTCCACGCCGGTGCGCGAAGGCACGTTATACAGAATGATCGGCATTTTGGCCGCTTCTGCAATCTGATTATAGTGAATAACGAGCCCCTTCTGGGACGCCTTGTTGTAATACGGTGTCACCAGCAGCAGCGCATCAGCACCGAGGTTTTTGGCTTCCCGCGAAAGCTCAATGCCGTAGGCCGTGTCGTTCGACCCGGTACCGGCTATCACCGGCACGCGGCCGGCAGCCTGTTCCACTGCGGCCTTCATAACCAGAATATGTTCTTCATGGGTCAGCGTCGAGGATTCACCGGTCGTGCCGCAGGTGATGATGGCATCGGTACCGTTTTGAATCTGCCATTCCACAAGCTCGCGATACTTCTCATAATTGACGCTGCCGTCTGCATGCATCGGCGTAATAATGGCAACGCCGGCGCCGGTAAAAATCGTTTCTTTCTTCATGACATCTCTATCCTTTCCTGTAAATCACATGGGTCAAGGATCAATCCATATACCCTTCCGCACACAGGAGCTCCGCGAGAAGAACGGCACCGCCGGCGGCACCGCGCAGCGTATTGTGGGAAAGGCCCACAAACTTGTAATCGTACTGGCTATCCTCACGCAGCCGGCCGAGTGAAATCGCCATGCCGCCCTCGAGATCGCGGTGCAGCCGGGTCTGCGGCATGTCGTCCTGCGGGAAGTAGTGCAGGAACTGCTTAGGGGCACTGGGCAGCTGCAGCTCCTGCGGACGTCCGCGGAAATTCTGCCACTTCTCCAGTATATCCTCCTTGGAGGGTTTGTGTTCAAAACTGCAGAAAACGGCAGCAAAGTGGCCATTGCTTACCGGAACACGCAGGCACTGCGCGGTAAAGGCCGGCGAAGAGGCGGGAACAATTTCGCCGCCTTCGATGTGTCCCCAGATTTTCAGCGGCTCCTGCTCGGACTTCTGCTCTTCCCCGCCAATATAGGGAATCATATTGTCCACCATCTCCGGCCAGCGCTCAAACGTCTTACCGGCGCCGGAAATCGCCTGATAGGTGCACACGAGCACTTTAGTAATCCCATAAGAGGACAGCGGAAACAGCGCCGGAACATAGCTCTGCAGAGAGCAGTTCGATTTCACGGCGATAAAGCCGCGCTTGGTACCCAGGCGAGTGCGCTGCGCCGAAATGATCTGTATATGTTCCGGATTGAGCTCCGGGATAACCATCGGCACGTCCGGCGTTGTACGGTTGGCGCTGTTGTTGGAAACGACCGGGCACTCCGCCTTCGCATAAGCCTCCTCGAGCGCGCGGATCTCCGCTTTGGGCATATCCACCGCGCAGAAAACAAAATCCACTTCGCCGGCAACGCCCTGCACGTCCGCAGCGTCCTTCACCACAATATTTTTGAGCTTTTCCGGAATGGGCGAGGTCATCGCCCAGCGGTCCTTCACCGCTTCCTCGTAGGTCTTCCCGGCAGAGCGCGGGCTGGCCGCGATCGCCTTGACCTCAAACCACGGATGATCCGCCAGCAGCAGCGCGAAACGCTGCCCGACCATGCCTGTGCCGCCGATAATACCGACTTTGTACCGTTTCATTTTCTTCAATCCTTTCTTAAATAACAAAAAAACCGGTTGAAAACCGGCTGTCATGGACATATAATAGAGGCATTAACGCTGACGCAGCTTCCACTGCCGTGCAGAGTGAATAGCGCTCCATCATACCGATGACAGCCACACGGCTGTTAACCGTGAAGCCAGAATAAGGATCGTCCGGCGAACCCCTTCTTCGGCGCCGTCCCCTTTCCGCCGCGGTCATGGACTCCGGTGTCTCACACGGCATACTGATGAACTGGCGCGCCTCTATTCCACTATATTCATTTGCTTCTCATTGTAGCATCCGGATAAACGATTGTCAATTGAAAATACAGCGTATTCCATCCGCTATATTTTGACAGATTTCACAACGAAAGGCCTGAATTTTCATGGATCTGATGAACCGCCACGACTATTTCTACGAACTGCCGCCGGAACGCATCGCGCAGGAGCCCATTGAACCGCGCGATCATTCACGCATGCTGGTGCTGGACCGGTCATCCGGCAGCTTAACGGACAAGCATTTTTACGATTTAACGGATTTTCTCCGGCCAGGTGACTGCCTCATCCTCAACGACAGCCGTGTTCTGCCGGCCCGTCTCTATGGACATCGCAAGGGCACCGGCGCCGCAGTCGAACTGCTTCTGCTGACCCAAAAAGGAACGGACGAATGGGAAGTGCTTGCCGGTCCGGGACGAAAGGCGCGCCCGGGCGACACGCTGGTATTCGGCGGCGGCCTGCTCGAGGCGGATGTTCTGGATGTGATCAATGACGGCAACCGCCTGGTCCGCTTCCGTTACGCGGGGAGTTTCTACCCGCTTCTGGAACAGCTCGGACAAATGCCGCTGCCGCATTATATTACCCATCAGCTGGAAAACAAGGAACGTTATCAGACCGTTTATTCCCGGGAACTCGGCTCGGCGGCCGCGCCGACGGCGGGACTGCACTTTACCCCCGAAATGCTGGAAAAGGTAAAGGCTGCCGGGGTCGGCATCGGTTTTGTCACGCTGCACGTGGGATTGGGCACCTTCCGCCCGGTAAAGGCCGACAATATTCTGGAGCATAAGATGCACGCCGAACACTACGAGCTGTCCGCCGAAACGGCCGCGCTGATTAACGACACCAAACAGCGCGGCGGTCGGGTTATCGCTGTGGGAACCACTAGCTGCCGCACGCTTGAAAGCGTGGGCATGACCGACGGCAGAATACAGCCGGCCGAGGGATGGACGGATATTTTTATTTATCCCGGTTATCGGTTTCAGGTGCTTGACGGACTGCTGACCAATTTTCATCTTCCGGAGAGCACGTTGATTATGCTGGTCAGCGCCTTTGCCGGCTACGAAAACACGATGAAGGCGTACCGCCATGCGGTAGAGGAAAACTACCGCTTTTACAGTTTCGGTGATGCCATGCTTATCCTGGGATAATTATCGCTGACATAAAATCCAGGCGGCTGTCCACGAAAGGACAGCCGCCTGGATTTTTATGCATTCTTCAATCCTCGATCAGCGCGGCAACCGCTTTGGCGTAATACGCCGCGATAAACCGGCTGCCGTTTTCGTTGGGATGCACCCCATCGCCCGACCAGTGCGAAGGTTCCTGCTGAACGCAGGCCGCGGCAAACAGCCCGTCGGTGGGAATATAAGCGTCCGCAAATTCCCGTGCCAGCCGCCGCACCGCCTGAATTTTCGGGTCGAGATCCGCGCGCCAGGCATCCTTTGCCGGTACATCCGGCAGGACATACGGCTCCAGAAGCAGGATTTTGGCATTCGTATGCGCCTTGATCTCACTGAGCAGATAACGGTAGTTATCCTCGAACTCCTCCACCGGAGTCGGATCGTTTGAATCAAACGCCCGCCAAGTGTCATTGATGCCGATCATGATCGAAACAATATCCGGCTGCAGATCGATGCAGTCCTTCTGCCATCTGGCCCGCAGATCCCGCGTACGATGCCCGCTGATGCCCAGATTGATGAACTCAATCGTTCCGTTTTTGGGGTCATCGAAACGGTCGCGAATCAATTCCGCCGCATATTTCGGGTATCCCTGCCCCAGCTCGTGATAATCGCTGTAATCCCGCCCGGCGTCCGTGATGCTGTCGCCCTGAAACAAAATGCGCATTTTTAATCCCCCTCACTTTACCGTAAACCATTTTCCGTTGTCTACGGTAGGCATTTCGATGGTGCTGATCTGCTTATCTGTGGCGTTGCCGATCCATTCGTACTTCCAGTTGTCTTCGATCCGGCGCAACCGCATGGCAATATAGAACTGCTCGCCGTCCGCTTCCATCCGATACATCACATAAATCGGATTGTCATCGCTGTCCAGCTCGGCCTGTTCAAAACCTTCCTTATCTTTCCAAAAACGGGACACACACTGTTTGCTGATCTGGAAACGGATATGCGACGCGTTTTCAATGGCCGGGAAAGCTGTCTTGTCAAAACTGTCTGCCACCTCACCGGTACCGTTGTCCAGAATAAACTGCCGGAAATCCTCCATTGTGCTTTTTCCTGCCAGCACCTGTGCATGCTGCGCCGCTGCCCGTTCGGTCGCGATTTCATAGCGGGTATGCAACGTCACCTGATAGCCGGCAAACAAAAAGCCGCCCAGACCCACACAGATCAGCAGAATCACTGTGAAGCGCACCGGTTTGAATTTCATCGGTTCCGGCGGCCGGCGCACCCAAATCCGCCGGATATTGAACAGAATCAGCGGAACGATGGATACCAGCGCCATTGCGATATAAATTGCTCTTGCAACCTCCAACTCTTCCGCCTCCTATTTCAATACCTTGGAAAGGAATTCTTTGGTCCGTTCACCCTTCGGGTGACTGAACAGCTCCTCCGGCGCAGCATCTTCACTGATTACGCCGCCGTCCATAAACAGGATCCGGTCCCCCACTTCGCGGGCAAATCCCATCTCGTGCGTAACCACCACCATAGTGGCGTGATTCTCCGCCAGGCCTTTCATAACCTCCAGCACCTCGCCCACCATTTCGGGGTCGAGTGCCGAGGTCGGTTCGTCAAACAGCAGCACATCCGGCTCCATCGCCAGTGCACGCGCGATGGCCACGCGCTGCTTCTGCCCACCGGAAAGCCGGTTGGGATACTGATTTGCCTTATCCTCAAGCCCCACCTGCCGCAGCAGGCCGATGGCCTTGTCGTGCGCCTGCTCGGCATTCATCTTTTTCAGCTTCACCGGCGCGAGTGTGATATTGTCCAGAACGGTTTTATGCGGAAACAGGTTAAACTGCTGAAACACCATTCCCACTTTCTGACGCAGCTTATCGATCTGCTTAAGATTATGCATGGCGGAAACGCCCTCGATGACGATATCCCCCTTGGTCGGCATCTCCAGCAGGTTGATGCAGCGCAGAAAGGTGGATTTGCCGCCGCCGGAAGGTCCGATCACACATACGCATTCGCCGCGGCTGATATGGGTAGTTACTCCCTTGAGCACTTCAAGCTCGCCGAAATATTTGTGAAGATTCTGTACGTCAATCACTCTTATGCATCCACCTTTCCAAGGCGCTGATCCCGGTGGAAAGCACCGTCGTCATCAGGAAGTAGATATAGGCAGCGCACAGCAGCGGCACAATATAGTTGTAGGTCGTGCTGCCGATCGACTGCGCCCCCTTGGTCAGGTCCATCAGACCGATGTAGCCGGCAACCGAAGTTTCCTTAAGCAGGACGATAAATTCATTGCCGAGTGCCGGCAGCACATTCTTCACCGCCTGCGGGATCACGATCAGCGACATCGTCTGGGTCGAAGACAGCCCCAGCGAGCGTCCCGCTTCCGACTGGCCGCGGTCGACCGCCATAATGCCGGCGCGGATGATCTCCGCCACATACGCAGCCGAATTGATGCCGAAGGCGATACTGGCAATCACCCAGTCCGGCAACGGAACCCCCTTGAACACCCTGCCGAAGATGATGAAATAGATCACCAGCAGCTGCACCACCGCCGGCGTTCCGCGCACCACCGATATGTAGCCATTGGCGAATCCGGCCAGCCACCGGCGCAGACCGACGATAAACCGATTCCCCTGCAGATTATTCACGTCCTGCAGCTTGGCGACAGCCAGAAGCAAGCCGATCACAACACCGATCACCGCCGCCAGCGCCGTAAGGAGCAGCGACCGTCCAAGTCCTTTGAGCAGCACCTGATAGCGGTCGTCAGCAATCAGCGTCAGAAAGATACCATCGGAAAACCCCTTGACGATCCCGTAAAACCAGTTGACGATAGCGTCCAATCTCATCCCTCCCCGGATGGGAAAATAAAACGCCGGCCGCTATGCACCGCCGGCGTTTTATCCAAATCCGTTGTCTTATTTAATAAACTGTCCGACCAGCTTATCAAAGGTGCCGTCTTCCTTCATATCCGCCAGTGCCTTGTCGATGGCCTCCAGCAGTGCCTTGTTGCCCTTCTTGACCGCAACCGCATACTCTTCAGCGTCAAACTGCCCCTCGATCAGGGTGATGGCATCGCCATGCTGGGTCTTGTACGCAATGGCGGGGTTATTGTCGATAATGACCGCGTCCACCTTGTCACTCAGCAGCGCTTCCACCGCCAGCGCACCATTGGCCAGCGAGCTTACACCGTCCGGAGAGAGGGCCTTCGCCTCTTTTTCACCGGTGGTTCCCTGCTGCACGCCGATCTTCTTGCCCTTCAAATCGTCCTTTGTTTTGATCGCGCTGTCCGCCTTGACGATAATCGTCTGGCTGGCATCGTAATACCCCTCGGTGAAGTCCATCGTCTCCAAACGGGTGGCGTCTACCGTCAGGCCGGCAGCAATCAGATCGATCTGGTTGCCGTCCAGCGCCGCGCCCAGAGAGTCGAATTCCATGTTTTTGATTTCGAGGGTCAGACCCAGGCGCTTCGCGACTTCCTTCATCAGAGAAGCATCCACACCAACTACTTCTTCGCCCTCAAAATACTCAAACGGCGGGAACTCCGCGTTCGTGCCCATAATCAGCTTGCCGTCCGTAATGAGATTGTAGTCGGCCTTATCGGCACCCTGACTCTCGGATTTGCTGCTGTTCTTGCTGGTATTGTCACCGGCGTCCTCGTCACGGGAGCAGCCCGCAACCACCAGCAGCATGGCCAGTGCGCAGAGCACGGCCAAAACCTTTGTCACCTTTTTCATGTTGTCTCCTCCATCACTTTCAATTTGCGCGTATAATTATACAATAAAGGCGTTAAATAATCAATACATAATTCTTTATTTTCCGCCTATTGCCTGCAGGATGTCCTGCGGTGTGCGGACCAGGATCTCCGCCCCCGCCTTTTTCAGCTCGTTCTCTCCACGGAATCCCCATACAGCGCCGATGCAGCGCAGGCCGGCATTGTGCGCCGTCTGTACATCGACATTGGAGTCACCGACAAACCAGGTTTCCTCCGCCGTACTGCCGGCATCCTTCATCGCCATATGTGCGGTCAGCGGATCCGGCTTGGCAGGGCGCCCCTCCAGATTGCCGTAAATCGACACAAACGTATCATCCCCGAAATAGCGTCGGGCAATCTTTTCCGCCTGTGCCTGCGGCTTGTTGGTAACCACCATCAGCCGCCAGCCATCTGTTTTCAACCGCTGGACAACTTCCTCCATCCCGGTATACGGGGCGGAAAGGTTCATGCAGTTTTGGTCGTATATCTCCAGAAAATCGCGCTGTACCGCATCGAGCACGTCCGGCGTGCAGGCCTCGCCCAGCGCGCGTTCCAGCAGCTTGCGGATGCCGTTGCCGACCATCAGCGGAAAATCCGCCAGAGGCTTCGCCGGATAGCCATGCATTTCCAGCGCCTGATTCGTGGCGGCCGCCAGATCGTCAATGGTATTGACAAGGGTGCCGTCGAGATCGAAAATAACCGCTTTCATCCAAAAAAACTCCTTGAAACAATTCAGAATACCGTTATCGAAAACACGTGCCGCGCCTGCTGGCCGGGCGCCAGCAGAGAAACGCCCTGCTTATGCTCAAACACATCGTCTTCACTTTCCAGCGTGGCTGTACCGGTCCACGGCTCCAGACAGACAAACGGCGCATCGTCCATTGGAGACCAAATAGCAAAATAGTCCATCCCGCCGAAATCCATCTGCACGCCGTGCCCGCTGTTCGCCGAATACAGCTTTACACTGCGGGATTTGAGTTGGTCAAACACCAGCGCATCCCCGCGGAACAACACGTGATTGAGGGCAAAGGTGTCCGCATCCGTCAGAAACCGGTTGCGCTTTCCGTCCCGGATAAGGCCCGTCTGCATATTTACCTGCGGGCAGTCCGCCGTTTCTGGCTGGGCAAAGGTTATGCGGTAATCCGCAAAATTTTCCCCTTTTTCGAGCGGCACCCGGAAGGCCGGATGCCCTCCCAGACAGTAGGGCATAACGCTGTCGCCGTTATTGCTCACCGTATACTCAGCCGTCACGCATGCACCGTATAGCCGGTAGCACACCTGCAGGGAGAAATCGTACGGATAACCGGCACGCGTATGCTCGTCCGCATCCAGCCGGAAGGTGACCGACTGCTTGTCTCCGGCCTCCAGCGCCCATTCCGCCGTGCGGGCCAGTCCATGCTTGGGCAGATGGATCTCCCCGGCTGCCGACTGCGCCCGGTCACCCCGCAGCGCACCGATGAATGGGAACAGCGTAGGCGCGTGATAGCCCCAGTACGCCGGATCCGCGTTCCAAAGATACGAGAGCGAACCATCCGCTGTATCAATAGCGTGGAGTTCCCCACCGCGGGTGTCCGCTGTAACCGTCAGCTGCGCATTCGTCAGTACCGTCTGCATAAGCCTTTCCCTCCGACGTCTTTAATTTTATTGCCTGCCTTTTATGTTGTTAACTATACCACACCTGATTCGATAAAATCAATCTGCATAACGCTCAAAGCGTATTGCTGCGCCTTTTTTCTCTTGGTTAGACAGCACAAAAGGGAGAAACTCTATCCGAGTTTCTCCCTTTTCCACGCTTTTAAGCACACAAGTCGGTCAGTGGCGCGAAGGAATAGCCCTCTTCCTCCCACTTGGTCAGCAGCTCATCAAGAATCTCCGCATTGGTCTTTGACGTGCTGTGCAGCAGAACCACCGCTCCCGGATGAATGCGCGGCAGCAGTTTGGCAAACGCCTGCTCTTTTGTCGGCTGATTATCCACATACCAGTCCACATAGGCAAGGCTCCAGAAAACCGTTTGGTAGCCCAGCTGCTGTGCGAGCTTCAGATTCTGCTCGCTGTATTTTCCCTGCGGCGGACGGTAAAATTTCGGCATATCCCCGCCGGTCGTTTCCCGGTACAGCGCCTCCAGCGATTCGATTTCCTCCCGGAAGGAATCCAAGTCGCCAATTTTGGACATATCGGGATGATGATAGGTATGGTTTCCCACGATGTGCCCCTCGTCCGCCATGCGCTTTACCAGCTCCGGGCTGGTACTGATATAATTGCCTACGACGAAAAAGGCCGCCGGCGCATTATGCTTCTTGAGGGTATCCAGAATCGAGGCGGTATACCCATTTTCATACCCGGCATCAAAGGTGAGGTATATCACCTTTTCGTCGCTGCTGCCGCAGTAATAGGCATCGTATTGTTTCAGGAAATCCACCGTCGCATTGCCGCGGGGCGTTTTGCCGTTTTCCGGAAAACTCAGTCCCCAGTTCGTATTGGCCGCCGCTGCGGGCTGCGCCTGATCAGACAGCCCGAAGCAAAGCAGCGGAATCGCAATCACCGCCGCCACACACAACGCGACACCCGCCAGAAGTTTTTTGCGCAAAACAATCACCATACAGCCGATCACGCCCTTTCCTCGCTATCAGCTATATGGTGAAAAAAGAAGAATTATACGTTGTCCACGCGAAAGTCTTCCTCCGCAGCCAGCGCCTTTGCGGCAAACTGGCTGTTGTAAAGCTTCGCATAAAAGCCGTCCTGCGCCAGCAGCTCGTCATGTGTGCCCTGCTCCACAATATCCCCCTGATTGAGCACCAGGATCAGATCCGCGTTGCGGATGGTGGATAGCCGGTGGGCAATGACAAAACTCGTACGGCCATGCAGCAGCCGCTTCATCGCTTTCTGCAGCAGCAGCTCAAGGCGCGTATCCACCGAACTGGTGGCCTCATCGAGTATCAGGATCGGCGGATCGGACAGGAATGCCCGCGCGATGGTCAACAGCTGCTTTTCCCCCTGCGATACATTGGAGGCTTCCTCATTGAGCCGCATAGCGTAGCCGTCCGGCAGGGTTTGGATAAAATGCTCTGCATTTGCCGCACGGGCAGCCTGCGTGATCTCCTCATCAGAGGCATTCTCACGCCCATAGGCGATATTGTCCCGGATGGACCCGCTGAACAGCCAAGTGTCCTGCAGCACCATGCCGAACAGCGCCCGCAGGTCATCGCGGCGCATCTGCCTTATATCCACGCCGTCCACTCGGATGGCGCCCTCCTGCACATCGTAAAAACGCAGCAGCAGATTGATCAGCGTAGTTTTCCCGGCACCGGTCGGGCCGACAATCGCCACCATCTGCCCGCTTTTCACCCGCATACTCAGATCCCGGATCAGCGGCCGATCATCGCGGTAGCTGAAACGGACATGGTCAAACTCCACATCGCCGCGCAGACCAGACAGCCGGACCGGTTCCGCCGCTTCAGACACCTCTTCCTCCTCATCCAGAAATTCCGCCACGCGGGTGACGGCGGCAATGGCCGACTGAAGTGTGGAGGAAAGCTGAGTCATTTCCGACAGCGGCTGGTTGACCTGCCAGATATAACGTACAAAGGCCTGCAGGTTTCCGACCAGCAGCGCGCCGCTGAGCACATAAAAGGCGCCGATAATAATGATCACGGCAATCCCGAGGTAGGTTATCAGCGAAACAATCGGATTGAGCAAGCTGGACATAAACTGTGCCCGGAATCCGTTCGTACACAGGCTCTGGTTCACCGCGCCGAATTTTTCAACCGATGCCTTCTGCCGGCCGTACAGCTTGATCTCGCTGAAGCCGGTGTACATTTCCTGTACCGTACCGTTGAGCTCACCGAGTGCGTTCTGCTGCTTCATGAACAGCTTCTGCGAACGGCGGACAATGATGCGTGTCGCCAACAGGCTCAGCGGAATAATCAGGGTCGCCACCGCAGCCATAACCGGATGCAGCGCATACATCATCGCCAGCGCCAGCGATATCCCCAGCACGGCGTTGATCACCTGGCGCAGACTTTGCTGCAGGGCGTTGGAAATCGTATCCACATCATTGGAAATCCGGCTGAGGATGTCCCCTACACTGTGCCGGTCGAAATAACGGATCGGCAGCCTGCGGATTTTCCCCTCCACCGCATTGCGCAGATCCCGCATGCCGTTCTGGATGGCATTGGTCAGCAAGAACTGAGACGCCAGGGCACATAAAGCGTTGGCGACATACAAGCCGCCCAGAATAACCAGGATGCGGAGAATCACTGAAAAATTGACGCCGGCGCCTTCCACCCCTTCCGCTATCGCCTTGACATCGGCGGCGAGCTGTGTGGTCACCATCCCTTCCACCCGCGGCGATACCGCCACCACCACGGCCGACAGGACAATCATGATCACCGCAAGAAACAGCGAAACGCGGTACGGCTTAAGATAAGCATAAATCCGTTTCAATTTGGCTGTCAGTTTCATTGTGCCAGTTCCTCCTCCGACAGCTGGGAAAGCGCAATTTCCCGATAAACGGGGCAGGACTCCAGCAGCTGCCGGTGAGTTCCGATTCCTGCCACACGGCCTTCATCCAAAACCACAATCCGCGTGGCATCCATAATACTGCTGACCCGCTGCGCCACAATCAGCACCACCGCATCGGCGGTTTCTTTTTTCAGCGCTGCACGCAGCGCCGCGTCGGTGCGAAAGTCCAGCGCCGAAAAGCTGTCATCAAAAATATAAATTTCCGGCCGACGCACCAGTGCGCGGGCGATAGACAGGCGCTGCTTTTGTCCGCCGGAAAAGTTGGCACCGCCTTCGCTCACAGGCTCGTCCCAGCCGCCCGGCTTCTGCTGGATAAAGGTATACGCCTGCGCCACCTCTGCGGCATGGCGCAGTTCCTCCTCCGTGGCATCCGGTTTGCCCATACGCAGGTTATCCGCTATGGTGCCGGAAAACAGCAGCGCCTTCTGCGCCACGTAGCCGATGCGCTGCCGCAGCGCCGCGAGCGAAAACTCGCGCACATCCACCCCGTCGACCCGCACACTGCCGCCTGTGACGTCGTACAGCCGGGGGATCAGCTGGATCAATGTGCTTTTTCCACTGCCCGTGCTGCCGATAAACGCCACTGTTTCGCCAGCCTTTGCCGTAAAGGAGACATCGGTCAGGATCGCCTCGCTGCTCTGCGGATACACGAAGGTAACATGATCAAATTCCACAAGGCCCCGCTGCGCCGTTTCCTGCACACCGTTTTCCGGATCGGTCACCATCGGTTCGGCATCCAGCAGCTCTTCGATGCGCCGCGCAGAAACCTCCGCACGCGGATACAAAACAAACACCATCGAAAACAGCATGATGGAAAACATGGCATGGAACTGATATTCCAAAAAGGCCACCAGCTGCCCCACCTGCAGATCGCCGGTATTGATTTTGGTGCTGGAAATCCAGAAAATGGCCAGCACGGCAATATTCAGCAGAAAGAAAAACAGCGGCTGGGCGGAAGACATTAGCTTGAACAGCCTGCGCGAGGCCGCGGCGTACTGTTCATTCGTATCCCGAAACCGCCCGGATTCGTACTCATCCTTGCGAAAGGCGCGGATCACCCGGACGCCGGTCAGGTTTTCCCGCGCAATGCGGTTGAGTTTATCCATCAGCTTCTGCTGAGTCATTGAAAGCGGAAAAGATATTTTAGCAATCACAATGACGCCCACCAGAATAAACGGAATCGCCATCCCCAGAACCGAAGTCAGCGTCAGGCTGGTACGGATGGTCAGAATCAGGCTGACGATAAACATCACCGGCGTCAAAAGCGCCATACGCAGCAACGTGTTGACAAACATCATCAGCTGAAAGGCGTCGTTGGTGGTACGGGTAATCATGGAGGCAACGCCGAACTGGTTATACTCAAAATGGGAGTACTCCTGCGCCTTGGCAAAAATATCGTTGCGGATGTCCCGGGTGATATTCGTGGCGATACGGGTCGAGCAGTAGCCAAGCAGAATGCTGCCCGCGCCGCCTACCACCGCAATCACCAGCAGAAGTATACCCTTTCGGCGGATATACTCCATATCTGACAACGCGATCCCCTCATCGATGATGCCGGCCATGATGGTCGGTATCCCCAGTTCGACAAGTGCAAAGCTGAAAATCGACAGGATGTCGAAAAACACAAGCCGCTTATATTTTTTCAGATAGTGCAGGATCAGTTTCATGGCTCTATCCTTTCCGCAAAATAAAAAAAGAAGGGAGCAAACGCTCTCTTCTCCGGTATGCCGATGTGCCGCTATTGCGCCCAGAACGGACGATACCCTCCGAAATGCGTGACCATCATAACATTCTCATTAGCATTTGTCAAACTTTTCGTGTTTCTCCAAGGCTTACCGGGAATGACGCCGGCCGGGCGGCGAATACTAAAACAAGCGGACGGCAGACCCGCCCGCTGATTAAGAGGATACGGAGGGACAAAAGTATGGATACCTGTCATGCCAACCATTGCATCAAATGCACCGTACAGCAGTGCGCGAACCACTGCCAGAGCCAGAACTACTGCGCGCTCGACTGCATCACCGTGGGAACCCACGAAAGCAACCCGACGATGGATCAGTGCACCGACTGCAAATCCTTTCAGCTGAGAAAGTAATTTTCTCGATAAAGGCGGGTACAGGCAGACTGTATCCGCCTTTATTTTTTGTCCGTCGGCAGCGTTTGACAGGATATGCGCTTCATGTTAAACTGACTTTATACGAAAATTTTATGTACAGGAGATTCACGCTCTGCCATAAAGGATGGGAAAAGTCATGAAGAAAAAGGATATTGCCCTGCAGGCTGTCGACTGCCTGAAAAAACGCTATCCCGACGCCATCTGTTCGCTCACCTATACCGATGCGCTGCAGCTGCTGATCGCGACGCGCCTGTCCGCGCAGTGCACCGATGCCCGAGTTAATCTGGTCACCCCTGCCCTGTTCAGCCGTTATCCTTCTCTTGAGGCGTTTGCGCAGGCCGATCCCGAGGAGGTCGGGGAAATCATCCATTCCTGCGGCCTGTATAAAACCAAAGCGCGGGATATTGTGGCAATGGCCAAAATGCTGCGCGACGAATACGGCGGGGTCATACCGGACACGGTAGAGGAGCTGACCAAGCTGCCGGGCGTCGGCCGGAAAACCGCCAATCTGGTTTGCGGCGACATCTTCGGCAAGCCCGCTGTGGTAGCCGATACCCACTGCATCCGCATCTCCGGGCGGCTCGGCCTGACCGACAGCAAGGACCCCTGTAAAGTGGAAATGCAGCTGCGCAAGCTGCTCCCGCCGGAAGAAAGCAATGCGTTCTGCCACCGGCTCGTGCTGTTCGGCCGGGATATCTGCTCCGCCCGCTCGCCGCGGTGCAGCGCTTGTCCGCTTGCCGGAATCTGTCAGAGCTGTGAAGCCGATTCCAGTGCCCAGGGCGCGTGATGCGGTTTGCCCCCCCGCTCCAGGAACCGGTAACAATAGGTGTGCAGCGGCATGGCGATCACACTCAAACCGCCCCACAGCACACTATATAGTAAACATACCTGTCCGTAGAGATTGCCGAACATCTTGCTGTAATCCCATACATTGAGCTTCATATGCAGATTGAACAGGCAGCCGCTGGCAAACTCGACAGCGGTAATCGCCGCCGAGCACAGCACGCAGCGGCGGAACAGGCTCACATGCCGGAAGGCGCTCTGCACCCGGCCGATGATCTGAAAGCAGGCGCCGCCGACGATGAACATCGACCAGTGCGTGTAACCGCGCCAAAGAATTTCAATGGCGTTATACGCCAGGCCTCCAATACAGAATATCCCGAGCGCACATTTCATTTTCAGCCAGACCGGTTTTTTCATTGTGTTCCCTCCACTGCCGATTCTCCTGCCTTAGTTTGGCCGCGGCAGCAAAAAGGATTCCATGAAAAAACAGGAAGATTTTAAGGGAGGATACGCCATGCTGCAGCTGGTTCTCGGCCGCTCCGGTTCGGGAAAAACACAATGGATATATGAGCGGCTGTCCGCCCTGGTGGATACAGAGGAGGACCGGCCGCTCCTTTGTGTCGTGCCGGAACAGTTTTCCTTTGAAACTGAACGTTCCCTGCTGGAAGCTCTCGGCCCGCACCGTGCCGCACGGATTCAGGTACTCAGCTTTACCCGTATGGCAGAGACGGTCTTCCGCAGCACCGGCGGGTTTGCTGGACGCCGGCTGGACGACAGTTCACGCATGCTGCTGATGAGCCGCGCACTCGAGATGACGGCCGGCCAGCTGTCCCTGTACACACGGCATACCGCCGATCCGGAATACATTTCCTCCATGCTGTCCATGCTTTCCGAGCTAAAGCAATGCGCGGTCACCCCGCTGGCTCTCGAAAAAACGGCAAAAGCGCTACCAAAAGGGACGCTGGCGATGAAAGCACAGGAGCTTTCCCTGATTTACGGCGCATATGAAGCGCTGCTGGGCCACACGTATCTCGATCCGCTGGACGATCTCACCCGCCTGGCGGAGGTTCTCCCGGAGAGCGGGCTGTTGAAGGGTGCACTTCTGTTTGTGGATGCCTTCAAAGGATTTACAGCGCAGGAAATGCAGGTCCTGTCCGCGCTGCTGAACATAGCGGACACCGTAACCGTGACGCTGTGCACCGACACGCTCGACGACACGGCGCAGGGACTCGGCCGCTTCTCGCCGGTTATCCGCACCGGGCTGCGGCTCGAGCAGCTGGCGCAGCGGCAGCATATACCGGTAGCCAAACCGGTTGTGCTTTTGGAGAATCGCCGCAGCCGCAGCGAAGCACTTCGCCGCCTCGAGGAAGAAAGCTTTCTGCCGGACGGCAGTCCGCTGGAGACACCCGCAGACGATGTTACCCTCACAGCTTGTGCTGACATCTATGCCGAATGCACCTTTACCGCCCGCACCATCCGCCGGCTGCTGCGGGAAGAGGATGCGCGCTGCCGGGATTTTGCGGTCGTCACCCGTAACCTCGATGAATACCGCGGCATTCTCGATGCGGCGCTGGAGATGGAGGGCATCCCCTACTTTCTGGATACCCGCGAAGACATTCTTACCGAACCGCTGGTTTCGATGACGTTGTGCGCGCTGCGCTGCGCCGCCGGGTGGGACACCGAGCTTCTGCTGCGGCTGATGAAAACCGGGCTGGCCGGCTTCTCCGCGCATTCGATATCTCAGCTGGAAAACTATGTGCTCATGTGGCGGATACACGGCATCGGCTGGACGCGGGACTGGGAGGGCAATCCGGACGGTCTGGATGCTCCCTTCACCGAGGAAACCGCCAAAAAGCTGGACAGCCTTAACCGCCTGCGCCGACGGCTGATCCGCCCGCTCGAGCATCTGCGCTACACGCTGTATCCCTGCAGCACCGCCGCATCCCCGGAGGATGCGGCCGACCGCCTGACCGGCCGGGATTTTGCCGCAGCGGTTTACCGGTATCTGACCGAAACCCGCGCGGCGCGCATGGTGCGGCTGCAGGTGGCCCGTCTGGACCGCGACGGCGAGCATGCACTCGCCGACCGCTATGCGCGGCTATGGGATATGCTGATCGACCGGCTGGACGCCTTTGCGGCAGCTATGGGCGGCGACCGGCTTCCGGCTGACCGGCTGACCGAGCTGTTCCGCCTTTCCCTTCAGGCCGCCGATCTCGGCTCCATTCCGCAGTCACTTGACGCCGTACAGATCGGCGCCGCCGACCGCATGCGCTTTTCCGCGCCCCGCACCGTCTTCATCCTCGGCGCCAATGAAGGGATATTCCCCGCCTATCCCGCGCAGGGCGGACTGCTCAGCGACCGCGAACGGCAGCAGCTTATCGAACTGGGCCTGCCGCTGGCCGAGCCGTCCGAGCAGCAGACCGTGGAGGAACGCTTTTTTGCCTACATGGCCCTGTCGGCGCCCTCCGAGCGGCTGTATGTCAGTTACCGCTGCAGCAACGCCGCCGGCGAAACCCTGACCCCATCGCTTCTCGCGGAAACGGTCAGCCGGCTGCTGCCGAACTGCCGCCGGCTGACCGTGCCGACCGAAGAGGAAAACAGCCTCGGCGGCATCGAATCCCACACCGATGCATTCGGGCGCATGGCGGAGCTGTGGCATGCCGAGACGGCGGTTGCCGCCTCACTGAAAGCCTTTTTTTCCGCACAGCCGGAAATGCGCAGCCGGATCGACGCCCTGGAGCGTGCGGCAGACGACAAACCGATTGCTTTCCGCGATCCCCAGACCGCCCGTCAGCTGTTCGGCCGGGAAATGCGTATCTCCTCCTCACAGATCGAGCAATACCACAAATGCCGTTTCGCCTACTTCTGCCAGTACGGGCTGCATATCAAAGCGGCAAGACCCGCCGAACTGGACAGCCTCGCCTTCGGCACGCTGGCGCATTATGTGATGTCCTCCCTGCTGCCGCAATATGTAAAGGCGGGGCTGGATGGCCTGACGCAGGCCAAAGTGCGCACCGACACCCGCCGTACGGTGGAGCAGTATGTTGAGGAACGTATGGGCGGACTCGACAACAAACCCGCCCGCTTCCGCCATCTGCTGGAGCAGCTGTTGCGTACCTCCTCCAGCCTGCTCTGGTATGTGGTGCAGGAGCTGCGCCAAAGCCGTTTTGTCCCGGCCGATTATGAGCTGAACATCGGCATCCCCCCGCAGGAAGACGAGGCATATGTCCCCCCGGTTGTGCTCACGCTGCCGGACGGCGCCCGCATCTGCGTACAGGGCAAGGTGGACCGCGTGGACGTGTTCCGCGACGGCGTGCACAATTATGTGCGGGTGATCGATTACAAAACCAGCGACAAGGCGTTTCACCTGTCCGATGTGGTGGAAGGCCTCAACGTTCAGATGCTGATCTATCTGTTTTCCCTGTGGGAGAACGGCGGCACCCGCTACGGTGAAGTGACGCCGGCGGGCGTGCTGTATCTGCCGGCCAAGTCTCCGGTCGCGGCTATTTCGCCGCTGGCCGATGAAGCGCAAGCAGCCGGCATCCGCTTAAAAGAGCTGAAGATGAACGGCCTGCTCATCGATGATCCGGCGGTGGTTTCCGCCATGGAACAGGAGGCCGCCGGGGTGTTTATCCCGGCCAAGCTGACCGCCAAGGGAGAATTCGACAGCCGTTCCTCCAGCCTGGCCAGTCTGGTCCAGTTCGGCCAGCTGAAAAAGCGTATGGAAAAGCTGCTGACAGCGATGGCAGAATCCCTGCGCGGCGGCAGAATTGAAGCGAAACCGGTTAAAAGCAAGGAGAAAACCGCATGCCAGTACTGCCCCTACCGTTCGATATGCGGGCATGACGACGACGGTCCGGCGCGTCTGCTGATCAGCCGGAAAAACAGTGAAATTTTCCAGGAGCTCGAGAAGGACGAAACGTCTGCGGGAGCTTCGGACTGAAGCAGGAGGGATCCGCCGTGGCTGAGCGGAAATGGACAACCGAACAGCGCCAGTGCATCGAGGCACGCAGCGGCACGCTGCTGGTATCGGCGGCCGCCGGCTCCGGGAAAACCTCCGTACTGGTGGAACGCATCATCGGGCGGATTACTGACCCGGTGCATCCGGTCGATGTCGACCGGCTTCTGGTGGTCACCTTTACCCGGCCGGCAGCGGCGGAAATGAAGCAGCGGCTGAGCGCCGCCCTATCCGAGCGGATCGCCGCCGATCCCGATGATTTCCGACTGCAGCGGCAGCAGATGCTGCTGCCCGGCGCGAGCATCAGCACCATTCACGGCTTCTGCTCGGCCCTGCTGCGGGAGAATTTTCATCTTCTGGAGCTTTCCCCACAGTTCCGTGTCGCCGAAGAGGCGGAAACCGCCCTGCTGCGGGAGGAAGCGCTGCGGGAAACGCTCGAAGAGCGCTACGCGGAAGGCCGGGAGGATTTCGCCGCACTTGCGGATCTTCTCAGCCGCGGGAAAGACGACAGCGCCTTTGCCGACACGGTGCTCCGGCTGTACACCTTTATCCAGTCCCACCCCTTCCCGGAGCAATGGCTGGAGGAAAAAGCCGCTATGTACGACAGTGACAGCGATCCGGCCGATACGGTATGGGGAAAGCGGATCCGGGCGCATATGGCGGACGTACTGCTGTACGCGGGGCAGCTGCTGCAAAGCGCGCAGCAGCTCGCGCAGCAGAGCGACGTCCTGCGGGAAAAATACCTGAACACGATCACCGCCAACCTGCAGCGCATCGAGCAGACCCGGCTGAGCCTGTACGCCGGCGGCTGGGATGCCATCGGCGAAGCACTCACTGCGGGTCAGCCGGAAGCGCTGCCCCGCGTTTACAAAAGCCCGGATCCGGCCGTCAAAGAGCGCATCCAGGGATTATGCAAAAAAGCGGCGGAAGCGGTCGGCAAGCTGACGGATCTGCTGTGCTTCGGAGCCGCCCAGTGCCGGGACGACATCGCTTTTACCGGCCGGTATGCCGCGGAGCTGTTTGCCACCGTACGGCTGTTCGGCCAGAAGTTTGAGGCCAAGAAAAAGCAGCGCCGTATGGTGGATTTCAACGATCTGGAGCACGGGGCGCTCCGTCTGCTTCTCGAGCCGGCCGGAAACGGCGAATGGCAGCGCACCGCGCTCGCCGCAGAGCTGGCCGACCGGTTTGAAGAAATCCTGGTGGACGAATACCAGGATACCAACGCCGCGCAGGATGCGCTTTTCAGCGCCGTTTCCCGCGACGAGCAGAACCTTTTTTTCGTCGGCGATGTCAAGCAGAGTATCTACGGCTTCCGGCAGGCGATGCCGGAACTGTTCATCCGGCGCCGGGATGCCTATCCCCCCTATGACGGTAAGGCTCCCCGTGCTTCTATTGCGCTGTACAACAATTTCCGCAGCCGTCCACAGGTCACCGAAGCCGTGAATTTTGTGTTCCGCCAGCTGATGACGCGGGAAGCCTGCGGGATCGATTACGACAAGCGGGAGGAACTGGTGCCTTCCGCCTCTTATCCGGAGACGGCCGGATGCGAAACCGAACTGCTGATTGTTTCCGGTTCCGCCGGCGAGGACGACGATTCCGCCGACAAACGGGAGGCGCGGGCCATCGCCGAGCGCATTCTCGATATGCACCGCCATCTCAAAATCACCGATCACGGGGAAAAACGCCCGGCGCGCTTCAGTGATTTCTGTATCCTGATGCGCAGCCTATCCACCCATGCGGCTGTCTTTGTGGACGAGCTCAAACGCTGCGGCGTACCCGCGTGGGCTTCCTCTTCCGGGGGCTTTTTCCAGACGCCGGAGGTTTCCTCGGTCATTGCCCTGCTGCGTTTTATCGATAATCCGCTGCAGGAAATCCCGCTGGCTGCCTCACTGTTCTCCCCCGCCTTCGGCTTTACGCCGGACGACCTGGCCCGCATACGACTACTCGACCGCCGTGCGCCGCTGTTTACGGTGGTGCGCCGCGCTGCACTGGCCAAGGGTTCCCGCCGGCCGGATGGCTTCCCTGTCGACCTGCAGGAGCGCTGTGCAGCTTTCCTGCAGAAAATTGACCGCTTCCGCACCCTGTCCGCGGTACTCCCCGCCGACAAGCTCCTGCATCGCCTTTACGAGGAGTGCGGCCTGCTTGCCATTGCCGGCGCACAAAAGCATGGAACGCAGCGGGTGGCCAACCTGCGGCTTCTGCAGGACTACGCACGCGGTTTTGAGCAAAACGGCTTCCGCGGCCTGACCGCCTTTGTCCGCTATCTTACGCGGCTCGAACAGCAGCAGGTGGATCTCTCGCCTGCGGCCACGGTATCCGAGCATGCGGACGTTGTGCGGGTAATGACCATCCATCGCTCCAAGGGACTGGAATTTCCTGTTGTATTCGTCGCCCGGCTGTCCGGCCGCTTCAATACCGATTCCACCAAAAGCGCGCTGCTGATCCATCCCGATCTTGGGGTTGGCATGGAGCGGCGGGACATGAAAACCCTGCGCAAATGGAACACGCTTCCCAGACAAGGGGTGTCCCTTGCCATCCGACAAAGTGAACGTGCGGAGGAACTGCGCGTGCTGTATGTTGCCATGACGCGCGCCAAGGAAAAGCTGTGCCTGAGCATGTACCGCGGCGATGATCTGGGCAAGGCGCTTTCGGCGCTGGCAGCTACACTGGGTACAACCGAAGCCCTGCCGGCTCTCTCGATCCATGAAGCGTCCTCCCTGAGTGCATGGATCCTCTCCGCCGCCCTGCGGCATCCTTCGGGCACTATGCTGCGCAGTCTCGCCGGCGCCGAGGATCTTCCGCTGCTGCCCGCGGAATACCCCTGGGATATCCGGATTGCCCGCGCGCCGGAAAGTGTACAGGCCGAAGAAAAGGTGCAGAATCCCGCCCCGCCGGATCCCGTCCTGCTCGCTCAGCTCAGGCAGCGCACGGCCTACGCCTATCCCTATCTGTCCCTTGCCGCCGTGCCGACCAAGCTGGCCGCTTCCGAGCTTTCGGAACAGGGAGTATCCCGGGAATTCGTCGCTGCCCGGCGGCCGGCTTTTTTCCATACCAGACAAAACACGGCTGCTGAGGGTACCGATGAACCGGCGCTCCTCCCGCTGACACCGAGCGAACGCGGAACCGCCCTGCATACCTTCATGCAGTTTGCACGCTACCACGAGGCGGCAGAAAATCCAGCGGCGGAAATTGAACGTCTGGTCAGCCTGCGCTTTCTCACCCCGCAGCAGGGCAGCTGCATCCCCCTGCCCAAGCTCCGCCGCTTTTTCACCAGCCCTCTGTACCGCCGGATGCAGGCCTCGCCCTGCGTGCTGCGGGAACAGCATTTCACCATTCCCTATCCCGCCGCATCCCTGCTGGGGCAGGCGGTACCCGGCGGGGAAAATCTGGTCATACAGGGCATTGCGGACTGTGTGTTTGAGGAGGACGGCCGGCTGGTGATCGTCGATTACAAAACCGACCGCGTCAAGACGCCGGAAGAGCTGATCGAACGCTATCGGGATCAGCTGAACATTTACGCATACGCCCTGCGGCAGACGCTGGAGAAGCCGGTGGCCGAATGCCTGCTGTACTCCTTCGCCCTCGGCCGGGAAATACCAGTGGATTTTTTGGAATAAAGCCAAACGCCCCGCCGTACAGTCGGCGGGGCGTTTTCGTCTTATTTCAGCAGGCTTTCCAGTTCTCTGGTCATGCGGCCGAACTCCTCCAACGCCGCTGAAACCGGTTCGGGGGTGGACATATCCACACCGGCCCGGCGGAGGGTATCCGCCGGATAATCGCTGCCGCCGGCATGCAGGAATGCCAGATATTTCTGCGTGTCCCCCTGCTCAAGGATTTCGCGGCACAGCGCTACCGCCGCCGAGAACCCGGTTGCATACTTGAACACGTAAAAGGCACTGTAAAAATGCGGAATACGTGCCCATTCCCAGTCCATATAGGGATCGATCTCCACATCCGGTCCGAAATACAGGGCCAGAAGCTCATGATACACCCGGCAGAGGATTTCCGCCGTCAGCGGTTCCCCACGCTCGGCCATCTCATGCACCTTCAGCTCAAATTCCGCAAACATCGTCTGCCGGAACACCGTACCACGGAATTCCTCCATAAACCGGTTGATGAGGAAAGCGCGCTGCCGTTCGTCACGGCATTCCTCCAAAAGCCCGCGAATAAGGATATTCTCATTGACTGTCGAGGCAATTTCCGCCAGAAAGATCGGATAATCCTTCTTCATATAGGGCTGCTGATCGGAATACAGCGAGTGCAGGCAGTGCCCTGCCTCGTGCGCCAGCGTAAATACGTCCTCCAGCCGGCCGGTGAAGTTGAGCAGCATAAACGGATGCACCCCGTAAACGCTCGTCGCATAGGCGCCGGTGGTCTTGCCCGGTGTTTCAAACACATCCACCCAGCCGCCTGCCAGCAGGCGGCGGAGATCTTCCTGATATTCCCCGCCAAGCGGACTCAGCTGCTGCAAAACGGTATCGCACGCTTCTTCAAACGAGTAGGTTTTATCCGGCACATCCACCAGCGGCACATAGACGTCATAAATATGCAGCTTATCGACACCCATCACACGGCGCCGCACCTCCAGATAGCGGTACAGCTCCGGCAGCGCCTCATGCACCGCGTCGATCAGGCCGGTATACACCTCCCGGGGCAGGTTATCGGCGTGCAGCTTGGCCTGAAGGGCGCTCTCATAGCCCCGGGCTTTGGCAGCGAACACATCCGCCCGCACCTGGCCGATATACAGTGCAGCAATCGTATTGCCCATGCCGGCATATGCGCCGTGCAGCGCAGCAAACGCGTCCCTGCGCACCCGCCGGTCCCGGCTGTCCCGGAATTTTCCGAACAGGCCATTGGTCAGCGTCACCGTCTCGCCGTTCTCGTCCTGGATTTCTCCGCGCTTGAGATCCACGCTGTCGAGCATCGAAAAGGCCGCGTCCATGGATTCCAGCGCCGGCGATGCCATCGCCAGAAGCTGTTCCTCCCGCTGCGGCAGCACATATTTCCGGCTGCGGATGATGTCGTCGATCATGTGGTCGAACGAGGCAAGCCGAGGATCCGCCGCCACACGGCTTCGCAGGGTCTGCGGATCCATGGCGGTCAGCTCCGGCAGGAAAAACGCCAGCGCCTCCTGCATGCCGAACAGCAGGCTCTGCGCCCGGTCATTCATCGACTGATATTTTGCCGAAGCATTGTCCAGATCCTGCTGCATGTGCGCATACATATACACCTGCTCCAGCGTACGGTTAAGCTGCTCATAAAGCAGCAGCGCCGCTTCGAGCTGCCCATCCTCCTGCATATGCCCGGAAAATGCCGCCATTTCTTCGGTCATCTGCTGGACACGCGCAAAATCCTGCTCCCACTGCGCGTCATCGGCGTAAATATCGGTCATTCGCCAGACGTACTGTTCCGGAATCGTTTCTCTCCTGCTCACATCCATCTGCTTCACTCCTTCGGATAAAATCGCCGCGCCCTTGCGCCGCAGGTTTTCCACGCACGCCCGGAAATATGCCGTATCATGCTCCGCATATACCGGATACCGGTTTTCCAGACGAGTCATTTTCTCCCTGTCCGGGACAAACGGCGCGCACCGCTGTCCGCGGTAGCCGGGCGCCCTCCAGCAGTCCTCCACACGATACCCCCGGCGCTGCATCTCCCGCATCACGCGGGCGTGATACACCGCCAGCCGTTCGCGGGAATGGGTAAACACATAGTCCACCACCGCATGCCGCCGTCCCCAGGACAGTCCGCGCAGCGCGCAGCATTCGCGATGCTGTCCCAGCAGCTGCGCCCGCGGCAGGTACGGCAAAAGCGCCTCGTGCCACAACCGCATACGCATCCCCCTTCTCCGAAGATAGTATGCGGAAAACCACCTTATTTATTTCCGTCTGCCAGATCGGCAGGCACTTGTTTTTTCGACGCCGCCTGTTCTGCTGTTTCCTCACGGATACGCAGCCCGAACTGTTTTTCCAGCCAGTTGACTGTCTGTTCGTCCGGTACGCCGATCACGGTGGAAACCGGAGAATCCGCCATAACGCTCCGCCTTTCTTTGTCAGATAAATCCGCCGTCGACGGTCAATACCTGCCCGGTGATAAAGGACGCTTCCTCCGACGCCAGATACGCAATAGCCTGCGCCGCCTCCTGCGCCGTGCCGATACGTCCGAGCGGCGTTTCTTCCGCCAGCATGTCCAGAATATCCGCCCCTGCCGCCGCGTTCATGGCCGTGTCGATGACGCCGGGCGCCACGCAGTTCACCCGGACACCGGACGGTCCGACCTCGCGGGCAAGCGCTTTGGTCATGCCGATAACCGCCGCCTTGGCCGTCGAGTAAGCCACTTCGCAGGATGCGCCCGAAAGTCCCCAGATCGAAGCCACATTGACAATGGCCCCCCGCTTTTCACGGATCATGGCCGGCAGCACCTCGCGGCAGCAATGGAACGTCCCGTCGACATGAACCGCCATCATCCGGCGCCATTCCTCCGTCGTCAGGGCGGTAAACAGCTTCTGCGACGCGATTCCCGCGTTATTGACCAGCACATCGATAAAGCCAAACCGCTTTACAGCCATTTCCATCATTCGGAGCACCTGATCCTCCTGCGCCACGTCCGCCTGCACGGCAAGTGCATCCGCTCCGCTGTCCAAGAGTTGCTTCTCCAGCTCATGCGCGGCCCCGGCATCCTGCCGGTAGTTGATCAGCACGCCGTAGCCCCGGCGCGCAAAAAGTTCGGCCGCTGCACGGCCGATTCCACGTGAAGCGCCGGTAATCAATACCGCTTTTCTGGCCATGCGGCCGCCTCCTTTTTCATTCCTGCAGCAGCACAGGCAGCAGCGCGGAATAGGCACGGAACGCACTCGGCAAAGCGATCTCCTCCGCCAGCTCCCGACTGTCCACCCATTTCCCGGCTGTTTCCGGTGTGTCTCCACTCACCTGAACACACCAGCCCTGCATGTGCCACTCTATATGAGAAAATACGTGTTTGGCCTCCTGTAAAGCAAATAGACTTTGCAGCGATAAACCGTATTGCCGTATTCGTTCTTCCATATTCTGCTGCGTATACCAGCCTTCAGCGTTCGGCAGCTCCCACAGTCCGGCCAAAAGCCCCTTGGGCGGACGCTTGCGCACAAGCACCTGTCGCCCTTCGGCCGCTGCACGGATCAGCAGCAGCACCGTCCGCTTCTCGATCCGCCGTTCCTTTGGTTTGGCACGCACCGGCAGTTCGCGGGCGCAATGTCGGGCGGACGCTTCGCAGTATGACTGAATCGGGCAGGCATCACAGTGCGGCTCCGTGCGCGGCAGGCAGATCGTCTCCCCCAGTTCCATGAGCGCCTGATTAAACTGTCCCGGCGCGTCGGCCGGCACCATCGTGCGCAGAATACCGGTCAGTTCTTTGCGCACCACCGGCTGCATAACATCCCGGTCACAGCAGAGCAGGCGCGCCATCACCCGCAGCACATTGCCGTCCACCGCCGGCACCGGAATCCCGAAAGCGATGGAGGCGACCGCTCCCGCCGTGTATTCTCCGATTCCGGGCAGCGCCAGCAGTTCTTCATAGGAGGCGGGCATTTCGCCGTCATAGCGGTCCATGAGCTGCCTTGCTGCCGCCTGCAGGTTACGTGCCCGGCTGTAATAGCCCAGACCTTCCCACAGTTTCATCAGCCGTTCCGTCGGCACCTGTGCCAGCGCACGGATGGTCGGCAGCTCCTGCATAAAGCGGTCGAAATACGGCCTTACCGCTTCGATGCGGGTCTGCTGCAGCATGACTTCCGAAACCCAGACGCGGTAGGGATCGGGCGTGTCCCGCCAAGGCAGCGGCCGGGCATTTTCCTTATACCACGCCAAAAGCTGCCGTACCCATTCCTGCTGCATACACATGCTCCTTTTTAATAAAACCACTGCTGATACCAGGCCGTATTGCGCAAAAAGAAAAAAGCCGCCACGAATAAAGGTACCAGAAGCCACCAGGCCGCATTGCTGTTCAGAGCAAGCGGCTTCCACGCCTTCCGGAAGGTTCGCAGCAGCATAAACAGCAGAAACGCCGCCGTCAACAGGAATAGGACAAACAGAAAGGGGTTGTAATAAAGCGCCTCCCCAATCCGTCCATCCAGCAGCGCTTCGACCATACGGGTGCCGCCGCAGCCAGGACAACGCCATCCAGTGAGCCGCTGAAACTGGCAGGCCCCCAGAATTCCCGTCAGACGCAGATCGAACACCCGGATCACCGCCGCAGCTGTCAGGGCCAGAGCCAGCGGAGACAGCGATAGCACACGGTTGCCGGCGCGGGTACGCCAAAGCCAGGAGAAAAACCCGCGCAGTTTTCCGTTTTTCGCCATTCTTCTATCTCCTCCGCCCCGACTTTCAGGCTTCCGATGCAGCTTGAACCGGCGCCTTCTCCTCCTTCGGCTTTATCCGATCCATCCGCTTTTTCCGTGTCTCCGGCCCTTCATATTTCAGCTTGACCTGTACCCATCCGGTGTATTCCTTTTTGCACCGCGGACACGTCATGTCCGCCATAAAACCGCGGTTGCGGAAGCGCCAGTCCCCTTCACGGTGCAGCGGCGCCCCGCATTCACACGAAAAGTCCATGTCCTCCGCATGCACATAAGGGCTGTTCAGGTCATGGACAATCGTCGTTTTGAAAGTAATCCGGCGATAAAATTCATCGTCCGCCCGGTAAACCGCCTCGGCAAACGAGCCTTCCTCGTAAACGCGCATCAGGATGCGCGCCGTCAGCACACTGTCGTCCAGCGCCCGGTGCAGATCCAAACCTTCCCCGGCAATTTCCAGCATCTCACACGCCCGTTTCAGCGCAACCTGCTGCCCGCCGGGCGCGCCGGCACGCGCTTGAAAATAGGCCTGCAGATCGGCATAATACGCCATAAAGGGTATGGTCGGCTGATGAAAGTAAAAGCGGACATTCTCCATCAGCACCAGCAGATCGGTGGTGCTCCAGGTAAGAAATACCGTTTCCTCGTCCCGGATAAACGCCGTCAGCCGGTCAACTGCCTGCGCAAATGTGATGCCGTCGGCCTCCAGCTCCTCCGCCGTGATACTGGTCAGGTTCGTGACGATATCCGACAGCTTCCGGCTCAGCTGCGGCCGGATTACCACATGAAATTTCCCATCCGGCTGCAGCTGTTCATTCAGGCGCACCGCGCCGATCTCGATGATCTCATTGAAATAGCCGTGCGCCTGTTTGGAATAGGCGCCGTTCCATTCCAGATCCAGAACAATATACTGCATGACCGGTCACGCCATTTCGCCCAGCACACCGCCGGACAGCAGATGAAAGTGCAGATGATGCACCGTCTGTCCCGCCTGCTCTCCATTGTTGGAAACCACGCGGTAATCGGTTATACCCAGCTGCTGTGCGATCTGCGGAATCACCGTAAAAATATGCGCGACCACGCTGCTGTTGTCCGCGGTGATCTCCCGTACACCGGCAATGTGCGTCTTGGGAATAATCAGCACATGCACCGGCGCTTTGGGCGCAATATCGCGAAAAGCCAAAACCTGTTCATCCTCATATACCTTGTCCGAGGGGATTTCCCCGGAAATAATTTTGCAGAAAATGCAGTCCATTTCCCTTTTCCTTCCTTTCTGCCCTTACTTCTTCAGCAGCCGTTCCAGAATATCGTCCACCGCGTTGATCGCAATATCCACCTTTGTCAGATCCTTGCCGCCGGCCATAGCCATGTCCGGACGTCCGCCGCCGTTGCCGCCGCAGATTTTGGCCACCTCACGCACGATATTGCCGGCATGTGCGCCCTTTTTCACGGCTCCCGGCGCACAGTAGCAGCCAAACGACACCGTGCCGGCATCCTCCTTCATACCGGCCAGCACGACCACAACGTCATCCTTCGGCATCTCCCTGCAGCGGTCACACATCGCGCGAACCGCATCGCCTCCGGTCCCGGTAAAGGCCGCGGAAACCACCTGGATCCCCTGCACCGTTTTGGCGCCGCTGAACAGGCCTTCCACCTTCAGCGAAGCCAGTTTGGCCTTGGCGTTGTCCAGGTCGTGCTGCGCCGTTTTGAGTTCCGCTGTCAGCTGGGAGGCACGCCGGACGATATCCTCCGGCCCATTCGCCTTCATCGCCTCCGACGCCTGGAACATCAGCGCGTGATATTCGTTGAGCAGCGCCAGCAGATTGCCGCCGGTCACCGCCTCAATACGCCGCACGCCCGCGGCTACCGAGCTTTCGTTGATGATATGGAACAGCCCCAGCTCCGCCGTATTGGCTACATGGGTACCGCCGCAGAACTCGATGGACACCTCGCCGGCACGCACTACGCGCACGATGTCCCCATATTTTTCGCCGAAAAGCGCCATCGCGCCGAGCTTGCGCGCCTCGTCAATCGGCATCTCCCGCACATCCACCGACAGACTCGAAAGCACCCATTCGTTGACCAGCGCTTCCACCTCACGAAGCTCTTCCGGCTTCATTGCGGAGAAGTGGGTAAAATCGAAGCGCAGCCGCCTGCTGTCCACCAGCTGGCCGGCCTGCTCCACATGGGTTCCCAACACCCGGCGGAGAGCCGCCTGCAGAAGATGCGCCGCCGTATGGTTGCGCATGGTTGCGCGGCGGGTATTTTCATCCACCGACGCCACCACCGCATCACCAACCGCCAGCACACCCCGTGTCTGGATGCCGACCAGGATGATAACGCCGCCCGCGCTTTTCACCGTATCCCGTACCGCAAAAGACGCATCCTGACAGGTTACCGTACCAATGTCACCGACCTGTCCACCGCTCTCCGCATAAAACGGCACGGTTTCCAGCACCACATAAGCGTCTTCGCCCTCAGCAACGCTGTCCGCCATGTCATTATCCTTGATGATGGCCGTCACCTTTGTTTCGACGCGGAGCTTTTCATAACCGATAAACTGATTCGCGATCAGCTGCTGGATCACGCCGTCATTCCCTTTCCACGCGTCGTTGCCGGCCTTTTTACGCGCGGCGCGGGCACGCTCCCGCTGTTCGGTCATCAGCTCGTTAAAGCGTTCTTCATCCACGCTGACGCCCTTTTCCTCGAGAATATCCTTGGTCAGATCCACCGGGAAGCCATAGGTATCGTACAGCTTAAAAGCATCCTCACCGGACAAGGTGTTACTATTTACGTTTTTCAGCATGTCATCCAGCAGCGCCAAACCGCTGTCGATGGTCTTCTCAAAGGCCTCTTCCTCCACCCGGATGAGCTTTTGAATGAATTCCTTTTTCTCACACAGCTCCGGATAAGCGCTGCGGTTTTCCTCAATAACCGTGTTGCAGACCTGATACAGGAACGGCTCGTGGATGCCGAGCAGACGACCGTGCCGCGCGGCACGGCGGAGGAGACGGCGCAGCACATAACCCCGCCCCTCGTTGGACGGCATAACACCATCGCCAATCATAAAGGTGGTCGAGCGGATATGGTCGGTAATCACCCGCAGGGACACATCCTTATGCGGATCCTCACCATAATTGACTCCGGCAATTCGGCTGACATGCTTCATGATATTCTGGACGGTGTCCACCTCAAAGAGGTTTTCCACACCCTGCATAATGCACGCCAGACGCTCCAGCCCCATCCCGGTATCAATATTCGGGTGATCCAGCGGCGCATAGTTACCCTTGCCGTCGCTGTCGAACTGGGTAAACACCAGATTCCAGAATTCCACATAACGGTCGCAGTCGCAGCCGACGCCGCAGGTCGGCGAGCCGCAGCCGTGTTCTTCCCCGCGATCAAAATAGAGTTCGGAGCAGGGACCGCAGGGGCCGGTGCCATGCTCCCAGAAATTGTCCTCTTTTCCCAGACGGACAATATGCGCGGGATCGACGCCGACTTCTTCGGTCCAGATTTTGAACGCCTCATCGTCGTTCTCGTAAATGCTCACCCACAGACGATCGACCGGCAGTTCCAGTACTTTGGTGCAGAATTCCCACGCCCAGGCGGTAGCCTCATGCTTGAAATAATCCCCGAAACTGAAGTTGCCCAGCATCTCAAAATAGGTGCCGTGACGCGCCGTTTTGCCCACCCGCTCAATATCGGGGGTGCGGATACATTTCTGACAGGTGGTCACCCGCTTGCGGGGGGGCGTCACCTCGCCGGTGAAATACTTTTTCATCGGCGCCATGCCGGAGTTGATCAGCAGCAGGGATTTATCCCCCTGCGGCAGCAAGGAAAAACTCGGCAGCCGCAGATGCCCCTTGCTCTCATAAAAGGAGAGAAACTTTTCCCTCAGTTCATTCAGACCTGTCCACTGCATTGATATTCACAATCCTTTCCCCAAAATAAAAACCCCCGTCCAACATGGGACGGAGGTTCCGTGGTACCACCCAATTTGCACCGCCGTAAAACGGTGCCGCTCAGCGGGAATATTCCCTCGCCCTTAACGCGGGCACACGCCGCCGCTCTTCGCGGCAGGGCTCAGGGGCGGCCTTTCCCGTGAGAGGCACGGGCGGCCTTCCAGCGTCCGAACCAGATTTCTGTTCAGACAGCCGCCCTCTCTGCTTGCATCAACCGGTATTCTTCCCGTCACAGCCTTCTTTTATTGTCTTTTATTATAGGCACGTCTTTTTCTTTTGTCAAGTCTCCGGAGCCCGCCGCAAAAGAAAAAACAGTCTTGCCCCCTCTTCCTTTTGCGCATACACTGGAACAACCCACTTACTTATGGAGGCGTATCCGATACCTGTCCGTTGGAGCCGTCAAAAAGACCCGCAGCCGACTGCTGCGGGTCTTTTTGACTTAATTGCCTGTCGTCTGGCGGGAAAGCGCAAGGGTATACAGATCGTCGCAGATCTGTCGGAATACCGGAGCCGACTGACTGCCGGTACCCTCCGCATCCTCGGCGAGCACCACGATCGCGTACTTCGGCTGTTCCGCCGGATAAAAGCCGGCATACCAGCTCTGCACAACCGCAGAGCCATCCTCATTTTCCCAGCCGGTTTCCGCCGTACCGGTTTTGCAGCCGGCGCCGCCCGTACGCGGCTTTCCGCCGGATCCTGTACCGTTTTCCACCGTTTCAATCATCAGGTTGCGCAGTGTCCGCGCCGTTTGCTCCGAAAAAGCCCATTGTGCCGGAGAAACGGTGCTCGCTTCCAAATTTCCCTCTTTATCGACAAAGCCTTTCACCACAGAGGGCTGGATGACCTCACCATCATTGACCACCGCGGCAACCATCTGTGCAATATGCATCGGTGTGGCCAGCAGCGATCCCTGGCCGAAGGAAAGGTTGGCAACCGCTGCAGGGGACTGCAATTCCAGCTCGGAGGGCAGCACCGCACGCGCCGTTTTATAATTCTCCGCCAACAGCAGCGGCCGGTCAAAGCTGAGGTTGGTCGCCATGGTATAGAGCGCTTCTCCCCCGACATTCTGCATCAAATGTACGAAATACGGATTGCACGACTGCGCAAAGCCGCTGACCATCGACATTACCCCGTGCCCCAGACGGTTATGGCAGTGAAAGGGGATCCCGCCGACATTGATGCTGCCCTTACAGGTATAGCTTTCATTCAGCGGGACGCCGGCCTCCAGTGCCGCCGCCGCGGATACGATCTTGAAAACCGAACCGCAGTTATAGTTGCACAGCGCCCGGTTAAGCAACGGGGAACGCTCATCTTCCAGAGCATCCACCAGCGTATCCTGCTGAAAATCGGGAAGGCTCACCATCGCCAGCACCTGGCCGGTCGCCGGTTCCAACACCACAACCGCGCCGCGGTCGATATGCTTTTTAGCCGCCTGTTCGGCGATATATTGGATTTCCCGGTCGATGCTCAGCACGACTCCCGCTCTGGCCTCATCCAGTGTATTCTGGATTTCCGGCGCAATTCCCTGAAGCGGCTTTCCGGAACCGTCCACCTTATACGTGACTTTTATGCTGCCGCTTTTGCTGTTCAAATACTCGTCAAATGCCAGCTCTATACCGGTGACGCCGTGGAGCTCATCCCCGTCGAGATACCCGAGCAGATGCGGCGCCGCCAGATCCTCACCGTACCGCACCGGAACGCTGAACTGACTGATGCCTTCGGTCGGCGCAAGCAGCCGGTCCAGCGTCAGCGTAACCGGTCGGCCGCTTTGCAGCCGGGCCGCCAGTGCTTCAAACTCTTCGGCAGCCAGCGCTTCCGAAAGCGCAGCAACTGCAACCGGATAGGGCGCCACGCTCACACGGTTCTGGGTGCCGGTATTCACAAGCGGCTGCATGTTCCGGTCGTATATGGTTCCGCGCGCGGTCGCAACCGTGACCGTCACCGTAGATTGCTGATCCGCCACCTGCGCCAGGCCGCTGTCAGCCAAATGATAGATTTTTATCATCAGACCGCTGAACATCGCCAGCAGCAGTGCACCGATAATCACCGAGCGTTTGGGCATAGCCGTCATCATCCTTTCACGTGCGCCGGCCGCTTTTCCGTCTGTCGGATCCACCGCCTGCCTTCGGGAACTGGTTTTCCTTAACAGTCTTCCCGTTTTGGAAAGGATTTAATCGGCTCATTTTTTGTCCGGCACCCGCCGCCGGACAAAGCTGCCCGGCAAAAACGCTTTTTCGCCGCGCACCGACAGTACCATCAGCGGATGCCGCGCAGCGTCAATTGCCCCGCCGTCCGCGTCAAGCATCTCCTCTGCCGTGAGTGAAACCGGTGGTTTTCCCGGCTCCAGCACCTCCAGCGTATCACCCCGCTGAAAAAAATTGCGCTGGGACAGGTAAAGCCTTCCGGCTTTCCAGCCCTCTACCACGGCCGCCACCTCGTAATCCTGCACGTATCCGCCGAACGCCGTATTCTGCTGCGGTGTACCGAAAAAGAAGCCGGTGCCGTACGGACGGTGGCTGATGGTATCCAGCTCCCGTCTGATCCAGGCAGGAGGCTGATAGCTGTCCGGATCTGGCGCCGCCAGATACCCTGCTACGGCGCTTTTGTAGGCGTTGGTGGTCACCGCGGCATAATACGCCGCCTTCGCCCTCCCCTCGATTTTGAAGGAGGTTATCCCGGCGCGAACCAGCGCGGGAATATGTTCAATCATACACAAATCGTTGGCATTGAACAGATAGGTTCCCTGCGCATATTCTTCCGCCGTCAGCACCGTTTCGGGCATACCGTCGGGAATCACGCGGTATTTCCAGCGGCAGGGCTGCGCACAGTCGCCGTGATTGGCATCCCGGCCGGTCAGGTAGCCGGACAGAAAGCATCTGCCCGACAGAGAAGCGCACATCGCGCCATGAACGAAGCATTCGAGCTCCAGTTCCGGGGATGTTTTTTCCCGGATCATGGCAATTTCCTCAAGCGACAGCTCCCGTGCCAGCACCACGCGGGAGGCTCCGTATTCCCACAGGGCGTTTGCCGTCTGGTAGTTCATCACGCCGAACTGGGTCGACACGTGCAGCCGGCAGTCCGGCGCATACCGCCTGGCCATTGCCATAACGCCGAGGTCGCAGATAATCAGCGCATCCGCGCCCGCCGCCTGCACCGCCTGCAGAAAAGCCGGCAGACGGTCCATCTCCGCATTGCGCGGCAGCGTGTTGCAGGTCACGTATACCCGGCTTCCGTGCGCATGCGCCAAGCGCACCGCAGCCGCCAGACCTTCTTCATCAAAATTGCGGCTCGCGGAACGCATACCGTACGCCTTTCCGGCAAGGTAAACCGCGTCTGCGCCATAGAACAGCGCCGCCTCCAGCCGCTCACGGTCACCGGCAGGCGCCAGGATCTCCGGAGAATTTCGCCTTATCTCTGCCATTTTTTGTTTCTTCCTTTCCCGTGCATACCGCAAAACGCTTTTCTTTGTACAACAGCGGCCGGAGCCACACGCCCCGGCCGCTGTTTATCAACCGTGAATACCAATATGATGTTTCCGGCAGATCGCTACATGTTCCTCATAGGTCCTGGAATAATAGGTGTTGCGTTCGGCGTCATTGGCGAAGAAATAGTACTGCATATCCGCTTCATCGGTTGACGGACTGATTGCCGCCTCGATCGCCGCAAGGCCAGGGTTGTTGATCGGACCCGCGGGCAGTCCCTTACGGGTGTAGGTATCGTAGCCTTCGGTTTTCATCTCCCCGCCTTCCACAATCGGGATCAGGCTGGTGACGTAGCGTGCGGTCGAATCGCACTGCAGATACGGGTAATTCACCGGATCATCCAGACGGTTGTGCAGCACGCGCGAAACCTTCGGCATATTCGCAAGGTCCGCCGCCTCGCCCTGAATGATGGAGGCGAGCGTAATGGCGTCGTCGAGCGTCATGCCGGCCGCCTTGAGTGCAGCCATATGCTGGGTATCCATCCGCGTCTCAAAGTTATCCAGCATTTTCTGCACAACGGTTTTTCCCGAGCTGTTTTTGAAAAACTCATACGTATCCGGGAACAGATACCCGTCCAGCCGGTAGATTCGCCCGCTGTGCTGTTCATCCCAAGCGCCCATTTCCTTTTGAGGCACCTGCTCCAGAAAAGCGTTTTCGTACTCCCCGTTGACCAGCGCGTCAAAAAAGTCGCTGGCAGAACACACGCCTTCCTTTTCCAGCAGCTGTGAAATCTGGTAAGCCGTGCTGCCTTCCGGAATGGTCACCCGCACCGTTTCCCGGGGCTTGGTCGTCTGCAGGCGGGCGATCATATTGCTGTACCCCATATCGGGAGACAGCGTAAAGGTGCCGACCTGATATTTCCCGTCCGCTTTGGTAATTTTGGAATACAGGCGGAATACCAGCGGCTGATCGATCAGCCCGTTTTCTTTGAGGATGTTGGCTACCGTTTCGGTGTTGGCCCCTGCCGGGATCTCCACATCAATCAGCTCATCGGACTTATTCAGCCCGGTCATATCGATGCCTCCGGTAATGGCAAAATAGGCCAGCGTGCCGGATACAGCCAACACCACAATCGCATAGATTATCCCGCGGATGCAGCCCCAGGCGGTGTGTCCCTTTTCTCCGGATTTTCTCCGTCCTTTTTTGTCCTTGCCATCCTGCGCATCCTCTGTCTCATCCGCCTCTTCCGCAGCGGCCGGTTCTTCCTTTTCTTCAGCATCCTCCGGCAGCGTGTCTTCGACCGGCTCCTCACCGTCTGACGGCTGCACACCGCTATGTTCTGCCGGATCGCCGGCCGTTTTCTCTTCCGGGGCGTCGTCCTCCAAATTCAACGACAGCTTAAAAGAGGATATCTTATCCTGCCTTGCCTGCGTCAGCGCAGATTCCTGCACCTCATCCGGTCTGAGTGTTTCCCCCATCTGGGCTTCCTGCCGCAGGCGCGCCATTTTTTCGGCCTCGATATCCTCCAGCATCTTGTCCAGTTCGTCAGCCATGTTGTCAACTCCCGTATCCCGTGTCGTTTTTATTTCGGCCTGGTCCGGCGCAGGAAGCGCTCGGTAACCAACAGCTCCACCGGACGGTCATAGCGGCCGTGCGGCAGCTTGTGCCGGACGCATTCACTGTAGCAGAGTCCCACCATATTGCCTTCAAACCCAGCCAGAAAGCGGTCATAATACCCCTTTCCGTAACCGAGACGGAACCCTTTCCAATCATAACACAAAGCCGGCACCAGACACAAGCCCTCTGAAAAATCCGTCCATAATTTTTTCGGATCGGGCTCTGGCTCCAACACCCCAAAGGATCCCGGCCGAAGCTCCTGCAGGCTGGAAATGGCGTAAAACTCCATCGTACGGGTCCCCGGAACGCAGCGGGGCACCGCCACCGTTTTCCCGTCCTCCAGCGCCTTTTCGATAATCCGTCTGGTATCCACCTCGATAGCAGTGGACACATAGGTGAACAGCCGGCGGTTTTTCGCATACTGCCACAAGCCGGACACTCGCTGCGCAATTGTCTCATCGCAACTTTCCTTAAAGGCGGAATCCATATTTCTGCGCAGCGCTTTATAGCGGTTGCGCAGCTCGCTTTTGATCGGCCGGATATCCTCTAACGGCATTGCATCGCCGCCCGAAGCGCGTCCGAAACGCTCCGCCCTTTCAGCTGTTCCACAATGGTCAGCGCAAAATCAATGGCGGCTCCCGCGCCTTTTCCGGTGATAATCCGCCCGTCCGCCACCGCGGGTTCATCGAGAATTACCGCACCAGCGCAGTCCTTTTCAAAACCCGGGAAGCAGGTGGCCCGCTTTCCGTTCAGCTGACCCCGGTGCCCCAGAATCGAGGGGGCCGCACAGATTGCCGCAATATACCGGTCGTTTTCCGTCATATAATCCAGTGCGCGCTGTACGTCTGCCGACGCTTCCAGATTGCGCGTACCCGGCATGCCGCCCGGCAGCACGACCGCCTGTGCTTTTGCCAGTTCCATCCCCTCCTCACGGATATCCGTCTGAATACGCATCCCGTGAGAGCCGCAGATCCAATCACCGCCCACGCCGACGGTCTGCACCGGAAGCTCTGCCCGGCGCAGCACATCCACTGTGGCCAGTGCTTCGATTTCTTCAAAGCCTTCCGCCAAAAACACATAAATCATGTTCGTGTACTCCTCTCTTTTTATTCCAGCGCCATTCCCATATAGGGTTCCCGTGCGGCATGCTGCCGCTTATCGCCTTCCCCGGACAGTGGGCACCACAGCCCATACACTTCCTTTTCCGCCGTGGGCGGCGAAAGCACTTCCGCTTTACAGCAGCCGAACCGACCAAGCAATTCCCCTACGGCTTCCTCCCGGCATATCTCCGGGCACAACAGCTCATGCACAAACAGTCGGCCGTCCCGCGGCTCACAAAGTGCGCAATTGCCCTTTTCATCCGCAACCGCGCCGCCGCCCACACTTTCGGCCATTGAAGCCGCGTAGGCCACAAGCCGCTCCGGCCAGTCCACGTATTCACCATTCCGCTGGGAAAGGTATTTCCGCCGCAGCGTCGTATAAGCGTCAGCAGAAACGGATTTCCATTTTCCAGCGGCTGTCTTTTCTTCTGTCGCCTCCGTCAGAACGCGGCGCGAGACGGTAAAAAACGGCTGGTAACCGAATCCGGCATAATAACCGATCAGGCCCGGCTCGCCCGGATGCAGGAACGATGCCGCCATTCCCTGTTTTGCAGCCCTGTCAAGCGCACCGCGCAGCAGCGCGGCAAAAATCCCGCGGTGCTGATAATCCGGGTGGGTCGCCGCCGCATAAATATACTGGATCGGCAGCCGCCCGTCTTCACCGACGAGTTCCGCCGGCAGCATAAAAACCATCGAAACCGGCCTGCCGCCGGTTTGGTACACCAGCCCTTCCCCGCGGTGAAGCACATCGCGGAAAAAGTGCTCAGGCGCCTCCGGCGTATCTTCCGGAAAGCAGGCAAGCCATATTGCTTGACAGGCTTCGCAGTCGTTCTCCGTAAAGATACGGATTTCCGCGTCCTGGTTCAGATGTTCTCCGTACATACATATTTCTCCAGCAGGATCGCCGGGTAATAGGACTTTTTCGCCCGGCGGAGCCCCTCAATCCCCAGATCATTTTCCCGGTTGATATAGGTATAGCCCCGCAGCTCATGCGAAACAAATTCCCGGTTGATCACCGTATACGCGCCGGCGTAATCCGGCAGCGCCTTTTCCACCTGCACGTCAAACACTTCGGAATTGATCGGCGATCCGAAGGTAAAGGCCACCACGCGGCCGTCCACCCGAATCAGGCCGCCGATAAGGCGCAGCTGCTGCCGTACCGACAAAGCCTCGCGAATGGCACAGTTTTCGGAACGCAGCCCCTTATCCTGACAGTTTCCCTTCAGGCGGCACCATTCCCTGGCCATTTCCTCCACTTCGGGAATATTGTCTGCGGTAATCGGCTCATACTTCCAGTCGTATCTGGCGGAGAACGCAGAAATGTGGTTGCGCTTTCCATGATATTTTTTGCCGGCGAGTTCCGCCAGATCCTCGCTGCGGTACAGATAATCAAAATCGCTCGGCGCCGGCGTGAAGGTAAACCGACCCGGATACAGCGACCCAAGCCGCTGCACCATTTCACTGTCCGCACCAAAAAGCTTGAGCGCATGGCCTTTTTCATGGACATATGCGCTGAGCAGCGCCATGCCATCTTCAAGGCTGCCGCCGATCGGAGGCAGGTAAGAATGCTTTTCCTCCTGCGATTTCACAAACAGAAATTCATCCGCACGCGCAATACACGTGTGGTAATATTTCCGCCACATAAAAATCGTCGCAAAAGCGTATTCACAGCCCATATGCCCTTCCGACGACAGCAGCGGCGTCATCCATTGCGCGTCAGCCGGCGTCGGCTCGCGGAAATCCAATTGCCGGGAAACCTGTAACAAATGCAAACTTCCTTTCCTTACAACAGCGGTTCAAGACAATGCCGAAGTTCCTGTGTAATGTCTTCCAGCGGGCGCGGCTCCTCCCCTTCGGCACAATCGATTACCTGCCAGCCCAGACGCTCGGCCGCGTACAGCGCCGATTTGCGGCAGCTGAGCAGATAGGCGCGGTCCCGCTCGTGAATATCCTTTCTGGACTCGTCCCCAGCGTAGCGCCGGGTCATCAGGCGCTGGGAAATGTGCGGCGGCATATCCAGAAAAACCACCTGATCCGGCCGGGGCAGCCCAAGGCGCCCGTATTCGTAATCCTCCAGCCAAGTGAGATAGGCGTCCCACTCTTCCGCGGGCAGCTTGGCCATCTGGTGGATCGCGTTGGAGGTGGTATAACGCGCGGCCAGAATCAGCCGCCCCTGCTCATAGTCGGCCTGCCAGAATCTTTTGTAGCTGGCATACCGGTCCACCGCATAAAACGACGATGCCGCATAGGCATTGACTGCATCCGGATCGCTGCCGAATTCACCGGCCAGATACATTTTCACCAGCGCCGACGACGGGTTGGCGTAATCCGGAAAGCAAATCTTTTTATAGCTTGTCCCACAGCGTTCGAGATACTCGCCGACGCGGTCAAACTGCGTCGTCTTCCCGCTGCCGTCCAGGCCATCAATCACCACCAGGCGTCCCATTTCAGCACTTCTCCTTCATCTGCGCATAGCGCCGGCGCACCTGCGTGGCCTTGCCGCAGGACTTGCTGCCCTCCGGACACGCGCCGCTCACGCAGGACGGACCGGCATTCTGAAACAGATGCGGAGCGACCTGAAGACACTCCGCCAGCATCTTTTCCGCCAGCTCGCGGATTTCCCACTGCGCACGATTGCAGCAGCGGTGCCGGAAAAAGTTCAGAAGGCTGCGCGCATTCATAGTCATCATGATTTTTGTGGTGCAGGCATTCGGCAGCACAAACCGCGCGTCCTCGATAGCCATCTTTTCCGCCGCCTTTCCAGCGGCCTTCTCCTCCATCCCGGCCTGCATGAGTTCTTTCTTATGCTTGTCCAGCAGCAGCGCGGTCAGGTTTTCGTAATGGCGTTGATCCTCTTCCATCGCCTGACGGTATTCCGCAGCCGCCTGCGGCAGTGCGGCGATTTCCGGCGGCACAACATATTCAAACGCTTTTTCCGCCACATAGCGCTGACTTTGTACGCTGTAAGATGCCAGCCGGTGACGGGTCAGCTGGGCAAGCAGCGAACGGGAAACCCCTTCGATTCCAAAGGTAAAGTTCGCGTGCTCAATCGGGCTTTCGTGACCGATTTCCGCCAGCATATCAATGAAGGCCGCCGTCTTTTCCTCGGTCAGTCCCTCCCGGATGTGTTCAATATCCGAAGCGGAATAGCAAAGGCGCGCGGAAGAGGCAATCAGATGCTCCGGCGCGGGCGTATGGGCAATCAGCTGGACGTTCATCGGCATTCCCTGTCCTTTCCAACGCCGGCGCACCCACAGGCAACTTTCCGGCAATGTCTTCATAATAATGATATAGGGTTAGTATAGCAGAATCCGCCGACTTCTTCAAGCTGTAAAGCTGAATAAAAAGCGATGCCCGGCGCAGCCGTGCATCGCTGGTTATACGGTTATCTTGTCGCGGATGGCCGCCAGCCGCTTTTCCCCGATTCCCTGTACATTGAGCAGATCATCCACCGAAGCAAAATCCCCATAGATTTCCCGGTAATCAATAATCCGCTGGGCAAGCGTTTCGCCAATGCCGTCGAGGGTCATCAGGGTTTCCCGGTTCGCTGTATTGATCGATATCTTTTCCCCGGCGGCAGACGGCGGCTGCGCGGATGAAGCAGATTCGGGCGCAGGCTGTACGGATGTCTCCGGCGCCGGTACGTTCGGCACGCTTTGGGACGTTCCGTCCGACGCGGCTTCGCTGTACTTTACCCCATCATCCAGAAGGCTGGGCGCAGAAAGCGCTGCCATCATGCAAACGGCAACGCCCATTGCCAGAGCGGCCAGCCACAGCCACACGGTCAAACGTTTGTTTTCCACGCCCTCACCTCTTTTCCATTATTTTCATTGTACCGCCATACAGCAGGCCGTGCCGTGAAATGTGCTCACAACATGTGAATTTTGGAGGTCATCATGAACATTTTTATTGATCAGGGCCACAATCCGCAGAACCCTAACGCCGGCGCCGAATACGGCGGCGTGCGTGAACAGGATGTCAATTACACCGTCGGCGTACTACTTGCCGACATCCTGCGCACCGTCCCCGGCATTGAGGTACGTCTGTCCCGCAATACCCCCTATGAACAGCTCGGCACCAGCAACGCCACCAGCCTCGCCGCCAGGGTGAACGCGGCCAATGCCTGGCCGGCGGATTATTTCATCAGCCTGCACTGCAACATCAGCGTCAACTATCCCCAGGCCAGCGGCAGCGAGGCTTATACGTATTACACGACCGGTCCCGCACACGATCTCGCCGTTTATATACTCGATGGGCTGAATAAGCAGACCGGCCTGCCCAACCGCGGCGTTATCCAGAATACCAGCCTGTACGTGCTGCGCAGAACCACCATGCCCGCCGTGCTGGTGGAAATGGGCTTTCTGTCCAACGCAACCGACCGGCACCTGCTGACCGAACGGCCAGATCTTTTTGCGCAGGGCATCGCCGATGGGACGCTGGAATATCTGCGCATGAAGTAAACAGGCATGTTTGCCCGACAGACGCATATATATGAGGATGTATATTGATCAGGAAAGGTATGTGAACAGCCATGAGTGTTACGTTTTCTTCCGGTGACAATCTGCAGAAGATGATCGAAAAATATAACCAAGAGCTCATGCGCACCTATCAGCGCAGCGCACTTTCTCAGCAGCCGGCAGCGGTCCTTGACAACACCCCGCCCCCTGAGGAGACCGTATCCGCCGCAGCCGTTCCGGCCGCGGCGGCGGACAGCGGACAGACGGCCGCGGCCATACAGGCTGAACCGGAACCAGTGGTACCCGCACGTGTCTCCATCGAAGCAGAGGATGAATGGGTGCAGGAAACCTCACCGGAAGACAATACGCCTTTGGCCGACGGCGAAGAAAACACCGCGGCGGAATCCCCGGACACAGCCGATGAACCGGAACCGACGGAGCCGACCGAACCGGTAGAGTCAGCGGAACCAGCTGAACCGCAGGAGCCGGCCGAACTGGTAGAAGCGGCGGAACCCCCTGCACCGGAAAAGGTTCCGCACCCGGAGGATGAGATCGGTCAGCTGCAGGTACGCGTCTTCGCCGCCAACAGTGCCATTCCGATCGGTGACGCCTATGTAGCCATCACCAGAAACACACCGGACGGCGAGGAGCTGTTTATGGTCACCTCCACCGACCGCAGCGGTTTTACCCAGATCATCGAGGTGCCCACCGTCGCCCGTGCGCTGTCCCAGACGCCCGGAGAGCCGACGCCCTATACCACCTACAACATTCTTGTGCATGTCCCGGGCTTTTACACCGTACGGGACCGACGGGTACCGGTGTACAGCGGAATTACCTCCGTGCAGCCGGTTGAGCTCATCCCGCTTCCGGAGGGATATACCGAGGAGGAGGATATCACTTTTACCGAAGGCGGTCCCGCTGATTTGTAAATAAAAGGGAGTGACAAGCTTGAACGGGGAGCCGTATATCCCGGAAAACATCGTGGTCCATCTCGGGGCGCCGGAGGCCGACGCCCCCAACGTCACGGTGCCTTTTCCGGACTACATCAAAAACGTGGCGTCGAGCGAAATCTATCCTACCTGGCCGGAAAACGCCATACGTGCCAATATTTACGCCCAGATTTCCTATGCGCTTAACCGCTATTATACCGAGTGGTACCGCAGCATGGGGTACGATTTCGACATCACCAACTCCACGCGGTACGATCAGTACTATGTGCAGGGCCGGGACATTTTCGAAAATATCAGCCAGATCGTCGACGACATTTTCACCGATTATGTCCGCCGTCAGGGCAGTGTCGAACCCTACTTCACCCAGTACTGCAACGGCACCACCGTCACCTGTGACGGCCTGTCCCAGTGGGGCACCGTTGAGCTTGCAAATGAAGGCTATACACCGTATCAGATTCTTACCCATTATTACGGCAACGATATCGACATCGTACGTGATGCACCGGTGCGCATGGCTACCCCCTCCTATCCCGGAGCGCCTCTGCGCCTTGGCGACGTCGGCAACGACGTCCAGCGCAAGCAAATCCAGCTCAACCGGATCTCCACCAACTACCCTGCCATTCCGAAAATCTATCCGGTGGACGGCGTGTTCGGGCAGGAAACGGAGGACGCCGTCCGCGCCTTTCAGCGCCTGTTCCGTCTGACCGAGGACGGCATCATCGGCAAATCCACCTGGTACCGCATCACCTATCTGTACACGGCGGTAAAACGGCTGTCGGAGCTGGATTCGGAGGGCATCTCCCTGGAAGACATCCAGCAGCAGTATTCCACCCTGCTGCGTCTGGGCGACTCCGGACCGGATGTGCGCGCCATTCAGTATTTTCTGGCCGTGATCGCCGCCTTTTACGACACCATCCCCACCGTGGGCGTAACCGGGGAATTCGACCAGGCGACCCAGGATGCGGTGATCGCCCTGCAGAACACCTTTGGACTGACCCCGGACGGCATTGTGGGAAGAGAAACCTGGCAGCAGATGTATAACGCCTATCGCGGAATCGTGGCGACCGCCGACGGTATCGAGGGCGGCGCCCGCCTGTATCCCGGCACCGCCTTCCGCCTCGGTTCACAGGGGGAATACGTCCGCCTGATTCAGGAGCAGCTGTCTTATATTTCTGACACCTACACCAGCATCCCCAAGGTTCCGGTCACCGGGGTTTTCGGCAATCAGACCGATGCGGCGGTCCGGGCGTTTCAGCGGCAGTTTGAGATTCCGGTCACCGGGGTGGTCGGCCCGATCACCTGGGATCGCATTGCACAGGAATACACCGATCTGACTGCGGGCTATACCAAGCAGGACGGACAATATCCCGGCTATCCGCTGGCCGAATCCGCCCAGTAAATGAAAGGAACGTGAAGCGATATGAAGTTTATGGAAAACGACCTGACTGTGGATCGGGATATGTATATCAGCGAACTGCAGAATTACCTGCGCACTATCGCCGCTTATCGGGATAACATCCCGGTGATCGGCGTTGACGGTATATACGGCCAGCATACCGCCCTTGCGGTTTCCGCCTTTCAGCACGGCGCCAACCTGCCGGTCACCGGCATCACCGATCTGGATACCTGGAACGCGATTTTTGCTGCCTATTCGGAAATCCGCCAGCGGCTCGCCGAGGCAGAAACCCTGCGTCTGTTTCCGCGCAGCGGTATATTGCAGATCGGTGACAGCAGCGACGCCGTGCATATGCTGCAGCTGATGCTCAACCGCGTCGCCGGCCGCTATATCAACCTGCTGCCGGTCGCGGTCACCGGAATTTACGACGAAGGCACTGCTCAGGCGATCGAAGTCTTCCAAACCTGCTGCCTGCTGGAAGCTGACCGCGGGAAAACCGATAAACGCACCTGGAACCATCTGGTTCGGCTGTATCATCTGGTATGAAAAAAGCCTTCAGACTGATGTCTGAAGGTTTTTTTCTATCCGATTTTCGGTTTACCCGGCCAGCAAGCCGGTCAGGTTGACGATCAACGTGCCAAACTGATACACCATGAAGGATACCACCCATGCCACACAGGTCTGGAAGGTAACCGTGCCGACCGCCCATTTCCAGGAATTCATCTCTCGCCGCATGGCGGAAAACGCCGCCACGCAGGGCATATACAGCAGTACAAAAACCAGGAAGGATAACGCAGACACCGGCGAAAACACGCCCTGCAGCACGGTATACATTGCCGCATCGCTGACCGGATTATACAGGATCGTCAGGGTACCGAGCACCGCCTCCTTGGCGACAAGCCCACTCACCAGCGCCACCGACGCCTGCCAGAAGCCAAATCCCAACGGGATAAAGAGCGGCGCGATCGCCTTGCCGATGCCGGCCAGCAGGCTCTCCCCCGACCGCTCGGGGGGCAGCATCTCCAAATGGCCGTTAAAGGACTGAAGGAACCAGATCACCACCGATGCCGCCAGCAGAATGGTTCCGGCACGCACCGCAAAATCCTTGATCCGTTCATACAAATGCATCCACAGCGTCTTAAGCGTCGGCAGGCGATACGGGGGCAGCTCCATAACAAACGGCGCATGCCCCCCTTTGAGCACCGTCTTTTTCAACAGCATCGCACACACGATCGCCACAAGAAGTCCGGTGACATACAGACAGAACACCACGAGCCCGCTGTATTTCGGGAAAAATGCCGCAATGAACAGCGCATACACCGGCATTTTCGCCGAACAGGACATAAACGGCGTCAGCATCATCGTCATACGGCGGTCCCGCTCGTTTTCCAGCGTACGTGCCGCCATGATGCCGGGCACCGAACAGCCAAAACCCATCAGCATCGGCACAAACGAGCGCCCGGAAAGGCCGGTTTTGTGCAGCAGCTTATCCATGATAAAAGCCGCGCGCGCCATATAGCCGCTGTCTTCCAGAATAGACAGAAAAAGGAACAGCAGCAGAATCTGCGGAAAGAAGGAGACAATGGAGCCGACGCCGGTCACAATGCCGTCGCACACCAAGCTGACCGCCCAGTCCGACGCCCCGGCGCCGGTCAGCGCGCCGCGCAGCCAGTCGGAAAACACACCGATCAGGCCGTCGAGTTTATCGGTCAGGAAAGAGCCGAGCGGCCCGAAAGTGATAAAGAACACCAGCGCCATAATTCCCGCGAACAGCGGCAGCGCCAGATATTTGTTGGTGGCAATCGCATCAATTTTGTCCGACAGGGTAAGCTCACCCGGTTCCTTGAGTCGGGTGACGCACTCCGCGCACACTTTGCAGATGAATTTATATTTCTGATCGGCGATAATCATATCCCGCTCGCCGAATTTCTCCTCCAGGCCGCGGATGATCTCATCAATCAAATGCGCCTCGCCGTCGGTGAGCGCAAGGGCCTCGATCGTCGGCGTATCGTCGTCGATAATTTTTACCGCCGACCAGCGCAGGACCATATCCTGCTTCATGCACTTCGGCGCGATAATGTCTTCAATGCGCAGGATGGCCTCCATCACCTCCGGGGAATAAATCTCGTCGGTGATATAGGTCGACAGGTATTCGCCGGCGTGATGCTCCCGGCGGTCGTGCAGCTGGTGATATATGTACGGTCGGTCCGGATAACGGCTTCGGATACGCTCGGCAAGCCGCTGCTCGTCAAAAGTATTCGGGGAATCCGGCCGGCGCTCCGCACACTCATGATACGCCCGGTCGACCAGCTCCTTGAGCCCTTTGCCGCGGCTGGCCGAAATCGGCACCACCGGCATCCCAAGCGCATGCTCGAGCTTCTGCACGTCGATTTCCACGCCGCGGCTTTTGAGCATGTCCATCATATTCAGCGCCACAATCATCGGTCGGCCCAGCTCAGCCAGCTGCAGCGTCAGATACAGATTGCGCTCAATATTGGTGGCGTCCACCACATCCATAACCACATCCGGCTTTTGTCCGATGACAAAATTCCGGGTCACCATTTCTTCCGCAGAATAGGGAGAAAGCGAATAAATGCCCGGCAGGTCCACCACCGACACATCCATTCCGTGGCTTTTCAGCCGCCCTTCCTTTTTCTCCACCGTCACCCCGGGCCAGTTGCCCACGTACTGGTTTGAGCCTGTCAGCTCGTTAAAAAGCGTGGTCTTGCCGCAATTGGGATTGCCGGCCAGCGCATAGGTATATTTCATACGGCCCGCCCTTTCCGTATCGTTGCTTTTTCGATCAATCGTCGGTCACCACCAGGATTTCCCTGGCCTCCGACCGCCGGATGCTCAGCTCATAGCCGCGCACATTCAGTTCCAGCGGATCCCCCATCGGCGCCGCTTTGCGCAGCACTACATGCGCGCCCGGCGTGATCCCCATATCGATAATCCGCCGCCGCAGCGCACCGGAACAGCCCAGGCCGACCACCGTTCCCTGTTCACCGATCTTCATATCGTTGACGCTTTTCTGTACGCCCATTAACTGTTCCGCCTTTCTCCGTGCAAAAAGCAAGCCCATGCTCTGCGCACAGGCTTTCCCGCTGTCCGGCATCTGTACATCCTGAATTATTGTAGCACTCCGCTCAGCCAGCGTCAACCCAAACATGCCGTTATAAGAGCAGCCGTACCGCCAGCGCGGAAACAACAATTCCCGTCAGATCCCCTGCCGCCGCAGCGGCCAGCGTATGGCGGGTCTTTTTGATACCGACCGCCCCGTAATACACCGCCAGCGTATAAAAGGTGGTTTCGGTCGACGACTGCAGGACACTGGCAATCAACCCCGCCGTGCTGTCGGTACCACAGCGGGCCAGGGTATCTTCCAGCACCGCCAGCGAACCGCTGCCGGATATCGGACGCATCAGAGCCAGCGGCACCACCTCCGGAGGAAAGCCGATGGCGTTCGCCGGCGCCGCGATTACATCAGCCAGCACTTCCATCAACCCGGAGGCCTGCAGCATCGCCACCGCAGTCATCAGGGCGGCCAGCGACGGCAGCACCCGCACGCAGGATTTCAGCCCTTCCGCCGCCCCGGCCGTGAATTCGTCAAATACTGGCACCCGGCGGATCAGACCCGTCAGCAGGATGCAGCCGACAAACAGCGGCACCGCCCATCGGGCAATTATTTCGACCGGCATACGGCTTTCCTCCCTGTTGCTACGATGCGTTTTTTCCGCCATTTTCTGCCGTCCCGCAGGCGCTGCGGATGCCACAGCAGCCGCGCCATCAGCACCGCCGCGGTCGCCGAAGCCAGAGAGGTTACCCACACAGCCGGCAGAATGACAAGTGGTTCAGCCGACCCATACTGCAGCCGCAGGGTGGCAACCGTCGTCGGCAGCAGCTGGATGGAGGCGGTATTCAGCACCACAAAGGTAATCATATGCCGGGAAGCCGTGCCCGGAACGGGATTTTCCTTTTCCAGCTCCTGCATAGCCTGCAGTCCCAACGGCGTCGCCGCATTCCCGAGTCCCAGAAGATTCGCTGCCATATTCATCAGCATCGCCCGGCAGGCCGCTCCCCCTGTATCCAATCCGGGAAACAGCAGCCGCATCAGCGGTGCCAGTAGCCGGCTCAGCAGGCTGGTCAGCCCGCCTTTTTCCGCAATACGCATCATACCGCCCCACAGGCACATCGCCCCGCCAAGCGTCAGTGCCAGCGTGATTGCTTTCCCTCCGCCGCTGAGCAGGGCATTCGTCACCTCGTCCAGCCGCCCGTTAACCGCGCCGGCAATAATCGCCAGCAGCATGAGTCCCGCCCACAACCAATTCAGCACACCGTTCCCCCGCTTTATCGAATTACGGTACAGTATATGCGTCCACCTCTCTCCTCATAACTGGAAAAGCCGATGTCTGTCCGCATTTAAGGGGTTTTCCTCAGAAAGAGGGTTTTTTTGCAGGAAAAAGCAGAACTGTGTAGTGTATACAATAAATATAAAAATAAATTGTGAACATTTCTTGCCAACTAATTGACATTAACCGCCTGATTTGGTAATATTATGTCTGTCAAAAAGCGAAGAAATGTGTTGCAGTTTTGTACTGTTAATGGAAATTTGGAGGGATAGCAATGAAATCGACGGGGATTGTTAGAAGAATTGACGAGCTTGGGCGTGTAGTGCTTCCGATCGAACTGCGCCGGACCCTGGAAATCAGCGACGGGGATTCGCTGGAAATCTTCACAGAAGACAATACGATTGTGCTGAAGAAATACCAGCCGGCATGTATTTTCTGCGGCAATGTCAAAGATGTGTCCACCTATAAAGGCAGAAACATCTGTCCCTCCTGTGCCCGGGATATTTCCAGCAAGCTGCAGGGCTGATAAACATAAACCTACACAAAAAGAGTCCGCGTCAGGAGAGTAGCCTGACGCGGACTTTTTTATTTTTTATATTGTGCCGTTTTGCGCCTGCATATCCAGCGCATACTGCCGACGCATCTGCTCCATACACAGCAGCCGCAGCCGTTCGCTTTCTTCGCGGCGGTTCACGCCGGAGCGCGGATATACCGGCGGCAGGACATGCAGATGGAGATACGGTTTTTTATGAAACGGCCGTTCCGGCGGCACCGGACAATAGGAAATCACAAACGGGATCACCGGCACCTGACTTTCGCAGGCAAAGGTAAAAGCCCCGCGGTGGAACTCCCGCACGCCGTCGTAATACGGCGCCAGAATACCTTCCGGGAACAGGTGAACCACCTCTCCCCGCTCAAGCAGTTCACGCACCGCCTGAGCAAACGCCCCCATAGCATGCGCTGTCGTCGGGATCGGCACGCCACCGAGCAGCCGGACCAGGTGCCGGATGCCGGGGATCTCAAAATTGGATTTGAGGGTGGGAAAATAGGGCCTGCGGCGATTTTCCCATGCGCCTGCCACCATGCTGCAATCGAGGATATGTACATGGTTGCAGATGGTCACCGCGCCGCCGGTTATGCCATTTAGATTTTCCTGGCCGGTGATCTCCAGCCCAAACATAAAACGGTTATAGCGCGGCAGAAACCAGTATGCAAAATCCTTGAGCCGACGGCTGGCGCGGGTAAAACCGGCCCCCTCCGGCACGAATGCGTAGTCGGTATCCACCTCCAGATGCAGAGGTGTCCACATATGGACTACCGGCTCGGTTATTTCCGGCACGGCATTGGCCGGTTCCTGCCCGGTTTCTTCCGGATAAACCGTATCAGTGGGCCGCATGCTGTTTTACTCCTTCGTTTTCACGGATCTCCTGGAGGAACATCTCTTCAATCTGCCGCACACAATGATCCAGGCTATACTGCCTGCCATGTTCGGCATAGCGCTTTTCCATCTCCCGGCGCTCGTCCTCATGCTCCAGCCAGTAGTCAATCTTCTGTGTCAAATCGCCGCTGTCACCTGCCGTAAACAGGCTGCGCTCATCCAGCGCAAATTGCGGGGTCGCCGATTTGGCGCTGTTGGCAATCACCGGTACAAGGCCGCTTGCAAAAGCCTCCATGCAGGAAATCGCCTCGATTTCAGCGTCCGCCGCATGCACATACAGATCGCTCATCGCCATGATATCCATCAGCTCAGCCTTGGTAAAAAAGCGCATGATCGGCGCATGCGGCAGCTTTTCGGCCAACTGCTCATATTTTTTCTGATTTGGGCCCTGACCGGCAAACACCAACTGGATCCGGTCGGCATATTTTGATCTGGCCGCCGCTTCGATTAGGATATCCTGCCGCTTTTCGTTGGAGAAACGGCCGATATTCAGGATAACAAACTTATCGGCGAGTTCGGGCGATTTCTCCGCCTTACGGTAGACAAAATCGCCGTCAATGCCATTGGAAATCACATGCAGCTGCGCCGTATAACCGTTTTTCCGCAGCTCACCGGCGATGAAATTGCTCGGGCAGTGGATGCGGCGGAAATGATTGTAAAACAGGTCGCGGAAACCGCGGTATATGGCAGTATTCAGTCCGGTCCATTTTCCCATACCGATGGTATACGTTATATTTTCCGGCTGCACATGAAACGCCGCAGTATGCGGCACTCCCAAACGTTCCGCGATTTTTCGTCCCTCTATCGACAAGGCGAACGGCATCAGGAAATGTACGACGTCGACACTGCGGATCGCTTCCTCCAGCAGCACCTTGTCCGGGCGTGCAAATGCCATACCCTGTTCCTTGATAATCCGGTCGAAAAAAGGCATATGCCACTCCTGAACGACATATTTTCCCTCTTCCTCGTCACCGGTGCTGACCACCCGCACTTCATGGCCGTGCTGTTTGAGCATGTCGGCAAACCGCATGGCCGATATGGTGGTGCCGTTATTGGCATCGCCGAACTGATCGATAACCAGAAGAATTTTCATTGTACCGCTCCCTTTTTCTTCGGACGAATTGGGAGAGTCCCTCCAAACCGGCAGGAATTGACCGCTCAATTGCCCCTTTATATGTCAGATAGTATACCATAACCCGTCTGTTTGTTCAATATATTACGCATATGGAATCTGCTGCGCGAACAAGTATCCCTTTCGAAACATCTCTTTCTATTCCTGCAGCGCCTCCAGCGCTGCGCGGTATTCCCCGCGTCTGCACAGGATCGCCTGCGCGTAATCGGTGGTTTCCTGCCCGCTCTCTTTCAGGGACAGCATGGTGCCCTCTCCCATGTGATAGGCCAGCAGTGCATCGTGTTCCCCATACGGGCGGATGTACGACGCCAGCAGGCGAACCCCTACCTCGATATTCTGATAAGGATCACGAAGATCGTCCGCGCCGAAACGCTGACACAGGTATTCCGCATACCGGCTGTTGAGCTGCATCAGCCCGCCGTCGGTGGTTCCGTTTGTATTATAACCGGTCACATCGTCCTGAAAGCGGCTTTCCTGATACATCAGCGCCAGAACGAGTGCGTAATCAACCGCCTCTTCCTGACAAATTTTCCACGTATGCGCCTGCAGCTCCTCCGCCAGCGGAATCTCCTTCAGATAGAAACGGTCTTTCCGTGTGCACTCCGTTTCAGGAGCCGGGTCGTTCTCTTTGACTGGCTGCACCGTAGCATCCGGTTTTTCCTCCGGCAGGAGTACAGCACAGACCGATGCCGCAGCCGGTCCGTCAGTCAGGCTGTTTTCCGGCCCCGTCGGATCAGCGCTTTCTGCTTTCACAGCCAAAAAACAAAACGACAGCGCCGCCGCTGTAAGCAGCATACCGCAAATTTGTTTAACCATAACCATACATCCTTTCCTTATGCTTGTCGGTAAGTATGGTCGTGTTCATGGAAATTTATTCCTGTCGTTTGCGCGAACAATAAGAAAATCCCCCGACCGGCTGACCGGTCGGGGGCTGTCTTTCAGATCAGAAGAGCATTTTGCAACTCGGCAGCGCGTACTGTGTTTTTCAGCAGCATGGAGATGGTCATCGGCCCGACACCGCCGGGTACAGGCGTAATATAGCCGGCTACCTTGGATACTTCATCAAAATCGACATCGCCGCAGAGTTTTCCGTTTTCATCGCGGTTCATCCCGACATCAATCACCGCGGCGCCCGGCTTAACCATATCCGCGGTGATGAATTTAGCCCGGCCCACCGCCGCCACCAAGATATCTGCGCGGGCACAGACTTCTTTCAGGTTTTCGGTGCGGGAATGGCAGATGGTCACGGTGCCGTTCTCATGCAGCAGAAGCATCGCCATCGGCTTGCCGACAATGTTGCTGCGGCCGACCACCACGCAGGATTTGCCCGCAACGCTCACCCCCGCCGCGTGCAGCAGCTCCATCACGCCCGCCGGCGTACACGGCAGGAAGGTATAATCTCCGATCATGATATGGCCGACATTCGCCGCATGAAATGCATCCACGTCTTTGAGCGGAGAGATTGCCTCGATGACCGCCTTATCCTCAATGTGGGCAGGCAGCGGCAGCTGACAGAGAATACCGTTGATGTCGCTGCGGCCGTTGAGGCTTGCCACCAGCGCGAGCAGTTCGTCCTGCGTGGTATCCTCCGGCAGCGCAAACTCCTCCGAATAAATTCCGACCTGCGCACAGGCCTTTTTCTTGTTGTTGACGTATACCCGGGAAGCCGGGTCATTGCCTACAATAATCACCGCGAGACCCGGCACAATGCCTTTTTCCTTCAGCCGGGCGGTTTCTTCCGCCACTTCGCCGCGCACCTTTGCGGATACCGCCTTGCCGTCGATAATAACTGCCATGTAAAACTCATCCTTTCCCATCTGCCCGGAGGAATGCCGCCCACGCTGCAAAAGCATGGACGGCAGTCACCTGCGTTTATTCCTTCTTGTCTTCGTCTTCCGTATTTTCGTTATCCGCCGTATCGCCTTCTGCCGAGATATCCTGCGGCGGCGCAGCCGTTTCTTCCGCTTCCTCCGCCGGCTCCTCACTGTCTTCAGCCGCCGCAGCATCCGTTTCTTCGACATCGGCATCCGCGTCGCTTTCCTCAGCCGCTTCGCCGTCTTCCAGAATCAGCTCGTTTTCCTCTGTCTGAGCAGCCAGCGTCTTCGGCAGATGCTCGGCATAATTTTTAAAGACAAACAGCAGGATAATGCCGCCGATCACCGACAGCACCGCCACCAGCTGAGACACACGCATGGTGCCGAGATACAGGCTGTCGGTGCGCAGGGATTCGATCCAGAAACGGCCGGCGCCGTACCAGATCATATACATGGCAAAAAGCTGTCCTTTGAATTTGTAAAACTTCTTGGAAATGATGTGCAGCAGCACAAACCCCAACAGACACCACAGCGACTCATACAGAAAGGTGGGATGCACCGGCAGCGACGGGTCGAACCCCTCCACGGTGACCGTGCCCAGATTCAGTCCTGCCGCAATTTTCGAACCGGTCATGCCCCATGGCAGATCAGTGTTGCAGCCATAGGCTTCCTGATTGAAAAAATTCCCCCAGCGGCCGATCCCCTGCCCGATCAGGAAGCCGAGCGAAGCCAGGTCAAACATCGAGCGCGTATTGACCTTGCGCACCCGGCACATCCACAGTGCCGTACCAAAGGCAAAAATCACGCCGCCGTAAATCCCAAGTCCGCCTTCCCATACCTTCAGAATGCTCAGCGGGTCAGCCAGATACCGATCCAGCTCACCGGAGAACAGCACATAATACAGCCGCGCCCCTACAAATGCAAACAGCGCAGACACCAGCACAACGTCGATCATGCGGTCACGGTCAATTTTGAAATAATCGGCGCGTTTATAGGCATAGATTATCGCCAGCAGGAAACCGACAGCGATGATCAGCCCATACCATTTGAGGGAAAAATAATTGTTGTCCCCGAGCGGAATACGGAAAATCTCATCCGATATGTTGAACCGCCAACCAATTTTGGGAAATGCAATCCAGTCCATGCTCAGCCCATTCCTTTCAAGCCGTAATATGTACCCCCGCCAAAACGGCGGGAGCCGGTCATCCGCCCGGCCGTATCACCGACAGCGCCGCAGACTCCTCTGCAAAACCGCCGGTCAGAGCGTCATACACCGATTGTATATCAAGACCCGACGCCGCGTCAAGCAGGTCGAACGGATTTCGCTCATAAAAATACGCGCCGATCAGCTGGTCGCCGCAGTTTTCCACGTCGTCGAGCGTGCGCAGCAGCCGGCCGTACAGCGCGTTACGCGCAGCGGCAAAGGCCGCCTCGTCGATTCCACCGCGGCGCAGCCGCCGGATTTCCTCCCGGATAGCCTCGCTCACCGCCTGCGGATCGGCAGATTCCCCGCCGAAAAGATAGGCGGCATAGCCCTGTCCCTCGAACAGGTCGGCATCGAACGACTCATTGATCAGCCCCTGCGCCATCAGGCGAGCATACAGCGCCGACGAACGGCCGGCGATCAGTTCGAGCAGAACATCGGCTGCCGCCAGTTCCGCCGCCGTGCGGCAGCGCCCGTCAGCCTGAACCTTATATCCCAGATAAAACAGCGGCGAGGCCACCGGCATCATCTGCTCGATATACGGCTGTACTGCCTGCACCGGCTCCTCCGGCAGCGCCCGTTTGACCCGTTCGCCGTCGCCCGACGCCGGCAGCAGGCGATCTGCCACAGCGAGCACCTGCTCCGCCGTCGCGCTGCCCGCAACCACCAGCGCCATATTATTGAGATTGTAAAAGGTGCGGTAGCAACTGTACAGCAGCTCCGGGGTGATCTGTGCGATGGAATCCACTGTTCCGGCAATATCGATCTTCACCGGATGCTCCCGGTACAGGGCGCGCAGCAGGTTGAACAGCACCTGCCGCGCCGGCTGGTCTTCGCACATGCGGATTTCCTGGCCAATGATCCCCTGCTCCTTGCGCACCGTTTCCTCGGTAAAATACGGCTTGCGTACAAAATCCAGCAGGATCTCCAGCGGCGGCTCGATCGGTCCGCTGGTGGTAAACAGATAGGCGGTGCGGTCAAAGCTCGTATACGCGTTCGCCGAGGCGCCGGTCGCCGCATAGCGGGCAAAGGCGCTGCAATCCTCGTTTTCAAACAGCTTGTGCTCCAGATAATGCGCGATGCCGGCCGGCACCGTGGTATCCACAGCGTCGCCCGGACAACGGAACACCGTATCGATGGAGCCGTACCGGGTCGCAAACACCGCATAGCTGGAACGATAACCCGGCTTGTTCCAGACAAAAATCGGCAGTCCGGAGGGATGGTCGATGCGCACGCAGCTCTCACCGGAGCGCACGTCGGTAAACACCTGCTTTTTCATGCCTGTCCCTCCTTCTGCGCTTTCAGGCAGTACACACAGTCCGGATGCACCCGCTGCGCGGCGGCGCATACATCCTCCCGGGTGACCCGCCGTATAGCGTCGGCAGCCTCTTCCGGCGTGGTCTGCCGATCAAGCAGGCTCTGCCCCAGATACCAGTTCATCTGTGAGGAGGGCAGATCCCCAACCTCAAGAAACTGGTTAATCACGCTCAGGCGCGCCGCCTCCAGATCGTCGTCGCTGAACTGGCCGGCACGCACCGCGTCCAGCTGCCGCAGAATTTCTTCCTGTGCCTCGTCGATTTTGTCAGCCTCTACCCCGCTGTCCACCAGCAGAAGACCCTTGAGACGGTCATAGGAGGACTGGCAGTAATAGCACAAACTCTTTTCTTCCCGCACATGCCGGAACAAAAGCGAATGCGGCGTACCGCCGAGAAGCGCGTTCATCAGCCGTGCAGCCGCCACGCCTTCGTCAGGCTCGGCCGTGCCCGCGCGAAAGCCCATCACCAGCTTGCACTGCTCCACAGGCATGGTTTCGGTCCGCCGACGGACGGACTCCTTCGCCACAAAGGCGACAGCCGTTGTCAACGTTTCCGGCTGCCGGTTCCGCAGCGTAGAAAACTGTTGACGGAACGCCTCCTCTGCTGCCGCAGGTTCCTCCAGCCCCTGCAGGATCAGGCGCACCTGCGCCCGGCACAGCATCCGCTTCCAGGCCTGTGTCACCGCCTGCGGAGTCAGCTGCTTTGCCTGTTCGGCTTCGCCGTACGGGCTGACAGCGTAGGCTTCCCCGGCGCAAAGCATCCGCTCGCACTGGCGGCGGGCATACCGGCGCTTGTCGTTGATTTCCGCCTCAATCAGCTCCACCAGACAACGGCGCTCCTGCTCCACGTCCGCCGAACGGAACATCCCGTCCTCCAGCGCCGGCGCAAAAAGCATATCGCGCAGCAGCTGCGCGCAGGCCGTCGTCAGCGCTTCGCCGGCGAGAGCATAGCGGTCCTTCAGGCATACCGCCGTCAACATCAGCGCCTGCGCCTCGCCCACCCGCGTGACATTCGCAAAGATGCGGGTGCCGTAAAGCTCATTGAGCCGCCGGTTGAGCGCAGTCAGGTCGGGATAAGCCGCACAGCTGCGCCGCAGCAGAAAGGGCAACAGGGCATATTCCGCTGCCGTCTCCTCCCGCAGCGGCAGCAAAAACACCGCCGACAGACGGACCGTCTTGAAGCGGTCGTCCGGCAAACAAAGCGATTCCACACCGTCGCACAGCGTTCGATAAGCGGTCAAATTCGTCACCTCATTTCGGAAAATTCCTCCAGAAAAAAGTATACCAAATCCTGGACAAAAAAGAAAGCCGCAATTGTATTTTTTCGCGTTTACTGTACCGACATTTCCTGTCCGCCCGCCGGCACCCGCACCTCGTGCGGGCGGCCGTCCAGCGGCACCGACGTTGCTGCAGCGCCGTCCACTGTCAGTCCGGCCAGCCCGCGCTGTGCCGTGATGTGCAACGGAGTTGCCCGCAGCGTGATACGCAGGGAATAGCCCGGCCAGCTCTCGGGCAGCCGCGGCGCCAGATAAAGACGCTCCCCTTCCGGGCGCAGGCCGAGCAGACTATACAGTATCGCCGTCAGGTACCAGCCCGCCGCGCCAGTATACTGCGTCCAGCCGGCCCGGCCGGGGCATTCCCGGTTGTGATAAACATCGCCTGCCAGCGCATAGGGTTCGCCGCGATATACATCACCTTTGCCCTTCTGCCATTTTTCGGCTGGATTCAACAGCCGCAGCAGTTCCACCCCCTGCGCCGCGCGGCCGCTTTCCAGCAGCGCCATCGCCAGCCATACCGCCGCGTGGGTGTACTGCCCGCCGTTTTCCCGCACGCCCGCCGGATAAGCGGAGGTGTAGCCCACCGCGCGGTCCGGTTCAGCAAAACCAGGAGTGAACAGCTGCACCGTACCGCTTTCCCGATCGGTCAGCAGGCGATAGGCGGTGTCCAGCGCCACGGCGGCATTCTGCGGCTCCATACCGCTGAATACCGCAAAGCTCTGGGGCAGGCTGTCCAGTGCGCAGGCTGTCTCGCCCGCACGGCCGACAGCCCGGCCCTCGTCATCAAAAGCCCGCAGATAACGGTCGCCTGCAAAGCATTCCTCCGCCGCCAGCCGGTAGGCCTGCGCCTGTTCGCGGTACTGTGCGGCGCGCTCTGCTTCACCGCGTGCTTCGCACACCGGCGCCATACGCAGCAGTGTCATACGCAGAAACATCGCCAGCCACACACTTTCTCCCCGCCCCTGCACGCCCAGTCGGTTAAAGCCGTCGTTCCAGTCCCCGGAGCCGATCAGCGGCAGCCCGTGCACACCGGCTGTGCAGGCGCGATCCAGTGCGCGCACGGCGTGGATATACAGCGACGAGCGGTAAACGGTGCGGGAAGGCGTAAAATACCGCTCCTGCTCCTCGTCCGTCAGCGGATCGCCGGTCAGCCAGGAGGTCTGCACATCCCAGACACTTCCATCCCCAGTAAAGGCTGCGTACATACAGGCGGCGAACGGCAGCCAAACCAGATCATCCGAGCAGCGGGTGCGTACCCCGCGCAGTGAGTCGGGCAGACGGTGCCACCAGTGCAGCACGTCCCCTTCTTCAAACTGTACCGCCGCGCAGCGCATCAGCTGACGCCGGGTAACCTGCGGATCGAGCCACAGTGCCCCCAGGCTGTCCTGCAGCTGATCGCGGAATCCCCAGGCGCCCCCGCACTGGTAAAAGGCGGTGCGCGCATAAATACGGCAGACGAGTGCCTGCCGCGCAATCCACCCGGTGCACAGGGCGCTCAGCGGTTCGTCGGGCAGTGTGATCTCCGGCAGTCCGGCAGCAATCGCCGGATCCTCTGATACACGCTGTACCAGCTGCGGATACTGTACTGCCGCAGACTCCTTTGCGGCGAAACCGAGAATAAAGCGGATCCTTTCCCGCCGTCTGGGCGGCAGCTCCCGCCGCACCACCACCGCCGCGCAGGGATCCGGCAGCGGCGAGAGCGTACCGCCTCCCCAGCTGCCGGAGAGAAAACTGCCGCGGTCACAGTCGCAGCCGTCCGCGCCGCCCTCCGCCGTCAGCAGCATGGTACCCTTTACCCCGCCGAACGGCTGACGCAGCAGCAGTCCACCGTCTTCCCATCTGGCCTTGATATGCCTGGCGAAACGGCGGTCCACGCCAAGCACCGGCTCGGTATAATAGGCTGCCTGCACCTCGGCCGTCTCCTCCCCTTCGTTGGTCAGTTCCAGCTCAATTTCCTTCCACATACCTTTCGGCGGCACCCGAACGGTCACCACCGTCCGGATATCCCCCGCCCGACCGGTATAGCGAGCGAAATCCGCGCCGAACAGCACGCCTGCCCCGCATACCGTGTCCCAGATTTTCCCGGCGCAGCGCAGCAGCAGCATCTCACCGCGGTTGTCCGACGCCGTATCGTTATACCAGGGAGTCAGCTTGTTTTCCCGTGCGTTGACTGCCCAGCTGTATCCGAGCGCGCAGTCCGAAACCAGCGTGCCGAAGGTCGGGTTGGCCAGCACATGGCACCACGGCAGAACGGGCTGTCCGGTCAACACGAACCCGGCCGCGCTGAACACGCCGCCGGGAACGGCCAGCTGTGCAGCCGGTGTTTCCGGTTCCACGCGCTCCACCGGATGCAGGCGGGCCGGTTTATATTCTGCCGGCGGCAGACCGGTGCGCTGCAGATCCCGTGCACCGTTGTGGGCACATACGGCGGCCAGCAGGCGCAGCGCCTCCTCGGAAAAGCGCTGCCGGTTGATCAGATGAATGCCGCCGCGTATGCCGAGGGTGTCCTCACACCGCACCGCCCGCGCCGCCTCACGAAGTGCGCTGAGCACCGGCGTGTCGTAATCGCCGCCCTCACTGTACACCACAGCCAGCTCGGTGGTCAGCCCGCCCAGACGCAGCGAACGGTGCAGCCGCATATACGGTTCAGCCCGCGAGGCGTCAGCAGCATTGTGCACCTCGATAAGCACCAGCGGATAATCCCCCGAAATACCCATCGGCCACAGATCGGGCTGCGACAGCTCATTGCGGCGGGCCGCCTCTGCCCACTCCCGCGAAATGCGCGGCGGATACAGCAGATCAGGCAGGATCTGCGCCGCCAGCTGGCCCTCCACTCCGCCGAACGGGGACGGCGCCGCTTTCGCCACCGACAGCGCTCCCTCCTGCCGCAGCGCGATCAGGCGGGCCGCCGCTTCGGTTTCGGTCGGCGCAGCGGTCAGGGCGAAGGTGGCGATCCGCTGGCCGTGCGGCGGCAGCTCCAGCATAATCTGCATCGCCGCCGCGCTGTCCGGCACACCGGTACCCCGTCCGTCCAGCGGCGTTTCGGCCGTTTCGGACAGGGAACCGACGCCATGCGGACGATGCAGCAGCCTTTCCCGTGAAGATTCCCATGCAAATGGCGTACCGTCCAGAAAGCCGGCCGCCAGACATACCGGCGCTTCGCCGGTACGCTGCCGCCTTACAGCAAACAACGCCCGCGCCGCCGGATCGTAACGGATAGTCAGAAACAACCGGGAGAACGCCGGATGCGCTCCGGCATCCTCCCGCCGCGCCAGACAGGGCTCAAAATATACCGTCACCCGCACCTTCTGCCGGGCAGCTGTCCGATTTTTGACCGCGATCTGCCGCTGCTCGCAGGGAAGATGGGGATGCACCACCACCCGCATACCAGCCTCCAGACCGCCCTTCTGCGCATAAAAGGCCGCATAGCCGGCGCCGAATTCTGCCTGATGCGCCGCATCCGACCAGTAATCCGGCGCCCGGGTGACCGGGAACGCCCCCTCTCCGCCTTCGACAAGCACAAACACCCCCTGCGGCCGGCGCAGCAGGTCAGCACTGTACCAGGTCATGTCCAGGCCGCGGCAGCAGGAGACGCCGGCACCCGTGTCGGTGACCGCCAGCATCCACTCGCCGCCGGACAGCAGCTGCACATGCGGCGTGCGCGGATTCACCGTATCGAACCGTTCGGTCATGCTTGCGGTGCGTCCCGGCACCTCCGGCACGACCCGCTCCTGTATCCCGGCGTACACCGCACCGTTGACCGGCGGCTTTTCTGCCAGCAGCTCCGCCGCGCGTTTCATATCGTCGTCCCGCATGAAGCGCCGGACAAAGATATCGTCAAACATCGCGTTCGCGCAGGCGAGCAGGCTCATGCCCACATGATGCGCCATATAGCTGCGCACCACCGAATAGCCGCCGCGCGCCGCACGTCCCGGGGTGAAGTCCGCCGCCTCATAGAAACCGCAGCGCCCGGTCATCCCCAGCCGTTCAAGACGGCCAAGGTTCTGCAGTGAGGCCGTCGGTGCCGTGGTCAGAGTCAAAAAGGAAGAGTACGGCGAAATGACCATATCCGCGGCCAGCCCGCGCTTGAGCCCCAGCCGCGGAACGCCATGTGCTTTATATTGATAATTGAGGTTGCCGTCAAACGCATAAAAGCCGCTTTCGCTGATCCCCCACGGCACCCCGTGCGGCGGTCGTCTCTGCTGACAGCGCAGACAGAACCGCAGCGCTTCGTAGCTCATCGAGCCGTCCGGCGCCGGCAGCAGGAGCCGCGGCATAAAATATTCAAACATAGTACCGGTCCACGATACCGGCCCTACATAACCGCCTGATCGGGTCAGCAACCGGCCGAGCGCACCCCAGTGCTTTTTCGGGACGATCCGCGAAGCAATCGCATAGTAACCGGTCATCCGGCTTTCGCTCATCAGCAGGTCGTAATAGGAATTGCTTTCTTTTCCCGTTTCCGGGTCGAGCCCGATATAGAACAGCGCCCGGTGGCGGTCATACAGCGGCTTCAGATCGGTTTCCCGGAGCAGCGTTTCCATCCGCCGGCAGAGGGCTTCGGTACCGTGCACCTCCATCAGCCCCTGCCGCAGCGCCACGAGACAGCACAGAAAGTTGCCGCTGTCCACCGTAGATACATACCGCGGGTGCAGCGGCCGCAGCGTGCGGGTATCGTACCAGTTGAGCAGGTTGCCCCGCCATTTTTCCAGCCGTTCCACCGTGCCGAGCGTTTCCTCCACCCGACGCAGCATTTCTTCCTGATCGATCAGGCCGAAATCGGCCGCAGCACGGATGCACAACAGATACAGGCCGATATTCGTCGGCGAAGTGCGGTGCGCGACACGCCAGACCGGGGATTCCTGCAAATTATCCGGCGGGAGAAAATGTTCCTCCGCCGTGCAGTTTTCCGCGTAATAACGCCATGCGGCAGCCGCATAGGCAGCAATCTGCTCCCGCTGTCCGGCACTCGGCTGCGGCGCGGCGGCCTTTCCCGGGCGTGCGGAAAGCACCGCGGTCGGAATCAAAACCGCAAAGAACACACCGGTGAGCCGTATCAGTCCGTATCCCCATATCAGCGTAACCGCAGCCGGAATCAGCGTCGGCCAGAGCAGCCGGATCGCTGCCGTCCAGCTGCCCGCCCCGTGCTCCGCATCGGCCGCCGTGGTCCATTCCAGCATCCGCCTGCGGCTGTGCAGCCGCCACAATGCCCGTAATGCGGCGTCCAGCTCGATCAGAGCGGCCGCGGGCAGCATCACAACGGTGTACAGCACCTGCATGAGCGCGTTCATCGCCCGGGGCATTACCCGGGAATAATAACGGCCGGACAGCGACTGCCAGCCGCCGTGAATCAGCGACGAGAGCATGGTCAGCAGCTGGCCGGAAACCGCCGCGAGCAGAGCAAACAGCGTCATCACCTGCCCGTGCGGCAGCAGCGGCGATACCAGGATGCACAGCAGCAGCACCGCCGGCGTCAGCGATCGGCGCAGGTTATCCAGCAGCTTCCAGCGATCCAGCCGGGTCAGTGGCAGGCGGTCACGGCGCAGGAAAGGGGCGTTCTGCCAGTCACCGCGCACCCAGCGGTGCAACCGCTTGAGCCAGCTGACCATTGATGCGGGAAAACCGTCCACCATTTCCACATCCGAGACGTAGCCCGCCCGCAGCAGGCAGCCCTCCAAAATATCGTGGCTGAGTACCTGCTCCTCCGGGAAAGCGCCGGCGGATACCGCTGCAAACGCACGGATATCCAGCAGCCCCTTGCCGGAAAATACCGTGGAGGAAAACAAATCCATATACAGATCGCCCGACAGAACGTCATAGGGCGTAATACCGCCGACGCCGGCCATCGCGCGGGCAAATCCCGTTTTGTCGGCGCCGCTCAGCTCCAGACCGATGCGTGGGGTCAACACGCCGTAACCTTTCACCACCCGCCGGTGCTCGTCATCCAGCACCGGCGCGTTGCAGGGATGCAGCGCTGTGCCCACCAGCAGCGGCAGCGTATCCAGCAGCAGGCCGGTATCCGCGTCCAGCGCCAGCAGATAGCGCGAACGGCGCAGGCCGGTAATATCCCCTTCAAATGCCAGAAAACCGCCGTCGGCCTCCGCCGTACCGGTGATAACCTGCGACAGCTGCAGAATTGCCCCGCGCTTGCGTTCATAGCCGGTATAGGCGTTCATCGTTTTGCTGTATGTGCGGCGGCGCACCGCCAGCACAAAGTGCTCCCCGTACCGCCGGTTGAGACGGCGGATCTGCCGCCGCATTGCTGCGATATCGGCCGCGTCCTGCGGCATTTCCGGATAAGCCGCCTGCTTGAGGTCTGCCAGCAGGCAGACCTGCACCGCACCGCGGCCATTGGTGTTGTACAGTCCTGCGAGATGCTGTGCGGTCTTTTCCGCCTTCGCCGCCTGCGGAAGCAGGGCGGACACCGCGATCACCGTGCGTCCCTCCTCCGGGATTACCCCGTCGAGCTCCATGCGCGGAAGCCTCGCCGCCGGCACCCCCTGCATGCCGATCCATTCGAGGAGCGGGCGCAGCAGCTCGTAAGCGGGCAGGTAGGCGAGCAGGATGGCGATGGGACTGCCCATACCGACCGCCAGCGCCAGGGACACAAGCAGCGGCAATACCAGCGATGCCGTCATCAGCACCCTGCCCCGCACCAGCCGTTTATGATCGCCCAGATGAAGGAGGACCTCTCCCACGTGGCGGGTGCGCACCGTATCGCCCTGCTCCGCCGTCTCAATCACATCGGCGGCAACCGCCGTTTCGCTCTTTCCCTGGACGATGGCTTCCCGCGCCACCAGCTGGCGGTACATCTCCCGGCTGCTCTCGTCCATACGCGGATACACCCCCGCCGGATCCTTCTGCAGGATCCGCTCCACGATGCTGTATCGCTCGGTCATCGCCGGGAAATCAAAATCCGCCATCTGCCGCAATCCGGTTACCGCCAACGCTATTTTCCCCTCGGCCTCCTCTGCCGGCGCCGTACAGGCGGCTGCCGCAGTGCGCAGCAGGGCTGCCCGCATGCACAGCGGCAGCTGGGTAAGCTCAAATACCGTCAGCGGCCGCTGTTTTTCGGCTTCCTGCAAAAGCTCGCCGAGTTCGCCCTCCTCCGGCATGCCCCGAAGCTGAAGCCAGTCGGCAAACAGGGTATACATCGCCGGTTTCCCCTTATGCAGCGGCTGCTCCCGGGCGTGTCGAAGCTCGGCGTAAACCGCTTCTCCCTCCCGGATCAGCAAATGATAATTGTCGCTGAGCCATTCGGCAAAGCCGCCATGTCCGGATGCCGCCGTGCGCCGGTAGGTGTGCCGGATTGCCCGCATGGCGCGGCGTACATCGCGGCGCAGCACCCGCGGCGTGTCCGGCGCGTCTGCCTGCCCGAGATGCTCCTGCAGAAGATGCCGCATTTCGGCTTCCCGCGATAATTCATTGTGCATTTCGATTTCTTTTTCCGTCATTGCCGTTTCCAAGCCTTTCCGTCGTCTGTGGTCAGACAGTCCTTTACCGCTTTAGGTTTCCCGTTTTTTCCAGATTCATACAGCCATAACAAAAGGCGCGGACCAATGCTTAAAACATCGGTCCGCGCCTTGCTTATTTTCCGTTTAACCCTCATCCGCAGCGGCGAACTGGGAATTGTACAGCCGGGCGTAAAAACCGCCCTTGTCCAGCAGTTCCTCGTGGGTGCCGGTTTCCACCACGTCGCCCTTGTCGAGCACCAGGATGAGGTCAGCATCCTGGATGGTGGACAGCCGGTGCGCGATCACAAAAGTGGTTTTCCCCTCCATCATCCGGCGGAACGCCTTCTGGATGCGCATTTCGGTCAGAATATCCACCGAACTCGTCGCCTCATCGAGGATCAGCATCGGCGGATCCAGCAGCATCGCCCGCGCGATGGTCAGCAGCTGCTTCTGCCCCTGCGACAGATTGCCGCCGTCCTCCGCGATCATCGTCCGGTAGCCGTCCGGCAGCCGGCGGATAAAGCTGTGCGCATGTGCCGCCCGCGCGGCTGCCTCCACTTCTTCGTCGGTGGCCTCCGGCCGGCCGTAGGCAATGTTGTCGCGTATGGTTCCGGCAAACAGCCACGTTTCCTGCAGCACCATCCCAAAGCTGCGGCGCAGGCTGTCCCGCGTGACGGCGGAAATATCCCGTCCGTCCACCTCGATCGCCCCGCCGTCCACCTCATAAAAGCGCATCAGCAGATTCACCAGCGTCGTTTTTCCGGCACCGGTCGGCCCGACAATCGCCACCTTCATGCCGGGCTTTACCGCCAGCTGAAAATCGCGGATAAGCGGCCGCTCCGGCACATAGGAAAACGACACATGCCGGAAATCCACCGTCCCGCCGGCCTCGGTGAGTACCGCGGCATCCGGCGCATCCGGGAGCTGCTCGGCTTCGTCCATTACCTGAAACACCCGCCGTGCCGAGGCCATCGCGAGCTGAAGCTGCATCGTGATGGCGGTGATTTCGTTGAACGGCTTGGAAAACTGCGCGGTATAGGTCAGGAAGCTGGCGATGCCGCCCGCACTCAGCCCGCCGATAATGCCGAATACCCCCACCAGAACATACGCAATGTTGTTGACAAAGCGGGTGGACGGGTTGACCAGCGCGGAGGCAAACTGCGCACGGTAGCCGCAGCTGTACAGCTCCTGATTGATTGCCCCGAACTTCTGCGCCGCCCGCGGCTCATAGCCGAACGCTTTGACCGTGCGCTGACCGCTGATGAGCTCCTCGGCATAGCCGTTGAGCTGGCCAAGCACCCGGCTTTGCTCCCGGAAGCGCCGGCTGCCGTATTTGGTGATGAAATACCCCACCACAAAGCACAGCGGGGTGACGAAAACCGCCACCAGCGTGACCAGCGGGTTGAGGGAAAGCATATACAGAAGCGACAGCATCACCGTCATCACACCGGAAATCAGCTGCACGATGCCCTGATTCAGGCCGTCGGCAATCGCGTCGATATCGTTGGTAAAGCGGCTCATCATATCCCCGCGGGAATGGGTGTCGTAATAGCTGAGCGGCAGCCGGCCAAGCTTGCGGAACAGGTCAGTGCGCAGCGTCTGCACCGTGCGGTTGGCCGCCCGGTTGGCACACAGGGCGGTAAACCAGTTGAACAGCAGCCCGAGCAGGTACAGCACACCGATCACCGCAAGCATGCGCAGCAGCGCCGGGAAAAAGGACTCCTCCGCCGGGAGGATCAGGTCGATTGCCTCGCCGATGAGCTTCGGTGCCAGCAACAGCGCAGCATTGCCTATGAGAGCAAAAACAAATACACCGATCAGCGCGAAGCGGCTGCGCCCGATATACCCGAGCAGCCGCCGGAGCGTTCCGGGCTTTTTCATGCCGAATGCGCCCCCTCTCCGCGTTCCTGTGAATGGCAGATTTCCTGATACGCTTCACAGGTGCGCAGCAGCTCCTCATGGGTGCCGGCGCCGGCCAGCTGACCGTCATCCATCACCAGAATCAGATCCGCCTGCTTTACCGCGCTGACCCGCTGGGAAACCATGAAAACGGTCATCTGCCGGGTACCGGCGCGGATCGCCCGGCGCAGCGCGGCGTCGGTCGCATAGTCGAGCGCGCTCGACGAGTCGTCGAGCACCAGGATTTCGGGATCACGCACCAGCGCACGGGCAATGGTCAACCGCTGACGCTGGCCGCCGGACAGGTTGGCCCCACCGCGTTCCACCGGCGCGTCATAGCCCTCCGGCCGGCTCTCGATAAACTCCGCCGCCTGTGCCATCTGCGCCGCCCGCCGCACTTCTTCATCGGAGGCGCCGGCATTTCCCCAGCGGATGTTTTCCGCGATGGTACCGGAAAATAGCTCGGTCTGCTGCGGCACCATGCCGATTTTTCCCCGCAGCATCTCCAGCGGATAGTCCCGCACGTCTGTCCCGTTGACCAGCACACTGCCGCTGCTGACATCGTAAAAGCGCTCAATCAGCGCCATCAGCGTGGACTTGCCCGAACCGGTACCGCCGATGACGCCCACCGTCGCCCCGCGCGGCGCCGTAAAGGTGATGCCGCTGAGTGCATTTTCACCGCCGCCGTAGGAAAAATCCACCTGTCGGAATTCCACCGCCGGCGCTGCCGGATTTTCTTCCGGAGCCTGCTCCGCCCCGTGGATCGAGGGCTCGGTTTCCAGCACCTCCAGCACACGGCCGGCCGAGGCGTAGGCCTTGGTAAAGGTGATGACCAGGTTCGCCACCACCGTCAGCGCCAGCAGGATCTGGTTGACATAGTTGATAAAAGCGATGATTTCGCCGGTCGTCATCCCGCCGGCCTCCACCCGCCAGCCGCCGAACCAGACAATGGCCAGAATCGCTGCATTCATGATCAGCTGGGTAGCCGGATTCAACATTGCCGACAGCCGTCCCACCCGGATCGCCGTGCGGGTATGGTCGTCGGTTGCCTCGTCAAAGCGTTCCTGTTCCTCCCCGGTACGCGCGAAAGCACGGATCACCCGGATACCCGACAGGTTCTCCCGCAGAACCAGCGTCAGCCGGTCCAGCTTCTTCTGCACCTGCCGGTGCAGCTTGATGGTTTTGCGCATTACCAGGGTGATCACCACCACAAACAGCGGAATCGCAACAATGATCACCAGCGACAGCTTCAGGTCGATGGTCATTGCCATGATAATGCCGCCGATGCATAGAAATGGCGCGCGGATGACCAGACGGATCAGCATCGCCACCGCATACTGCAGCTGGTTGACGTCACCGGTCACCCGGTTGATCAGCGACGGGGTGCCGAAGCGGTCCAGCTCCGCATGGGACAGGGTGCCGATTTTCGCAAACACCGCATTGCGCAGCCCGGTGCCGAACCCCTGTGAGGTCACCGAGGCCACATACTGACACACCAGCGCACACAGCAGGCCGACCGTCACAATCCCCAGCATAATGCCGCCCATACGCAGCACATAGCCGGTATCGTTCTTCCCCACGCCCTCGTCGATCACCTTAGCCATCAGCAGCGGCAGATACAGCTCCAGCACTGCCTCCGCCAGCTTGAACAGCGGACCGCTGACGCAGTGCTTCCAGTATGGCCGCAGATAAGGGCCGAGCTTCGATAAATGCAAAAAAATTCCTCCCGAAATCCATCTTCAGGTCAAATCCTGCCGCACGCGGCGGCACAATGTTAAAGCGCCTGCGCCTCGCGCAGCCATGCGGCGGCCGCCGCATCGGACGGCATCCGCCAGTCGCCGCGCGGCGACAGGGAGACGCTGCCCACCCGCGGACCGTCCGGCAGGCAGGAGCGTTTGTACTGCTGCGTGAAGAAGCGGCGCAGGAAGGTGACGAGCCACTTTTTCATTTCTTCGTCGGTAAAACGCCCGGCAAAGGCACAGCGCGCCAGACGATAAATTTTCGCCGGCGGGCAGCCATAGCGCAGCAGATGGAAAAGGTAGAAATCGTGCAGCTCATACGGCCCGACGATCTGCTCGGTCTTCTGCGCGATCACGCCGTTTTCCGGCGGCAGCAGCTCAGGGCTTACCGGCGTATCCAGGATGTCCAGCAGCACCTCCTGCAACGCGCCGCCCCGCCGTTCGGCCTCATAGGCCACCAGATAGCGCACTAGTGTCTTGGGTACCGACGCGTTGACACCGTACATCGACATGTGATCGCCGTTATAGGTTGCCCAGCCGAGCGCCAGCTCCGACAGGTCGCCGGTGCCGACCACCAGACCGTTTTCCCGGTTGGCCAGATCCATCAGCACCTGAGTGCGCTCCCGTGCCTGCGCATTTTCATAGGCTACGTCATGGCTGCCATCGTGTGCAATATCGGAAAGATGCTGCGTCACCGCCTGTGCAATATTGATCTCCCGCAGCACTGCCCCGCACGCCGCTGCAAGCGTGCGCGCGTTGCCCAGCGTGCGGCCGGTGGTGCCGTAGCAGGGCATGGTCACCGTCAGGATGTCGCTGTGCGGCCGGCCAAGCCGGTCGCAGGCTCGCACCGCCACCAGCAGCGCCAGGGTGGAATCCAGTCCGCCGGACAGGCCGATTACCGGCCGGCTGCCGGTATGGCGAAGCCTCCGGGCCAGTCCTGTCGCCTGAATATTGAGAATTTCCTCGCACCGCTGCGCCTGCTTCTGTGGATCTGTCGGCACAAACGGCAGCGGATCTATCGGCCGGGTGAGCTGGAGCGGCTTTGTCTCCTGCTCAAAATATACCGTTTCCAGTTCTTCCCCTCCTGTAAAGGTATTCATCCGGCGGCGTTCGGCACTGAGCCGCTCGACATCGAATTCAGTGACAATCATCCCGGCAGAAAACCGCTCGCTCTGCGCGAGCAGCTGCCCATTTTCCGCAAGCAGGTCGTGACCGGAGAATACCAGATCGCCGGAAGACTCCCCTTCGCCCGCGTCCGCATAGACGTAGCCGCAGATCAGCCGCGCCGACTGGCCGGCCACCAGCTGCCGGCGGTAATCCGCCTTGCCGACGCTCTCGTCGCTCGCCGACAGGTTGGCGATCACGGTCGCCCCGGCTGCGGCCAGCCGTGCCGACTCCGGCGCCGGCACCCACAGATCCTCGCAGATTTCCACTCCGACGCAGAAAGCGGGCATGGTGCGGCTTGCAAACAAACGGCGGCGGGTGAGCACCGTCGGCTGCCCGGCATAGGTCAGCTGCCGGTCACGGTCATCCGCCGGCGTAAACTGCCGCGCCTCATAAAACTCCGCATAATTCGGCAGATGGGATTTCGGCACAAGCCCCAGCAGATTGCCGCGATGGCACACTGCCGCGCAGTTGTACAGCGCGGTGCCGCAGGCCACCGGCACCCCGACCAGCAGCAGCGCATCGCAGTCCACCGTCGAATCCAGCAGCCGGCGCACTGCCTCCTCAGCGCTTTGGAGCAGCAGCGGCTGTGCAAACAGATCCCCGCAGGTATAACCGGTCACGCACAACTCTGGAAACACCATCAGCGCGGTATTCTCCGGTGCCGAACGCACCAGCTCCAGAATTTTTTCACCGTTGTGCGCACAATCTGCCACCCGGATTTCCGGCGTGGCGGCAGCAACGCGGACAAAACCGTCTTTCATATTCCATCCCTGTCCTTCCCCGGTTCCCGCATCGTCAGGCGCGGGAACCGCAATCCACCGGACACCGTCCGACCGCTGCGTGCGGCCGAAAGCGCATCCGGAAAACTTTTCCGCAACGCTATAAAGTATACCCCCATTTTCCGCCAAGGTAAAGCCCTTCTTCGGAAAATGGGGGTAATTTGCCGTGTCATACAGCGCTTTTGATCGATTACCAGCCGAACAGCATCCGGCGGAAGAAATACGGGACTGCCCGCAGCCAGCGCCGCAGATACAGCTCCAGCCCCTCATGTGCCCGGCTGAGCGCTTCGATATCGTCTTTGGACGGCTCTATCTCACCGTACCGGCAGCGCTCCATGATATCCGTCACCGCCCACAGGGCGTCGGCCAGCCCATCCGGCACCGTGCGTCCAGTCTCTATCGCCTTTTCAGAGGGCGGTTCGGCCAGCCGGTCGTTCACCCGGCTGACAAACTGCCGCATGGTTTCACCCGCTCCCGGCTCCAGATGCAGGAAACGCAGCTGCCGCAGCAGATCAGTATAATACCAGCCCGCCTGCGCCGCTGGCTTCGGCAGGCGCCGACGCACTTCGTCCGGACGGAAGCGGATGCGGAACCGCCAGATTCTCCCCAGCACCGCAAGCAGCAGCGCCAACACCGCCGCACCCGGCAGCACGGCATACCACACCCAAGGCGGGATCTGCACCCGCAGCAGCTCGGTATCCTGGGGCGCCGTGGTGGCTGTCGTACTCCGCTGTGTGGTGGTGTGTGCAGAGGAAGAGGCACCTGTCGTCCGGGAGGTCGTTGTGGTATCTCCGCGTGACGTGGTCGTACCCGTCGTGCCGGAAGTCGAGGTGGTGGTGATGACCGCTTCATGTCCGTTGGTGTATCCTGCGCCGCCGGTCGGATCAAAGGTCAGCCAGCCGACGCCGGGGAAATAGCACTCCACCCACGCATGCGCGGTGGATTCCCGTGCCACCCATTCGCCGCCTTCCTGCCGGAGGGCATACCCGGTGACAAACCTTGCCGGGATGCCCAGCGTGCGTGCCATCACCGCCATCGCGCTGGCAAAATACACGCAGTAACCTTCGCCCGTTTCCAGAAAATAGTCCACGAAATCCCGCCCGCGCGGCACGTTGCCGGGCGTCAGCGTATAACGGTAGTTCGTGCGCAGGTAATGCTCCATATTGACCATCTGCTCATAGGGATTGTGTGCGCCGCCGGCCATCACCACCGCCATGTCGTAAACGTTCTGCGGCAGGGAATCCGGCAACGCCGTATACTGCGCATAAATCGCATCGTACTGCGGATCACCGGCAAGGGCGGCGTGGTCGGTCAGCTGCCGCATCGTCTCCAGAAAATCCGGCCCGTAGGCGTCCAGACGCCAGGTCTCATAGCTGTACCGGTAGTCTGCCGCCACCGAGCTGCCGGTATACAGCTCACCTGCCTCGTTGCAGCTCACCTGCGAAGCATCATCGGTAATCCCCTGCAGGCCGAAAGCCTTGTCGGAGGTAAACAGGCGCCGGGTACGCCGGCGGATCTGCACCTGCACGTTCTGCCGGCTGGCCAGGCTTTCAAACATGGGCCGCAGGTACTCGCCGGAAGGCAGGTCGGACAGCAGCGCCGAGCCGAGCGCATCGCCCTCCATGCTGTATTGCGTCACGCCGCGGTAGCTGCCAGCCCGCCACTCGCTGCCGGTGTACTCCTGATAAACGTTCCCGCGCATCAGTCCGGGATCGTCCGCCTGCACCCGCATTACCACCGTGCGGTTCTTCAGCGAGATATCCCCGCCGAGCCGACCGGTTTCCGGCTGAAGCCCCAGAGAATGCATATCGATTTCGAGCAGCCCCAGTACCTCGTCCCGATCGATCAGCCCCGGCAGATCCTGTGAATCCTGCCAGTCAATAAGCATGCGGGCCAGCTGCGGGACACGCCACGAAGCGGTATCGTCCGGCAGGATAGCTCCCGCCAGCAGCGCCGCTGCCGCACACAGGGCAATGCCCGTCGCGACCGGCTGCCACCGCGGGGAGAGCATACGCACCCCACGGCGGAAATCGCGGTTATACAGATTGCGTGCGGCCAGCGGCAGCGTCCCCAGCGTGATGCAGAGCATCGCGGGGACATTTTCCTGAAAGCCGTTGAGGCTCAGCACGACCAGGAAAATACCCGACCAGAGCAGGATCGCCCAGCTGCGCCGCAGCACGCACACCAGCAGATAGATCACCGCTGCCGCCAAAACATGGATAATCAGCTGCACGCGGCGGATGTTTTCGTCCGTATTGTAGGCCGAGCGCTTCGGGAACAGCTCCACCCACCAGTCCAGCAGTCCGCGCCAATAGCTTAAAAACGAATCAAACCCGTCAGTAAACAGCAGATACCACGCCAAAAGGCTCATCGCCGCCGCTGCCGCAGCAAAAAACACCCAGGGCCGACGAGTGGTAAGGGTCAAAAGCAGAATCACCACGGTGACATCCCAGACGATGCTGCTGACTTCGGCATGAAAACGGAACGCCTGGTCAAAGGACAGCACTGCCCCGACAGCGATCAGAATTGCGCAGCAGGCCTCAAAGAAACGGTTGCCCCAATAAACCGCCGTACGCCTGGCGATAATCGACAGGTTCATACGCACGCCTCCAATCCGGCCCGCACATCCTCCGGCCTGGAGATCAGCACCCGCTGCACGCGCGGGAAGTCGTCGGCCGGCGGCAGCGCATAAGCCGCTTCCGGCGGCAGAATGCACACCGTCCGGCAGCCGGTCGCTGCATGAGCATTGAGCTGCGCGAGCAGCGCGCCGCTCGGGCGGCTGGTAATCGCCACAATCATCCGCGCCTCCTGTACAGTGCGGTACGGAAACGGCAGCCGGTCAAGCGGTGCGGCCGCCGGGAGAAACGGCACCTCAGCCAGCTGTGTATACAGCGGTGCAAACGCCTCCGCCCCACTGCATTCCAACGCAATCCCTCCTGGCCTGGTATCCAGCAGCTTTACCCGGCAGGCATGCTCCAGATAAAAATGTGCCAGCGCCGCCGCGCATTCGGTGGCCAGATCGGCGTAGCCAGGCAGAAAAATTGCCGGAGCCTGGTCATCGAGCAGGATGGTCACCTCAGTATCCGACGCCTGCTCATACTGTCGGGTATGCAGCTCGCGCGTACGGATGGTCTGCTTCCAGTGGATCCGCTTGAGCGAATCGCCGTCGCGGTAGGGACGTGTGCCCGCAAAGCTTTCCCCGTAATCCGCCGTCACCATCCGGGATTCGTTGTATTCCGTGCTCTCCGACCAGGCGGAGGGCTCGCCGGCCAGCTCATGCAGCAGCGGATAGACAGTCATCGTCCGCCGCCATGCCGCTTTGTCCCCGGCGCGGCGCAGCGGCAGGGAAAAGAATCCGAAAACATCCCGTACCCTGATCTTCTCTGCTGTGACCGTCCACATCCCACGGTGTCGGGTGCTCACCCGTATCCGCATCGGCACGGCATTTTTCCAAGGCCGGATAAAACGCTGTGCGCAGATACGTCCGGCGTTCGGATCAAGACCACGGAAGTCCCCTGCACAGGGATCAGCAACGGTCACCCGCACATACACCGGCAGCAACAGTCGCCCGCTCCAGTCGATCACATACGCCGCCATGCCGCCCCGCGTCACCTGCTCATCGGACAGCCGCGGCTGTCCGTGCAGGCACAGCGCGGCCGGCAGCACCTGAGTGAGCGATACCAGCAGCAGCGCGCCAGTCAGCAGCGCCACCAGCCACACCTCGCGGGAGCCGGTCACCAACGCCCAGAAAAGAGACAGCAGAAAGGTCAGGGACAGGACAATTCCCCGCCCGGTCATCGTACCAGAGGAACCGGAACGGTACGCAGCAGCTCAGTGAGCACCGTTTCGGGATTGGCCTGCCGGATGCCGGCGCGCTCACGCAGGATCAGGCGATGCGCCAGAACCGGGAAAATCATCCGCTGCACGTCATCCGGCAGCACGAAACGCCGCCCGCTGAGCAGCGCGCAGCCTTTGGCCGCCTGCATCAGCGCGATTGAGCCGCGCGGACTGATGCCCATCACCACGTCCGGCAGATGCCGGGTCGCTTCGGCAAAGGACACGATATACTCCACAATCGGATCCGCACAGGTGACCTCTTCCAGCTCCCGCTGCATCTGCAGGATGTCGTCCGCCGACACCACAGGCGTCAGCGAAAGCGCCGAACGCAGCGGCCGGTGTTCCCGCAGGATCTGCATTTCCTCCCGATGCGACGGATACCCCATCGCGATACGCATGAAGAAGCGGTCCAGCTGCGCTTCGGGCAGCGGATAGGTACCGGCCGTCTCCACCGGGTTCTGGGTAGCCAGCACCATGAACGGCCGCGGCGCCGCATAGGTGCTGCCGTCTATGGTCACCTGACTTTCCTGCATAATTTCCAGCAGCGCCGACTGGGTTTTCGGACTGGTACGGTTGATTTCGTCCGCCAGGACGATCTGATTCATGACCGCCCCCATGTGCAGCTCCTGCTCACCGGTTTTCAGATTGAACATCGTAAAGCCGGTGATGTCCGACGGCAGCACGTCGGGTGTAAACTGGATCCGTTTAAATGTACAGCCGAGTGACGCCGCCAACGCCGCCGCCAGCGTGGTTTTGCCCAAGCCCGGCATATCCTCAATGAGCACGTGACCGGAACAGATCAGTGCAATCAGCAGCTTATTGACCACCTCATCCTTGCCAACGATGACCTGCCGGATGTTCCGCCGGATCGCCTCCAGCTTTTCCGGATACCCCATCTCCATAACAATCCCCACTCCTTGTTCTATTTGGGTCGATCCTGCCAGCCGTCCGGACGGCAAACTTCGGTGCCGCTCACCGAAAAGGCACAAATGGCCGTGCAAAAAATCTTTTCCGCACGCTCCCCCTCGATCCGCCCCGCGGACGGCATCATTTGACCTGCATCGGCAGGCCGGATACCATGAAAATCACCTCGTCGCTCTGTTCCGCCAGATACTGATTAACCCGTCCCAGAATATCGGTGAACACCCGCCCCATTCGGTAAACCGGCACCAGGCTCATCCCCACCTCGCCGCTCACCAGCACTACGGTGCGGTCCTGCCGGCGTGCCTGCTCTACCAGCCGCGCCATCTGCTCGCGTATGCCGTTCTCAATCTGCTCGATGCGATCCATCGTCAGTGCGTCGTAGTCCGCCTCCTCATCCAGCATCAGATTGGTGACCATGTTGGTCACGCAGTCGAGCAGCACATCCCCCTCGGGATGCTGCCGCAGCACCTCGTCGAGATCGCGGCAAGCCTCCGCCGTAACCCACTGCGCGGGCCGGGAAGCGCGGTGATGCGCTATGCGCCGTTCCATTTCCTTATCCAGGCAGCGCGCTGTGGCAATATACAGCACCTGCCGGCTTTCTCTCAGTCTTTCTTCTGCATAGCGGCTTTTGCCGCTGCGCATGCCGCCGGTAACCAAAACCAGATGGGACAAAGCTTTCCCTCCTCTGCGGACGGAAGCCTTTGATATACTCCGCCGCGTACAATATTTTCATTATAACGGTTTTGGTAGAGGTTGTCCAGAATACGCGCATGTTTTTCACCGCTTGGCATACAGAAATTTCCGCTGGTAAAAATCGTGTAATCCGCCGAAAAAAACACCGGTGTTTTTTCGGCATTTTCCAGCAGATTTCTTGAAACCCCGTGCCGGAATATGGTAGAATGGGATCAGCGTACAGCAAGCAAAGGAGAAGAAATACGATGAACCGTTTTCAGGGCATCCGGCAGGAAGACATGTGGCTTCTTGCGGAAAACCGTTTTCAGGACAGCAAAGCCTTTTACGAAGATCATAAACCGCAGCTACGCGCCGGTATTTTGCAGCCGCTTCAGGCACTCTTCAGCGATATGGCTCCGGAGATGCTGAAAATCGACCCGCAGATCGTGGCCGATCCCATGCGCAACGGCAGCGTCAGCCGCATTCGCCGGGACAACCGGTATACGCGGGACAAAGCCATGTACCGGGAAAACATGTGGATATCCTTCCTGCGCGATAAAAAAGCGTGGGACAACCTTCCCGGGTTCTATCTGGATATCTCGCTGCGCGGCAGCAGCTACGGGGTGGGGTTCTACCATCCGTCACCGCGCCTGATGCAGACCCTGCGCCGCATGATCGACGAGACGCCGGACGATTTTGTACAGGCAATGTCCCGGGCGGAAGCGGCCGGTTTCGTTTGTGAGGGCGACCGCTACGCCCGCCCCAAAAAGGATGGGCTGCCGCCGCTGCTCGACGCGCTGTACAACCGCCGCTTTATCGACATCACCCGCAATGAACCGGATCCCGCCTTTTTCAGCCGGACCGACCTGCCGGATATCCTGCTTGCCGGATTCCGCGAGCTGGCTCCGCTCTATCATCTGTTTGCTGCCGCAGCCGAACGGGAAATGTCCACCCGCGGCGCGGAGGAGTTTACCCCGGCTACCAAATAAATAAGGAGGCAACCCTGTATGAATTTCCCGCAAACCTTTATCCGGGCAACCGAAACCTTCGGTACCCGGCAAAATCCGGTGCCGGCGCCCTATCTGCGCCGCAGCTTTACGCTGGACAAGCCGGTACGCGAGGCCCAGCTGCTGATCTGCGGCCTTGGCTTTTACACCTTGTCGGTCAACGGCAAGGACATCACTAAGGGGCCGCTTGCCCCCTATATCAGCAATCCCACCGATATCCTGTATTATGACTGCTATGACGCCGCCCCTTGTCTGACGCAGGGCGAAAACGTCATCGGCGTTTGCCTGGGCAACGGCTTTATGAACGCGCTCGACGCCGGTGTGTGGGATTTTGAAAAAGCCTCCTGGCGCAGCGCGCCGCAGGTGGCTCTCTCGCTGCGCATCGTGGACGAGGATGGTGCTGAGCGATTTATCGACACCACCGAGGGCTTTGTTACTGCCCCCTCGCCGATCCGGTTTGACGACCTTCGCTTCGGAGAAACCTATGACGCCCGGGAAGAACTTCCCGGCTGGGATACGCCGGGTTTTGACGCCTCCGGCTGGACGCCGGCGCTGCGTGCACCGCATCCCGGCGGGGAATGCCGCCTGTGCGAAGCCGAACCGATTATCGTCTCCCAGGAACTCCGGCCGGTGGACATCGTTCAGGAGCCGGACGGCTACCGTTACGATTTCGGCGTCAATACTGCCGGCCTGTTCCGTCTGACCATACAGGGCGCCCCCGGCCAGGAAATCGAGCTAGAATGCGCCGAACTCCTTGATAACGGCCGCCTCTCCCACCGCAATATCCGCTTCAACGACAATTATCAGATTCAGATAGACCACTATATCTGCCGCGGCGGCGGTACTGAAACCCATGTGCCGTCCTTTACCTATCACGGCTTCCGGTATATCCTGGTTCGAGGCATCACACCGGAGCAGGCCACCCCGGAACTGCTGACCTGCCTCGTGATGCACTCTGGTGTGGAGGAGCGCGGAAACTTCTCCTGTTCGGATGAAACCGTCAACGCCCTGCAGGCTGCGGCGCGGCGTTCCGATCTGGCCAACCTCTTCTATTTCCCCACCGACTGCCCGCACCGGGAGAAAAATGGATGGACCGGCGACGCAGCGCTGTCGGCCGAGCATATGCTGCTCAACCTCGGGGTGGAAACCAGCCTGCGCGAATGGCTGCGCAATGTGGCAAAAGCGCAGAACAGTGAAGGCGCACTGCCGGGGATTGTACCAACCGGCGGCTGGGGCTTTGCATGGGGCAACGGCCCAGCCTGGGACTGCGTATCCTTCGTGCTGCCCTACTATGTATACCTCTACCGCGGTGACAGGCAGATCCTGCGGGAAAATGCCCCGACCATGCTGCGGTATCTGCATTATCTCTCCACCAAAATCCGTCCGGACGGACTGGTGGCCTATGGGTTGGGCGACTGGTGCCCGGTCGGCCGGAACCCGGAAGATTACAAGGCACCGCTTGAGGTAACCGACAGCCTGATTTCGATGGACAGCTGCCGCAAGGCCGCCTTCATCTTCCATGTACTCGGCCTGCCGGAGCAGCAGCGCTTTGCCGATGGCCTTGCGGATAGACTGCGCCGCGCGATCCGGGAACGGCTAATTGATTTCTCCACCATGACGGTTGCAGGCCGCTGTCAATCCTCCCAGTGCATGGCGCTGTATTATGGCGCCTTTGAACCGGGTGAGCGAGCCGCCGCTTTTTCCCGCCTGCTCGATTTCATCGACGAGGCCGGCGGGCACATGGATGTCGGCGCCATCGCGGCGCGCACGCTATTTTCGGTGCTCTCCGACTTCGGCCGCAGCGATCTGGCTTTCGAGATGATCACCCGTCCCGATTTCCCCTCCTACGGCAACCTCATAGCACGCGGCGCCACATCGCTCTGGGAAACCTTCTTCGACGAAGGAAAAAAGCCGGATTCGCTCAATCATCATTTCTGGGGCGACATCAGCGGCTGGTTTATCCAGCGGCTGGCCGGCATCCGCTTCAATCCCCACCGGGACAACTGGCAGGAAGCGGACATCGCCCCAGATTTTGTCCCGCAGCTCACCCACGCCGAGGGCTTCCACATCGCTCCGGCCGGCCGGATCGCGTCCGCCTGGAAGCGTGAAGGAAACGCCATTGTCCTCACCGTGGAGGCTCCTGCCTCCATGACCGGTGAAATTCGCCTGACCGACGGTTGGCTGTTTGACGACGGGTTGACCTTCCGTCCGCTCTCCTCCGGCACCTTCCGTCTTCATAAGCGGTAAAACAAGAAACCGGCAGCCCGCTGCATAGCAGGCTGCCGGTTTAACAAATGCGAACCTCCGGACAGAGGATTGTCCGGAGGTTCGCTTTAACCATTGTTTGGTTTAACCAAGAACATAAACTACCATTTCCCGGCGGCCAAAGTAACTGCAGTCGGCAAAGGTCGCCATAAACAGGTCGGTCAATACATGGCCGGACATCAGCGCTCCGCCGGTATCCGCTGCAATCGCATAGCCGTAAACATAAGAACCGTCCGGCGACATGATATACAGCTCGGTGCCGTAGGGAATGAGGTTCGGGTTGACCGCAACCGTGCCCACCTCGGCCTTGCGGCCGGAAGCGGTATAGTTGCCGCAGCGCCCGCCCTCGTTGGTGTAGGAGGTAGCCGGACCGGTCAGCACCTGAGTGTAATGAACCGGCCGTCCCTGCGAATCGAATTCGATCTCGTAGGGGGCTTCCGACATCGGCATGCCGGTGGGCGCACCGACCGTTTTGATCTGATTCACGGGCTCCTCGGTGATCTCCTCGCTGACCAGCACGGTTTCGACCACCTCACCGTCCACGATGCGGTCACGGTAGGTGTAGGTTTTCAGCCCTTCCTGACCGTCCTGCGTGATTCTGGTGCGTCCGCTGGACAGGGAATGAACATACTTGACCGTCGTTTCATAGGGGATTGTTTCGGTACGGGTATACTCATTGTACTGTACCCGCTCCACCTCAATCGACAGCCCTTCGGAAAGCGCCGCGCTGTGCTCCACATTGGTGCGGTCGTTTTCACCGACCTTAACGCCGACCTTGGTCAGCGCGTCTCCCACCGTTCCGCCGTTCATGCGTACAATGGTGGTCACACCGTCGGCAGTCACCTGCACATCGAAGGCGCGGGTGATGGAAATCTCCGCACGAGCTTTCGTGATCTCCGCCGTGATGACATCATCCTCACCCACCGCAATCCCGGCATCCTGCAGAACGTCGAGCGGCTCGCGGCTGAGGGTCAGCACCACACGGCTCTCGTCTCCGTCGATGATGGTTACAGCGCGCATATTCAGCGACACCGCCGCGACCATAGCCGCGGTAACCACCGCCAACGCAGACACGGCGAACAGCCGGTTGCACACGATGCGTGCGGCGGCTGCGCCAATACGTTGTAGGGTAATCATGCAAGGCTCCCTTTCGTTTTCCCGGACATCCTCTCAAACCGGCCTGCGGGTTTGGTCCGGGCTGTATTCTGTACCGTTACCGGAAGCGGCTCCGTCCGTTCGGACGTTCCCCGGCCTCCCGCTTCGTGTACATAGCAAAGCGCGGGACTGCATTCGTCGAGTCACACGCCGAGAAAAACGAGTGGGCAGTATTCGCATTGATCGCACAGGCAGATTTTGCCTTAACAGCTTTCCCCTGCGCTGAGAGTATTATACGCACACCAAATTGTTGTGTCAAACCGCAGCCAATGTGTGCTTTTTGTACCAGATGCACAATTATCAGCCAAATGCCGCTTGTACTAATCGAACGTTTGTTTTGATTATTCTTGTTTCAGCTACTGGCAAAAACAATCTGGAATCCTGTTTTTTTCGACATTTTTTATTAGGAAAGAGGGATCTGGAAATCGATTTTTGACATCCTGCTTACTGTTTATTCCATTTTTTTACAATACTGGAATTTTCGAATACATCTGTATTTTTTTGCTCAAAAATTGTGCATCCACACAAAAGTTACAACTCTGTAACCTTCAGAAATTCCAGAAAATTCCTGTTTTCGCTTCTGTTTCTCGTTTTATACGCGAAACGCATCCATTTCTATGTATGTGCTCTGTGTTTTTTTGCATATTTATACATTGCCTGCAAAATTTCCAGTACTTTCCCCGCACAAGTAAAACAAAACCGGGTCCATGTGCTTTCACATGAAACCCGGTTATTTTCCTTCTCTTTATAATCCTATATATTATATACTCTATATCCGCTTTGAATACGATAAATCTTCATCGAAAATCACCCTTACAGATGCAGGCGCCGCTTAAGCTCATGCCACATATTCTCACCGGCGAACAGCAGGATCGCCGCCAGAGAAATCACGCTCACGGCCACACAGACAATGGAGGGATACGGCACATGCAGACAACCAGTGAGATAAAACACAATCGGCAGGATACCGAATACGCCGTCCAGACAGAAATACACCAGCAGATCGGAAAGCTGCCATTTCAACACGCGGGACAGGATGCCCAATGCCGCCATAGCACAGACACAGATGATCGGGACAACGTAATCGATTGACCAGCCATGCCAGCCGGTCAGCCAATCCCAAAGCGCGCTCAGCCCCGAGATAATCACCACCTGGTACAGCATATTTTTGGGGATATTGTGCCGCTTACGGATGGCAATAGCCAGACTGATCCACAGGCAGCCGATACCGGCGAGCACGAACAGCGACCACAGCCCGCTCTGCGGCAGCAGGAGGTTGACCGCTACCGATACCACCGCCGCCACCACCGAAGCAAAAATCAGCCAGCGAAAAAAGAGATTATGCTGACGATAGATGGTCGGTATGGTGGGAAACGGGTTCGGAGATGGCTCTCCTTCGTCGCTCAGCACGGCCTGACACAGCGGACAAACCGACCGGGATCCGGCCACATGAATCTTACATTTATCACAGCATTTCACGCTGCACACCTCCCCGCTATTCCTCGTCGATCGGGTTCATGGCGATTTCCGCCTCGATCCCCATTTCAGTAAGAGTACGGAAAAAATTCTTTTGAATATCCGTGCTCACAAACGGCGAGGTGAAGCTGATGACCATGTTGTTGCGATAGGAGCACATGCAGATCTGCAGCTTGTCGGTGCTCACAAACACATCAAACAGGCGGATCTCCTCCCGCATTTCCTCCGGCATATCCACACGGCCGATGTTCGACAAGGTGGCCGTTTCGGTCAAAGTAGATATCTGATAGGCTATACGCAGGCACAGGTCTTTGAAAATAAGCGGTGCGATCCGGGCAAAAACGTTGTGTTCGAGCGCACCGAGGGAATTGAGCCGTTCCTCCAGCCGCTCGGTGGTCAGCTCCTGCTTGAAGCATTCGTCCACGTAGCAGATGATGTCTTCCAGTTCTGCCGGCTGCCGACTGAACTGGTAGGCGATTGCGATCAGGCTGAAAAAATTGCGCGCCGATCCGGAGGCGAAATACTGCCGCAGGTTGACCGGGATGGTCAGCACCATACGTTTTTTTCGCTCGCGCACGGTCATCTCTTCATAGATAGCGCGCATCAAAACGGCGGTTAAAAAAACCGTGACAGTCGTATGGTATTCTCGCGCCTTTCGCAGTACAGCATCCACCGGCAGAACGCCCTCAATCACCCGGATGCGGTATTCCGCGACCTTAGGTCCGTGGATGCGGTAGGCCGTGCGGAACGGCGTCCGCTTTCCCTCCCTGCGCCCGCTGTAATATTTCTGAAAGGAATCCGCCATTTTTTCGGTGGATGAGGCATCCACATCCATTACCGGCGGCGCAGTACCCCAGCGTTCCCCATCCCGTAGCAGCAGATAATGATAGACCAGCACGCGCAGGAACTGTACGGCGCCGGTACCGTCGGTCAGTACGTGGTGTACCTCGAGGTTGATCCGGCAGCGATAATAGGACACATCAAACAGCAGCGAGGATTCGTTTTGTTTGTACAGCGCGCTGCACGGCGGCTGATTTTCGGGATGAACCACCGGCCGCTGATCGGAGGCCTCCAGATAATACCAGAACAACCCATGCTTGAGCACACAGAGAAAACCCGGAAATTCTTCGAGCGTGCGGTCGAGCGCCTGCTGAAGAATCGCCTCCTCCACCGGCCGGACCAGTTCGCAGGCAAAGCGGAACACTTTGGTGTCCCGCTTACCGCTGGTGGAGGGAAATATTTTGGCCGCGTTGTCCAACCGGCTCCATTGTCTGTCTTTTTTCTCCTTATGCGGTTTCACTTTTGCGGCACCTCACTCAAGAATCGCTGGATATGCCGATAGCTCTCCTGCACCGGAGAGAACTGCGGCGGCAGCGAAAAAAAGCCGTGCAGCCCATCTGCAATGCGTACGATGCGGGTTTCCGTGCCCGCCTCCTGCAATCTGTGTCCATATGCCTCACCTTCATCCCGCAGCGGATCGAACTCCGCTGTCAGAATCAGCGTACGCGGCTGACCGGACAGACCTTCCGCCAAAAGCGGCGCAAAATACGGATTGCGGCGATCCTCCGGTGAACGCTGATACAGCGTCATATAGTCCTCCACCCGTTTGGAGGTCAGCAAATAGTCGGTACCGTTTTCCCGTACCGAGGCAAACGGTGAGGCATCAGTGTGATCAAAATAGGTGGCCGGATACAGAAGAATCTGCCCGGCAGGAGTAAACGTGCGGCGGTCGTGCGCCATCAGGGATACCACCGCTGCCAGATTGCCGCCGGCGCTGTCCCCCATCAGCAGAATGCGTTCCGGCGGAATCCCCAGCGTCTGCCGCGCATGCCGGAACACCTCGAGCGCAGCCAGATAGCAGTCTTCTGCCGCACAAGGGAACCGATGCTCCGGCGCCAGCCGATAATCCACCGACAGCACAAGTGCGCCGGTGTGTTTCGCCAGCCGTACACAGACACCGGTATAGCTGTCGATGCTGCCGGTCACCCAACCGCCTCCGTGATAGAAAACGATCAGCCATTCCGGCTTTTCCGTTTCCGGCTTGAACAGCCGCACCGGAATTTCGCGGCCGTCAGCCTCAATCCGATGATCCCAGGTTTTATAGAACGGTTTAAGCAGCGGATAGTGCACCACGTTGTACAGCTGCCGCTGCAGCTTGTAGGTGCGCTGCACATCGATATCGGTATAGGATACGGCCTTGAGCGCCGCGAGCATTGCCTTGTTCAGCGCCACAGGCCGCCCTCCTTTCTCAGTCTATTCAGCAAAACGTCCGGCCGTCCGGGCCAAACAGGTTTATGCGCACCACCGTACAGCACAGCGTATTGTCTCCGCTGAACGCCTGCAGGGCGGTCAGCAGCAGCGAGGGGTTAAGGGTGAGTGCGCTGCTGCACGGTAGGGTCACCTCCAGTACGGCAGCGGCTTCTTCTCCGTCCAGCACCGGGTTTTCCAGATGCGGGCGGATATCCACTGTCTTGACGCCGCCCTTTTTGGTGCGTTTCTCGACCGGCATGGCCTCCTGCTGCAAAAAACGCTCCAGCAGCGCCTTGCCGCAGCCTCCGCTCTCACCAGCGAAGGCGATGCGGTAGCGGGCAGAGGTCAATTCACCGGCTTTCATCACTGCCGGCGCCGCCGACAGGAAGCGTATGCCCTCCGGCGCGGCGGCGTTCATCCGCCCAACCAGCTCCTCCATCGGCAGCTCTTCCTCCAGCCGCAGATCCATGCTTTCCCGCAGGCCCTCGTAGCCGAGCGACAGCGGAGCGGCAAAGGTGATGTACGGATGCCGATTGAACCCCTCGGTATACCACAGCGGAATCCCCGCGCGGCGGATCACCCGGGTCATGGTTCGGGTCAAGTCCAGGTGGGATATGTATTTTGCCCGTCCGGTCTTGGAAAAACACAGCCTAACGGTGTTCAACGCAGACACCCCCTTTCCAGCACGCCGCACCGCAGCCGGAGCAGGCCTCGCGGCAGTGCGGGGTGGTCACGCTCTGATGCGCCTTTTCATTTTCGCGGATCAGGAAGGCCTTGCTCACCCCGTAATCCAGGTGATCCCACGGCAGCACCTCGTCGAACGGGCGGGTGCGGTGGGCGTAAAATGCCGGATCCAGCCCCTGCTGTGCGAACACGGCGAGCCATTTATCCATATCGAAATGCTCCGACCAGGCGTCGAGCGAGCAGCCCTGCCGCCACGCCTGCTCGATTACGTTGCTCAGCCGGCGGTCGCCGCGGGCGAAAACCGCTTCCAGCACGCTCGTCGGCGCATCGTGCCAATGCAGTGAAATTTTTCGGGTGGTCAGGGAGGACAACAGATGCCGCTGCTTCGCCTGCAGCTGTTCGGCGGTATCCTGCCCCTCCCACTGGAAAGGGGTGAACGGCTTCGGGACAAAACAAGAGACGCTCACCGACACGGTGACCCCCTTGCCCTTCGGCTTGTTGGGGTTTTCGTAGAAGCAGTTGACGATCTTCTGCCCAAGCTGCGCGATCCCCTCGATGTCTTCAAGCGTCTCGGTGGGCAGCCCCGACATGAAATACAGCTTGACCGAAGTCCAGCCGCCGGCAAACGCACGCCGGGCGGTGTCGAGGATTTCCGTCTCGGTCAGATTTTTATTGATCGCGTCCCGCAGCCGCTGCGTGCCCGCTTCCGGCGCAAAGGTCAGCCCGCTGCGCCGCAGGACGTTGAGCCGGTTGGCCAGTTCTTCGGAAAAGCCGTCCACCCGCAGAGAGGGCAGCGAAATGTTGGTGTGCTCCTGTTCCGCCCAGCTGAGCAGCTGCTCGAGCAATTCCGGCAGCCGGGTGTAATCGCTTGTCGAAAGCGAGGAGAGCGAAAATTCCTCATACCCGGTGCTGTGGCAGAGCGCACGGCTCTGCGCATCGATAACGCCGGGGGACTTTTCCCGCACCGGCCGGTAGATGAATCCCGCCTGGCAGAAGCGGCAGCCGCGGATGCAGCCGCGGAAAATCTCGCTCATCGCGCGGTCATGCACGATTTCGATAAACGGCACCACAAAGCTGTCCGGAAAGTAGGCCTTGTCCATATCCAGCAGGATGCGCTTGCGCACCCGCTGCGGCGCGCCGTCCCGCGGCGTCACCGCCGCCACGGTGCCGTCCTCATGGTAGCTGACCGTGTACAGTGAGGGCACGTAAACCCCTTCGATCTTGGCCGCCTCGCGCAGAAACGCCGCCTTGACGTAGCCGCGCTTCCGATGCTCACGATAGAGCGCCATCAGTTCAAGATTAACCTCTTCCCCTTCCCCGAGGGTGAACAGGTCGAAAAAGTCAGCGATCGGCTCCGGATTGCACGCGCACGGCCCGCCGCCGACCACCAGCGGAAAGCGCTCGTCGCGGTCGGCCGCCCGTACCGGCAGTCCGGCGAGATCCAGCATGTTCAGGATGGTGGTGTAGCACAATTCATATTGCAGGGTAAACCCCAGAAAATCGAAGGTATCGATCGGATCGCGGCTTTCGAGGCCGAACAGCTTCACGCCGTTTTGCCGCATCAACGCCTCCATATCGGTGTCCGGCGCAAACACCCGCTCGCACCAAATATCCGGCTGGCTGTTGAACAGACCATAAAGGATCTTCATCCCCAGATGGGACATGCCCACCTCATACAGATCGGGAAAACAGAAAGCGAACCGGATCGCCACCGCGTCCCTGTCCTTGACTACGCTGTTGAGTTCACCGCCCGTATAGCGTCCGGGCTTCTGCACCTGCATAAACAGCTTTTCGACGTCGTCGCGCATATACACATTCCTTTCCGAGAACGGATCAATCACTTTGAACTTTTATTATACTGCATCCGTCCTCATAATGCAACGCGGCACGAATAAAAAAGCGCTGTGGAATGCACAGCAAAAAGGACGGCACCAAAAGGTGCCGTCCCAGACTGACGCGATCGTTGATTTGCGAAAAAGCGTGCGGGCCTGGTACCCAGCGAATGCTATACACCACAGTCTGCTGCCCACCGTTTAATGGTTGCGGCGCCACAGCAGCGCACCCTGCGGCCGACGCACGGTCACCGATCCCGCTTTTGTCTCCTCGATCAGCCCATAGCGGTACAGACAGCTCAGCAGCCGCTCCTCCGCCACCGGATCCATCGCGCACAACGGCAGCCGGCATTCGCCGACCGCAAAGCCCATTGCATTCATCGCCCGCTTAACCGGAATCGGATTAACGTCACTGAACAGGTTCTCAATCAGCTCCAGATACTGCAGCTGCAGGGTATCGCTGCGCTCGTTATCGCCGTCAAAATAGCTCCGGCAGATTTCGTGGGTTTCCTCCGGCACCACGTTTGCCAGCACCGAGATAACCCCCTTGGCACCGAGAGCAAGGGCCGAAGTGATCTGATCGTCGTTGCCGGAATAAACATCCAGCCGTTCGCCGCACAGGGACATGATTTTGGCAATCTGCGAAAAGTTCCCGCTGGCCTCCTTTACCCCGACGATATTCGGAATCTCGCTGAGCTTCTGATAGGTCGCCGGCAGAATGTTCACCCCCGTACGGCTGGGGACGTTGTACAGAATAATCGGGAGCGACACCGCCCTGGCTGCCGCTTCAAAATGCAGATACAGCCCCTGCTGTGAGCACTTGTTGTAATAGGGCGTCACCAGGAGCAGTGCATCCGCCCCCAGCTCCTCGGCGCGGCGGGACAGCTCCACCGCATGGGCGGTATTGTTGCTGCCGGTGCCCGCCACCACCGGGATGCGCCCGTGAACACATTCCACCGTATGGCGAATCACCTGCAGGTGTTCTTCATCGGTCAGGGTGGAGGCCTCCCCGGTCGTACCGGTAATCACAATGGCGTCGGTCCTGTTCTGGATCTGGAACTCGATCAGTTCACTGAGCTTTTCATAATTCACCGAGAGGTCAGGATGCATCGGGGTAACCAGTGCCACGCCGGAACCGGTAAACACGGTTGATTTCATGCGATTCTCCTCATTTCTGTATTCTGCTGCATATTTGAAGAAGACGCACTTCTTCATGGCCCCACTATACCACACGGGGAATTAAGATGGTATTAACGTATAAAGGCAGGAATTAAGATTCGCAAAACTCCGGCGGCGGGCAGACTGCGTTTTTTCACCGCGCAGCGGCAAAAATCCCCGCAGGTGCAGCCTGCGGGGATTTGGTTACGTATAGTTGAGCGGAAACAGGATTTTGAGCAGCACCCATTCGGCCGCCCGGCGGCCGTCCGCACCATAGTAGACACGCCGACCCGCACCGTCGTAAATTCGGAAGGTCTTTTCCTCATTCACAATACGGAAATGAAGCTGTTCCATTGCCTCACGCAGCGCCAGCTCCCATTCCATGCGGTCGGCAAGTTCTTCTCTCGCCATACCGTCGGCTACCCATTCAAACTCGACCGGCTCAAGCCCCTCCCGCAGAAAAGCAGACCAAAGGGTGATCTTCTGCACAAAGCTGAGTGCAAGCAGACAGTCGCCCGCCGTCGCCTCCGGTGAAAATCCGGCGTAGCAGAAGAAACCCCTGCCGTATCCTTCCAGCAGCAGTCCCTGCCCGCGGACAAAATCCGCCTCCTGCCAGTTCAGCGCCGCGATATGCCGTTCCCAGTCCATTACGCTCAGGAAGTGGACCAGCTCACGTACCGTATCAGAATCGGCGCAGTCGATCTGCAGACAGAGCATGGTCAATGCTTCGGCGCTCTCCCCGGAAATGCTCTCCTGAATCAGCTCCGCGCTGTCCCCTTCGCGGACTACCGACAGCCGCACCGTCTCCTGATTCGGCGCCGTACCGTAGACGTGAACCGGCCAGGTACAGCCGACATCCGCAAGCGCCAGGCCAAACAGCTCCCAGAAATCATCAATCAGAAACGCCGCGCGGCGGTAAAGTACATACAGGCTTTTCCCCTGACAGGAACCCTGTACGACAGGCTTTTCATCGCCCAACCAGCGGTTGATATCCGCCAGCAGGACGATGAGCTCCCGTCCGGGACGGCTTTTGACGATATTGGCCGGCCGGGAAACCCGCAGCCGGGCCGCCTCCTTATAGGGATGCAGCATGCCACACCTCCCGCTATTCGGCCGAAATCAGTCCCATCGCCTGCGCGATTTCAACGTTGGTTTCCAGCACGTTGACCTTGTTCTCACCGAAAACGCCCAGGATCTTACCGCTGGTGTGCCGTTCGATAATCGCCCGTACCTCCTCTTCGCTCAGGCCGGACGCCTCAGCAATGCGGGGCACCTGCACTTCAGCGGAGGCCGGCGAGATGTGCGGATCCAGACCGGAACCGGAAGCAGTCAGCAGATCGGTGGGGATATCCTCCCGTTTGACCTCCGGATTTTTCGCCAGAAACGCTTCGATATCTGCTTCCACCCGTTCGGTCAGCGCTTCGTTGGACGGCGCATAGTTGGCCGAACCGGAGCTCAGTCCGGCGAACCGCGTATCGGTCGCCTCCTCGGGATTGTCGATATCCTGGTAGAACACCTGATTCCCGTCCTCGTCAAAGGTGTCGTAATGCGCCTTGACGACATTGCCGTCCGCATCCTCTTCATCCACAATGAAGAGGATCTGCTGGCCGGCGTCATCCTCCATCACATAGTGCTGGGTCCCGTCCTTATCTTCAACGTAAACATTGTAATGGTACTGGGACGGACGGCTCCACAGATAGTAATCTTTAGTGAACGCCTGACCGACGTTTTTGGCACCGAGCGTCATGTCCCCCACCTCTACAAGGCTACCCTTGGCCTGGCTGGGGAAAATCAGGGCGGACAGCCCGCTGAGCAACGCAGGGAACAGCAGCCCGCAGATGAGCATCAGGACGAGTGTCACCACAACCGCCTGTCTGGCGTTGTGCAGAAGACCTTTTACAGAGGCTTTCATAATGGGTCAATCTCCTTCCTTAAAGACCAAGCCCGATCAGCTGCAGCAGTGGATGAATGAGCAGATCGATCAGTTTGATACCGATAAACGGGGTAATGATACCGCCCAAGCCGAAGATCAGCATATTGCGGGCGAGCGTTTTGCCGGACGACATCGGGCGGTATTTGACGCCCTTCATTGCCAGCGGAATCAGGCACGGGATGATGATCGCGTTGAAGATCAGCGCGGAGAGAATCGCGCTGTACGGCGAAGCCAGATGCATAATGTTCAGCACGCCCAGCTGCGGAATTGCCATCATAAACATGGCCGGGATGATAGCGAAGTATTTCGCAATATCGTTGGCAATCGAGAAGGTGGTCAGGCTGCCGCGGGTGATGAGCAGCTGCTTGCCGATTTCCACCACCTCGAGAATCTTGGTCGGGTCGGAATCCAGGTCCACCATATTGGCGGCCTCCTTGGCCGCGGTGGTGCCGCTGTTCATTGCCAGGCCAACGTTGGCCTGCGCTAGCGCAGGCGCGTCATTGGTACCGTCGCCGGTCATGGCCACAATCTTGCCCTCGGCCTGTTCTTTCTTGATCACGTCGATTTTGTCCTCCGGTTTGCACTCCGCGATGAATCCATCCACACCGGCCTCCTTCGCGATGGTCGCAGCGGTCAGCGGATTGTCGCCGGTGCACATGATGGTCTTAATGCCGATGGCACGCAGCCGCTCGAAACGTTCAACCATGCCGGGCTTCACGGTATCTTTCAGATAGATAACGCCGAGAATACGGTCGTTTTCGCAGACCACCAGCGGAGTACCGCCGAGGCCGGCGACCTTATCAACCTGCTCGCGCAGGTCAGCCGGGATTTTGCCGCCGAGCTCCTTGACGTACAGCTCGATAGCTTCCGCCGCGCCCTTGCGGATCTTCGTCCCATCCGGGAGATCGACGCCGCTCATGCGGGTCTGTGCGGTGAATTCGATAAAGTCCGAACCGGCCGTTTCCTCGCTGGTATCGCCCATGCGGCGGGCCAGCTCCAGCGTGGATTTGCCTTCCGGCGTCTCATCGTGCAGACTGGTAAGCGCCGCACAGCGCACAAGCTCGCTGCGGTTTGCGCCGCCAACCGGATAAAAGTCTGCCGCCAGCCGGTTGCCGTAGGTGATGGTACCGGTCTTGTCGAGGATCATGGTGTCTACGTCGCCGCAGGCTTCCACCGCCTTGCCGGACATGGCAATAACGTTGAAGCGGGTAACGCGGTCCATACCGGCGATGCCGATGGCGGACAGCAGGCCGCCGATGGTGGTCGGGATCAGGCAGACCGCCAGGGCAATCAGTGTCGAGGTCTGCAGCTGCACGCCGGAATAGATACCGATCGGATACAGGGTCACAATCACGATCATAAAAATGATGGTCAGCGATACCAGCAGGGTATTCAGTGCAATTTCGTTCGGGGTCTTTTTGCGGGAAGCGCCCTCGACCAGCGCAATCATGCGGTCCAGAAAGCTGTTGCCCGGATCGGAAGTGATGCGCACCTTCAGCCAGTCGGATACAACGGTGGTGCCGCCGGTGACCGAGCAGAAGTCGCCGCCCGATTCACGAACCACCGGTGCGGATTCACCGGTGATGGCGGATTCATCCACCGAAGCGATGCCCTCAATAACCTCGCCGTCACCAGGAATGATCTCCCCCGCGGACACGATCACGACGTCGCCCTTTTTCAGTTCACTCGAAAGGATTTCCTTTTCGGAGCCGTCCTCCTGCAGCAGACGCGCTTTGGTGTCTTTCTGGGTTTTCTTCAGGCTGGCCGCCTGCGCTTTGCCGCGGCCTTCAGCGACCGACTCGGCAAAGTTAGCAAACAGCACCGTGATAAACAGAATCACGCACACGATGATGTTGTAGGTCCGCAGGTTGCTCGCCGCGGCATCGCCAAACAGGGTCGGGAAAATGGAGAGGATCAGGGTAATGACAAACCCGACCTCTACCACGAACATCACCGGGTTTTTCATCATATACCGGGGATTCAATTTTACAAAGGAGCCGATGACCGCCTGACGGAAAATCTCCGGCGTAATCAGCTTCTGATTGCGTTTTTTACTCATTTCCTTGGTTCCTCCTTACGCCCAGAGGGTGAGATGCTCTGCAATCGGTCCGAGAGCCAGCACCGGGAAGAAGGTCAGCGCCGCAAAAATGTACACGACAAAGACGAGGATCACGGCAAACGACGCGGTATCGGTATGCAGGGTGCCCACCGAATCATTGACAAAACGCTTCTTCATCAGCGAACCGGCGATCGCCAGCTGGATGACAATGGACAGATACCGTCCAAAGAACATCGCAAGGCCGGTTGTGACGTTCCAGAACAGCGTATTGTCGGCCAGCCCCTCGAAGCCGGAACCGTTGTTGGCGGCAGACGAGGAATACTCATACAGCACCTGCGACAACCCGTGGAAACCGGGATTGGTAATACCTTCGAGGCCCGCCTGCGTAGCCACAGCAATAGCGGAGAAGGTCAGAATCAGGAACGGATGAATGATGATGCACAGTGCGGTGAGCTTCATCTCCCGCCCTTCGATCTTCTTGCCGAGATATTCCGGCGTACGCCCGATCATCAGGCCGCAGATAAACACCGCCAGAATGGCGTACATGATCATGTTCATCAGACCGACGCCCTTGCCGCCGAACACGACGTTGAGCATCATGTGCAGCAGCGGGATCATGCCGCCGAGCGGGGTCAGGGTGTCGTGCATATTGTTGACCGTACCGGTAGTGAACGAGGTGGTGGTGGTGGTGAACATGGCGGACTGCGCAATGCCGAAGCGTACCTCCTTGCCCTCCATGCTGCCCATCGACTGACTAAGCCCAATTTCTTCAAGCGCGGGATTGCCCTGCGTCTCTGCCCAATAGCAGACACCCAGGCCGATGAGGAAGATAATACCCATCGCTGCAAAGATGGTACGGCCCTCGCGGCCGTACATCCACACGGTAAGGCTCTTGCGGATGCCGCTCTTGCCGGCAAGCTCCGCTTCCTCATCCTTGTGCATGTCGCGTTTGCGGTCGCGCACCATTTTGCCGAAGGTGATCACGCACGCGCCCGGCAGCAGCATCATCGAATACAGCTCGATGAGGTTGGAAAGGATGGTCGGGTTTTCAATCGGGGTGGACGAGTTCGCGCCAAGGAAGCCGCCGCCGTTGGTACCGAGGTGCTTGATGATCTCAAGCGCCGCTACCGGACCCATCGCGATGATCTGCTTGGCACCCTCAAGCGTATCCACGACCACATTCCCGGTGAAGTTCTGGGGCACCCCCTGCCACACCAGCAGCATGCCGCCAACAAGCGAAAATGGGAGCAGCACACGGGTGGTGATGCGCACCAGATCGACAAAGAAGTTGCCCACATTATCCTTGGATTTGCCGGCCAGCCCGCGGATGAACGCGATGCATGCGGCATAGCCGCTGGCCGCCGAGACGAACATCATAAAGGTGATGACCAGCATCTGGGAGAGATAGGAAAGTCCAGACTCACCAGAATAGTGCTGAAGGTTAGTGTTGGTCATGAAACTGATAATCGTATTGAAGGACAGGGATTCCTCCATGTTCCCGATCCCGTTTGGGTTCAGAAAACCGATGCTCTGAATCCGCAGAATGATGTAACCGACTAAAATCATCACGGCGTTGGTGCCCAGAAGGGCCAGCGCGTATGTTTTCCAGTTCATGCCCTTGTCCGATTTGATCCCGCTGACCTTGTAGATCACGTTGTCCACGCGGTTGAAAACCGGATCGGCAAAAGTACGTTTTCCAGCGGCAATATGGTAGACATAAATACCCACCGGCACGACCATTATCAGGTACAGGATAATGGTCAGAATAAGCTGCACCATAGCCAAATTTCCCCCTACATCAGAATTTCTCCGGGTGTACCAGCGCGTAGACCAGGTAGACACCCATCAGCAGAACAACAGCGCCCAGAATAAGCATCGTGCTTCCTCCTTTATTCCTGTGAATCCACCTGCTTGCGGCACCAGTACACCAACAAGCCCACAAGCCCAACGCTGACAGCCAGGATACCCAGCATCAGTAAATCCATCATTGTCTTTCTCCTCCTTGTTCTGTAAAATCCTTACTCATTGTAGCAAGTTTGCCATGAAAGTGCTCTTAGGCTTTTGGCGATGGCGTTAAAATTGTATTAACGTTGTTAAGACGAAGCAAAAAAGAGCCGGCCCGCGGTTTTCACCGTGGGCCGGCTCTTTTTTGCCGTAAACCCTTTACTGCTTGATCATGCGATAGCCGACGCCGATATGCGTCTGGATATACTGCGGTGAGGAGGAATCCTGCTCAATCTTTTTACGCAGCGTTGCCATAAAGACCCGCAGTGACGGAATATCCGATTCCAGCTCGCTGCCCCACACCTCCCGAAGGATGAAATTGTGGGTGAGCACCTTCCCCGTATTCTGTGCCAGCAGACACAGCAGCTTGTATTCGATCGGGGTGAGGTGGATTTCGGTGTCACCGATGTATACACAGCCGGCGGCATAGTCAATTTTCAGCCGGCCGTTGACATAAACACTGCTCTCCTCCCCCGCAGCACCCTCCGTCTGGCTGCGGCGCAGCGCCACACGCAGCCGGGCGAGAAACTCATCGATGCTGAACGGCTTGGTCAGATAGTCGTCGGCGCCGGCGTCGAGTGCATCCACCTTATCGCGGTCCTCGGTACGCGCGCTGACCACGATGATCGGCATGCGGCTCCAGCCGCGGACTTTTTTGATAATCTCCACCCCTTCCATATCCGGCAGGCCGAGATCCAGGATAATGACGTCCGGATTGTAGGAAACCGCCTCCATCAGCGCGCTCGAACCGGTCTGCGCTGTGTGGTACTGATATTCCTGCGTATCCAGCGTGGTGCGGATCAGATTGCTGATCGCGGGATCGTCCTCCACCACAAGAATTTTCGGTTTATACATCGGGCAGATTCACCTCTTCCAATGGTAATGTGAACGTAAAGATGGCGCCGTGAGGATAATTGTCCGCCACCGCGATGGTGCCGCCGTGCGCGGTGATGATCGAGCGGCACAGGTTCAGCCCCAGGCCGAGCCCGCGCCTGTTGTCCGCCTTGCCCTGACTGACGGTGTAAAACATATCGAACAGATGCACCTTGGCCTCATCCGGTATGCCCGGCCCGTCGTCGGCAATGCTGACAGCAACCATATTATCCTGCTTCTGCGCGCGCAGCACAATATGGGAGCCTTCCGGCGTGTATTTGACCGCGTTGTTGACGATGTTGATGATCACCTGTATGATCAGGCGGACATCCATTTTCGCCATCAACAGGTCGTCGGGCAGCTCCACGGCGATGTAATGTTCCTTCGCCTGCCGGTCCAGATGGGAAAGCGCCTCCCGGAATACGTCGTCGAGCAGCTGAGCATTCATCTTCAGCTGCATGGTTCCGTTTTCGATGCGGGTGATGGACAACAGATTTTCGGTCAGGTTGACCAGCCACATCGAATCGTCGTAGATCGCGCGGTACAACTCCTGCTTTTTCTCTTCTTCGAGCACAATGCTCTTTTCCATCAGCACGCCAGCGTTGCCGCTGATGCTCGTCAGCGGGGTACGCAGGTCGTGGGAAATGGCGCGCAGCAGGTTGGAGCGCAGCCGTTCCTGCTGGGTTTCCATTTCAATGGCCACCTTTTCCGCGCGCAGCCGCCGCCTTTCCAGAATCAGCCCGCATTCATTGAGAATGGCGATCATCAGGTTTTTCTCAAAAACCTCCAGCGCGGGGTAATACTTAGCCGGGATGCCCACAATTCCCATCACCCCCTGTATGCCGCGTACCGCCAGATAAAGGTTCTGTGCGTGGGCAAGCGTATCGGTGGTGGCTCCTGCCCGCTTATTGTTTTTGACCACCCAGTCGGCGACGCCGCGTTCTTCGTTGGTCATGGAGGCGAGGATATCCTTTGCCTGCTCAGGCGGTGTCACACCGAACGACAGCTCTCCCTTCCCTTTGGCGAGCGCATACAGGATCGGGCGTTCGAGCAGCCGACTGAGCTGCTGTGCAGCAAGCGCCAGAATCTCCTGCTCGTCTCGACCCTGCTGCAGCTTCTGACTGCTGTTCATCAGCAGCTCGGTGTAATAGGCTTTCTGCGCCGACTGCCGGGCCTGTTTTTTCACCCGTGTAGCGAGGGTGCTGGCAATCACGCTTGCTGCGAGCATAATCAGGAAGGTGACCGGATAATCGGGATCAACCGCCTGCAGGGTGAAGCGCGGGACTGTAAAGAAAAAGTTGAACGCCAGCACGCTCAACAGCGAGGCGAAAGCCCCGTATAGATGCCCCCGCGTCCAGATGGCGGTCACCAGAACGCCGAGGATATAAATCATAATGATGTTGGCATCCCGCAGCCCGGCGACAAAAAAGGCGTAACCCATCAGCGTGGCCAGCACAGTCACCATCAGGGTTTTCCCCAAATCTTTCCAGCTGAACCAGGGCTCCTCACTGTGCGGGATAGCCAGCCGCCGCTTATACAGCGGCTGGCTATCAGGGATGATGTAGATATCCATACTGCCGGCCAGCTCGGTAAGCCGGTCGGCCAGACTTTTGTGCCCCAAAAACGGGTTGTGGCGATGGTTGGTACGTCCCAGCACAATCTTGGTCACCCCGCTGATCCGGGCGTATTCGGCAATCTGCACCGCCGGATCCTCACCGTAAACCGTGGAAATCTGCGCGCCCATCTGCTCGGCAAGCCGGAGGTTGTCCCGCAATCGTTTTAGGTTTTCGCCCTTGAGCTCCTTAGTCTGCGGCGTCTCGACAAAAAGCGCCGTAAAACCGCTGTGGAAGGCCTCTGCCATGCGGGCAGCCGTGCGGATCACCTTGGCGTTGGACGGTGCACTGGACAGACAGATGAGGATATGCTCTCCCGCTCGGGCCGCCGCTTCGTTTCCCTTTTTCTGTGCCGATCGACTGAGCCGGTCGGCCGTGCGCCGCAGGGCAATTTCCCGCAGTGCCGCCAGATTTTCCAGCGAAAAGAAATGGTCGAGCGCCCGCTGTGCCTGTCCCTCGCGGTATACCTTGCCGGTTTGCAGCCGGTTGATCAGGTCGGCAGGCTCGATATCCACCAGTTCCACCTGATCGGCGGAATCAAAGACCCGGTCCGGCACCCGCTCGCTCACCGCCACCTTGGTGATCGAGGCTACCAGATCGTTGAGTGACTCGAGATGCTGAACGTTAACGGTGGTGTATACGTTGATGCCCGCGCGCAGCAGCTCCTCGATATCCTGATAGCGCTTGGCATGACGGCAGCCGGCCGCATTGCTGTGCGCCAGCTCGTCCACCAGAATCAGCTCCGGCCGGCGGGTCAGCGCTGCATCCAGATCAAATTCCTTCAGGGTGACGCCCTTGTATTCCACCTCCCGGCATGGCAGCTGCTCGAGTCCGTCGAGCAGCGCGAGCGTGTCCGGACGGATATGGCGCTCCACATAGCCGACCACCACATCCACACCGTTCCGCTTGGCCTGATGCGCCGCCTCCAGCATGGTATAGGTCTTTCCCACCCCGGCAGCGTACCCGAAAAAGATTTTCAGCTTACCGCAGCGCTCCTGCTCCTGCTGCTTCTGCAGGCTGTGCAGCAGATTCTGCGGATCCGGCCGTTGTTCTCCGGCGGTCATTTCCCTCACCTCAAATCCCATCATGCAAACAGCAGTGAATTCTCTCAACAGCAATATTATAGCAGAAAACAGCTTTCCGTTGTGTAAAAAACACCGCTCATACATTAAGATTGCATAAAGATCCCTAGTTAGCTTTCCCCATGAATACTGTCTTAACATCATTCTAATACCGCTTGGTAAACCCTAATCCCCTTTTTGCCCTCTGCCTGCTATACTGAAAGCAGAAAAAGGAACCACTGGACAGGAGGCAAGGCATCATGACCAATACACTGGTACATTCTCCATATATTGTAAAGCAGCATCTTACGCACCGCACGCAGGCCGGGAGTCGCCGCAGTCTGACTGTGTGGATGGCGAAGCACCGCCTGCTGACCGGGCTGTTCTGCTTTTTCGGCGCGCCCATACTGGTTATGCTCGCTGTCTTCGCCGCTGCAGGCATCGCCGGCGTGCTGACCCAAGCATTTATACCCGGATGATTTTCGACAGCACGTACGTGTGGATATAGATGAACAGAGGAGGCCAGCCCGTAGGGGTTGGCCTCCTCTGTTTTTTAACAAAGCGGGACTCCCAGAGGAAGTCCCGTTTTGCCGATAAACCGTTTATCTGGTTTTGCCCGCCAGTTTGACCGAACCGGTCAGACTCCCCGCGCCGAGCAGCAGGAGAAGCATGCCCATGCCCAGCCCGCTGCCGACGCCGGTCTCCGGAATATCCGGCTCCGCCGGCTTTTCTTCCAGCGCAGAAACTGCCTTTTCAATGGCATCCGCCAGCGCATCTACCCTATCCTGCTCTGCCTCGCTCAGGCCGCGGTCAACCTGTTCAATCAGCGCCTGAAGCGCTGCGGCGGATTCGTCGGTGTAGAGGGAGAGATCGTCCGGGATCGTTTCAAGCACCTTGTCAAGGGCGGCATAATCTGCGGGGAGATTGTAAATATCCCCGTCGAAAGTGGGATGATCCATCCCTTTCACCCAGTTTATGCCCTCTTGTGCATTTTCCTGAAGCCCGGCCAGAACAGCAGCATCTCCAAAATCGTTTGTGGCGGTTCCCGCAGGATTGCCGCTTTCCTCGTTATAAATACTGGCGATATAGGTATCGTCATCCGGCCAAACACAGTTGGTGACGTCGGTATCCACCACATAACCGATCCAGCAGGTGTTTCCTTCTTCCGTCGGATCCACGCCGATGTCCGTCGTCGCTACCATACAATTGTCCACGACAGCCCCCTCTGCATAACCGACAATGCCGCCTACCGGAGCCTGAATGGCATTGACGACGATTTTCCCGTCATACCAGCAGTCGGTAATCGTCGCTGTTCCGGTATAAGAGGCGCCGAGAATGCCGCCGAGGGAATCCCAGTACACCATACCGTCGTCATAGTAATCGCCGGAATTGGTGTAATTGCCGGTTATCACCGCTTGAGAATAGCTCGCCTGGATCGCGATATCGCCGTTGGCAAAGCCGACCAGTCCGCCGATGTATTTTTCTATATACGATCCGCCGGTAATGCTGCCGGTCGAATAGCAGCCGCTCATCGTCGAATTGGTAAACCAGTCCACAATAATGCCCATGCCATAGGTGCTGACATCCTTTTCGGAAATCAGAATATCCGCATCACGCACTCCGAGATTTCGGATAGTCCCCTCATACACAGCGCCGAACAACCCGTGCCGGATGGTATTGTGTGCGGTTTTGTCGGGATCATCGCTGCGGTAATCTTCATGGGAATACAGCCCGTTAATCACATGTCCCTGTCCATCAAATGTGCCGCCGAACGCATAGGCGGGTGTATTGGCGCCGCTGCCGATGGAAATCCATTCGTGCCCGGACAGATCAAGATCATTGTCAAGCAGAATGGTGGTGTCGGTAAACCGCACATCCTCGTTTACCAGCCGCGCCAGACCGGCCAGCTGCTCCGCCGTGGTAAGGGTGTAGCTCTCCTTTGCATCGTCCGGGTCATACCAGCTTGTATCCACTGTCCCGTCCCAGATGTCTGCTGCGCCTGTTTCTTCGGCCGCAAAAGCCGTCATCGGCAGTACCGCCGCAGCCATAACCGCCGCCAGCATACATGTCAGCCGCTTCACAGATTTTTCTTTTTCCATTTTTTATCCGTCCTTTCCGATTTACAAAAGCGTGCTTTTATAAACCGGAAAATCCGACAGCAGAACATTAGGAAATATTTTCAAAAGTGCTTGAACTCTTCCGGTTTTGCGGATATAATATAGACAATACGATGGTGTGTTGCACGGTCTGAAAAAGCACACCTTTACGGATTGACGCTGTGAACGCCGCCGCTTCGTCCAGTATGCTGCCGGCCGGAGCGTTTCTTTTATCCTCTCACCTATACCCTGCTCCTTGCGGCAAACCTCAGGCTGTGGTACGATAAAAGAAAAAGGACGGTGATCGCTATGCCTGTGACCGGGAACCTCCGGCTGATCCGGATACGGGAGCACCCGGAATGGGTCGAACGGGCGGCGGACTGGTTCAGTGAAAAATGGCCGGTGCCGCGCGAAGCCTATCTCGACAGCCAGCTCGCCTGTACGCAGCAGAAAAGCGGCATTCCCCAGTGGTATATCGTAACCGATGGCCGACAGCGGATACTCGCCGGCACCGGCGTCATCGACAACGACTATCATGACCGAAAAGATCTGACTCCCAACCTCTGTGCGCTGTATGTGGAGGAATCCTGCCGTCTGCAGGGGATCGCCCGAACGCTGCTGGATGTCGTTCGGGCAGACATGCGGGAGCTGGGCTTTTCCACCCTGTACCTGCTCACCGATCACACGCAGTTTTATGAGAAATGCGGCTGGTCCTTTTATACGATGGTACAGGGCGATAACGGCAGCCCGGAACGGCTGTACCGGACAAACAGCTGAATATGGCTATTCTCTAAAACAGCAGGGCCGGCGGAAGATTTCCGTCGGCCCTGCTGTTTTTCCGTTTACTGGATCCCCTCGATGTGCGGCAGCAGGTCAAAGCCCTTCTGCAGGTCTTCATCGCTCGGGATATAGTCGTTCATCCGTCCCTCGAGGAAAGAGGTGTATGCGTTCATATCGAAATACCCGGTACCGGTCAGTCCAAACAGGATGGTTTTCGCCTCGCCGGATTCGCGGCATTTGATTGCCTCATCGATCGCGGCACGGATCGCGTGAGAGGATTCCGGCGCGGGCAGGATAGTTTCGTGCTTGGCGAACAGCACCGCCGCCTCAAACACCTTCGTCTGCTCAACCGCCACGGCGCGCATATAGCCGTCATGATACAGTTTGGAAAGGATCGGGCTCATGCCGTGATAACGCAGACCGCCCGCATGGTTGGCTGACGGGATGAATTCGCTGCCGAGCGTATACATCCGCGCAAGCGGCGTCACATGGCCGGTGTCGCAGAAATCGTAGGCATACCGGCCGCGGGTCAGCGACGGACAGGAGGCCGGCTCGACCGCGATAAACTCGGTATGCGGGCGGCTGCCGTCCAGCTTATCCTTCATGAAAGCGCTCATCAGTCCGCCGAGATTGGAACCGCCGCCGGCGCAGCCGATGACGATATCCGGGTACTCGCCGATCTTTTCCATCGCAGCCTTGGATTCCAATCCGATCACCGACTGATGCAGCAGCACCTGATTGAGCACCGAGCCAAGGACATAGCGGCAGTCCGGGGTGTGGGTCGCCTTTTCGATCGCTTCAGAAATCGCGCAGCCGAGAGAACCGCCAGTGCCCGGATGCGCCTTCAGGATCGCCCGGCCGACTTCGGTGGTTTCAGAGGGGCTGGGGATAATATCGGCGCCGAACGTCTCGATAACCGCCTTGCGGAACGGCTTCTGCTCGTAGCTGACCTTGACCATGTAAACGGTCAGGTCCAGTCCGTAATGCGCACAGGCCATCGACAGCGCCGTACCCCACTGTCCTGCGCCGGTTTCGGTGGTCAGCGCCTTGAGTCCCTGCTTTTTCGCATAATATACCTGCGCCGCCGCGGAATTGAGCTTGTGGCTGCCGGAAGTGTTGTTGCCCTCAAATTTGTAGTAGATTTTCGCCGGCGTATCCAGCGCCTTTTCGAGATTGTACGCCCGGATAAGCGGCGACGGGCGGAAAATGCGGTAAAAATTCTGTACCTCTTCCGGAATGTCGATATAGCGGTCAGCCGCGTTGAGTTCCTGATCACACAGTTCCTCACAGAAGACCGGCAGCAGATCGTCCCGGCCGACCGGCTGATGGGTGCCCGGATGCAAGTAGGGATCGGGCTGCTCCTTCATATCCGCCCGCAGGTTGTACCACTGCTTCGGCATCTCCTCTTCGGTAAGATACACACGATACGGGATCTTGCTCATTTTTCTTCATCCTTTCTGTGATGCGTGCGGCTCAGTTGCCGCATTCCACGCTGATTTCGTTGAACAGCCTGAGCAGGTCGTCAAGCTGCGTGTCCGCTTTTTCTTCGCCGCGCACATCCAGCACGGCATGGCCCTCGTGCATCATCACCAGCCGGCTGCCATATTCCAGCGCAAACCGCAGGTTGTGGGTGACCATCAGCGCGGTCACCTTTTTCTCGCGGACCAGCCGGTCGGTCAGCTCCATAATTGTGCGGGAGGACTTGGGATCAAGCGCAGCGGTGTGCTCGTCGAGGATCAGCAGGTCGATATCGGTCATATTCGCGATCACCAGCGCGAGCGCCTGCCGCTGGCCGCCGGAAAGCGAGCCGACCGGCACATGCATCCGGTTTTCCAGACCCATATTGCAGAACTCCAGTAGCTCCCGGTAATACTCGATCCGTTTTTTGTTCAGCGAGCGCGCCAGGCCGTAGCCGTGCTGCTTGTGGTCGGCCAGCGCCATGTTTTCCAGAATGGTCAGATCCGGACAGGAACCCTTGGCCGGATCCTGAAAGACGCGCCCGATGAACGCTGCGCGTTTGTATTCCTTCATGCGGGTGATATCCCTGTCCCGGAAAAAGATCCGTCCGCCTTCCACCGGCAGGGTGCCGCAGATGATGTTCAGCAGGGTGGTCTTGCCGGAACCGTTCGAGCCGACGATAGAGACAAATTCCCCCGCCTGCACCTCGAACGAAAAGCGATCGAACAGGGTGGTTTCGTCCGGGGTGCCGATGTTGAATTTCTTGACGATATCCTCACACTTAACCACGGGACGGCCTCCTCCCCTTTTCCATCACATTGCTGAACACCAGCGCCAGCACACACAGCACCGCCATAATCAGCTTGAGCCAGTCGCTCAGCTCGAACGCGTCGGCCACCGTCAGGCAAGCCTTATAGATGATCGCCCCGACGATCACCTTGGTGGTCGCCTTCATGAAGCGAACCTTCTGGAGCAGGCTGATGCCGATGATCACCGACGCCAGGCCGATGACCACCATACCGGGCCCGATCTGCAGGCTGGCGGTCTGGGTATTCTGTGCGATCGCCGCGCCGGCCACCGCCGCAAAGCCGTTGCCCAGCGCAAGGCCGATGATCTTGGAGGTGCCGGGGTTGCGGGCGAGCATGGTGACAAACTGCTCGTTGCTGCCGGTCGCCCGCAGCAGCATGCCGGACCGGGTGGAAAAATACCAGTCGAGCAGCAGCTTGGACACCACCGAAAGCACAATCACCAGGATCAGCGCCCGCAGCGCATAGCCGCCGATGTATTTGGGCAGCACCGACACCGGAAGGGTGTTGAAGATGGTCGGCTCGTTGAACAGCGACGCGGTGGAACCGCCGTCGGTGCCTGCCTTCATGATCACGAGGTTGACCGACAGCAGCGCGGTCATCACCAGAATCCCGCACAGCAGCGGACGGATCTTCAGCTTTACGTGCAGCAGGCCGGTCACGCAGCCCGCCGCCGCCCCGACCACAAACGCGGCGAGGGTTGCCAGCCAGGGGTTGAGCCCCCGCAGCATCAGCACTGCGGCGACCGTCGCCCCGAGCGGCACCGTACCGTCCACCGACAGGTCTGGGAAATCCAGAATGCTGTAGGTGATGTATACGCCGAGCGCCAGCACGGCGTACAAAAAGCCTTCGGTCAGGCTGTTGACGACCAACCCCAGGAATTCATTCATGCAAGCACATCCCTTAAGAAATCTCTGCTCAAATTATTTCGCCGCGGTATCCTGCGCCGACTGATAGGCCTCCGGAATGCTCAGCCCCAGCTGCGCCGCCACCTCACTGTTGTAGACCGGGAAACTGTCTTCGATGAGCAGCACCGCGGTATCCTCGGCCTTTTCACCGCCGAGCACCCGGCCGGCCAGCTCGCCGGTTGCCTTGCCGAGCGCCACATAGTCGAGGCTCTCGCTCGCCAGGCAGCCCTTGACCACCTGCTCGATTTCGGAACCGTACACCGGGATTTTCGCAGCGTTGGCCCGCTCGAGCACCACCGACAGGTTGTCAACCACCAGATTGTCGGTGAAATTGTTGATGCAGTCGACCTCGTTGACCAGCGACGCAGCCGCAATCGGGATATCGCCGGCGTTCTGTACGCCCTTGGAAACGATCTCAAAGCCGTACTGCCCTGCCAGCCCCTCGAGTGTTTTCAGGTTGGAGAGCGAATTGGCCTCCGCCGTGTTGTACAGCACGCCGATCTTCTTCGCGTCCGGCTGGAACGCCCGAATCATCTTCAGCTGTCCGTCGAGGTTGAGCCGGTCGGAGCTGCCGGTGCAGTTGTTCCCGGATTTGTCCAGGGAGTTAACCAGCTTGATGGAAACCGGATCGTTGACCGCGCAGAAAATGGTGGGAATCCGGCCGTCCGCCGCCGAATAGGTTGCGGTCGCCGCCGGGGTGGCGATGCCGATGAGCATGTCGCAGCCGGCCGCCATGTTGCCGGCGAGCTGGTTGGCAGAAGCGACGTCGCCCTGCGCATTTTTGAATTCGATGGTGCAGGTTTCGCCGTCCTTGTAGCCAGCAGCCTCCAGTCCCTGAAGCAGTCCTTCGTAGCAGTTGTCCAGCGAGGAGTGCACGGCGTACTGCAGGATGCCGATCTTCGGCAGGTTCTTATCCGTTCCGCTGCCGTCCTCCCCTTGACTGCACGCCGCAAAGGACAGGCACATCGCCGCAGCCAGCAGCGCGGCGCCAAATTTTTTAACGGTATATTTCATTTTTGTTACCCACTTTCTCCATAATCATCTGGTTTTCAGCATGTACATTTTGGCCTTACCGACGCCATCGCCATCGTTTCTGTCTCATCATAGACCCTCCGTAAGAACAAATAAAAAAAGCTTCTGTCCCAAACAACTTGGGACAGAAGCCTGACTTCTGCGGTACCACCCGGATTCATCCGCTCTTCACGGATGCACTCGTTCTGCGCACACAGTATGCGCACTCCCTGGATAACGGGTGGAGTTCCCGTCGCCCCTACTCTCCCGGAAGGGATTTCGGCTTGCCCTCGTAAGTCCATTCAGCAAGGCTGCCGCTGCTGCAATCTCACCACCTGCAGCTCTCTGCAAACGCCTGAGTCCCTGCTTACTACTCTCACTCAAAGGTTTTGTGTTTTGTTTTCTCTATCATATGCCGCTTTTTTCAATTTGTCAACCCTTTTTTTCTTGCCGTCAATATTTTCTCAGCAGCTGCTCAAAAATTTTCACATGCTGTTCCTCGTCCTCGATGATCCGGCCGAGCATCGCGACGATGCTGTCGTCGCGAATGGTCTGCGCCTGATAGCGGTATTTGCGGATCGCGGCAAGCTCTCCCTGCAAAGCCGTGCGCAGCAACGGGCGCAGCTCGCGGCAGTAGTCCACATAGCACGGCGACCAGTACCGCGTCTGCCCCTGCCGGAACTCCCACAGCCGTGCATCGGCGCCGAGCAGACCGGCCAGCTCTCCGAAAATCTCCATATGGTGCATCTCTACCATGCTAATGCGGTGAAAAGCATCGGATACCTCCGCATAATCCGGCCGGGTGACCAGATGATTGTAAAAATACGACGCCACCGCCGTCATTTCGGAGTTAATCCCGCCCATATTGCTGAGCATCTCCCGCGCATACGCCGCGTTTTTCCCCTGTACGGCCACCGGCGGATACGCTTTTTCCGACTGGTATTGCATAAACCATCCTCCTGTATATTTTTTTGCCCGATAAAAAGTCCCGACGTGCCTCATGCACATCGGGACGCCGTTTATCCCTTCCGCTGCCCCCTCTGCGGAGCCGCCTTCAGCAAAATCAGCAGGAATAAATACACGCATACCGCCAGCAGCGAAAAGTTGTAGCCGCTGCCGAGCATCACCATCCAGCCGGCCACCCCCAGCGGGAACAGCACCAGCACCGAAACGGCCATCACCGCGCGGTTTGCGGTGCGCTCGCTCACAAACAGCGACAGCAGGCAGAACAGCGCCTGCCCGCCGTCGAGCGGTTCGATCGGCAGCAGATTGAAGGCGCCCAGCACAAAATGCACCGCCGCCGGCACGGTCCACCCGCCGGTCAGATATAAGACGGTAAAGGTAAGAAGATTGACGGCCGGCCCCGCCAGAGACACCAGCGCATTCCGTCCGTAACTGAGCGGACGGCTGCTGTCCTGCTCGACCCGCACGCCGAAAATCCCCATATGGATGCAGGCCGGCCGGCAGCCGAAAGCGAGCAGCAGCAGGAAATGCCCCGCCTCATGCATCGCCGAAGCCGTCAGGCACCAACCGGCGGTGCCGGCGGTATCCAGCGTCAGCAGCACCACGACGGCAGCCGGAAACAGCAGGCTGACGCGCAGAGGGATGCCGCCTATACGCATTTCCAGCATCCGGCGGCCTCCTCCTTATCCGTGATATTTCTGCAGCGGGATGATAAAGGACGGATCATAGCACAGGCCGTTCACCCGGACCTCGGTGTGGAGATGGAAGCCGTTGGAATCTCCCGTTGTTCCCACCTTCGCCACGGTTTCCCCCGCACGGACGTATACACCCTGCCCCACCAGTACCTCGGAACAGTGGGCATACAGGATTTCGATGCCGTTGCCGTGATCCAGCTTCACATAGTTGCCGTAGCTGGCGCTCTCACCGGCCGCGCTGACCCGGCCGTAATACATCGAATAGATCGGGCTGCCCTCCGGCGCGCCGATATCCAGCCCCTGATGGAAGCCTTCGCCGCCCTTGGTAGGATTCTCCCGGTAACCGAAATAGGAAGTCACGGTACCGTCGTCCAGCGGAAGCGCCGCCGGAAGGTTGATTTTCAGTTCAGCAAAGGTCGCCCCCTCCGGCGCAAAAAAGGCCCGTTTCCCGGAAACCGGCAGATCCTGCCCGCCCATTCCCAGCGAGGAATCACTCACCGATACCGCGCCGCTCGGTATGGAGGCGTCGCCCTGCGAGGGAACATCCTGTGAGGACGGTTCGGAAGCATCCCCCTCGCCGCCGCTTTCCGGCGAGGAACTGTCTCCGCCGCCGGTAAGCGGCCCAAACAGGGAGGCCAGCGTATTGATGACGCTGTTGTCCATCATGGCCTGATTAAAGCTCTGGCGCAGCTGATCAAAGGCGCCGCCGCCGATGAAACGCATCAGCAGTGCAATCAGCAGGATCACGACGCAGGCAACGCTCTGCACCGCCAGCAGCTGCATGCCGCCTGCGGGTCCCCTGCGCCGTTCCCGGCCATTTCGGTTGGGTGTCCTGCGTGGTCTTTCTTCCGGCATTGCGGTCATCCTTCCTTTCGCCGACACTCGCGGCACACCGCAGCGAAGCCGCCGCAGGGTTTCCCCCATGGCCGCTCCGCCGGGCGCACAACCGCGTTTTTTCCAGTCTCTGCAGGCAATCCCCGCTTAGACGATGATGCAGATCAGGCCGCTGCAGCCTTCGTTGATGATGCGTTCCACCGTTTCCTTGAGCTTCATGCGGGCGTCGGCAGGCATGCGATACAGCTTGTTGTGAAGTCCCTCGTTGACCAGACCGTACAGCGAGGTGCCGAATATGTTGGATTCCCAGATCTTCTCGGGATCGTCCTCGAAATCGCGCAGCAGATAGCTGACCAGCTCCTCCGACTGCTTCTCTGAGCCGACAATCGGGGACACTTCGGTGGTGATGTTGGCCTTGAGCATGTGGATGGAGGGCGCCTCCGCACGCAGGCGGATGCCATAGCGCCCGCTCTGCTTAATGATCTCCGGCTCCTCCATGCTCATCTCCTCGAGCTCCGGCATCACAATACCGTAGCCGGTCGCCTCAACCTCGTCGAGGGCGTCCTTGATCTTCATGTACCGTTTCTTCATCTCGGCAAGCTCAGTCATCGTCGCCATCAGCTCGGATTCGTCGGCCACCGGCAGCCCGGTCGCCTCGCCGAGGATCTGGTAGAACAAGCCCGGCTTGATGCTCACCGCGATTTCGGAACTGCCCCGGCCAAGCTCCACGCCGACCATTTTGGCATTGTCGAGGTATTCACATGCGGCGATATCTTCCACCATCGACGGGATTTGGCTGATACGGCTGAGCGAAGCGGCCGAATCGCGGATGCTGTCAAAGATGGCCTTGCGGATCGGATGGGTCTTGTCGAGCGAGGTCAGCCAGCGCGGCAGCTCGATGCCGATCTCCCGCACCGGGAATTCAAACAGCACCTTTTCAAGGATGCGGCGGATCTCGGCCTCATTCATGTCGAGGCAGTTCACCGGGCAGACCGGCACGCCGTATTTCTTCTCCAGCTCCGCGCTCAGCTGCAACACCCCCGAGGAGGTGGGATTGAGCGAGTTGAGCAGCACCACAAACGGCTTGTGGATCGCCTTGAGCTCGTTTACCACCCGCTCCTCCGCCTCGGCGTATTCCTCACGGGGAATTTCGGTGATGCTGCCGTCGGTAGTGACCACCAGCCCGATGGTGGAATGCTCGGTGATGACCTTCTGGGTGCCCAGCTCCGCCGCCATGTTGAAGGGGACCTCCTCTTCAAACCACGGCGTCTTGACCATGCGGGGGGCGTTGTTTTCGATGTACCCCAGCGCGCTGGGTACGATGTAGCCGACACAGTCGATCAGCCGGACATTCAGGTTCGCTGTGCCATCCACCGTAATGCTGACCGCCTGCTCCGGGATGAATTTCGGCTCGGTTGTCATGATCGTCCGCCCTGCGGAGGACTGCGGCAGCTCGTCGGTCGCCCGCTCGCGGCGATACTCGCTGTCGATGTTCGGGATCACCAGCGTATCCATAAAGCGCTTGATAAAGGTAGATTTGCCTGTGCGCACCGGACCGACAACGCCGATATAGATGTCCCCGTTCGTCCTGCGGGAAATGACGTCGTAAATGTTCTGGCCTTCCATATACACCGCTCCTTTATGCTCTTGACTTTTCTAACACAACTATATTCGCCCTGTCCACGCGATATGCTAAAAAGAAGAATTTCCTTTTGAATTCCCATCAGGGAAAGGATAAAAAGGGAGGCGATGGATACAGGATCCATCGCCTCCGCAAAAGGCAGCGCTTTTCGGCTATTTTTCTTTTTTCCTTAAGGCAATCGGCAGAGACGGCAGCAAAAGGAAATATGCCCCCGCACAAGCTAAAACACTATATATAAGTTGACTAAAGTTGCGGGAGGCATATGTATGAAACAGAAAAACGGCGGATAGCAGCATCAAAACACACCACATCGACATATACAGCAATAAAGGAAGAAACCCTTTGAGATACAATTCCGTTTGGCACTCCGGGCATTTCCAGGCACGAAGGCGGGTGATCGGCATCTGCCACCTTTGCTTTACCGTTATCCCGTATCCGCATACCGGGCATTCCCGCGGTTTGTACAGGTTTTTCACCGCTTCCATCCATTTAGCCATTCCGATATGCCTCCTTGGCGGTTCTCCATGAAAGCTCTAATTTTTAATTAATCTTCATCAGGATAGAGCTTAACAAAGTATAATGCAATAAAACAAAATAAGTGATAAAAAATCGGAATGCATTTCACTAAGACTATATTGTTCCGAAAAAGCAATCTCAAAATAACGATAAAAACAAAAACCCCTATTCCCGCTATATAGCTCAAAGGCTTTATTTTAAGAATTTTTCCACATGAGGAACATGGTTTGCCATATACAGAGCTAAAGAACAGTAACTTTTTTAAATAATTGATTCTGGCACCACAGCACGGACATATATTTCGACTCATAAGGATACCTCCCTATCTGTTCCATGCTCTTACATAACTGGGCGGCTTATTCCAATCAAAGCTTCTTTCCCTTTCCGGACTGACTGCTTTTCATCAATAAGAAGATGATCGGAAAACCCTTATTCCCTGTCTTTCAGGCGGATTCCTTACTCCCCTTTTCCATGCCTTAAGGCAATCGGCAGGGACGGCAGCAAAAGGAAGAACAGACCCGCACAGGACATGGAAGTGCTTATCGTTCCAAAAAGATTGTATGGGGTATACGTGCGGAGGATAAACAAGTATGTAAAGGAAATCGCAGCACCACATGTCAAAATGTATATAGTACACGGAAGAAACCCTTTGAGATACAATTCCGTTTGGCACCCCGGGCATTTCCAGGCACGAAGACGGGTGATCGGCATCTGCCACCTTTGCTTTACCGTTATCCCGTATCCGCATACCGGGCATTCCCGCGGTTTGTACAGGTTTTTCACCGCTTCCATCCATTTAGCCATTCCGATACGCCTCCTCGGTGACATAGCCGTCCTTGATCCATTCCTGCCGCCGTCCCTGTTCCCACGCGGTAAACTGGCCGCCCGCATGCACGGTCTCCTTAGACATCCGGTTGACCACCGGCATATCGTTTCTTAGCCATACTTCATACACTTCCACCGTTGCTCCCAAGCCATATTCAAGTGTAATTTGGACAAAGGCATCGCCGGCATATACCCTGTGTCCATCCACTACATAGGAACTTTTTCCGGATGGTACTAACCATGAATTAAGAGCACCTAACTCTTGCACTAGCTTATAAGCATAACCTAATTGTTTATATTTGGTTTCCAAGAATGTGACAGCGGCTCCAACCGCCTCGCCCAAAACAGCTTTTGAAATATCTACCTTATCACCCTGTTCAGCCATAACACATAGGGTATACAACGTTGAGAATACCGGACCGCAGCCTGGCAGCATACTGATTAGCATTGCCAGTGTTAGCTGAATGTCATAAAAATTTTCTATAGATTGTTCCGTCACAACAGAGCATTTATCAATTCTTACCTTTGTAGTCTTTACATCCTTATATGGCACAGAACAGTTATAGTAACCATCATATTGACCGCTGTACTGTGGTTTGTTCCGAATCGCGGTCATTGTTCTCAGCAATTCATCACATAAACCGCTGTAATCATTTTCAGAACCATACTTTGCGTAAATGGCCTCCAGAACGATCATTTTTGCATAATCTTCCGGCTCAAGAACCTCTTTGTCCCGAAAAGAATAAGAACCTTTAACCTCCACCGTACAAACCGCGTATATTCCGGGCGCATCTCCCATCCTGACCGTGATCGTGGCAGTACCCGGATTTACTGCAGTAACACGTCCCAGCGCGTCGGCGTAGGCTACACTTGTGTTGCTGGAGGAAAAGCTGACCCTTTCCATAGAAACCGGAGATCCCCCCAGGCGAGCGGTCAGGCTCACGCTGTCCTTGACGCACATTGCCAAAGACGAGTGCGACAGGGAAAACTCACTGGAGGTGACCGGTTCCAGCCGCCACTGCTGCTGTGCCTCGCCTACGTATTCCCACAAATGCACATTCGCGCCGCTCCATTTGCTGGCCGACTCTACATCTATCACCTTATTCCGGCTCAGCTTTGCCTGAATACGGTACACGCCGTCGCCGGATCGGATGATCCGGAAATACTGTGCTGCCTTCTCATTCGCCCGATATATCTGGATATTCTGTCCGTTCTGATCAACGTTGTCCTGCACATCCAGACGGCAGGAGGGATTTGAGTGAGGCCACAGCCTGAAAAAGCCATACGAGACATAGCGGATATACCACTGCTGCGCACTGGTGGCCTCAAAGGTTTTCTGCACCACCGTACTGTTGGGTGCGGTACCCCCTGCTGTCAGATATTTGCCACTGTTGACGTTGCTGATATAATAAAGCCCCTCGGCAACGCCGCTGTCATCATACAGGGCACTGTAGTAAACCGTCAGCTTCGGCGCTTTGGCATAACCAGCCTCTGAAGAATAACAGTCGTAAATGCTGCCGAACTCACTGCTGAGCATAAAACCGTAGTTTTCCATGCTGCCGCAATACCAGTGATGCACCGCATCGCTGACGTTGAAGGTATATTTCCCATTATCGTCGAAATACGGTGCTCCGACCCCCATGTTATAGATATACGGCCGGTCGCTCCAGGACAGCGTCGTATCGTCCCAGCGCTCCCCAACACCCATACAGGTGCCTTTCAAATCCTCCGCGCTCGCCAAGGTCAGGGTCAGCTTTAAGGTTGCCCCGGACACATCGCACGATTCGAGAATGTTCTCAAAATCCGTGAACCAGATGTACGCCTGATATTCCCCATATTCTGACCTGCCGAAACTCATGCTGGAGGCACTGGCATAAGCGCCTGCGGCAGATGCCCTTGATATATAGGTATCTTGTATATTTTGATTATACGTTGTCATCTGCGGCCCGACAACCGACGCGGTTGCCGTCAGTGGATAGACCACATCTTCCCCGGCGAATATCTCCTCGTCCATCGTCACTGTAATTTCCCACTCGCCTTCCCCTGCCTGCACCAGGGTATAGGCCGCGTTTCCCTGTACAGCCCCGCTTTGATCCGCCAGCACAAAAGCAGAAAACGTGTAGGACTCCCCCGGCATTCCGTCTGTTTTCTCCAAAAGGATACTTGAGCCGTCTTCACTCAGCGAAGGCCGGAAAGCGGAAGATTGCAGCCGGAACGCAAATGTATGGCTGACGGGTGCTTCAGTGAAGATCACCGTCTGGTTCACACCCTCACTGATGTTGCTCTGTTCCAAGCGGCTGAAAGCGCCAAATGCATCAGGATATACCAATGTGTCGTCAACCGGATAACCGACAAGCCTCTGCGTCCCCTCCGGCACGACGGCCGACAGCCGGAAATCGCCGTCTAAATTCAGCCCGGCATCCGGCCATTGGGAATAGTAAACGGTAAACCGGTTTGCAGCATTACAGTAATCGTATCCGGAATAAAATGAATAAATATCCCCGACCGGCTCCATTGCCGTGTCAATCCACCTGACCTCTCCCCGACCGTCCGTATATTTGAGCGGTGTAGGCAGCGTAATAATCCGCCCCGATCCGTCCGGCGCTTCGACATCCACGCTGTATAGCCTGTCGCTCCGTTTAACCCGGGTCAGCTCCTTAGTTGTCAATTCCAGTGCTGCCGCTGTTGACGACGGGATCTCCTCCGCCGCGTAATACGGCGATGCCTCCTGCGCGGCTGTCCCCATTCCGCCAAACAAGCCGAGCAGCAGGCTCAGGCTCACAGCGGTCGCAGTCCCGCTTTTTTCCAGATGTTTTCTTTTCCGTTTCATAACCGCGCTCTCTGTTTTATCTGCACAAACATTATCCTCTATAATAAAATCTTATTATAGAATTACGCCATCAGCAATTCCATTTTCCGGCTGCCCTTTAAGCAAAAAGGACATATCTTTTTCATCCATCATAAAAAAGCAGCGAAGGATCATTTGCTCCTTCGCTGCTTTTTTATAAGGGCATTTTCTGTCGGTTACCGTCAGATAGTTTCCCCTGTGTTATCCGGCAAAAAGCTGTACCCAGTAAAGACGGCCGCCGCTGCGCACGACGCCGACGCCGATTTTATCAAAATCAGCGTTGAGGATGTTGGCACGGTGGCCACTGGAATTCATCCAGGCGTTCATCACCGCTTCCGGCGAAGATTGTCCGTAGGCAATATTCTCCCCCACCGTCCGCCACTCGATGGTAACCGCGGTCGAAAACTTGCTGCCGTCCGGCCGCGTGTGATCGAATTTCTCCACGATTTCCTGCGCCCGCACGGCGGCATTGGCGCTCAGCTCGGTATCCAGCGTCAGCGGAGACAGACCGGCTTTGGCCCGCTCCGCGTTGACCAGCGCAGCGACCTGCCCGGTCATAGTGCCGGCTGCCGGCGCATCCAATGGCTTTGTCGTCGCTTCGGCAGTCGGTTTCGTCGTCGGCTGCGTTGTCGGCTTGGTTGTTGGTTTAGTTGTTGGTTTGGCGGTCGTCCCGGCCGAAGGGGCTTCGGCGGTCTTGTCCGCGGAGGAACCATCGCCCCACGGCTGCCCGTTCTCCGGCGCGGCGGTGGTGCTATCCACCGATGCGGAGTCATTCGGCTGCGTCTCCGCCTCCGATATATCCGCCCCATTCTCCGGCAGCCCCGCAGGTGCATCCTCCGCCCCGGCGCTGCTCTCCTGCTGCTGTACCGGAGAAGAACTCTCTTCTCCGGCAACGGTATCCTCCGGCCGGAAACAGGCGGTCAAGGAAAACGCCAGAACGGCGCAGTAAACCCATATCAGATAACGTTTCATCGCGGCACATCCTTTCGTCTGCCTGATTGTGTCAAACAGCGCTGCCCGCAGGCAGCGATACCAAGATAACACGAAAAGTGGACCGCGTCAATGGCAACTCCAGGCAGTATTTATATGCTTTAATCGAGCAAGGCAGTTCCATACGAATTATCTATAGCACATAGCCATTTCCCGTCAACTTTTTTGAATACATAAGTCGCTCTGCGCTCCATGCTGTATTCAGAATCTTCCTTTTTATCTGCATCCAGTAAAGTTTGGGATAAAACTAACAGGGTATCCCCTGCTTCAATCATGAGCATTTTCCCTTGTGTTGGAACAATACTGTTGTGAAAATAAGCAGCAATTTTTATAAAGGCTTCTTTTATCGCTTTTTTCCCTTTTGCTTCTACACCGGGTTTTACAACCAATACCGCGTCGTCCGTGTAAATTTCCACCAAATCGTCAAATCTTTCTTCTCTTATCGCCTGATCCGCAGCCGCTATCAACTCTTTGACATTTTGATTCATATTTAACCCTCCCATAAATTTGCCTTTTCCAGACTGTCTTAGCCCCGAAATAATTTTTACCAACTTAACTAAATATTCTATAATATATAATACTTTCGTATGTTTTGCAAGGCGGAGCCATAATAGAAACCGCGTCCGATTACAGCTTTGCCTGCTTCATACAGGGACGCCCGTTTCCGGGTGCATTTTCACCGCAATAAAAAATCCCCCGCATGCCGTAAAGCATGCGGGGGCCGTGAGTATCTTGCAGGGTTCAGCACAGCGGTACGAGCAGCATTGCGTCGCTGCTGAGTACATCCGCCGCGAGACCGTTTTCTTCCATAACCGCTTCCATCGAGGTATGGCAGCTTTTCGCAATCTCCCAAAGGGATTCGCCGCCGTTCGCGTAATAGATTTTCAGCGCCGCCTTTTCCTCCGGGAAACCGGCCGCTTCGTCCGCCGACATGGCGGTCACTGCGCTGCAGGACTGGGTGCGATAGCACGCACGGGTCACTGCAAGTTCGATGCGCAGCTCCACCTTGTCGGTGCCGGCCGCGGTATACTCCACCCGTGTTACCACAAGATGGGCATCCATACGGGAGCAGTCCTCGTCGAATTCCAGTGAGAAGGTACCCGGCCGCTCATAGTAGCTCACCACACCAGCAGTGTCTCTGGCCAGCATCGCAATGGTCATTTTGCCGTCGACCACCGCCTTGCTGTCGCCGCAGCGGCATTCGGTCGGCGCCGCGTCGCACCAGATATCGATGATCTCGGCCACCCCCTCAGGCGGCAGCTCCATTTCCTCCTTGACCACGCTCTCCCCGCGGCGGATGCCGATCAGGTTTTCGGTGTCGAGGTGGGTGGTTTCCAGCTTGAGTGGGCAGCGCACCGAATACATATCGGTCACCACATCGCAGGAGGCGGAGCGGGTACACTGGAGCTGGGCGAGGATCTTGACGCTCACCGACAGCAGGGTGCTTTCCCCGTTCTGGTTGACGGTGATATGAATATCGCTGGAAATAACGTCGAGCTGCACATCGCACGCCCAGTCCTCGTTCATACCATCCACATCCACGATCTGGCTGAAGGGAATGGTGTGCTCCGCTTTGTCCATCGTCCCCGCCGCGATGTCGGAAACATACAGGTTCTTCAGCAGTAGCTCACCCTTGACAATCGCCTTGTTGGCCAGCAGCCGGCACTCGGTCAGGCAGGGAATCGCTTCCGCACGGATGAGCGCCTCAGCCGGCGGCTTGCCTGCTCCCAGCTCCAGCACCTCGCTGACCGTAAACGGCTTTTCGGCGCTGACCGCCGGGACTGAGTAGGCAACCGGCATCCGGCGGGCATACAGCCCCTCTCCGCCGACCGAGGTAATGACGTTGCACTGTCCTTCCGCGATGATCTTCAGCTTTACCGTAAAGGCACCGTGCAGATCGAGACGCCGCGGACTGGTCGCACGGCAGTTGATGTAGTCGGTCTTGGCCGTCAGCCGAATCTCCGCGCCGACGCCGGCGCCGCGCACCGCAAAGGAGCTGGTGAACGGCTGGCTGAATTCGCAGCAGCGCACGCACTTGCGTCCCTCATCGAGATACATCACCCGGATCATCGCCTGCCCCTCGGCGGTCAGGCGATCCCCGCTCATCTGCTTGGACTGGATGACCGGACGCATCGTGCACTTGAGGACCGCCGCAATGTCGGGACAATAGTCCGGCAAAACGAAGTCGCAGTCCACCGGCTGCTCGTCAAAGTCATCAAACAAGATTTCCGGTACGGCGACCGCCTTGCTGATCTCCTGAAAATCCATGAAAACACCTCTCCTTTGTCGTGACTGTGCGTATTTTTCTATGATCAATATATTCGACCTGTCCGCCAAGTATAACCACCCGGATAAATTTTGCTGACGCCGTCGGCACAAACGTGCTATAATGCAGGAAAACACTCCCATATCCCCCAAAAAGGAGATGGTCCTATGCAAACTATCCGGCTTAAGGGGAACGAGACTCCCGTCTTCCTGTCCAAAATCATCCTGGGAACCGGCGCTTTTGGCACCTCGATTCCCGCCGAAGAGGCGTTCCGTATGCTCGACCGGTATCTGGAACTGGGCGGCAGCACGCTGGATACAGCCCGTGTATACGGCACCTGGGGTCCCACCGGCCGTGCGGTCAGCGAGGAGACAATCGGCGCATGGCTGCGCAGCCGCGGCAGCCGCAGCCGTGTCACCCTCGTCACCAAAGGCGGCCATCCGCCGCTGAGCGATATGCACCGCTCCCGCCTGAGCGAAACGGAAATCCGGACCGACATCGAGGAAAGCCTGCGCACCCTCGGCACCGACTGGGTGGAGCTTTTCCTGCTGCACCGGGACGAGGTCAGCCGCCCGGCAGAAGAAATCGTCGATACCCTCGACCGGCTGGTTAAGGAAGGCAAGGCTCTGGCTGTGGGTGTCTCCAACTGGACGGCTGAACGCATTGAAGAAGCCAACCGCTATGCGCGCCGCGCAGGCAAAACGCCGCTTGCCGTTTCCCAAATCCAGTGGAGCTTCGCCCGCACCACTCCGCAGCGTCTGGGCGATACCACACTGGTATGCATGAACGACGAAGAATATGCCCGGTACCGTAGGATGAGGCTGCCGGTCATGGCGTATTCCTCCCAAGCCGGCGGCCTGTTCACCAAGTGGCTGCGCGGCGGCGAACAGGCGCTGAGCGAGGGGATGCGGCACAGCTATATGGACGATGAAAACCGTCGGCGGCTGGAACGGCTCACATGCTTCTGCCGGGAAACCGGCTGCCCGCCCAGCGCAGCAGTGCTTGCGTATATCACCCACAATCCTCTGCCCGGCGCCGCCCTGATCGGTTGTTCCCGGCTGGAACAGCTTGAAGATTCCCTGACCGGCTGCGACCGCCGTTTTACACCGGACGAGCTGGCCATTCTGCTGGCGGAATAAAGTGACGAAACAGCTGCCCGGTTTACCATGAATTTAATCGGATGTGAGAACGGGCAAAGCGTTTCAAAAGGTGGATACCGCCAGTGTGCATCGGGGTGTTGCTGGTGGTGGCGGGGTGGGGCTTTTCCCCTGGAACCACCCCTTTAATCCCCGGCATATGACGAGGCGGAAAGCGCCGCCGTGCGCAATGGCAGCACCGGGGATGAGGTCATCCTAACCGGGGAGAGTCTGGAGGCGCTGCTGGAAAACACGCGGGCAAACCGCCTTTCCACAAACGTCCCTCCCTTCAGTCACGGGTGAATGGCGCTCTGTACGGCAGCGGTAAGCGGCTGTAATACCATCACGGTGCTCGCGGCCCCCATCGAATACGAAATACCTGTGAGTCCGGTCTGGACACGGATTTCCTGTCCGGCCTGTTCACCCAAGATCAAACCGTAACCTCATAAGCCGCACCACAGCCGGAACGGCCAAAAAACTCCGGAATCTTACGCAAAGCGCCCGCACGTTTTCCGTGCGGGCGCTTTGCGTTATGAACGGATTCAGCCGTCTATGTTGCTGACCTTTTTGATGCCGAACAGGCAACGCAGGATTCCACCAAACAGCTTCGGACTCTTCACCACAACGATTTTCATAGGGCATCCTCCTATCTTCTTTTGGCTCGCGAGCAGCCCAGCATCACCAAGGCGGCCGCCAACAGGATCAGCATCAGCTTCGGCGGCAGGATCGCTGACAGGAGCATTCCGGCACCGAACGCTGCGCAGCAGCAGCCCGTGCGGTTCCTTCGTCGCATAAAAACACCGTCCCTTACGCTGATTTGTCGTCGGCCTCTCTCCGAGTCTCAATATCAGCTTATTCCGGGACGGTAATTTGGTGTCAATCTTTTGCGAGAAAAACCATCAGGATCCCCGCTTTAAAGGAAATCTGCACGTCCTTTTCCAAAAATTCATTGCTGATGCCGAGGGTATCATCCGGCTGCAAAACCGCATCTTTGAGCGGATAGGCGGCGCTCTGCACGGTAATTCCCTCCACGCGCCCCGCATACGGCAAAAGCGAAAAGCGGCAGTCCTTATGCAGCGGCAGCGTAAATTCTCCCGGATACAGCATCCTCACGCCGCTGTGCTCATCCGCCAGCCAAGCTTCCGCCCCCTGCTCGAGCAGATACAGCAGCACAGCGATATTCCCCATCGTATGATCCAGCCGGCCGCCGGTGCAGCCCAGCAAAAGAAACGAGGCATACCCCCGCTCCAGCCCCAGCCGTGCGGCCGCCATCGTATCGGTCCAGTCCTTACACACCGGCAGGCGCACGATTTCGTCCGCCGCATCCGGCGGCAGCTCCGCCGTATACGAATCAAAATCCGCCACAACCGCAGCGGGACGGACGCCTAGCCGCTGCGCCAGCCGCAATCCTCCATCCGCCGCGATCACCCAGTCATCCGGCCGCAGAAGTCCGCGCAGGCGCCCGGCATCCTCCACCGGCCCCGCCGACAAAATCACGCATCTGTTCCCCTGTACGGCCATTTTCCCACTGTTCCTCCTATTTTTTCGGGTTCTGCATCCAGCTCTTCTGATCCTTGACTTCCTCCATCATCGCCACATAGCTGTCATACCGCGAGCGTGCGATTTTCCCTTCCTCCACCGCCTGCCGGACGGCACAGCCCTTCTCGCGCACATGCGCACAGGATGAGGCAAACCGGCATTCGAGCAGATATGGGGCAAATTCCCGGAAGCAGTACGGCAGCTGTTCCCGGGGAATCAATGCGGCTTTCTCCATATCCAGCGACGAGAAGCCGGGGGTATCCACAATATAGCCGCCGCCCGGCTGCTTATACAAAACCGCCGTGCGGGTGGTATGCCGCCCACGCCCAAGCTTTTTGCTCGTTTCTCCGGTCTCCAGACCCAGCCGCGGATCGATCGCGTTGAGCAGGCTGGTCTTGCCGACGCCGGAATTTCCTGTAAAAGCCGATACCTTTCCGGATAAATACGCCTGCAGCGGCTGCGTGCTCACAGCATCCAGCGCAGACAGCACAAACACCGGAATGCCCGCCAGACGGTACGCTTCCTCCAGCCACGCGGCATCCTCAAGGTCGATCTTGTTGATGACCAGAACCGGCTCGATGCCCAGATCTTCCGCCCGGGCAATCATTTTATCCATAATCAGCGTGTTGGGCGCGGGGTCGGCAATCGAAGCCACCAGCACCAGCACGTCCAGATTAGCCACCGGCGGGCGCACCAGATGGTTTTTCCGGGGCAGGATTTCCTCGAGTGCCCCTTCCCCGGCGTCAAGCACCTGAATGCGCACATGATCGCCCGCCAGAGGTGTCTGCCCGTTTTTTCGGAATATGCCGCGGGCGCGGCAGGTATAAACCGCATCGGCGGCTTCTACCGTATAGAAGCCGCCGATGCCTTTGACGATGATTCCTTCTTGCTGTTCCGCCATACGGAATCCTCTCTTTATCCAGTATACAAGGTCAGTTTCCCGGACGCTCCGGTTTGGAATCGTCCGAGGAATCCGGCGGGTTCGGGTCATCCGAGGGATCGGTTTCATCGCCGCCGAAGGGATATTCATACTTTTCCAGAGACGCCACCATTTTGCCGGACTTTTTCTCCACCTTATACCAGGCAAAAGGTTTAAAAGCGCTGTCGGCACTGCCGCTGGGGGCCATATACACCACCACGCTGTAGCTGGCCGATTGCTCGGTCAGGGTGGCCTGCCAGATGCCATTGGGCACCAGGGAGGGGACGATACCGCTTTCCCGCAGTTCCGTTTTTTCCTTACCATTGATGAACACACGAATATCCATCGGCGTGTCGATATTCGGCATCTTCACCGTCAGCGCGACATCCTGGAAGCCGGAGCTGACCGTCAGCCTGACCTCTGAACCCTTGGTCAGCTTCTCGCCGGGCGCCGGGGACTGCTCGAGCACGATCCCCGCCTTGCCGTCGTATTTCGTGGAATTTTTCACCGTGATGTTGCTCGTGTTGACGATAAAGCCGGCTTCCTGCAGCTTGGTAATCGCATCCGCCTGACTGAGGCCCATGCTCTGCACATCGGGAACCTCGATTTCCGGCAGCGGCTCGGTGCCCGCGCTGACATACATGGTGATAACCGTATCCTTGGGCACCTTATTCGGGTACGCCGGGTCGGTCTTGACCACAAAATCCTTGGACACCGTATCGCTGTTGATCTCGGTTTCAATGATGTTCGTAAAGCCAGCCGCTTCCAGCCGCGAGCGCATGCTGTCCCGGTGCTCGTTATCGCGCACCTGCGGGATGCTGACCAGCTCCGGTCCGTTGCTCACCGTGAGGATAATTTCCTTCTGCTTGATCTTCATCTTGCTGCCGGGACGTTCCGACTGCTCAATTACCTGGCCGGCAGGTTTATCGCTGTTTTTCGTGATCGGATCACCAAAGATGAAGTTTCCCAGGTATTCCGAATTGTTCGCGATATCGGAGTACATCATACCGACAAAATTCGGCACTTCCACTTCGTTTTCCTTACCCTTATCGCCGCCGAAGCCCTTGAAGAACAATACCATCACGAAAATAATCGCCGCGAGCACGAAGGCGCCTGCCACCGCAAACAGAATCGGCAGCACCGGCGGACCCTTGCGCTCCTCCTCTTCCGGTTCTTCTTCTTCCGTCTCCGGCTCGGTCTGCGGTTCCTCGCCCTTTACCCGCGTGATCGCTTCCACGAAGCGGGTGGGCGTTTCATCCACAAAATACTTATATTCAAAATGGATGCTCGGATTACGCTTGAATTCATCAATGTCATACAGCATCTCTGCCGCCGACTGATACCGCTTGGCGGGATCCTTCTGCATCGCCTTCATGGTGATCTCTTCCAGCCCCTCCGGAATCTCCGGATTGAGCGAGCGCGGCGGCTTCGGCTCGGACTGCATCTGCATGATCGCGACCGACACCGCATTATCCGCCTCAAACGGCAGGCGGCCGGTCAGCATCTCATACAGCATCACGCCGACCGAATAAATATCCGCCTTCTCGTCGGTGATCTCCCCGCGCGCCTGCTCCGGGCTGATATAGTGCACCGAACCGATGGCCTTATCGGTCGATCCGGTCGCATGCAGCTCGCTGCGCGAAAAACGCGCGATACCGAAATCGGTCACCTTGATGGTGCCGTCCGGCAGCAGCATGATATTCTGCGGCTTGATGTCCCGGTGCACAATCCCCTTGTCGTGCGCGTGCTGCAGCGCCCGCAGGATCTGCACCACGAAGTGCACCGCTTCCTTCCACTTGATGTCCTTCTGCTGATCGATGTACTCCTTGAGGGTGATGCCGTCGATGTATTCCATCACGATATACTGCAGGCGCTCCCCAAAGCTGACGTCAAAAACCTTGACAATATTCGGATGCGACAGAATCGCGATCGCCTTGGATTCGTTCTTGAACCGGCGGGTAAATTCCTCGTTCGCCATGAACTCGTCCCGCAGGATCTTGATCGCCACCACCCGGTCATCAATGCTGTCATAGGCCTTGTACACATAGGCCATGCCGCCCACGCCGATCAGTTCCTTGATCTCGTATCGGCCGTCCAGACGTTTTCCGATATACTTATCCACTGAATCACTCACTCCCGAATCACTTACTGCGTCACGGCAACGACCGTGATATTGTCGCTGCCGCCAGACATGTTGGCCGCGCTGATCAGGCGGTCCGGCACATCCTCTGCGCGTGTTGACATAACGAATTTATATATATCATCAGGCTCAACCATATTGGTCAGGCCGTCTGTACAAAGGATCAGCGAGCCGTTCTCCGGCATCTCCAGCTCGTTATAGTCGCTCCGGACGCTTTCCTCCACGCCAAGAGCTCGGGTGATGAAATGCTTGCGCGGATGAGTTTTGGCTTCCTCCGGGGTCAGTTGCCCCTTTTCCACCATATCCTGCACAATCGAATGGTCTTTGGTCACCTGGGTGATGCCCGCTTCATCCAATACATATGCACGGCTGTCGCCCACATGCGCGATATGCACGGTATTATCCGAAAGAACCAACGCCACTACCGTCGTGCCCATGCCCCGCAGCTCGGCATCCGCCATTGCAGTATCGTAGATTTCCACGTTCGCCGCAGCGATTGCCGAGTCCAGCATATTGCGCAGTGCGTTGCCGTCCATGCCGTCGCGGTATACATCCACAATACGGTCGGAAATCACCTTGATCGCAATCGCGCTCGCCACATTGCCGCCGTTCGCGCCGCCCATGCCGTCGCATACCACGGCAAACAGCGTGTTCTCCGACAGCGAACCGCACACAAACGCGTCCTGATTGCTTGAACGCACACGGCCGGTATCGGAGCGTCCGCATATCCGCAAGGCCATTCCCTCCCTTTCGTTATCCTCTCTGCCCGCGCCGATGTCCCACCTTTTACGAAGAACCACCACTGCCCGGAGATTTGCCGTTGTGCTCCTGCCGGCGCAGCTGCCCGCAGGAGGCGTTGATATCGGCGCCGAGCGTACGCCGCACGGTAACGTTGAGCCCGCGCTTTTCCAGTATCCCGCGAAACGCTTCCAGATGCCGGCGCGAGCTGCGGTGATGTGCCTTGCCCGCCACGTCGTTCGCCGGGATGAGATTGACGTGGCACAGCATGCCCTTAAGCTTGTCCGCCAGCTCATGCGCGCACGCGTCGGTATCGTTGATGCCGTCCATCATCGCATATTCAAAGGAAATGCGCCGTCCGGTCGCTACCAGATAATCCCGGCAGGCAGCAAGCAGCGTTTCCACCGGCCACTTATGGTTGATCGGCATCAGCCGGTCGCGCAGCGCGTTATTCGGGGCGTGCAGCGATATCGACAGGGTCAGCTGCCAGTCGTATTTCATCAGCTCGTAGATCTTATCCACAACCCCGCAGGTGGAAAGCGAAACATGCCGCATGCCGATCTGCACGCCGCCGGGGCTCGACAGCATTTCGAGAAACCGCATCACGTTATCAAAGTTATCCAGCGGCTCCCCCATGCCCATGAGCACCACCGAGGATACCCGGATGCCGCGGTCGGCCTGCGCGGCCTCGATCTGCGCGAGCATTTCGGAGGGCAGCAGGTTTCTCGACAGCCCGCCCATCCCGGTCGCGCAGAAAGCGCAGCCCATACGGCAGCCCACCTGAGTGGACAGGCACTGCGACCAGCCGTGATGGTATTCCATCAGAACCGATTCTACCGCTTCGCCGTCGGACAGACCATAGAGGTATTTTACCGTATTATCCACCCCGGATACAAGCTTTTTTTCAATTTTCACCCCAGGAATTACAAATTTTTTTGCCAGTTCTTCCCGAAGTGCGGATGGCAGGCTGGTCATTGCGGCAAAGGAATCCGCTCCGCTGTCCAGCCATCCGGCGATTTGTTTGACCCGATAGGCCGGCAGGCGGAACTCCGCGAGCGCCTCTTCGCGCTGAGCCGGCGTCAGGGATTTGATATCGATGCCTTCCAAACCGTCACACCTCAATATGCAATAGCCGGCGGCCGCATCTGTCAGCCGGGATTTTCGTCCGCCTTACGGACAAAACCGGCAATGAAAAAACCGTCGGTGCCGTGCACGTCCGGGAACAGGGTTATGTATGCTCCCGGCGTCTGTCCCGCGGCCGCAAAGCAGCCGTCCAGCGGCAGCACCCGCGGGGCAAATTCGGGATGCGCCTCCAGAAAGCGCGCCGCCACCTCTTCGTTTTCCCGCCGGCTCCATGTGCAGGTCGAATACTGCAGCACGCCGCCGGGCCGCACCATCTGCGCGCTCTGCTCAAGGATGCGGTACTGCAGCTCTGGCAGGGCGTCGAATGACGCCGGATCCTTATAGCGGATCTCCGGTTTGCGGCGGATTACCCCCCAGCCGGAACAGGGCACGTCGCACAGCACCCGGTCAAAGGCGCCGCGCAGCGGCTCCGGGCAGGGCGCCGAAGCGTCCCGCGCCGCGGTACGCATGATCGTCACGCCGAAAGCCTGCGCCCGCTGCTCCATCGTCCGGCATTTCCCGGGATATATATCACAGGAAAGCAGCGCACCGCGGTTTTCCATGCGCTGTGCCGTGGTAAAGCTCTTGCCGCCGGGCGCCGCACAGACATCTGCGACCCGTTCACCCGGGTGCGTATCCAGCGCCGCACAGCAGAACTGCGAAGCCGCATCCTGATGATAATACCAGTTTTCCGGCAAAGATTCAAGTCCCTTTATCGCCGCCGCGTCCGCAATTTCGACGCATTCCGGCAGGAGCGGGTGCCGGGTATACCGGATGCCCTCTGCCTCAAGCCGCTGCAAAAAATGGTCAGCCGTCACCTGCAGAGTGTTGATCCGCAGAGTATTCGGCGGCACCGCATTGATCCCCCGCAGCAGCGAAAGCGTCCGCTCCGGCCCGTAATCCCGCTGCCAGCAGGCGATCAGCGCCTCGGGACACGAATACCGCACCGCAAGCCCCGCTGCGTCCTCCGGCAGCGCGGACAGCAGCTCCGCCTGCCGGCGCTGCACCGCGCGCAGCACCGCGTTGGTCAGACCGGCCGCATACGGCTGCCGCAGCGTGCGGGTCAGCGTCACCGCCTCATTGACCGCCGCCGAGGGCGGGATCTTATCCATGTACAGCAGCTGATATGCTCCCGCCCGCAGGTTATTGCGCACGGCGGGATGCATTTTCTTCAGCTTGACCGACGAACAGGCGGACAACACATAATCCAGGGTCAGTCGGCGCTCCAGCACCCCGTAAAACAGGCGGGACACCAGCGCCTGATCCGCCGGGGACAGTACCGTACGCCGGAGCAGGGCGTCGAGCGCTTCGCCGGAATGACGCTCCCCCGTTTCCACCTGCTGCAGCAGCTGTACCGCCGCCTCCCGTGCCGACGCCCCCATCAGTCGCGCCTCGAGCGGGACATGACCATAAGGATCAGCCGAAACAGGCTCATCAGCGAGACAAACAACGCCGCCACATAGGTCATCGCCGCTGCGGTCAGCACCTTGCGGGCGCCGGCCAGCTCCTCCGAGGTCATCATACCGCCCTCGCTGAGCGCCTTGAGCGCCCGCGCGCTGGCGTTGAACTCCACCGGAAGGGTAATGAGCTGGAACAGCACCGACAGGCCAAACAGGAAAATCCCCGCCCAAGCCAGGAAATTTATCGTTTCAAACAGCAGACCCAACAGCACGAGATACGGCGACAGCGTCGAACCGATCTGGGTGACCGGCAGGATCGCCGCGCGCAGCCGGATCGGCGCATAGCCCTTCGCGTACTGCAGAGCATGTCCGGTCTCGTGCGCCGCCACCCCAACCGCTGCGACCGAATTGACTCCATACACCGGGTCGGACAGCCGGATGACATTGGTGCGCGGGTCATAGTGGTCGGTCAGGTTGCCGCCGACCCGTTCCACGGGCAGTGTGATCCCGTTGCGGCGTTGGATTTCCTCCGACGCCTCGCGGCCGGTCACCCCGCGCAGGGTGCCGACCTTACTGTATTTGCGGAAGGTGGACTGCACCCAGAGCTGCGCAATGCCGGCCAGAATGACCGCCGGCAGCACCAGCAGCAGATACCAAGGATCAAAATAAAAAAACATTGTTGCGTTCCCTGCCTTTCCGTATTACGGCCGGTTTTCGGTCTGTCCGGCGGCGTCCTCCAGCCGGGTGCCCGCTGCAAGCGGATGCCCCCGCAGAAAATCCGCCCCCGCCATCCGCCGGGCGCCTTCCCCCTGCACCTCCAGCAGCTCGAGCGACGTGTGTCCGCCGCAGCTTACTGTAAAGGGATCCAGCTTGATTACTATGCCCGGTTCGGCGGTGGTTGATTCGCCCACCCGGCTGACGTGCACCTTCAGCAGCCTGCCCTGACACCGGCAGCAGGCCGACGGCCAGGGATTCAGCCCGCGTACCTGATTATGCAGCTGCGCCGCCGGCCGGCTCCAGTCGAGCGGCGAAAGGGATTTATCCAGCATCGGCGCATAGCACGATTCGTCATCGTTCTGCTTTTTCGCTGTCAAGGTATTCGCCTTTAATGCATCCAGCGTATCCGAAAGCACCTGCGCCCCAAGCACCGACAGCCGGTCATGCAGCTGGCCGGCGGTCATGTCCTCCGGCACCGGACAGGAGGCGGAAAGCAGCATGTCGCCGGTATCCAGCCCGGCATTCATCTGCATCGTGGTGACGCCGGCTTCGGTTTCCCCGTTGAGCACCGCCCACTGGATCGGCGCCGCACCGCGATAGCGCGGCAGAAGCGACGCGTGCACATTGATGCAGCCATGCGGCGGCAGCTCCAGCACGGCGAGCGGCAGGATTTTACCGTAGGCCACCACCACGATCAGCTCCGGCGCAGCCTCCCGGAGGCGCTCGAGCGTCTCCGGGGTTTTCATCGATTGCGGCTGAAACACCGGCAAGCCGTGCTCCAGCGCAAACGCCTTGACCGGCGGAGGCATCAGCCGGTGTCCCCGTCCCTTCGGTTTATCCGCCTGAGTCACCACCAGAGATACGATATGGCCGTCTTCCAGCAGACGCGCCAGACACGGCACGGCAAATTCCGGCGTACCCATAAATACAATTTTCACGGCCTGAGCCTCCCTTTTCCTCGCTTTTCCGCACAGCGCGGCATCCGTCCGGCGGCGTCAGGCCAGATCTTCGGGATCCAGCATCCGCACGACGTGCTGCTTGAACAGGATGCCGTCCAGGTGGTCGTATTCATGGCACACGCAGCGTGCGCTCAGATCCTCGCCCTCAAAGGTGAACTCCTTGCCGAAACGATCCTGCGCCACCATTTTGACCCGGCGCGGACGGCGGGTGATCCCGTATTCCCCCGGGCTGGACAGGCAGCCCTCCACGTCCTCCTGTTTGCCGCGGCGCTCCACAATGCGCGGATTGACCGCTTCGATCACCCCTTTGCCATCGCCGAAATCCATGATGAACACCCGGCGCAGCACCCCCACCTGCGGCGCGGCCAGGCCGACGCCGTCAGCGCGGTGCAGCGTTTCCGCCATGTCGTCGAGCAGCTGCCACAGCCGTTCATCAAAATCCGTGACCGGACGGCTCACCTTATGCAGCACGTCTTCCTTTTCATTGAGAATATTGCGTATTGCCATTGTGCTTACCTCCATACACGCATTCTATGCTAAAGCTATATTCCTCTGCCGTCTATAACATACTTGCAGGATTGATATCCGCAAAAACTGTCACGTTTTTATTCTCGCTTTTCCGGCTGAAGTCGGTCAGCAGCTGTGCGATCATCTCCCGCAGCGCCGCCGTATTCACCGTTTTCATCAGCAGCTTATACCGGTATTTTCCCGACACCCGGTATACCGAAGCGGGCACTGGATCCAGCACGATGACCGGCAATCGGCCGGCCTGCCGGGTCACCGTCTCGCGCAGCTGATGCAGGAACCGTCCCACCGCCGCCCGGACCTCCTCCTCCTTCAGCCCGACAAAGCCGAACTGGCACAGATCCGCGTAAGGCGGGTATTTCATCATCCGCCGCGCGGCGATCTCAGTCGCGTAAAAGGCCGGATAATCCTGCCGGGACGCCAGCTCAATGACGTAATTTTCCGGCGTATAGGTCTGGATCACCGCCTTGCCGCGGGTATCGCGGCGCCCGGCGCGGCCGATAACCTGCGTCAGCAGCGAAAAAGTGGTTTCAAAGCATCGGTAATCGTCGCCGTACAGCGACTGATCGGCGGACAGGATGCCCACCAGGCCGACTCTGGGAAAATCCAGTCCCTTGGCCACCATCTGAGTGCCGATCATGATATCGTACTGCCCTTCGGCAAACGCCTTGAACTTTTCCTCATAGGCGAAACGCGACATGGTGGTGTCGGTGTCCATGCGCAGCACCCGCGCCGACGGAAAAAGCTCGTCGAGCTCCTGCTCCACCTTCTGCGTGCCGAGGCCGGCATACCGGACCTTATCCGACCCGCATTCCGGACACGCCGAAACCGGATCCTGCATATACCCGCAGTAATGGCAGATCAGCCTGCCGTTTGCGCGGTGATAGGTCATCGAAATGCTGCACGACGGGCAGGTGATCACATGCCCGCAGGAACGGCACGACACAAAGGTATTATACCCGCGCCGGTTCAGCAGGAGTATGGCCTGCCGGCCGGATTCTATGCAGGTTTGCATCTCGCCGCGCAGTTTTTCGCCGATACAGCCGCCCTCCAGTGTCTCCTGGCGCATATCCGCCACCTCGACCTCCGGCAGCTGCGCCAGACCGTAACGGGAATGGAGCTCGAACAGTGCGTAGCGGCCGCTTTGCGCCGCGTGATAGCTCTCGATCGACGGGGTTGCCGAGGTCAGCAGCAGCAGCGCACCGTGCTGCGCACAGCGGAAGCGGGCGACATCCCGCGCGTGGTAGCGCGGGGCGGATTCGGATTTATAGGTGTGCTCCTGCTCTTCATCCATGACCACCAGACCGAGTTCACGGCACGGCGCAAACACCGCTGAACGGGTGCCGATGACGATTCGTGCCTCTCCGCGCTTGATCCGCTTCCACTCATCGGTGCGCTCGCCAATCGCCAGCGCGCTGTGCAGCACCGCCACCCGCCGTCCGTAGCGCTGCAGAAACAGCGTCATCATCTGCGGCGTCAGCGAGATTTCCGGCACCAGCACCAGCACCTGCCGGCCATCCTGCAATACACGGTCGATCAGGTTCATATAGACCTGTGTCTTACCGCTGCCGGTCACGCCGTACAGCAGCGCGCCGACAGGCTTATGGCTGCCATACAGCGTCGCCAGTCCGTCGTACACCCGCTGCTGCTCCGTGTTAAGCGGCACCGAACGAATTTCCGGCTGCTCCGTCACCCCTTCGTGCGGGGCGCGCAGCATCTCCTGGTCGTACTGCTCCACCAGCTCCTTCTTCTCCAGCGCCGCGACCACCGCCGCGGTCACCGAACAGAAGTAGCACAGCTCCTTGAGCGAGGCGGCGCCGACATCCTGCAGTAGCCGCAGCACCGCCTTCTGCTTCTCGGTGCATTTGAGCGCCTTCATGCGTTCGGCCAGATCCTCCTGCACACCAGAGCGCAGGCGTACCATCCGCATCGTCGCGTCGCCGACCAGCCGGCTCGCGCCGTCAAAACGAACCAGCAGGCCGACATCGACCAGCCGCTGCAGCAAAGGGCTGTCATCCTCCAGACCGTGCCGGTGCAGCAGCCTGTCGCCGGCAATCCCCTCAGGGGAGCGCTTCACGGTCTCCCACAGCGCCTTTTCCACCGCAGAAAGCCCTTCTAAAGCCGAAGCGGGCGGAGATGTCTCCGCCCGGTACCACGGCTTGATGCGCATATACAAACCGGTCGGCAGCATGGCGCGCACCGCATCGAACACCGTACAGAAGGTGCGCTCCCGGAGCCACTGCGCCAAACGCAGCATTTCGTCATCCAGCAGCGGCTGCGGGTCCAGCACCGACAGCAGCGGCTTCACACGGGAAACCTCCGCCGTTTCGGCCAGCTCCATGACGATGCCCTGACGACTGCGGTTGCCCCCGCCGAACGGGACCATTACCCGGCAGCCGCACTGCACCTGCCGGCACGGCTCCGGCACCAGATAATCGTAAAACTTATCGAAGTGAAACGCCGTCTGTTCCACCGCCACACGGGCTACCATCGGCATCGCAGCGCTTCACCCCTTTCCTTTTCCGCCGGGCTTACTCCGCCGCAGCTTCTCCGGTTTCTTCTTCCTCTTCCTTGGGCTCGTTGACGATGATTTCATAATCCCCGTCGGCAAAATCACCGATCGCCATGCTGACCGTCTTTTCGGTCAGGATCACGCCCTCTTCCTCCGCCTTTTCCGCAATGTCACGGGCGCGCTTGGCCACCCCCACCACCACGGCGTAACGGCTGTTTTTACCCTTGATTCTCTCAATATCGGTTGGTTTCAGCATTCGTCCAGTACCTCCTGAATCATGTTTTCCATACGGCAATACCGCATTTTTTCCGCATCGATGATGGTGTGAATCCGTTTTACCGCTTCGGACACCTCATCGTTGAGCACTACATAGTCATAACGGAACGCCCGGCCAAGCTCCCGGCGGGCCACCGCCATACGCCCGCAGATCTTTTCCTCCGTCTCGGTGCCGCGCTCGCGCAGGCGGCGCTCCAGCTCAGCAATAGAGGGAATGGTGATAAAGATCGAAACGCAGTCGGAACGGTGGTTGAGCACCTGCTCCGCCCCCTGCACCTCAATTTCCAGCAGCACGTTTTTGCCTTCATTGAGCCAGCCCTTGATCGCGTCCTCCGGCGTACCGTAATAATTACCGTTGTATTCGGCATATTCCAGCAGACGGTTTTCCGCGATCAGCTGCTCAAATGCCTCACGGGTGCGGAAAAAGTAATGCACACCTTCCTCCTCGCCGGGACGCGGCGCGCGGGTGGTCACCGAAACCGACAGCACCGTGTCGTCCCGCTCCTGTAAAAGGCGTTTGATAATCGTTCCTTTTCCTGAACCGGACGGGCCGGAGAGCACGATAAGCATTCCCTGATTATTCATCCGCTTCCAGCTCCTCGTCGTCGTCCTCATCCCGGTCATTGAGACGGTTGGCCACCGTTTCCGGCTGCACGGCCGACAGAATTACGTGATCGCTGTCGGTGACCAGAACCGCACGGGTACGACGGCCGTAAGTCGCGTCGATAAGCGTGCCGCGGTCCTTCGCATCCTGAATGATCCGCTTGATCGGAGCAGATTCCGGGCTGACGATCGCCACCAGACGACCGGCAGAAACCATATTGCCGAATCCGATATTTATCAGTTTCAACCCATTCCCTCTTTTCTGCCGTTTGGGCGTTTATTCAATATTCTGGATCTGTTCACGGATCTTTTCGATCTCCGCCTTCACATCCACCACCACGCGCGCAAGCTCCACATCCTGCACCTTCGAGCCGATGGTATTGGTTTCACGGTTGATCTCCTGCACCAAAAAATCCAACTTGCGGCCGACCGGTTCACTGGCGTTGACCAGCGTTTCCAGCTGATCGAGATGGCTGCGCAGACGTACGGTTTCTTCCGCGGTTGCAGTCTTATCCGCAAACAGTGCGGCCTCGGTCAGCAGCCGCTGCTCGTCCACCGTCGCGGTGGACAGCAGCTCCTTCATCCGCGCTTCTACCTTCGCCATGTGCTCCCGCACGATCTCCGGCGAGCGCGCCTCCACCTGTTCCACCGCCCGCAGAATGGTCTGCCGGCGCGCGAGCACATCCTCCCGCAAGCGGGCGCCCTCGCGCTCGCGCATCGCCACAAACCCGGCAAGCGCCTCATCGGCAACCTGCCGCACTGCCTCCCAGATGGCTTCCTCATCCTCGGCGGCCTTGCGCACCGTCAGGATATCCGGAAACCGGGACAGTGTGTTTACCGATACGTCGTCGCGCAGCCCATATGTCTGCGCCAGCTCGTGCAGCGCCTTCAGATACCCTTCAGCCAGCGCGTGGTTGACCACCACCTCACTGCCCGGCGCATCTACCGTATCGATCCACACCCCAACGTCCACCTTGCCGCGGGATACCGCCTTCTGCAGATAGCCCTTGAGCCGTTCGTCCAGAAATCCGTACACGCGCGGCAGCCGCGAGGAATATTCATAATACCGGTGATTGACCGACCGGATTTCCACCGTGATGTCCATCCCACCGAGCGTCTGCTGCCCACGGCCGTAGCCGGTCATGCTGCGAATCATTGCTGTGACCATCCCTTTCCAAAACGCCCCGGTACGCATAAAAGCCCCGACTGGGGCTTTTATGCGTAATGGCTGTATCCTTTATACCGGATGCACCTTTTCTTCCTCATGCAGATGCTTGCCGTCGATGCCGTATTTGGCGTTGCGGCGGCCCTCGAAAAATTTCACCGCGACCTGGCCGAACTGCGCATAGGTGAGGACATCCTCCTCCTGCTCGTACCACTCGCTCATCTCCGCGCGCATCTTATCCAACTCCGGCTGGAGCTGATCCGCCGGACGGCAGGTGATCTGCGGCTCGTCGCCGATGATCTTCTTGACAAATTCCGGATCGATCTTCACCGGGGTCGCGCCGTATTCGCCGCGCACCAAACCCTTGAATTCCTTAGTGACCATCTTATATCGCTCGCCCGAGATGACGTTGAACACCGCCTGAGTGCCCACGATCTGCGACGACGGGGTAACCAGCGGCGGATAACCGGCGTCCTTGCGCACGCGCGGCACCTCCTGAAGCACCTCTTCGAGCTTGTCTTCCTTACCCGCCTGCTTGAGCTGGCTGACAAGGTTGGACAGCATCCCGCCCGGCACCTGATAGATCAGGGCATTGGCATCCACCTCGAGCATCTTCGGGTTGAGCAGGCCGCTGTCCATATACTTCTTGCGCAGGGTGTGGAAATACTTGCTGACCTCGTTGAGCTTGACCAGATCCAGGCCGGTATCGTACGGCGTGCCCTTGAGCGCAGCCACCATTGATTCGGTCGCCGGATGCGAGGTACCCATCGCCAGCGGGGAAAGCGCGGTGTCGATCACATCGGCACCGGCTTCAATCGCCTTGAGCATCACCATGTCGGAGATGCCGGCGGTGAAATGCGAGTGGATCTGGATCGGGATCTTCACCGTCTCCTTGAGCGCCTTGACGAGATCATACGTCTCATACGGCACCAGCAGACCGGCCATATCCTTCAGGCAGATGGAATCCGCACCGGTTTCCTCCAGGCGCTTTGCGTAATCCACAAAATATTCGATGTTATGCACCGGACTGGTGGTATAGGAAATCGCCACCTGCACATGTGCGCCTTCTTCCTTCCGGGCCGCGCGGATGGAGGTTTCCAGATTGCGGATATCGTTGAGCGCATCAAAAATGCGGATTACGTCGATGCCGTTGGCCACCGACTTCTGCACAAAGTATTCCACCACATCGTCCGCATAATGCCGGTAGCCCAGCATATTCTGGCCGCGGAACAACATCTGCAGCTTGGTTTTCGGCATATGCTTGCGCAGCGTGCGCAGGCGTTCCCACGGGTCTTCGTTCAAAAAACGCAGGCAGGCGTCAAACGTTGCGCCGCCCCAGCATTCCAGCGAATGGAAGCCGATATCGTCGAGCTGCTCAAGCGCGGGCAGCATCTCTTCTGTCGTCATCCGAGTTGCGATCAGCGACTGGTGCGCGTCCCGCAGCACGGTTTCGGTAATCCCGACTTTTGCCACAATTCATCCGTCCTTCCTTGCTTGGCCATACAGCGGGCTGTCCGCCGCGGCAGGATCGTTACTGCATGGAAACGAGCAGCTTGCCGGAATCGACGCTCTCGCCCTTGGTCACATGCACACCGAGGATCGTGCCGTCATGCGGCGCCATGATCTCGTTTTCCATCTTCATGGCTTCCAGAACCAGCAGCACATCGCCCTTGGCCACCTTGTCGCCGGCCTTGACCATAACATTGAGCACGTTGCCGGGCATCGGCGCATTGATGGTTTCCGCCCCCTCTGCCGGGGCAGCCGCCGCAGGTGCCGGAGCGGATGCTTCCGCCTTCGGAGCGGGTGCAGCCGCGGGAGCCGGAGCTGCGGGAGCCACCGGAGCCGCCGCAACCGCCACAGGCGCGGCCGGAGCCGCAGCGCCGCCGACCTCTTCCACCTGAACATCATACGCTTTGCCGTTGACCGTGATATTGAATCGTTTCATGCTGAATACCTCCACACTTTATCCAAAAATCGGATTTTGATAAACTTCCCGAAACCCCACGGCTTACAGCGGCAGGTTGGAATGCTTCTTGGGCAGACGGGACACACGCTTGCCGGAAAGCATATCCAGCAGCGCCATCACCCGCGCCTTGGTTTCGCCGGGTGCGACCACATCGGTCACATATCCGCCGGCCGCCGCCGACAGCGGCGAACACATGGTTTTGGCATATTCCTCGATCAGCGCCGCACGGTCCTGCTCGGGATTCTTCATCTGGGCCAGGCGCTCTTTCCATTCGATATGCACAGCGGCCTCCGGGCTCAGCGGCGAAATCACCGCATCCGGCCAGGCCAGCACCGCATCCGCACCGGCCGATTTGCCGGCAACGGCAATATACACCGGACCGTATGCGCGTCCGGTCACCACCGTGACCTTCGCCGTCGTGGCTTCCGCATAGGTATGCGCAAGCTTCGCCGCGCCGCCGAGATCCGCAAAGCCAGCGGCGTCCACAAACGAGATCACCGGCAGCGAAAACGCATCACACAGCCGGACAAACCGAGCAATCTGCGCCGCTGCACCGCCGCACACCGCGTCGCCGGTCAGCGCGACAATACCGCAGGCTATGCCGCCCACGCGGCCGAGTAACGCCGTGCCGCATTCGCCAGCAAACAGGCGCACGGACGAACCGGCATCCGCGATCGCTTCCACTGCCGCAGCAGCGTCCGCGGCCTCCGCCATCGCCGCATCATCAAAATCATACGCAGGCGCCGCCGTCAGGTTATTCGACGGAAGCAGCGCGAGCAGGCCGCGCACCTTATCGATCGCTTCATCCACATCGGCCGCCGCAACCGCCGCGCTTCCCTTTTCATCCGGCTTCAGATAATAATCCGCGCCGTCCACCGCCACGGTAATATCGGCATTCGCCGCCACCAGCGCCGCCGAGCCGACACACGCGCCGGCCACCACCGCGATCTGCGGCACAACGCCCGAAATCCGGTTGGAAATCAGCAGGATTTCCGCGAGTGCATCCATCGCATCGAGCCCTTCCCCGAGCTTCGCGCCGTCGCTGTCAAACAGGCCGACCACCGGCGCGCCATTCTGCTCTGCGAGCGCATACACCTGACGGATCTTCGCCGCCTGTGCCTTGCCCACAGCGCCGCAGCAGACCTCGCGGTTCTGCGCAAACGCATACACCGGGGACCCGTCCACCGTGCCGTAGCCGATTGCCGCCTCGTCGCAGGAGAACCGGTCGAGTTCCACAAACGTCCCTTCGTCGAAAAGACGTTTCAGACGGCCGACCGCCGCGCTGCTCTCATGGGCGGCAGCCGCTTCGGCGAGCTTTTGAAGCTGGTTTTGCATGCTCATTACCATTCCTTTCCGAATCCATGCCGCGCGGAGCTTCCTCCAGCGGCAGCCTAAAATAACCATATCAAGGCGCCTGAAGCGCCGGGAACCGGGATATCCGCCATGCCGGGAAACCTACGGCATACGGCTGCGCAGCAGAGCAAAAAGCCCTTCCTCCCCATATTACGCAAATTGTACTTAGTATAGCAAACTTTTCCGGGAAGTACAACACCTTTTCGATGAATAATCCGTAAAAAATCGATTTTGCCGCACGCCGCGGCCGCCTGGAGCGGGAGTCACTTTTCCCGCTTTTTATACACAAGCAGCTGCGCGTCCGCACCGTCGTCGCCGTATTCGCTGACCAGCAGGCAGTCCGCGTCCCCCGCCAGCCCGTACCACCGGTCGGTACCTGTTTTCCGGAGCTGGCTGCCCAAATACAGGTTGTCGTCCTTCAAAAATTTTACCGTCTGCCCGCTCGGAAGCGTATATTCCAGATTGACGAGCGCCCCTTTGAGCGCATAAAGCGCGTCTAGCCCGGCCAGCTCCGCGATACCAAGTGCGCGGAATTCCGCGATCATCCGCTCCCGCAGTCCGCATGGCAGCTGCGTGCAGCTTTCGCACCGCCCGCAGCCCGTATCCCGGCAGCACGCCGCCAGCGGGCAGTCGCCGCCGAACGGCCGTCCGTCCGTCGACACGCACCCCGCGCAGGTATCCTGCAGGCTGCACTGCGTACAGTCCGCACCGCATATGGTCTTTTCCATATATCCTCCCGCAAATCCGGGGTGCAGGCCGGTACACGCCTTCTGCACGTCCCGGTTTTATTTGCCGGCTTGTCCATGACAGGGACGGCTGAAAAATTCGTCCAGGCTGACCTGCCAAATACCGTCCTGCCGCGTAAACCGCAGCGCCGTCAGCAGCGTGCGCAATTCCTCCGGCGGCCGTACCGCCGCCGCTTCAGCCGCTCCGGCGTTATATCCCGCGTTCATCGCCGCGCGCACCAGCGCCTCCAGCAGCACCCGGTCGTCCGCCTCGGCCCAAAGCAGTGTCACCCGGCCGCCGCCGAGCGCATACAGCACATAACCGACCGGCCGGCCGGCGCACTCCGCGATCAGTGCCAGACAGTCCGCCGGCAGCCCATGCTGCCGGCACCAGTCGTTTTTCTCCTCTTTACCGGCCGGAACGATGATTACCACGGGAATTCCCCTGCCTTCCCTGCTTGATATAGGCCGCCGCCACCTTTTCCCGCGTTTTCGACGCCAGCAGCAGGTCGCGCACCTCATGCGGCTCCAGCTCCCGCCATTTCCCCGGTGCCAGGCCGCCCAGCCGCACCTTGCCGACCGCCGTACGGCGCAGGCGGGCAACCTCCCAGCCGAGCGCCTCGCACATACGGCGGATCTGCCGGTTGCGCCCCTCGTACAGCACCACCTGGATTACCGTGCGTTCCGGCTCCTCCAGCAGCACCTCCAGCCGCGCCGGCGCGGTCATCCGGCCGTCCAGCTCAATCCCTTTGCAGAACCGTTCGATCTGTTCAGGCTGCACTTTTGAATGCAGCGTGACCCGGTAATATTTCGGCACATGCGCCGCCGGGTGCATCATCGCGTTGGCAAAATCCCCGTCGCTGGTCATCAGCAACAGGCCTTCCGAATCCTTATCCAGCCGCCCCACCGGGAACACCCGCGCCCCCACATCCTGCACCAGCTCCGCCACGCAGCGCCGGCCGCGCTCGTCGCTCATCGTCGTGATATAGCCGCGCGGCTTATTAAGCAGGATGTACCGCGGGATCTCCGCCGGCTCCAGCCGTTTGCCGCAGACCGTCACAACATCCCGGCGGTCGTCCGCCTTATCCCCCAGCTTTGCCGGGTGGCCGTTGACCTTCACCTTTCCCTGGAGAATCAGCTCCTCCGCCTTGCGGCGCGACGCCACGCCGCGCTCGGACAGCAGCTTCTGCAGCCTGATCTGTGCCATCGTTTCCATCCTTTCTGCGCGGACCGGACGCCCCCGCAAAACCCTTATCTATCCTTTTATACCCCACCGTCACCAAAGCAGGCCCCGCAGCAGCTGCCGCAGACACCGGCCGTAGTGTACACCGTAGCCGGCCACCTCGCGCGCATCCACCGTATAGGCCGCCGTGAGCGGCAGCACCGCCAGCTCCCGTTCCCCCAGCCGGTAATGCACCTTGCCGACCTGTTCCCCCTGCATCACTGGAGCAAGTGCAAACGACGGCATTTCCACCCGGATCTCGAGCTGTTCCGCCTCCCCTTTAAGGAGGACCGCCGTCGGCGGCGCTTCGCATGCCAGCTGCACCCGCGCGGTGCGGCCGCCCGCCACCGGCAGTTCCGGCAGCTCCGGCGCCGGCAGCGTCACCGCTTCGGCCTGCGCAAACCCGTAATCATACAGCGCCATATGGTCGTTCCAGTCATCGCCGGCGTTGAGGGTCACCGCGATCAGCGTCACCCCATCCCGCCGGGCGGCGGACACCAAGCAGCGCCCCGCTTTCTTGGTGAATCCGGTTTTCATGCCGATAGCGTCCGGGTACAGCGTAAGCAGCTTGTTGTGGTTGGACACCTGCACCGCGCGGGGCGGATCGCCGAAATGCACCGCCTCCCGCTTGGAGGCGCAGATAGCCGCCAGTTCTTCGTTTTTCAGTACTTCTGCCGCCAGCAGCGCCATATCGTAAGCGCTCGCGGCATGTCCTTCCGCGTCCAGCCCGGACGGAGTGACAAAGTGGCTGTCCTTCATCCCGATTTCCTGCGCGCGGGCATTCATCTCCTCCGCAAATGATGGCAGATCGCCGGCAAGCGCAGTCGCGAGCACATTCGCCGCATCGTTGCCCGACACCAGCAGCAGCCCCACAATCAGATCGTGGATGGTGATCTGATCTCCCTCTCGCAGGCCGAGCGCGGTGCCCTCCACCAGAACAGCTTCCTTTGTCACCGTCACCACCCGGTCGAGATCCCCGCTTTCCGCCGCGAGCAGGGCGGTCATCAGCTTGGTGGTGCTGGCGATGGAACGCGCGGTATGCGCATCCTTTTCAAACAGCAGCCGCCCGGATTCCGGCTCATAGAGCACACAGGATGCCGCCGAAACACCCGGAGCGCCGGATGTCAAAACCGCCTCCTCCGCCCGAACCATATGTACCGGCGGACATGCCGCCGTCAGGACCGCTGCCATACCGGCGGCCAGCCACCTGCGCCAATTCCTTTTCATCTTCCGCACCCTTTCCCTGCACACAGACATTGTCCCCGGCAAACAGGGACAGTGCCGAAAGCCTGCCCCTTATCCGCCGGGAGTATCTATCTTTAAATATGCAGACGGGTGCGGACACATGTATTCCGGCAGACAAATTCCTGCCGCACCGGCAGAAATCGGACGGTGCGGCAGGAACTCATCCGGCAGCGGCGCGGCGTTATTCTTTGACTTCTTCCGTCGCCACCGTCACGCTGCCGCTTTCGGTTTTCACCGTGGTTTCAGTGCTTTTTTCTTTTTTCTTGCTGAACGCACCGCTGATCTTATCTACCACGTCCGGTACCAGATTTACCAGCTTATCGGTGGTGTCCGGCTTGGCGCTGACCGACAGCAGCCGTACATCGCCATTGGCGATAACCAGAAACGCCACCGGCGTAATGTTGATGCCCGCGCCACTGCCGCCGCCGAACAGGCCGCTGCCTGTTTTCGACGGCAGGTCGGAACCACCGGAGGCAAAGCCGTACGACACCTTGGACACCGGAATCAGCACGGTGCCGTCCGGCGTGGTCACCGGATTGCCGATCACCGTATTCGCATCCGCCATTTCCTTGATTTTTTCCATCGAAACGCCGAGCAGATTCTGTACATTGTTGTTTTCCATCGCTACACATTCCTTTCTGTATTGCCGGCTGCGGCAAGGCCTTTATCCGGCGGCCCCTTCGGAAGCCGCCTCTTTTGCTGACTCCTGTCTGACAGTATTGACCAGCCAGCGCACCAGTAATCCAGCCGCTGCTGCCAGCACCCGCAGCGGCTGCACATGCGCCCGCAGGTCCACCGCTGTGCTGCTTTTTTCCTGAAGGAACCCCGGTTCCACGTCAATCTGTCGGCGGCGCACCTTCATCACCGTTTCGAGCACTGCCTGCGCGGGATATACGGCGGCGCATATTTTGCCGTAGCGTACCGCCGTATCGGCAGCGTCCTCTCCGACAACGATCAGCCGCACCTGAAGCCGGTCGACCACGATCACCCGCAGAGCACGCCGCAGGGCGTCCGCCGCAAGCTTTGCCATCATCTGCAGGTACGCCGCGACCGCCGACACGCCGTCCTCCTTAAACAGTTTTTCCAGCTGTGGCAGCTTCTCTTCCGTTTCCTTCTTTTTCGCCCCGCGGTGGGCGCGCGCCGCCTTTTTCTTTTCCTTTTTCTCCGGTTTTTCCGGCCGCGGGTACACGCGCAGCGACACAAAGGCATACCGCACACGCACCTCAAGTTCTTCCCGGAACCGCAGCGAGACGTGCACCGGCAGCAGCAAAAGCAGCAGCACAAACGCCAGAATCCCCAGCACGATCCACCACGCTGTCATCCGCACGCCTCCCTTTCCTTTGTTTTATCCGGTTTCTAGCCCTTTTCGTTTTCCTCGATAACCTCTTCGAGGGTGGTTTCGTTCATCCCGCCGTCCTCGTCCTTCTGCGGCAGCGGCGGCAGCTCGCCGAGTGAGGCAATGCCGAAGCAGCGCAGAAAGTCCGGGGTTGTCCCATACAGAAGCGGACGGCCCGGCAGCTCCAGCCGGCCCTTTTCCTCGATCAGCTTTTTCTGCACGAGTCCCTGCATGACCGCACCGCAGTCCACCCCGCGCACCTGGTCGACAAACGCCCGGGTTACCGGCTGGTTATATGCGACGATCGCGAGCACCTCCATTGCCGCCTGCGACAGCGGCGTGTTGCGCCGGATATCCATCGCCTTGCGCACATATGCGGCATAGTCCTTCGCGGTGCACAGCTGATACGCTTCGCCCAGCCGCACCATCGCGATGCCTCCGCCGCGGGTATTGATATCGTTTTTCAGATCCTCCGCCAGCCGTTCGGCGGTCTCCTCGTCGAGCTCGAGCGCCTCAGCCAGACGGCCGACGGTCATCGGCTCCCCCGCCGCAAAGAGGATCGCCTCCATGGCGGCCTGGTACTGCTTGATTTCCAACCCGTTTTCACATCCTTATTGCCCGGCTTCCGCCTCTTCGGCAAATTTCAGAATTTCCGCCTCGCTCTCCTCCTGACCGGCAATCATCTCCACTCGCTGGCCGATCCCCTCGCCGTCCACCCGGATACGCCGGGACTTGATCAGCTCCAGCAGTGCCAGGAATGTCGCCACCAGCTCCGACTTGTTTTCGGCCGCTTCAAACAGCGAGTCATAGGACACCTGCCGGCGCTGATACAGCCGCCGCAGCACGAAGACGATTTTCGACGATACCGAGACAATTTTGCGGGAGACAATCCCGCTGAATGCCTGTACCGGCGGCGGCAGACGCCGCTTGCCCCGGCCGGCTGCCGACAGGTAGGCGTCCAGCAGCATCCCGCGGTCATGGGTCAGGCGGTAGGTGTAGTCCGGCTCGATCTCCTCCGGGTCGCGGATAAACAGATCGCCGCCGATATTGTGTGCCGCCAGCCGGCGCGCCGCCTCCTGACAGAGCTGGTATTCGATCAGCTCGCCGGTCAGCTCCCGCTTGAGCTGCTCCGCCTCCTCATGACGCGGCAGCAGCATCGCAGACTTGATCTCCACCAGCCGCGCCGCCATGTCCAGAAACTCGGTCGCCACATCCAGATCGCTGTCCTGCATGCGCTGGATGTACTCCATATATTGTTGGAGCACCTCTGCGATCGGGATATCGTAAATATTCAGTTTATTTTTCTGCACCAGATGCAGAAGCAGATCCAGCGGCCCTTCAAAAACAGGCAGCTTATAGGAAATTACATCCATAGTATGTAACGCTCCGGTTCATTTAAATCATCACCAAATGAAAGCCGAACATCCGCAGGATCAGGCCGTAGACCGCATTGTGCAGAAAATTCAGCGGGACGTCGAGGATGCCGGTGAACACCACCACCAGCACCACCAGCGTGATCACCTGCTGGTAGCGGTTGACCATAAACACCCATTTGTCCGGCAGGACATAGCTGATAATCCGGAAGCCGTCGAGCGGCGGGATCGGCAGCAGATTGAACATCGCCAGACTGATGTTGATGCTTGCAAACAGTTCGACCAGCCCCATGCGCAGCAGCGTCAGCGTCCACCCGTCCGAAACAAAGATAATCAGTACGCGGTACAGTCCGACGCTCAGGATCGCCATGAGCAGGTTGGACAGCGGTCCCGCCAGCGCGGTCAGCGCCATCCCCGCCTTCCGATTCTTGAAGTTATAGGGATTAACCGGCACCGGTTTGGCATAACCGACGCCGACAAGCAGCATCATCAGCGAGCCGAACGGGTCCATATGCGCCAGCGGATTCATTGTCAGCCGGCCCTGGTATTTCGCCGTTTTGTCGCCGAGCAGATACGCCGCGAAGCCGTGCGCCATTTCGTGCACCGGAAACACCACCAGAAGCAGCACCGCATACACGAGAATGGTCATGAGAATGTTCGGCAAGCTCCACCCGCCGCGCAGAAGTTGCATGAGCATAAATCTGATTCATCCTTTCCCGGAACCTGCCGCCGATTCCCTGCATATAAAAAATATTATACCGGAATTTTCCGCAGATTACAAGGCCAAACCCCGTTTACACGTGCGATTGACAGGTTTTTTTCCCGCTGCAAAAAAAACACTTGCTTTTCTCTGGGGAATCTGCTAGAATACATCTGTTGTTTTTGGATATCCCTGCCTTAAAGGAGGTGCAGAAGATGGCTAAATGTGATATTTGCGGAAAGAGTGTTACTTTCGGCATCCAGGTTTCTCACTCCCATCGTCGTTCCAACCGCACGTGGAAGCCCAACATCCGCCGCGTCAAGGCGGTTGTGGACGGTTCGCCGAAAAGAGTATACGCCTGCACCCGCTGCCTGCGCAGTGGTAAGGTTACCCGCGCCGTATAAGACACGCCTTCTGTAAGGGCCGCTGATAAAGCGGCCCTTTTTGTTTTTCCTTTTTCCGCTCCCGGCTTGCACCTACGGCTGAAAAGGGATATAATAAGGAAAATAACGCCAAAAGGAATGGTTATGACGATGAACATCTGGCATGACATCTCCCCGTCGCGCATCCGCCCCGAGGATTTTACCGCGGTCATCGAAATTCCCAAGGGCGGCAAAAACAAATACGAGATGGACAAGGAAACCGGCCTGCTCCGGCTCGACCGCGTCCTGTACACCGCCACCCACTATCCGGCAAACTACGGGTTCATCCCCCGCACCTATGCCGAGGACGGCGACCCGCTCGATGTGCTGGTGCTCTGCCAGGAAAGCATCGTCCCCATGACGCTGGTGCGCTGTTATCCCATCGGGGTCATCCAGATGGTGGATGAGGAATCCCGGGACGAGAAAATCATCGCTGTCCCCTTCCGCGATCCCTCCCTCTCCTGCTATCACGACATCACTGAGCTGCCCGCGCACACGATGGACGAAATCCAGCATTTCTTTTCGGTATACAAGTCCCTCGAAAACAAGGAGACGGTCATCAAAGAGGTGCTCGGCCACCGGGAGGCTACCGCCATCATTGACAAGTGCATTCAGGATTACAACACCTATTTCTGCGGCATGCGGCGTTCCTGAGCTGCTGCCCGACGGGAGGAATTCCTATGACAGTTATTTCGCACGATATACTGCTGCAACAGGCCGACAGCTGGCTCAGCGACGCTGCCGCGGCGCAGGTGGCACTGCCTGACCTGCCGCTCGGTAGCTTTGCGCCGGCTTCCACCGCACTGTGCATTCTCGACATGGTCAACGGCTTCGCCGTATCCGGCGCGCTGGCCAGCCCGCGCGTCGGGGCGCTCATCGAACCGATTGCCGCACTTGCCCGCCGCTGCCGGGAGGCCGGGATGCCGGTGCTCGCCTTCGCGGACACCCATACGCCGGAAAGCCCGGAGCTTTCGAGCTATCCGCCCCACTGCCTGCGCGGCACAGCCGAGGCAGAGGTATGCGCGCCGATCGCAGCAGTGCCCGGACTTGTCACCTTTGAAAAAAATTCCACCAACGGTTTTCTGGAGGACCCCTTCCGCCGCTGGCTGGAGGACAACCCCGGCATCCGCACGCTGATTGCCGTGGGCGACTGCACCGACATCTGCGTATACCAGTTCGCCGTCGCAGCCAAAGCTTATTTCAACACCCGCAACCACGATGCCCGGGTGATCGTGCCGACCGCACTGACCGACACCTTCGACGCGCCGGGTCATCCGGCCGACCTGCTGAATACGGTATTTGGGCGCTCCATGCAGGACAACGGCGTGGAGCTGTGCCGGCAAATTCTGTGAGCATGGAAGGAGATTGACAACATGTGTGCTGACCGCGAAACAAAGCTCGGCAGCGATAACCTGACGCTGCTGACTGATTTCTACGAGCTGACGATGGCCAACGGCTTTCTCGCTGACGGCCGTGCCGACCAGATCGCCTATTTCGACATGTTCTTCCGGAAAATCCCGGACGGCGGCGGCCTGGCGATCATGGCCGGGGTCGAGCAGCTGATCGACTATCTCAAAAACCTCTCGTTTACCGAGGCAGACATCGAATACCTGCGCTCCAAAAAGCTTTTCCGTGAGGAGTTTCTCGACTATCTGCGCCATTTCCGGTTCGCCTGTGACGTATGGGCGATCCCAGAGGGCACGCCTATTTTCCCGCACGAACCGGTGGTCACCGTGCGCGGGCCTGTGGTGCAGGCACAGTTCATCGAGACCATGGTACTGCTGTGCATCAACCACCAGTCGCTCATCGCCACCAAGGCCAACCGCATCGTCCGTGCCGCACAGGGGCGCACCGTGATGGAGTTCGGCTCCCGCCGCGCGCAGGGCTTCGACGGCGCGGTTTACGGCGCCCGCGCCGCCTATATCGGCGGCTGCATCGGCACCGCATGCACCATCGCCGACCGCGAATACGCCATTCCCGCACTCGGTACTATGGCGCACAGCTGGGTCCAGCTGTTCGACAGCGAACTGGAGGCTTTCCGCGTTTACGCGCGGGAATACCCCGAATCCTGCACGCTGCTGGTGGACACCTACAATACCATCAAATCCGGCGTACCTAACGCCATCCGGGTGTTCAAAGAGGAACTGCTGCCCCGCGGCTGCCGCCCCAAAGGCATCCGCATCGACTCCGGCGACATCACTTATCTGAGCAAAAAGGCCCGCAAAATGCTCGATGACGCCGGGTTCCCCGACTGCAAAATCTGTGCCTCCAACTCGCTGGACGAATATATCATCCGCGACATGATCCAGCAGGGCGCCTGCGTCGATACCTTCGGCGTCGGCGAGCGGCTGATCACCGCTTCGAGCGACCCGGTGTTCGGCGGGGTGTACAAGCTGTCGGCGGTGGAGGAAAACGGCGCCGTCGTACCGCGCATCAAGGTCAGCGAAAACGTCAGCAAAATCACCAACCCCTGCTTCAAGATGGTCTGGCGGCTGTACGACCGCGAAAGCGGTAAGGCGCTCGCCGATGTCATCACGCTGCGCGACGAGACGATCGACGACACAAAGCCCTACGAAATTTTCGATCCGGAACACATCTGGAAGCGTAAGACGCTGGAAAATTTCCGTGCGGTGCCGCTGCAGAAACCGCTTTTCCTCGCAGGAAAATGTGTGTACACCTCCCCGGATATCCAGGAAATCCGCCGTACCTGCCTCGAGCAGATCGGCACCATGTGGGACGAGGTGCTCCGCTTTGAGAACCCCCACCGCTATTATGTCGATCTGTCCCAGCCGCTGTGGGACGAAAAACAGCGCATGCTTTCCGAATACAGCTTCTGATCCCGACCGCAAACCGCTCCCGCACCGCTTTGCATCCCCGGCCCCGGCAGTTTATTTCCAATTTGTTCTTATTTTTGTCGGAGTTCATTCACACAAAGGGCATACCGTTTTTGTATACTGTGTGTGACATATAAAGGAGGAGTGCGCCGTGCCCAAGCTGGTTTATATCTACGGAGACGACCATAAATGTCTGGAAACGCTGATTTCATCCATGCGCAGCAACGGATACTCTCTCGAATACACCTCGCTGCCCGATGAGCCGGCTGCCGGTGCCATCCGGGCGGATATCGTGCTGATCTGCAAGCCTGCCGACAGCACCACGCGCTATGAATTCGGCGGGCTGACGCTGGATCTCGACAACATCTGTGCTTACGATCGCAGCCAGCACGAAATCCATTTCACCCCGACCGAGTTTTCCCTCCTTTCCTATTTGATGCGCAACGCCGCACGTGCGGTTTCGCGCAAGGAGCTGCTGCCGGCGGTATGGGGATTTCAGGACGATTCCACCACCCGCGTGGCAGACGATACGGTCAAACGGCTGCGCAAAAAGCTCGCCGGCTCCGGCGTGGGGATTGAAACCATCTGGGGCTACGGCTTCAAGCTGCGGGAGATGCCCGCCACAGGCTCCGCGGTATAGGGCACAGGCTGCTGTCCTGTCCGCTGAACCCGGGGCGGCCTTCTGCGCCGTTCGCCGGCCAACCCCCACATCAAACGCGATGTTCCGCTGTGCGGCAGTTTGGGCACATATGAATGCCGATGGTTCCTTAAACGAAAAATTTTCAGACAGCCCGACACGGCCGACGGATGCGGCCGTGTTTTTTTCTGGCCTTTTTTCCGGCGCTGTGGTATACTGTTAAGAAACAATAGGATGAAAGAGGTGGCGCTTTGTGAAGAATGTGACGATTTCTGTCCCGGCACCGGCTGCGGCGCTGCTGGACGAGCTGGAGGCCGCCGGGTATGAAGCCTGGCTGGTCGGCGGCTGCGTGCGCGACAGCCTGCTGGGCAGCACGCCCGGGGACTGGGACGTCACCACCTCTGCCCTGCCGGAAGAGATGCAGAGGGTATTCGCCGGCCGCCGGGTGATCGAAACCGGGCTGAAGCACGGCACCCTGACGGTGCTCGCCGATGACCGCATGCCGGTGGAGATCACCACCTACCGCATCGACGGCGGCTACTCCGACGCGCGGCACCCTGATCAGGTATCTTTCACCCGGAATCTTCACGAGGATTTAAGCCGGCGGGATTTTACGGTCAACGCCCTCGCCTACCACCCGGTCCGCGGGCTGCGGGATGACTTCGGCGGGCTGGACGATCTGGAGAACGGCGTGCTGCGCTGTGTGGGTGATCCGGAAAGGCGCTTTCGTGAGGACGCACTGCGCATGCTGCGGGCGCTGCGCTTTTCCGCGGTGCTCGGTTTTTCGATTGAAGCGGCTGCCGACGCCGCGCTGCGGGCGCTGCGGGAAAACCTGAGCGCCGTCTCAGCCGAACGGCTGTGGAGCGAGCTGATCCGGCTGCTGTGCGGCCGGCAGGTCACCCGTGTGCTGCTCGCCTACCCGGAAATCCTCGCCCAGTTTATCCCCGAAATCGCCCCGATGGTGGGTTTTGCCCAGAACAATCCCTATCATCGCTACGACGTCTACGAGCACACCGCCCGCAGCGTCGCGGAGGTGCCGCCGGATCCGGTCGTGCGGCTGGCCATGCTGTTCCACGACATCGGCAAACCCGCCTGCTACACGCAGGACGAACACGGCATCGGTCATTTTTACGGGCATCAGGCGCTCAGTGCGGCGATGACCCGGATGATTCTTTCGCGGCTGCGCTGCGACAAAACGACGCTGGAGACGGTCTGTCGCCTGGTCAAATGGCACGACGTCCAGCTTGAGCCGACCCCCGCCTGCCTGCGGCGCTGGCTCAACCGGCTGGGCGCGCAGGACATGTACCGCCTGCTGCAGGTCAAGCGCGCCGACATCCTTGCGCAGACTCCCGAGCTGCGCGCGCGCACCGAAGAAATCGCCTATCTCACCTCACTGGTGGATACCATTTTGCAGGAGCAGCAGTGCTTTTCCCTGCGCGATCTGGCGGTCAACGGCCGCGATCTCACGGCACTCGGCATCCCACCCGGCCCCGCGCTCGGCCGGTTGCTGGATACGCTGCTCGGCGAGGTGATCGACGGCACCTGCCCGAATGAGCGCGAGGCGCTGCTGCACCGCACCCGCTGTCTGACCCGCTGAGGCGGACAGCGCCATTTCCGTTAAAGGAGCGAAGCCCGTGGACCGCTTTTCCTGCCGCCTGTGCCCAAGGCAGTGCGGCGTCATACGCACGCCCGAAACCGGCGGCGGTGCCTGCGGCATGCCGGCGCTGCCCACCGCGGCGCGCGCCGCACTGCATACCGGCGAGGAGCCGTGCATCAGCGGCACCCGCGGCTCCGGCACCGTCTTTTTTTCCGGCTGCCCGCTGCGCTGCGTATTCTGTCAGAACCTCCGCATCAGCCATGAGCGCTTCGGCGAAACCGTCACGGTGGAGCGGCTGGCGGATATCTTCCGCGAACTGGAGGCTTGCGGCGCGCACAATATCAATCTCGTCAGCCCGACGCCGTTCGTGCCGGTGATTCTGGAAGCGCTCGATCGTTACCGCCCCGCTGTACCGATCGTCTACAACACCAGCGGCTATGAGTGCGTGGATACGCTACGGCAGCTGGAGGGCGCGGTGGATGTCTACCTGCCGGACTGCAAATATGCCGATGCCGCGCTGGGAAAACGGCTGTCCGGCGTCCCCGACTATCCGCAGCGTGCACAGGAAGCCATTTGCGAAATGGCACGGCAGACCGGCCCGATGCAGCTGGATGCTGACGGCATTGCCATACGCGGCACGCTCGTGCGGCATCTGGTACTCCCCGGACACACCAATGATTCGCTCGCTGTGCTCGACTGGCTGGCCGCCAGCCTGCCGGCGGGCGTATGGGTCAGCCTGCTGTTCCAGTACACCCCGCTCGCGCCGGACGGCTATCCCGAGCTGAACCGCCGCCTGACCCGCCGCGAATGCCGCAAGGTATGGGAGCATCTGCTCGCGCTCGGCCTGACCGACGGCTACGTCCAGGACCGCGCAAGTGCGGACGCCGCTTACATCCCCGCCTTCGACCTGACCGGTATACGCCCGGACACCGGCGAAAACTGAGCCCCTGTGCCCTGCCGCAGCCATACGCTGTGCGGCAGGGCTTTTTTTGCGTTCTGATCTTGTAATCCGCCCTGAAATCGGGTATAGTAAAGCCAATCCAAACATCTGGAGGAGAGATGAACCTGTTATGAAAATTTTCTGCGATTGCCGCTATCTCGTATTCCCTGTCAGCCGCCTCGCCTGTACCAAACGGCTGGAGTTCCGCGAAAACGGCAGGCTGCTGATGGAAATGGACGCCACGCTGGACAACCTCGCGCCGGATCAGTGGATGCTGCTGCCGACCGATCTGCTTTATGGGCGGGAAATCGACATCCAGTCGTTCCCGGAAATGCCGCTGCAAATCGGCAAGGCGGAAGCGAAAAACGTCCCCTTTTCCACCTTTCTGCGCCCGGCCTTCCATTTTTCCGCCGCACAGGGCTGGATCAACGATCCCAACGGTATGACCTGGTACAACGGACGGTACCACCTGTTTTATCAGTATAACCCGCTTGGGTGCAGCTGGGGCAATATGTCCTGGGGGCACGCCGAAAGCCCCGATCTGCTGCACTGGGAAGAAAAGGATCCGGCGCTCTATCCGGACGAAACCGGCATGATGTTTTCCGGTTGTGCGGTGGTAGATTTCGACAACCGTACCGGGCTGCAGGCCGGCAGCGAGCCGCCGCTGCTGCTCTACTACACCGCACAGGGCGGCTCCACCCACTGGTCGGCCGGCCGGCTGCCCACCCAGTGCCTGGCGTACAGCATCGATGGCGGAGCCACCTTCACCAAATACGATAAAAACCCGGTTGTGGCGGAAATCACCGACCAGACCCGCGACCCCAAGGTGATCTACCACGCGCCGACCGACCGCTATATCATGACGCTGTACAAAACCGGTGCGGAATATATGCTGTTCGCCTCCGCCGATCTGCTACACTGGGAGCCGCTGCACACGATCGAAATCCCGGAGGAATGGGAATGTCCCGATTTCTATCCCCTGCCGCTCGACGGCGACCCTGCAAAGGAAAAATGGGTGCTCATCGGCGCGTCCGACCGGTATCTGGTGGGTTCCTTCGATGGTTACCGGTTCGCGCCCGAGCAGGAGATGCGCCGGCTGCACCACGGCAACGGCAGTTACGCCGCCCAGTCTTTCTTCCAGACCGCCCCACAGGATACCCGGCGCATCCGCATCGCCTGGAACAACGCCGCCGTACCCGCCGGCGCTGCGTTTCAGGGATTTATGAATATCCCCTGTGAAATGACGCTGCGGCAGATCGATGGAGCCATGCAGCTGTGTGCGCAACCGGTGGAGGAGGTCACCCACCTGCACAGCGACACCGTACCCTTCGCCGTGCCGATGCTCGAAGCCGGCGCCAGCTTCCGTCAGCCGCTGGCCTCCACCGCGCAGGATATCCGCATCGAGGGTATCCCGAGCGCCGACTGCCGGCTTCGGCTGACCTTCTGCGGCATCGAAATGACGGCGAATTTCGCCGCGGGCACCCTCAGCTGGAAGCAGTGCACCGCTCCGCTGACCTGCCGCGGCGGCAAATTCCGCCTGCGCGTCCTGCTGGATACGGCAAGCGCCGAGATCTTCCTCGATCAGGGGCAGGATATCCTCGTGTGCGGCGCGCTGCCGGATGCGAATCTGCTGTACTGGGAGGTACAGGTGCTCGGCGGGCAGCTGAACAGCCTTTCCGGCGAGGCCTCGTCCCTTATTTCCATCTGGTAAGACGGATTTGGATTACAGCGGAGCAGGGCGCTGCTGCGTGTCAAAATGCGATTGTACAAATGCGCCGTTTCTCGGACCTCCGCCGGCGAGGGAGCGAGGATAAAAACACCTTCCTCGGGAAGTCCGTCGCCAGGCGGCGGATATTCCATAACGTGATCTTTGCCGTAAGGCAGCAAGCCCACTGCAAACGGCTGTGTCCGCGCCTCTGCTGCCTATTGAAAAAGGCAAGCGAAAGCTTTTATCCTTTACACCGGGCAGGCCGCTTTCGCGGCCTGCTTTTTGTATGCCGCACCGATTTTCTGTTTCAACCGCCGGCCTTCCGGGCATACTATCCGGAGACCATTCCGCACGATGTGCCGCTGTCCTGTGCGCGGCGGGAATCGCGCGGCTCCGGGAGGGAAACGCCAATGACAAGACCGGCCAAAAAGGCACGGGAGAGGCTCAAAGGCCACTGGGGGCAAGCCATTCTGGTGCAGTGTCTGGTGATCGGCAGCAGCCTGCTGCTGCTGCTCGCCGAGCTGCTGTGCCTGCGGCTTTTCGGCATCCGCGCCGAGGACGCCATACACCTCGACCAGCTGCGCATGCGGCCAAAGCTGTGGCTGCATATCGGCATCATCGTGGCGATGATCGTCGTCGATCTGCTGCTGGTTTCGCCTCTCCATCTCGGACAGGCCGCCTTTTATGACACTCTCGCCGCCGGACGGCCCGTTTCGGTGCGCCAACTTTGGCGCGGTTACCGCCCCGGCCGCTACGGCCGCGCGGTGCGGCTGCGGCTGTCCCTGTGGATACTCCGCCTGCTCTCCGGCGCAGTATGTTTTCTGCCAAGCGCGGTGGTTTTCGCTTATTCGACCTATTTGCGGCAGACCGGGCTAACCACCCCGTTTGTAGATGTCTGCCGGATCTTCTGCCTCGTATTCGGCCTGTTTGCCCTGCTGGCAGGGTGGATCCTGTGGGAGATGTGGATGCTGCGGTTTCAGCCGGCGGTGTATCTAGTTGCGGAGGGACTGGGCGTCTGCCGTGCCCTCGGCGCCTCACGCCACATTATGCACCGGCGTACCGGCGGCTTCGCCTGGTTTCATCTGGGCTTTGCCGGCTGGCTGTCCGCCTGTTTTCTCGTCTTCCCCTATTTCTACGCCGCACCGCTGTTCATGACCGCCAAAACGGTGATGATCCGCCGCTATCGCCGCGCCTGTCCCGAGAGCGTACGGGAGAAAAAGCGGAAAAAGCCCCGCCGGCGGACAGCCTCTCCCTTCGACACCAAGGTGCTGCCGGAATTGACCTGACCAGGCGCGCCCTCCCTGTCCGGGCATCTGCGCAGCAAAAGACGGTTTTTTCCCCGAAATGGCGTTTAGGGGTTGTCCCCGGGCGGACAAGTATGTTACAATAGGCAGGATGCGCAGCGGCAAAGGCTGTTTTTGCGTATCCTACCACGATGGGCGCGTGCGCGGAAAAGCTGCCCCATCCTGAACCGGGAGGCCCATTATGATTACCGTATCCGACGTCAGCCTAAATTTCGGTGGACAAAACCTGTTTACCCACGTGGACCTGAAGTTCACCGCCGGCAACTGCTACGGTGTGATCGGCGCAAACGGCGCGGGGAAATCCACCTTCCTGCGCATCCTGTCGGGGGATCTGGATCCCTCCTCCGGCACGGTGGCGATCGATCCCAAAACCCGCATGTCGGTGCTCAAGCAGGACCACTTTGCCTTCGACGAATATTCGGTGCTCGACACCATTATCCTCGGAAACCCGCGCCTGTATGAGATCATCCAGCAGAAAGAAGCGCTGTACGCCAAGGAGGATTTCTCCGACGAGGACGGCGTGCTTGCCTCTGAGCTGGAGGGCGAATTCGCCGAGCTCAACGGCTGGGAGATCGAAACCGACGCCGCCCGCCTGCTGCAGGGGCTCGGACTGGATTCCGCGCTGCTTGAGGCGCCGATGAACACGTTAAGCGACAAGGAAAAGGTCAAGATCCTGCTCGCGCAGGCGCTGTTCGGCCAGCCGGACATCATCCTGCTCGACGAGCCGACCAACCATCTGGACATCGCTTCCATCCGCTGGCTGGAGGATTTTCTGATGGACTATATGGGCACCGTCATCGTCGTCTCCCACGACCGGCATTTTCTCAACAACGTCTGCACCCATATTGTGGACGTGGATTACAACAAAATCAAAATCTATGTCGGCAACTACGACTTCTGGTACGAGTCCAGCCAGCTGATGCAGCGGGTACTGCGCGACCAGAACAAGAAAAAAGAGGACAAGATCCGGGAGCTGCAAAGCTTCATCGAGCGTTTTTCGGCCAACAAGTCCAAATCCCGTCAGGCTACCTCCCGCAAAAAGCTGCTCGAAAAGCTGACGGTGGACGAAATGCCCGCCTCCTCCCGGCGCTATCCCTTTGTCGGCTTCCAGATGGACCGCGAGGCCGGCAAAGAGATCCTCGCGGTAGAGGGTATCAGCAAGACGGTGGACGGTATCAAGGTGCTCGACCGGGTGTCCTTCCGGGTCAACAAGGGCGACAAGATCGCGTTCATCGGGGAAAACGAGATTGCCGTGACCACCCTGTTCCGGATTCTCGCCGAGGAAATCGAGCCGGACGAGGGCACCATCAAATGGGGCGGCACCACCAGCCGGTCGTATTTTCCAAAGGATCATTCCGCCTTTTTCGACGGCTGTGATCTCAACCTGCTGCAGTGGCTGATGCAGTATTCCTCCGACAATACCGAAACCTATCTGCGCGGCTTCCTCGGCCGCATGCTGTTCTCCGGCGACGACGTGCTCAAGCCGGTGAAGGTGCTCTCCGGCGGCGAAAAGGTGCGCTGCATGCTCTCCCGCATGATGATGTTCGGTGCGAATGTGCTGCTGCTCGATCAGCCGACCAACCATCTGGATCTGGAGTCCATCACCGCGGTCAACGACGGGCTGGCCGATTTCAAGGGCAATGTCCTGTTCTCCTCCTACGACCATCAGTTCATCCAGACGGTCGCCAACCGTATTATCGAGTTGCTGCCGCAAGGCTGCTTCGACAAGGCCATGACCTACGACGAGTTCCTTGAGTGGAAGGGACAGCCAGCCGATTAACCAAAATGGCTGCATATCTGTCCGGAAACCAAAAACCGCCTGCGGGCTGCAAACAGCGGCCCGCAGGCGGTTTTTTCAAAATACGCGGCAAATCCCGCCGCTCCTCTTTTCTATTCGTCCTCTTCGTTATGCCGGTATTTTTCCCGTGTGGCAATCCCTCCGCGGATATGGCGCTGGGCCTTGTTGACCTCCAGCACCTCCCGCACCCGGTCGTACAGCTGGGGATTCACCGTTTTCAGCCGGTCCGATACGTCTTTATGTACAGTCGATTTGGATATATGAAACTTCCCCGCGGCAGCTCGTACTGTCGCGTTATTTTCGATGATGTACTCGCCCAGTTCGATGGCTCTCTCCTCAACGGCCCCTTTCATGCAATCACCTCTTGAAGTTCTTAGTGTATCCATATGCTTTAAGTGCGGGGCTTATGCAAAAAGCGATGAACAGCCGCCTATTTTTCTTCGGCAGGGTCGTCCGCAGACGGCCCTGCTTTTCTTTTGGATAAGCCAGCGAAAGAAAAAGGTTGCATTTGTTTATATTTCGTGATATCATGATGTACATTGAACAAAGCAAAGCAAATTTTGCTCTTTTTATCCCTATATTTAAAATCAAGGAGGACAATATGAACATAAAGCGAAACATCCTGCTTAACCCCGGTCCCTCCACCACCACCGACACCGTAAAACTCGCGCAGGTGGTGCCGGATATCTGCCCGCGCGAAAAGGAGTTTGCCGCGCTGATGCGGGAGCTGCGGGAAGACCTGCTCAAAATCGTGCACGCCGATTCGCAGAAATACACGTCGGTGCTCTTCTGCGGGTCAGGCACTCTCAACATCGACGTGGTGCTCAATTCCCTGCTGCCGGAAAACAAAAAAATTCTGGTGATCAACAACGGGGCATACAGCACCCGCGCGGCGGAAATCTGCGCCTATTACGGACTGCCGCACATTGACCTGCAACTGCCGGCGGACCGGCCGGCGGACCTCGGCGCGGTGGAGGCCGTGCTGCGGGAAAATCCGGACATTGCGCTGGTGCACACCACCCACAACGAGACGGGCACCGGTCTACTCAATCCCATCCGTGAAATCGGCGCGCTCGCCCACCGGTACGGCGCGGTGTTTACGGTAGACACCACCTCCACGCTGGCAATGCGCCCGATCCATATCGAGGAGGACAACATCGATTTCTGCATGGCCTCCGCGCAGAAGGGGCTGATGGCGATGACCGGGCTTTCCTTCATCATCGGCAACCGGGAAATCCTCGAACGGTCGAAGGATTATCCCAAGCGCTCCTACTACTGCAACCTCTATTTGCAGTATCACGTGTTTGAAACCACCGGCGAGATGCATTTCACGCCGCCGGTGCAGACCATATACGCCGCCATCCAGGCGCTACGGGAATACTTTGCCGAGGGCGGGGAAGCCAAATGGGCGCGGCATACACGGGTGTTCCGGGCGATCGAGGCCGGGCTGGACGCGATGGGCTTCCGGCAGGTAATCCGCCCTGAATGGCGGGCCGGGCTGGTCGCCGCAGCGGTCTATCCGGACGATCCCCGTTGGGACTTCGAGGCGGTGCACGATTACTGCTACGCCCGCGGCTTCACGATCTATCCGGGAAAAATCGCCTCCGCCAACACCTTCCGCCTGTGCGCTCTCGGCGCCATCGATGAGCCGGATATCAACGCATTCTTCCGGGTCTTCCGCGAAGCGCTGGACACCCTCGGCGTCGCCGTACCGGTAAACTACAACGATTGAGAAAGGGAGCTGTACCTGATGAAAAAAACCGTTTACGCCTGTTTCTGTACCGATGTCATCCACGAGGGACACCGGAACATCCTGCGCAAGGCCCGCGAATACGGCGAGGTAATCGTCGGCCTGCTCACCGACCGTGCCATGATCCGCTACGACCGCTTCCCAACCATCTCGTTTGAGGAGCGGCGCAGACTGTTCGAGGAACTGGACGGGATCAGCCGGATTGTCGTGCAGGACGACGTGCTGTACGATACCGTTATCGCCGAGCTGCGGCCGGATTACGTCATTCATGGAGACAACTGGAAAACCGGCCCGCAGGCCGCCATCCGCGAAAGCGCGCTGCGGGCACTGGAAACATACGGCGGGCAGCTCATCGAGGTGCCCTATACCTATAGCGAAGAGGTGCGGCTGATCGACAAACGGCTGCGGGATAAGCTGGCAATGCCGGAATTTCGTGTCAAGCGGCTCAAGCAGCTTATCGGCATACGGCCGATCGTTAAGGTGATCGAAGCACACGATGGACTCACCGGCCTGATTGCCGAAAAAACCGTGGTGGAAAACGACGGCGAATTCGACCAGTTCGACGCCATGTGGGTCAGCTCGCTGTGCGATTCCACCGCCAAGGGCAAACCGGATATCGAGCTTGTCGATATGACCTCCCGCTGCCGCACCATCGACGATATTCTCGAGGTCACCACCAAGCCGATCATCTTTGACGGCGATACCGGCGGACAGACCGAGCATTTCGTTTATCTGGTGCGCACCCTCGAGCGCATGGGCGTCTCCGCCATCATCATCGAGGACAAAATCGGCCTGAAAAAGAATTCGCTGTTCGGTGCGCAGGTGAAGCAGACGCAGGATTCCATCGAACATTTCAGCGAAAAAATTGCCGCCGGGAAAAAGGTGCAGCTGACCGATGATTTCATGATCATCGCCCGCATCGAGAGCCTGATTCTCGAGCAGGGAATGGCCGACGCGCTGGAACGAGCGCACGCATTCCGCGCCGCCGGCGCGGACGGCATCATGATCCACAGTTGCCGCAAGACGCCCGACGAAATCCTGGAATTCTGCGACCGGTTCCGCGCCGATGATCCGGATACCCCGATCGTTGTGGTGCCCTCCTCCTACAATACGGTCACCGAAGACGAATTGCAGCGGCACGGCGCAAACATCGTCATCTATGCCAACCAGCTCACCCGCAGCGCCTTCCCCGCAATGGAGCAGACCGCCAAAGACATCCTGAAACACCACCGTGCCAAGGAAGTGGACGACCGGCTGATGCCGATCAAACAGATTCTCACGCTCATCGACGAGCTGTAATCCGGTTACAGAAAGGAACATTGCCATGCAGGTTCAGACCTTTTGCGGCATCCTGGGAGCGGATTTTTATACCGGCGTGCCGGATTCCCAGCTCAAGCCGCTGTGCAATTATCTGATGAACACCTACGGTACCGATCCCCGGCACCATGTGATCGCCGCCAACGAGGGAAACAGCACCGCGCTCGCCGCGGGCTACCATCTCGCCACCGGGCGAATCCCGGTGGTGTATATGCAGAATTCCGGCGAGGGAAATATCATCAACCCCGTCGCCTCCCTTCTGCATGAAAAGGTTTACGCCATCCCGATGCTGTTTGTCATCGGCTGGCGGGGCGAGCCGGGCATCCATGACGAGCCGCAGCACATTTTTCAGGGCGAAGTCACGCTGAAGCTGCTTGAGGACATGGGAATCCCCGCTTTTGTCCTCAGCGCCGGCACCACCGAAGAGGAGCTGCGTGCCGCTATGGACGGTTTTCGTCCCCATCTCGCCGCGGGTGGAAACGCCGCCTTCGTGGTGCGCAAGGGCGCGCTGCGCTATGACGAGCCGGTCACCTACCAAAACCGCTTTTCTATGCGGCGCGAGGACATCATCCGGCAGATCGCTGCGGTATCCGGCAAGGACCCCATCGTCTCCACCACCGGAAAAGCCAGCCGGGAGCTGTTTGAAATTCGCGAGGCCGCCGGTCAGGGACACCAGTACGATTTTCTCACGGTCGGTTCGATGGGACACAGTTCCTCCATCGCCCTCGGCATCGCCCTGCAAAAGCCGCAGACCAAGGTATGGTGCATCGACGGTGACGGCGCTCTGCTGATGCATATGGGGGCTATGGCGGTGCTCGGCAGCTGCCGGCCCGACAACCTCGTGCACATCGTTATCAACAACGCCGCGCACGAAACGGTCGGCGGTATGCCGACCGCCGCCGGTGGTATCGACCTTCCGCAAGCAGCGTTAGCCTGCGGTTATGCTTATGCTGTCTGTGTGGAAACCCCGGATGCGCTTGAGCGCGAGCTTAAAGCCGCGAAAGCGCGCACAGGGCTGTGCCTGATCGAAGTCAGGTGCGCGATCGGCGCCCGGGAAAACCTCGGCCGGCCGACCACCACCGCGCGAGAAAACAAGGAACACTTTATGGCCCACTTGCGGGTATTGCCCTGAAAAAAGCACAAAACAGGGGTGCGGAAAACCAGAACGGTTTTCCGCACCCCTGTTGCTGCCTTTATCCGATCGTGCCGGCGGTCAGGCTGCTGACCAGCGCTTTCATTTCGGCCTTGGAAACCACGCTGTGCGTTTTCTGCACAAACGCCTGCTTTTCCGGCTCCGAAAGCGATTCAAACCGCTTCATCGCGGCCTCATTCTGCGCAAGTGCCATCCCCAGCCCAAGCGGCAATTCGATTTCCGTCATACATCCCTGCTCCTTTCTGCCCGAATACTACCAGTGTGCGCAGAAAAAGGACAGAAATACGCAGGAAATCCGCCAGCCACGCGGTCAATAGCCGCAGGCGTACAGCAGCATTTCGCTTTTGTCGTCGGCAGCGGGCGTCTTATCAAAGGCGGAATAAACAGCTATCCGGGTGAAACCAGCCTCCCGGAGCATCAGATCCATCTCCCCGAACGCATAGAGGTGGGTCTGGAAATCCATCCGTTCCTGCCGCAGCAGCCGGTTCCCGTCGTACAATTCATAGACTCCCGGCGAAAACTGGGTCCGGCTGCTTTCCTCGTAGTGGTTCCGGTTCTTCAGCAGCAGGTCATAGCCCTGCGCGGTCTTCACCGAAATTGCCAGTCGTTCGGCGGCGTCCTCCGGACAGCGGGCGGTTACCGTATCCACCGCGAAGACAAAATCTCCACCCGGTCTGAGCAGCGTTTTCATTTTCCGCAGGATCCTTCCGCAAAGCGAAAGATCAGTAAACAGGGACAGCGATCCGGAGGAAATGAAGATATAGTCGAAGGCCTCTCCCGGCGCGTAATCCAGGATATCCGCCTGCACCACCCGCGCATGGGGCGCCTTTTGCCGGAGCTTTTCCAGCATCTCCTCCGAACGGTCGGTCCCGACGATATCCAATCCCCGCTCCCAAAAGGGGACGAGAAATCGTCCGCTACCGCACATCGGCTCACAGATCTTCTTTCCCGGCTTCGCGTAGGAGAGATAAAAATCCAGCTCATCCTGCGGAGCCGTCGGATGCAAAATCTCGTACATTTCCGTGCATAAACTGCCGTATGCATTCAGCCGACTGTTTTCCATCGCTGCTGCCTCCTTTTCCTGCATGTATCCGGTGCTTTCGGCGCCGGTTTTCTTTTTTCAGCTCAGCTCCAGCATCCCGTGATAGAGTCGGTAATACATCCCCTGCTGCGCGAGCAGGTCGTCGTGCGTTCCCCGCTCCACGATCTGTCCGTGCTCAAGCACCATAATCGCGTCCGCATTGCGCACCGTGCTCAGGCGGTGGGCGATGACAAACACCGTGCGCCCCTCCATCAGCCGGTCCATGCCCTTTTCGATGAGCGCTTCGGTCCGGGTATCGATCGAGGAGGTCGCCTCGTCCAGGATGAGCACCGGCGGATCGGCAATCGCGGCCCGCGCGATGGCCAGCAACTGCCGCTGCCCTTGGGAAAGACTCGCCCCGTCGGCGGTGATCCGGGTCTCGTAGCCCTGCGGCAGCCGCCGGATAAAGGAATCCGCATTCGCGATGCGGGCGGCCTCCCGCACCTCCTCGTCGGTCGCGTCCAGCCTGCCAAAACGGATATTCTCCGCGATCGTTCCGGTAAACAGATGGGTATCCTGCAGCACGATCCCCAGCGAGCGGCGCAGCGCGTCCTTACGGATCTCCCGCACGTCAAAGCCGTCGTATACCACGCGGCCGCCCTGCACGTCGTAAAAACGGTTGATCAGGTTGGTGATGGTGGTTTTCCCCGCGCCGGTCGAGCCGACAAAAGCGATCTTTTGGCCGGGTTTGGCGTACAGGCTGATGTTCTTCAGGATGGGATGCCCCTCGTCGTAGCCGAAGTCCACCTCCTCAAACCGCACGTCCCCCCGCAGCGGAACGCGGGTGCCGTCCGGCTTCTGCCATGCCCAGCCGACGGCTTTCCCGCCGGTGGCCGGCACCGCAGTCAAGCCGATTTTTCCCTCGTCCGTCTCCGGGGGCTGCGCCATCACGTCAAACACCCGTTCCGCGCCCGCGAGCGCCGCCAGCAGGAAATTGCTCTGCTGGGTGAACTGGTTGATCGGCGCGGCGGCCTGCCGCACGAATACCAGATAGCTCGCCAGACCGCCGACATCGGTCATCCCGTTCATCGCCATAATCCCGCCGAGAACGGCCACAAGCGCATAGTTGACATAGGAAATGCTGACGATCGCCGGTACCATCGTCGCAGAAAACGCCTGTGCACCGGTCCCGGCCCGGCGCAGCGCCTCATTTTTGGCGCGGAAGGCCTCGATGTTCGCCTGCTCGTGATTAAAGACCTTTACCACCTTCTGGCCGTTCACCATCTCTTCGATATAGCCGTCCAAATCTCCTAAACAGGCCTGCTGTCTGGTGTAATAGGCTTTGCTGCGCCGGCCGCTGAAGCGGACATACAGAAACATCGCCGCATAGCACACCATCACGATCAGCGACAGCCGCCAGTTTAGAATAAACAGGATGATCAGGGTCCCAACCATCTGAATAAAGCTCTGGATCACCATCGCAAAGCTGTTGTTCAGCGCGTCCGCGATGGTATCCACGTCGTTGGTGAAATAGCTCATCACATCGCCGTGGCGCCGGCTGTCGAAAAAACGCAGCGGCAGGGTCTGCATATGCGAAAACAGGTCCCGGCGGATGTCAAACAGCACCTTCTGTGCCGCCCGCACCATGATCTGTGTATAACCATAGGCAGCGGCGACGCCGAGCAGATAAATCACCGCTGTCACCGCCACGCCCCACACCAGCCGATCGATCCCGCCGGAGGCCAGACCATTGACGACCGGGCGGATCATGTAGTTGCCCAGCAGGTTCGCCAGCGCGCTGACGGTGACCAGTACCGCGACCGCCAACAGCAGCAGCCGGTGCCGCCCCATATAGGCCAGCAGCGTGCGCAGGGTACCGGAAAGGTTTTCAGGCTTTTTGCCGCTGAGCTGACGTACCGGCATCGGTATCCCCCCTTTTCATCTGCGAGGCATAGATCTCCTGATAAATCGGGTCGCTTTCCAGCAGCTGCGCGTGAGTGCCCGCCGCATGGATGCGCCCGTCTTCGAGAATAATGATCTGATCGGTACCGATCACCGAGGTGATCCGCTGGGCGATAATGATCTTGGTCACGCCGGTCAGACCGGCCAGCGCGTTGCGGATCTCCCCCTCCGTCGCGGTATCGACCGCGCTGGTCGAGTCGTCAAAAATCAACACCTTCGGCCGCTTGAGCAGGGTGCGGGCGATACACAGCCGCTGCTTCTGCCCGCCGGACAGATTGACGCCGCCCTGTCCCAGATCGGTGTCCAGCCCCCTGGGCATCCGCCGGAGAAACTCTTCCGCACATGCTGCCCGGCAGGCCTCCCACAACGTTTCATCATCGGCGTGCGGGTGGCCCCACAGGAGATTTTCCCGCACCGTGCCGGAAAACAGGTCATTTTTCTGCAGCACGATGCCCACCGCGTCCCGCAGCGCTTTCAGGTCATACTCGCGCACGTCCCGTCCGCCGACCCGGACAACCCCCGCCGTCGCGTCATACAGCCGGGGGATCAGCTGCACCAGCGTGCTTTTTGCCGAACCGGTGCCGCCCAGAATCCCCACCGTCTGCCCTGCCGCGATATGCAGGCTGACGCCGGACAGGGCATATTCCTGCGCGTCGGGGTTGTATTTGAAGGACACATTCTCGAAATCCACACGGCCGTCGGGGACATGTGTCACCCCGTTTTCCGGCGACGACAGCACCGCCTTTTCGCCGAGCACCTCCCGAATGCGGCGGGCACTCGCGAGTGAACGGGTCAGCAGCAAAAACACGTTGGAAATCATCATCATGGAATTCATGATCTGGAACACATAGCTCAAAAAACCGGTCAGCTCCCCTACCTGCAGCGAGGCGTCGAGGATCATGTTCCCGCCGAACCACATAATCAGCACAACCGCCGTATACAGGATCAGCTGGAACGCCGGCAGGTTGAGCACCGCATAGCGGAAGGTGTTCTGGCTGCTCTCGGTCAGCGTCTTATTGACTTGTGCAAACTTGTCCTCCTCATATTCCCGGCGTACAAAGGCCTTCACCGCACGGATGGCCGTCAGCCCCTCCTGCACGGTGCCGTTGAGCCGATCCACCGCCTTCTGCAGCAACGTGTACCGCGGCGCGATCTTATGGACGATATAAAAGAGAATCGCCCCCAGCACCGGCGCGCACAGGATAAAAACCACCGCCAGCGAAGGGTTCATCCAAAACGACAGCGCCACCCCCATCACCAGCATCACCGGCCCCCGCACCATTGGCCGAAATCCGCCGATGACGGCATTCTGCAGCACCGTCACGTCGGTAGTCATACGGGTGATCAGGGACGAGATTTCAAAATGATCCAGGTTGGAAAACGCATAGCCCTGTACCCGCGCATATTCGGCCTCCCGTATGCCGGCTCCCCAGCCGTAAGCGGCCCGGGCCGCAAAACGCGCATACAGCAGCCCGGTGACCAGCGACAGCAGCGCACAGATCCCCATCTGGATACCCTTGTGCAGGATGTACGTCATATCCCGGTTCGCCACGCCGATATCGATCAGATCCGCCATCAGCAGCGGAATCACCAGCTCGAAGCCGGTTTCGACAACAATCAGCAGCGCACCGATGAGCATATCCTTCCGGTACGGTCCGAGATACCGAAGCAGGTATTTCAGATCCCGCATGTGCCATCCCCTCCGTCGCGGAAATTCTGCCACGCCCGGGACAGGTAGTCGGCAAAGCGTGCTTTTTCCTCGTCGCTGAAGCCCCGCAGCATGATCCCCTCCATCGCACGGCAGCGATCCTGCCACTGCTGCTGCGCCTGCCGCCCCTTATCCGTAAGCGCAATCAGGTTGCTGCGCCGGCTTTCCTCGTCCATCTTTCTGGTGACAAATCCGCCCTTTTCCAGCGAATCCAGCATCCGCGACACCGCCGCCGAATCCACCTCAAAATATTCGGCCAGCTCCCGCTGACGGCAGGGCTCATGTCCGGCCAGATAGGTCAGCAGCTTCGGCTGTCCCACCTCCAGCCCGATTTCCCCCAGACATGGCCGAAGATAATGACGCTGCGCGTGGAATGCACGGTACAACAGCATATGGAATGTCCGTTCCATCGGTTTCCCCTCCAAATAATTGACTTATCAATTATTGCATACGTCAATTATAATCCGCCCGACGGATTTGTCAATACATCGGCGCAAAAGGGGGACAAACGCGGCAAAACACGTATAACAGAAAAAAGGCCGGCCTGCCGCATGACAGACCGACCTGCATGGCAAGAATCCCCTGCCCTGCTGTCATTCCCTTATTTTCCCCGAATTTTCGAGCGTGTCCAAAAATTTTCCGAACCGCTCCCGCTCCGCCCTTTTTCGAGCCGCTGCGGCCTGTGCCGCGCAAGTGTAGCTGCCCAGCCGGTGCCGGACGCCCTGAAAGGTTAAGGCGGCCTGCCATCGCCGGCTTTTCGGGTCATAGTTGACACCGATCATTTCTTCGGCGGATGCGGTGGAATTGTACTCCATGATTTTCAAGATTCTGGACACCTGCGTTCCGTCCACAAATCCGGCAGCTTCCCGCATTTTTTGAATCTTTCCTTCGTTTTTCCGGCAGCCGCAGCTCCGAACGGTTCCGGAGGTAAGAGAATCCAGCCGCAGCAGCACAATTTTACCGCAGCTACACCGGCATCCACAACGGCGACCGGGTGCTGCCATGCTGTACGGTTTCGCCGGTTTTTTCCAGCACGGTCAATTCTCCGTAACGTTTGCCGATATACGGGCTTACCCGGCGGCACCCGCAGCTCACCGTGTGCCCACGCGTCAGGTTAGCGGCCGCTGCCTCAATGATCCGCCCGCAGTCGCATCGACATGTCCAGTAAACACAGGGATGAGGCTGTTTCGACCGGCACAGCACGGTCAGCATTCCAAACCGCTGCCCGGTCAGATCGATCAGCCGGCTCACATATATCACAACCTTATACTGCCGGATACGGATTTATCGGCTCCGAAATGCTTTAAAGCCCCGCAGGCACTTGCCTTCAGCGCCGCTCAGCCGCCTTCTTCCTTTTGGCCGCCGGCAGCAGGAGCAGTAGCCCTCCGGCACCCGCCAGGAAAATCCCCGCATACAGCCAAACACGGGTCTGTTCACCCGTCTGGGGCGGTTTGGGATCGTCCGGATCAATCGGCAGTTCCTCGGCCTTAAACTGCCAGTCCAGCTTTCCCACGGCGTCCTGAAACGTGTTGTCCATCGTCAGCGGCACGTCCAGAACTACCTGCAAATCGATATCAGCTCCTGAATAGAAGGTCCCGAGGCACACCCAGTCCGTCAGCCCGGCCGTCTGACTGGCAGGCGCGGCAAACAATTCGGATTCCCCGTCCTGCGTGACCGTCAAATGCATTTGAGAAAGAAAATTCTCTGCCTCCTGTGCGCCGAGAGAGCGCAGATAAAGCTTTACCTTCACCTTGTTCGATGCAGCATTTCTCACCGTAATTTTCTGCGTCAGGGCGTCACCCGGCATAACCCCCTTAAAGCTGTCAAACAGATCGGTGGGTGAATCACTGCTCCCCGGTGCGAAGATAAACTTCTGCGCGTCGCCGTCATAGATGACCGAGGCATCCGCAGCGGATGCGGGAATCACCAGCCATACCGAAACCATCAGCGCAATGAGGCTGCAAATAAATGTTTTGAATCCCCTTTTCATGTCTTTGCCCCCCTTATCTGCTGATGGTGCCGTCCGGATTAACCGTCACGCCCCACGCATCTGCCACAGCCTCCGGCGGTTCACTCTGTACGGCCGAAGCCAGGATTTCCACAACCAGCTGACAGCCGGTTTTTTCAGTTATCTGCGTACACTCCCGGATCAACACGCCGGTGGGATCACTGGAGCCAACAGCCGCGGCATGGTACCAATAACCATCTGTCCCGCTGATCCAGCCCGTATCCTCTGCAAAAATAATCTCGTAATCTATGCCCTCAGCCGGCTTTTCGGCGGCAACACTGCCGCCGCTGTTTACCCACGTCACCACAACTTCTGCGCGGATATAGACCGGCACGGTGCCGGTATTCCGGATCCGTACATCACTCTTGCGGCTTCCGTCGAAGTTTTCCTCAATGGCACAGGTGATCTCAGCCGGCTGAAAAATATTTTCCAGCGGGTTAGTCCGCATGGCTAAAAACGCCAGCGCGGTGCCGACGCTCAGTGTCAGGATGAGAGCGAAAACAAGGAGCAGCACAATAAGCTGTTTTTTTCTTTTGGCGCCTGAATGGTTTACCGTATACATGTCGCCCGCTCCCTTCTCATTCCGGCTTCCCGGTAAACGTATTGATGCAGGATGTCTCCCCGTCCAGCCACCGCCCGCCAGTTCTTTCATTTTCAAAGGTCAGCCGGTTATTTCCGCCTGCCGACAAGGGGATTTCCCGCCTTGGGGATACCGGCGTATACCGCCACGACCACGCGGTTTCCTCGACGATGTACCGGCCCACGGGCAGGCCGGTGATCCGGATGTGGCTGTTGCCCCGGATGGTTACGGTCAGGTCAACCCCCTCGTTGACAGCCTCCGCACCCCGGATACGAAACACAAAGTGCGCATCGGGATCAAGGGTTTCGTTCGCGCCCTTTTTCCAGATCTCCAGCTCCGTATCCGCCGGATCATAGACAAACCGGATGATGTTGTTCTCTTCGTCTGCCGACAGCTCCAGCGTCAGGCTGAACAGCCGGGGCGTATACCCCGGAATTTCCACCGGATATTCCGTAACAACCGCATCGGGGGTCGACGCGGTTTTGCTCCCTGTCAGCTCTTTGCCGTCTTCATCCACGTATTGAACCGTATAGCGAATTTCGGCAGCCGGACGGTAATAGAAAATGATTTCCTGATCCGCGCTGTTCAGGATGACACTGGTGCTCGTCTGCAGGGGGAAATACAGCGTCCCGGCTTCTGCCAGATTCAGCTCATCTCCCATTTTCGCCCTTTCCGTCACACTGGAACCGATGCGTGCTTCCCCCGTTTTATCTTCGGCCAGCTTTCTTTCAGTTCCTTCAAGGTAATAATGGACGGTATAGGACACAAAGGCCTCGTTGGAGAATTTGGGATACAGGTTATAATCCTTTGTAATCGGCATGGTGAAGGAAAACGGCTTTTCGATTCCGTCATCCCCCCGGTAAAACCAGCCCACAAAGACTTCGCCGGATTTCACCGGATCCTTCGGCGCTTCCGCAAGGGTGTACTTGACAATATTTTCCTCCACACCAGTATAGCCTTCATAGGTGTAGGGCTCCGTCATAGCAGCGTCGGTAAAGGTTTTGACCGTGTACAGGCCGTTGACCCATTTGCCATAGAGTGCTATATCGTTAGCGGGCATGTTGTGCTCAGAAAAAACGTACTTCTCACCGGTGCACTGCGGATTCAAATACCAGCCCGCGAATTTGGCATCCGTTTCCATATCCGCAGGCGGCGTGACCGGCGTCCAGTCATACGGCGCGAGGTTTGCCCGGTATTTTACCTTGGCCGATTCCTCCAGCGGGGTACTGTTATCGCCGGAGAAGAAATTGAGCGCATATTCATCGCGGGTGTAATAGAAGGAAACCTCCCCGCCGCCGCGCAGATCAATTTGCCCGCCTCTGAATTCCGGATCGGATGCCCACTGCGTATAGCCCTCCAGACCAAAGAAATCCTCCGTCTCGGTGACATAGTTGTAGTTTGCGGTGACGGCAAACGCTTCTGTAAAATATTTGCCGCCATATGCGCGCTCGCCCTCACCATCGAGCACTTCCACGTAATAGTGCATCACATACTGATCCGCACTCGTCCGGTCTGCTGTCAGTGTAAAGCTTTCGACCGGCATGATTTCAATAAACACCAGAACTTGAGTATAGGCGGACGAGCCGGAAGGCTTCCACCGCTCGCCGCTGTCGTAAACTGTGCCGTTTGTACCATGAATCGGCCAATGACTGCTGATATTTTTGCCCCAGCGTTCGGTTATCGTATAAACCGTATCCCGGCCGTCACGAAAGGTCAGCGTGAATTTCGTTCGGGTAAAATACACATTGAGCACCGCTTTGCCGTCAGCGGTGATGGTAATGGTTTCGCTCTTTTCATACCTCCACAAATCCCGGTCGGGATGAAGCGCCCCCATCTGGCAAGCAGCGGTATGCGTATGGCCCTCCAGCCCACAGATCAGCTTATAGCAGGAGCCAGTGAAATCCGTATGGGTGTGCCCTGTTTTGCCGCAGGTGAAGCAGGAATCATCGTGGGTGTGTTCCGGCTTATTGCTGCAGTTTTCCGTATTGCAGCTTCCGTCGCCGTGGGTGTGTTCGGTTTTCCCGCACAGCAGGCCCCATACACAGGTAATGCTGTGCTTATGCTCTTCCTTGGAACAGCAGGCCGCCGTATGCGTGTGTTCCTCTCTGCCGCAGCCGATGCAGTCCGCCTGATGCGTGTGTTCCTCCTGCGTGCAAATCAGCTCATAGCATTTTTCATTATGCACATGGGCGCCCGGGCAGATATAGGTTTCCTCATCCCATGTGACCTCCGTATCGGTTCTCCCATACGCCGGATACGAATTCAGATACGCATAATCGTCATCGTTGGCATTCTGTCCCCAGATGACAATGGTATAGTCCGCCGTATCGCTTTCCCGCTCCCACTGCGCGACATAGATGACACTTTCGGTGATGGTATAGTCGACAGCGGGGCTCCAGCCCTTGAAAATATAGCCGGCGCGCGTCGGCTCTTTCACATAACTTTCTGCAAAGGTCGTGCCGTATTCGGCATAAATCGGGTCGGAAGCATTCACGCCGCCGTTAGGATCAAATACCACGGTATAAGACAACCGGTCATAATGTATGCTGATCTCCGTGGAGCCGTCTGCCGCAATGATGCCCTGTTCCACGCGGCTGCTGAAACCCTCCATCTGCTTCGCCTTGGCGTCAGTGTAGGCGTCGATATCGCCTTTGAGCTTCACGGAGCCGATGAGCTCATATTCCTCGCTGCCCAGCTTCTGCCGCCAGGAGGTGACGGTGTACTCCGCCTCGCCCGCCCGATAATACAGCACCATACGGATATTCTCCGTCACATCCGGCAGGTCAATGCTCAGAAGATGATTTGCCGAATCCAGCGAAACGCCGCCCGGCAGCGCGCCGGCGCTCTCTGCCGTGATGCTGTAATTAAGGATTTCCGGCAGTGCGATTGTCGCTTGAAATGGCTGGCCGGCCGGCACCGTGGCGGAATACGGCTGCGCTGCCATAGCGTTGTTTTTTTCATAGACATAATTTACGGTGATTTTCGCGGTATCCCCGGTTTGTGCCGCGACTAAGCCCGCCGGCACAAACAGCGATATAAATACACTCAGACACAGCAGGAGGGACAAAATCTTCTTTTTCATTTCTTAACCGCCCCCTTATTCTTCCGGCCAGCCGGCAGCTTCCCGCGCGCTGTCCCCGTTGTTGTCAACCTGCACAGCGCTCGCATGAACCGCTATTTTCACCCTGCCATTTTGATACACGTCGCCCATATCTTTGGAAAAGGCCACGGAGGTAAACAGCGGTTCAGTAGTTTCTCCCGTCTTCAGCACACGGCCGTAGTAATACCAGCCGTCTTTTTCTGTCCAGTTTTCGGTATCGATATTCAGCCCGATCAGGCTTAAATCAGTTTCCCCGGCCGCATCTTCCATGAGGGTCAGTTCCTTATCCAGCCGGATGCGGACATAGGCGTCCTTATCGCCGGTATTTTCCACCTCGACGATTTTGGACACCTCTGCGCCCGGCATTACGCCGATCACGTCCGCAAAGGGAACCGGATCACCTCCACCTTCCGGAACGGCGGATTCCCGCAGCGCAATCCGGACATTTCCAGCGGTTATGACATTCGCAGCGGTATCCTCCGCCGTAAAATAGGCTATCGATCCGTAAGCCGCCAACGACAGGCATGCCGCCGCCAGGGCAGCAGCCAGCAACTTCTTTTTCACGGTATCCTTCCTCCCCGCACATGATTATCCCGTTTTTCAGCGCACCGCCCGCCTTGTCAGGCAGAGCGTGTGTGAACATTCCCGCACGCCGCCGGAACCCTCACACACGCCCTGTCCTCAGCCGAGGGCAGGGACGGTGTATGTACCCGTTACAGGCGATTAGCCGCCGTAGGGAATCTGCGTCTGATTCGTGAACCATGCGGCAATTTCCTCAACGGTCATCGTCTGAACACGGCTCCACTGAACGGCCGCGCCCTGCGCCTGAATCGCTTCGGCGGTCACAACCACATCGTAAGGCGTCTGCGCGTTGCCGTTTTCAGTTTCGGTGCTCAGAACGATCTGATCGAACAGTGCATCTGTAACGCCATCCTTCTCGAGGATCCCCTTGTAATAGAAATAGTCGTCGGCCTCGTTATAGACCCAGTTTTCGCCCAGTTTGCCATCCTGCGAATCGGTGCGGTAGGACAGCTTAGCTCCCTCCGGCCACTTCACCTTGACGCGGACAAACGCCGGGTTCGCGCCAACGTTTTCCACAGTCGGATCCTTGGCGACCGCTTCGCCCGGGAACATTTCTTTCGCTTCTTCCTTGCCGGTTTCGTCCCACTTCGGCTCGGTCAGTTCAATATCAACGTTGCCGATGGTGAGGGTGTTGGTCTTTTCCTCTTTGTCCGTGAAATAGGCCAGAGAAGACCCAACCACGGCAACGGCGGCCAGAGAAGTGGCCAGCGCGATGGAGAAAATTTTCTTTTTCGTGTTCATGATGCAAAACATCCTTTCCGATAAATTGGCCCGGCGGCTTACAGGAGCAGCCGTCAAAGCCGGCAGTTAGGTCCCGGCGGCGAGTCCAGACGCCGCCCCGATTCGGAAGCCTTCTCCCGGTTACAAACCGGCAGATACCAGATTCCACGCCTCTGCGGCCGTAAATGACGTACCGTTGGTTTTGTAAAGCTGTACGGCATACGCTGTAAAGGTTAAGGTCGGATAGCTCTCGGCGGTCAGCGCTTCCATCTGCTCCTTGGTAACGCTGTCCTTTACGGCTACCCGGTCATCTGCCAGAACCGGGAATTCCTGTGCGGTGCCGGCACTTTCCGCTTTGCGGCAGAACACATCGGCTTCGCCGTCCAAAGCCGTCCAGCCGTCCGCCATGCCGCAGGTCATAAACGCATCAAAATCCTCCGATTTATCGGCCTTGACAAACAGCCAGCAGGCTTCGCTGTTCTCCGTTACGGTTACCGTCGGATCTTTATCGATGGTACAGCCGGGAACCATTTTGTAGGTGGTTCCGGTGGTTTCAGCCAACGCGATATTCACATCACCCACCGTAAAGGTATTTACAACAGGATCCGTTTTATCGGTCAGCCATGCCAGCGTCCCGCCGATTGCACAGCAAAGCACCAGTACGGCAGCGGCAGCGGAAACAATCATTTTCCTTTTCACTGTGTCTTTCCCTCCTTTCTCTCAGATTCCATAAAATATCGCCCAAAAGATCAGGCGGTATTTTCCTCATCGTGCGCCGGCGCGCCGGGATTCCCTGTTTCGGCCTGTTCCGGTTTTTCTTTTTTCCAGGCAGCCAGCAGTTCTGGCAGAAACACCAACAGCAGCAGTACAGCGCCGACCGCAATGGCCACATACAAGCCCGGCGGATTCTGTATGTAATGGGATACATAACCGAGATACGGAATCGCAAAAACCGGCACTCCGATCAGGTTGTTGAAATGAACCGGCGCGCCGTCGACGCTCTCGTTGGCATCGCCTTTGGTATAAAACCGCTGGTTTTCTTCATCTATTTCCACAACGCGGTGGGTGGCCACAACCAGATCTTCATTCAGCACGAAGGTGATCGCCTGACCGACCTCGACCTCCTCCGGCTTTACCGCCTTAACATACAGGAGAGAGCCGGTGGGATAAACCGGTTCCATGCTGCCGGACAGGACGGTGTAGGGCTGCAGCCCGAAAAGACGGACCCCCGCCAGCAGGACAGCAAGGAGCACCGCTGCAACCACAAGAACGGTGGTGATCCGGCTCAGCAGTTTTTTTAACGGTTTGCATTCGGCCATAACCCGGTCCTTTCCGCAGCTTTTTCCCGCCTGACAATGCACTGGGAAGGCTGACACGCCCAAAAATGATGACATAAGAATGATTATGTCGCTAACGCCAACAAAACCGAAGCCGTAAACGGGAACCAAAAGGCCTGAAAGGCGGCAGAAGTATACGCGAAAAAGAAAAAAGGCTTGAAGAAAAAGGCCGGAGGGAAATACTGGATGCCCCCGGCTTGTTTCTTCATGCCTTTTTAAAATTTTTTAACGATATGTATTGCGAAGTGGAGCAAAATATGATACACTATTTGCGTCCGGTGGCGACATAATCATTCTTATGTCATCCCCGGCTTTGTTTTCGTGACAACATAATCATTCTTATGTCATCAGCAATTTTTCCACCCGTTCCATCCGCTGTCTGTGCTCGTTGCCGGTTTCTATGGTGTAGATGCGGGTGGTATCAATGCTGCTGTGCCCCAGCAGATCCGCCAGACGGACAATGTCCTTTTCCACCTGATAAAAGGTGCGGGCAAAAAGATGTCGCAGATTGTGCGGAAACACTTTGTTCGGTGATACGCCCGCCTGTTGGCACAGCGCTTTCATGTCCCGCCAGATGTTTCGCCGGTTTAACGGCTTACCATTTCTTGTTACAAATACCGTTCCGGCTGATATGCCGGATTTTTTTATATACAAATGCAGCAGCTTCTGCAGTGACGCGGGAATGAAAATGACCCGCGTCTTATTTTTGCAGTTCACCACCGCCCGGCCCGCGCGCACCGCTTCGACTGTGATATACTGCAGCTCGGACACCCGGATCCCGGTACCACAGATGGTTTGAATGACCAGTGACAGCCGGCTGTTCCCCGCTGCACCCACCAGTTGGTGCAGCTCGTGCCTGGTCAGCTCCCTGTCCTCGTTGCAGAAAATCTGCCGCTGGATTTTCAGGGGACGGACACAGCAGTCCGGCAATCCGATAAACCGCAGGAAGCGGTTTATCGCAATCAACATGGAATTGACACTCGCCGGGGCATACCGCGATGTCAGGTCTTCCTTGTAGGCAACGGTTTCCTCCTTGCTGATCCGGCGCCCGGACAGATGGGAACAAAAGCCGTGAACGTCCCGCAGATATTTGTCTATGGTCGCAGCGCTTTTTTCTTCTGCAATCATGTTTTGCTCAAACCCTCGTATTTCTGCTGCATAATCTTGTTTCATATCCTTAACCTCCCTGTAAGTTTCAAATTTATAGTCCCCGGATTCCACTGTACTATAACTTTAGAAACAGAAAAAACGGGAACCGCATGAATCCCGTCTTTTCTGATGAGATACAAAAAAGCCCTCCAAAACGGAGGGCTGTTTTTGCATAAAGCCCGTTAAACATCCGGATCACAGGTTTTCTCCAACAACCATGTAATCGACACTATCAAGATGCTGGAAAAGGCCATAAGTTGATAGTGTTTATATAGAGGAATTAAACGATAAGTTTTCCGTCATCTACGAAACCAAAGACATCCAGGACACCAAAATCAAAAAGCGGCCGGCAGCTCATTGTGAACCGCCGACCGCAGGTCTGGGACTATGCTGCACCGAAAAAGCGTTTACGCCGGTTATTCCGTCGAAGGTTCCTCGGGATCCCCTTCCGTTTCCCTGGCGTCTTTTACCGAAACGGACAAACGTTTCACCGAATAACTGTAAATCGCGCTGATAACAAAGCAGATCACCCCGCCGCCGACCATTGAAAGAATCCGCAGCAGTGTTTCCAGCCCCGCAACATCCCAGGTCACCAGCTTTAAAACACATACCATCGTCAACACCAGGCCATACAGCCGCAGACTGCCTGTGCGTCTGACAAAACCCGCAATGATGCAGGTCAGGGCGGTGAGCATGCAAATCAGGCTGAGGACATAAGCGCTTGCAAACCAATCCGTATACCCTTGTACCACCGCCAGCACCAACACGGTGAGCTTAATTCCCTCCAGAACGTCTTCCTGACGGGTAGAACGGCCCAGAGACTTCGGCGTCCGCCAGAAAGCCCAGGCCATTGACAGCACGGCCAGCAGTACGCTGACGACGGTTTCTGCGGTTCCCTGATACGGCACAAAAGCAATGAGCAGCGCCGAAACCGCCAGCATCACATGCTGAACGGCACGCAGGGCACTGGAATAAGCGTACCGCTTGTCGGCATCGAGCTTCTCATACAGCACCTGCATACCAAACAGTACGAGGCTTGTACCGAAGATGGAAATCAGGAAGGACAGAGAATCACTGGACGAAAAATCATAAAGCAGCTTTAGTGTCCAGAGTGTCGCCGCAATCAGGGCATAATGAACCAGCCCCTGCACCTTTCTCCAATACCCGACAATCAGCGAAAACAGAAATGTACCCATCGTCACCAGCGTCAGAACATAGCTCCATGCAAACCAGGGCGTAAAGCCCTGCAAAAACGCGAGTGTCAGCACCGTGAATTTGATTCCCGTATAAATATCCTGCGCCATATTTCCCCGCCCCAGGGTAAGCGGCAGACGGCAGAAGGCATAGATGGCGGTAAACACCGCCAATATACCGTACAAAACCTCTTCCGTCACATCTCGAGGGGAAACAAAGGCAACAGTCGCTGCATTGACGCTTAACAGCAGCACCTCAACCGTACGCATGCAATACGCCGGTGCCGGGTTTTCCCCGCGGTCATAGCGGAAAAGACAGAGCAAAACATTAAACACCGTCAGCGCCAGAAGCAGCGAAACACCCCAGTAACGGTATCCGGAACCGAGCATAATAATAAAAACGGTTCCCTGCAGGAAGAAATAAGTGAAAATGCGCATCCCGGCAAATTGCTTCGCCCGCGTTTTCCCGGGACGGAAAGCCCACTGTACCCAAAGCAGGGCGGCATAGAGCACCATATACAGCAGCGGCAGCGCCACCGTTCCAAAGCGTGTCAATTCATGGAAACCCCAAATGGACATAAGGAACCATTCCACGCCGAGCAGGACGTCTGCCGCTATGGCGCAGGCATTGTTTTTCCACCGTATCCCGGTCAGCAGCAGCAATACGGCAGGTACGATCAGCCAGGGCAGGCGCGGCTCGGCGAGACAGGACATACTGTACTGCCAAACCACAAACAGCAAAACTGCACATAAGCAGCCCGACAAAATGACGGTCAGTGTGGTCAGACGCCTGTCAAAATTCAGCTTCGTGCTCATAAACAGGGAAAGTAGAGCGTTCAGCAGCAGAATTCCCATCCCTACGGCCGCCATGATCCAAGCCGCAGTGACCCGGGCGGAGGAGCTGCCCGCAGCGCCGGCGTAGCCAAGGCGGAAAACCACCATCAGCACGTTCTGATAAAAAGCGGCCGCCCAAAGCGTCTTACTCGCGATATGGATCCCCATACGGGCGGCGGCACTTTCCAGCCGGGTTGTTGATACCGCCAGCAGATAGGACAAAAAGGATACGCACAGGAACTGGGCAAAAAAGGACGAGGCTACACCCCAGTCCGGCAGCCCTGTCCGGGGAAACGCGCCCTCAGAAAGCGGCAGGCCCCCGATAAAACAGCTCGCCATAAAAGCTCCCGCCGCCAGCGTTACCGCGACCGAAAGAAACAGGCCAAACCGATAGGTTTTCCGGCAGCACAGGATATTCCCCAACAGAATCACCGCAATTGAAGTAGCCTGATAAACCAGAAGCATAACCAGCTTATCATCTTTTAGCCCCGCCGCATAGGCAAAACAGATCGATATACCCATGCCGGTGTGCGCCACTATGCTGATGAGTGTGGAGTTGAGCAGTTTTGACAGCACTAAGGCGGCAATCAGCCAGAGCAGCAACAGGCCGAACGTGACAATGTCATTGAAATAGCCGAAATGCACATGCGTCAGCAATATCGAGATAAACAGCAAGCCACTGCCGCACCCTGAAAGGATCAGCGTAAACGTATTCCTGCGGCGCCTGGCCAGCAATATGCCGGCAGTTGTTATGCCTGTACTGATGGCATACATCAGAATGACTTTTACCACGTTGGAGATATCCTTATAAATCCACACGGCAAAGACAATCAGGCCGATAAAGAACAGAATGGACGCCGCAATCCCTAATACATTTCGTCCAAACCAGTTCTCCATCCGCCCCGGAGTGCCCTCCTTTTTGGTGGCGGCAACCGGTGCAGGATGGACCGGCTGTGATGCCGATATCCAAGCGGGAACCGACTGCGGCGATGCGGGCTGCGCGGCAGGCCGCACCGGACTGGCAGCGGCAGACGCTGCCGGCGTCCATACAGGAACCGGCTGTATCGGCACGGGTTGAGCAGCAGGCGGCACCGGATTAACAGCGGCAGGCGGCGCCGGCATCCAGACAGACACCGGTTGCGGCGATGCGGGCTGAGCAGCAGGCGGCGCCGGATAAATAACGGCGGGCGCCGCCGGCATCCAGACAGGCACCGGCTGCGGCGACGCGGGCTGGTCAGGTGACGACGCCGGATTGACCACAGCAGGCGGCGTATCCTTTTCGGAGGAAACGTATTCCTGCTGACCGCGTTCCCGGATAAAACGCCAAAGCTGTTCCACCTGTTGCTTCAGCTGACGGTTTTCCTGCTTAAGCGCATCTACTTTGACGTTAAGCAGGGCAAGCACGACAATAACAGCAGCGGCGGCAAACAGCAATACAACCATCATAAAGATTCCTCCGCTTCTGATTCGATCTTGTTAAACTGTTTTTTCAGGTCTTCCAGGACAAAGGAAGAGGCGATCCGCCTGCCGTCAGCAGTCAACAGCCGAAAATGCTGAAACAGAATATGTTGCTGAATTATATACCGTTTATTTTCCACAATGGTCTGCCACCAGACGCGGCCGCCCAGCGTCTTCGGATATACCGGCTCGCTTCCGTTCCATGCCAGAGCCAGGATAATATCGTTGGGACGGCCGCCGAATACAGCCGCGATGATCTCGCTATTTTCAAAAATTGAGCACAGCGCTACACTGCCGGTCCAGCCGAGGGAGGATCGGCCCTTTTCAATCTCCACCAGGGTTTTCTTGGATATACCGAGCATCAGCGCCATTTTATCCTGACTGAGTGAATATTCAGCGCGCACTAATTTTATTTTAGCATCGCAAAGCGATACAAATTCTGATTTATCCATTTCAACACCCGAAACAATTTATAGTGTAATTTTACACTATATGTGTATAATTGTCAATATTCTTTTGGTCTAGCCAAGCATGGCTTCCCCAGCGAAAATGCTCTTCTACAGCCTCGATAAACTACCGTTTTCAATTCTGTAAAACAAGCTGCGAACTGGCACCGGCGACTCGTTTCTGGAGGTGCCGATAGTAAATCGGTGGCATTACAGAAAACGCCTGAAAGGCTCCGCAAAAGGTGTGTGAAGAAGCCGACTTGCCACGCGGCGCTCTCCCCCTTCCCCTCTCTCGATTCAAACAGCTTCTATTCTTTCGGATTTCCTAAAAAAGAGGGGCGCTGCATGGCTTCGATGATCCGCATCTCCGCCTCCACATTATTGCCTTCTTCTCGCTTTCCTTTTTCTGCTTCCTTTTTTCGCCGTCCCCTGTTTCTTCTTTTTTCTATATCCATCCCTAAAGCTCTACGGGACCCCCGGCTGAGCCGGGGGTTCTCTATACAACAAAACCCCCGCCGGATAAAGTCCGGCGGGGGTTTTCATCACCGCTTATTCGCTGGTATAGGGCATCAGCGCGATGTGGCGCGCACGTTTGATCGCCACGGTCATCGCACGCTGATGGCGTGCGCAGGTACCGGTCACACGGCGCGGCAGGATCTTTCCGCGCTCGGAAACAAAACGATGCAGACGGGCAACATCCTTGTAATCGATGCTGTCTACTTTATCCACGCAGAAGCTGCACACCTTGCGGCGCGCTTTGCGGCCGCCGCGCTGCGGGCGCTCGGAACGCTCTCTCTCTGCCATGAAAAGGCCTCCTTTACATCAAAATTGGCTCAAGCTTGCCGAACCGGCGTCAGAACGGGAGCTCGTCATCCGAAACGATCTCCTCGAAATCCCCGCTGGAAGCGGTGGAAAACGCGGGCTGCGGCTCGTTGTACTGCGGAACCTGAGTGTCATAATGGGATGCCGGCGCGGCACCGCCATTCTTGGATTCTGCGAAAAACACATTGTCGGCCACCACTTCGTAGGCCGTGCGCTTGTTGCCGTCCTTGTCGGTGTAGGACCGGGACTGCAGGCTGCCCTGCAGCGCGATACGCTGCCCCTTATGGAAATACCGGCAGACAAATTCAGCGGTCTGGCGCCAGGCGACAACCGGAATGAAATCCGCTTGCCGTTCCTGACCCTTTGGGGTGTACGACCGGTCAACCGCAACCGTAAAGCTGGTCACGGCAACCTGGGACGGGGTGTGCCGAAGCTCCGGATCAGCCGTCAGACGGCCGAGCAGACAAATGTTGTTCATTCAACCCCACCCTTTCTCACTTCTCTTTGCGCACGATCAGCGAACGGAGAACGCCGTCGGTGATCTGGCTGACACGATCGAGCTCCATCGGGAACTCCGGGCCGCTGCTGAAGTTATACAGCACATAGAACCCATCGGCTTCATCGTTGATCAGGTAGGCCAGACGGCGCTTACCCCATTCGTCGATGTCGCCGAGCTCCGCATTCTGCGCGATCAGGCTCTGAAACTTCTCCTTGAGCGCAGTAACGCTCTCTTCTCCGTTCTTCAGGGAAAAGATGAATACGGCTTCGTAATCGGCTTTGATAGTAGGCATGCTTTATTGCACCTCCTCACGGTCTAATGGCCCCGTCTCGGCGGACGGAGCAAGGATGTAGCGCTTTTTGAACAAGCGCTAAAATATTATAGCAGGCTTGACCTGCCGCGTCAAGCAAAATCGCGAAAAACAGGCAGATTTTTCTTGACCCGCCGCGGCTTATCCACTATAATGGGTAAGAATAAAGAAAAATCCAGCGGCTTTGTGCTGTTGAATCTGCGCTTCGGCTCCAGATCGGATGCCGCGAAAGGAATGGTCAACCCATATGCTGCAATTTGAAGAATTAAAACTCCGGCTGGAAAACATCGGGCCGGACATTGAAGAGCTTGCTGGCGCGCTGGGGCTTGCGCAGGCGAAGCGCGAATCGGCCGAACTGGACCAGAAGGCGGCGATGGACGGCTTTTGGGACAACATGGAAACCGCACAGGCGGTCACCCAGCGCAACGCCGCGCTCAAAGCCAAAATCGAAGGGTACGACCGGTTGGTCGCCAATTATCACGACGGCATCGCGCTCATTGAGCTGGCCGACGAAGAGGGCGACCTGTCGCTGCTCGACGAATGCACCCAAAACGTCGAGCATATCGAAGCGGAGCTGGAAAGCCAGCGGCTGTCCACCCTGCTGACCGGGGAATACGACGGCAAAAACGCCATTCTATCCTTCCATGCGGGCGCCGGCGGCACCGAGGCGCAGGACTGGGCGGAAATGCTGTATCGCATGTATACCCACTGGGCGGAGCGCCACGGTTTCCGCTATAAGATCCTCGACTATCTCGACGGCGACGAGGCCGGCCTGAAAAGCGCCTCCATTGTGATCGAGGGAGAAAATGTGTACGGCTATCTCAAGGGGGAATCCGGCGTGCACCGCCTGGTGCGCATCTCGCCGTTTGACGCCTCCGGACGCCGGCACACCTCCTTTGCCGCGCTGGAGGTCATGCCAGAACTCGACGACACCATCCAGATCGACATCCGTCCCGAAGACATCAAAATGGATGTGTTCCGCTCGTCCGGCGCCGGCGGCCAGCATATCAATAAAACCTCCTCCGCCGTGCGTCTGACCCACATCCCCACCGGCATCGTGGTGGCCTGCCAGAACGAGCGCAGCCAGCACCAGAACCGCGAGATGGCGATGACCATGCTCAAGGCGAAGCTGTTCGAGATCAAGGAACGTGAGCATCTCGATAAAATCGAGGACATCAAGGGCAACCAGTCGCAGATCGCCTGGGGCAGTCAGATCCGCTCGTATGTGTTCATGCCATATACGCTGGCCAAGGACCACCGCACCGGCTTTGAAATGGGCAACATCAACGCGGTGATGGACGGCGACATCGACGGCTTTATCAACGCCTACCTCAAGGCCGCCGCCACCGGCACACTGGAGTATAAAGAGTAAATCGTCAGGATGCAAAAACCGGACAGAATGCGCGCGCATTCTGTCCGGTTTTTTGTTTTCCCCTCTCCACCCGCCCTTTATTCGGCAAAAAGAGCGCGCCGCCGCCTGCCCGCGCGGCAAAAAGACAAATTTCGACGGGAGAATCTTGCGGTTTTCCTGTTTTTCTTCTGTCAGTTGTGTTATAATAAGTTGGTAACAACTCTCTAACAACTTCCGAAACCCTACGGAGGACAGCGGATGAGCACAAATATATCCAGAGAAAAACGGGAACAGCTGCTGCAGAAGCTGGAAGACCTGAAAAAGTACATACTGCTGCGCGAAGACAGTGAAGCAGCCGACGCCTATCTGCCGACCCTGAACGAAGCGCAGAACGCCATCCGTGCAAGGCGCTACGAGCTGGTTTATGAGGAGCACCGGGAAGCGGCGGATGACCGCCTGCTGTCCCATCTGCCGGTGCTGACCGAGGAGAAAGCGCTGGCTATCCGCCGTGAAGGCACAATGAATTTCCTGCTGGAGGGCGACAATCTGGATGCTCTCCAGATTCTGCAGAAAACCCACCGCGGGCGGGTGGATGTGGTGTATATCGATCCGCCCTATAACACCGGCAATCAGGACTTTCTCTACGACGACCGCTATGTGGGAGAGGACGATCAGTTCCGCCACAGCAAATGGCTGTCGTTTATGCAGCGCCGCCTCGAACTGATCAAGCCGCTGATGTCCGCGGCCGGCGTCCTTTTCATCAGCATCGACGACCACGAGGTCTGTCAGCTCAAGCTGATTCTGGACAAGCTGTTCGGGGAAAACAATTTTATCGGCCTGCTGCCGCGGGTCACCAAGCGTTCCGGCAAGGACCACAGCCTGGCGGTCGCCAAGAATCACGATTATATCCTCGCCTATGCCCGCAGTGTGGAGCACGCGCGGTTCAAGGGCCTCGCGGTATCCCCGGCGGCCTATCCGCTGCAGGACGAATATGCCGCACAGCGCGGCGGCTATAAGCTCAATCAGACGCTCGATTACGACACCCTGTGGTATAACCCGAAAATGGATTTCCCGCTGACCGTGGACGGCGAAACCTTCTACCCCGGCGGGGATGCCGCGGCATATGAACGGCGGCAGCGGGGCGAACACAAGGAAAAGGACTGGGTATGGCGCTGGAGCCAGGAGAAATTTGATTTCGGTCTGGCCAACGGTTTCGTCGTAGTCAAAAAGGGCCGCGGCCGCCGGCGGATTTACACCAAGACCTACGCCAACGCGTCCATTGAAAAAGCCGGCAGCGGCTACACGGTGCAGATCACCGACCGGGAAAGCCTGCTCTCGTCGCTGGCCTTTACCGACAACGCCTTTTCCAACGACAACGCCAAAAAGGAAATTGCCAAAGTCGGCCTGGACCGCTTCGGTTTCCCGAAACCGACGTCTCTTGTTCGGCAGCTGATCTCCCTGGTGGATAACGCGCAGGTTGTGCTCGACTGTTTTGCCGGCAGCGGCACGACCGGCCAGGCGGTCATGCAGCTCAACGCCGAGGACGGCGGCCGCCGCCGCTTTATCCTGTGCACCAACAACGAAAACGGCATCTGCCGGGAAATCACCTATGAGCGCATCCGGCGGGTGATCGAAACGGAGAATTATGCGGCTTCTCTCCGCTATTTCCGCGTGGAGCATCTGCCGGTGGAAAACCGCCTGTACGATGAGTACGCCTTTGAACTTCTCCATCATATCGAGCCTCTGACCGCCCTCGAAAGGCAGAAAAGCCTTGCCGACGAGGAGAAAATCGGCATTGCGCCGGACGATCAGGCACTCGAGGAGCTGCTCGCGGACAAAAAACGGCTGTCGAAGCTGCGGGCGCTGTATCTCGGCGGCTATATCCTGCTCTCGCAGGAGCAGCAGGAGCTGCTGACCCGGCACGGCATCCGCGTCCGCTTTGTGCCGGATACCTACTATGACGCGTTTTCGCTCTGAGCACCAAATTGGCAATGACTGCCGGAAAGGCCGGATACATACACATGGAACATCAACTGAAAAAATTTCAAAGCGATGCTGTCCTGCGGTTATATGAAACCATGCAGCAGCCCGGACGGAATATCGTGCTGAAAAGCCCGACCGGAAGCGGCAAGACCCTGATGCTGACCCGCTTTATGGAAATGTACGGCCAGGCACACCCGGAAGTGGTGTTTGTCTGGCTCACCCCCGGCGCCGGCGGGCTGGAAGAACAGAGCAAAAACAAAATGGACCGCTATGTCCGCGGCGCGCATACCAAGCTGCTTGACGATGTGATGACCGACGGCTTTGCCGGCGGCGATGCCTGCTTCGTCAACTGGGAGAAGCTGACCAAAACCGGCAACAACGCCCTGCGCGAAAGCGAACGCGTCAATTTTGCCGAACATGTGGAATCGGCCAGAACACAGGGGCTGCGGTTTGTGGTGCTCGTGGACGAAAGCCACCATAACAACACGATCAAAGCCGAAGCGCTGCTGACGCTTTTTGCTCCCGAGAAAATTATCCGCTGCTCCGCCACGCCGCGGCTGACAGAAGATGCGGCGCTGATTGAAGTGGATGAACGGGACGTTATCCACTCCGGCCTGATCAAAAGCCTTCTCGTCATCAATGAGGACTTCCCCTCCCATATCCACGCCGACAGCCAGATTGCCTACCTGCTCACCCGGGCGCTCGAAAAGCAGTGCAAGCTGCGCAGCGCGTACCTGTCCCGCAATCTGGACATCAATCCGCTGATCCTTATCCAGCTGCCCAATAAGGCGGAATATATGCAGCAGGATGTGGAGGCATTCCTGAAAACGCAGGATGTGACCCTCGAGAATAAACGGCTCGCCATATGGCTGTCCGACCAGCATGAAAATCTTGAGACGATCGAGCAGAATAACGCGGAGCCCATCGCCGTCATCATGAAGCAGGCGGTGGCCACCGGCTGGGACTGCCCGCGCGCGCAGATTCTGGTCAAGCTGCGCAGCAATATGGACGAAGTGTTTGAGGTGCAGACCATCGGCCGGATCCGCCGCATGCCGGAAGGCCGGCATTATGACAGTGAACTGCTTAATAGCTGCTATCTGTATACCTTCGACACCAAATTCACGCAGGGGGTGCGTCAGCAGCTGAGTCAGCAGGCGGCCGACGCGTGTACGCTCGAACTCAAGCCGGAATATAAAGATATCACCCTCACCGCCGAGCAAAAGACCGAAGTTTCCGTCGGGCGCGATGCCCGGCAGGCACTCAAAGCGATCCGGCAGTATTTTGAGCAGGAGGCCGGCGTCGGCGGCAATCTGCAGGATAACCAGAAGCGGCTCGAGCTGTGCGGCTTTACCTTCCGCGTCGATGTCACCTGGACCTTTTCGTCCGGAGAGGTACGGCTGCTCGAGAGGATCGATCCCCGGAAGCTCAGCCGTGTTGAAGCCGAAGAACGCATCAGCACCCATCTGCACGGCCGGGAATACCATCATCAGGTGGCTCAGTTCGGCCTGGATCTCGGCATTCCGTACCAGTCCATGAACGCGATGCTCAGCCAGCTGTTCAGCAGCCGCGTTCCCTCGCCGCTCAAAATTCTGTCGCTGGATGTAAAGGCGCTTTATGCTTTTGTCATCAACAATGCCGGTCTGCTGCGCGAATATCTGCGCGAGGCAATGGCAGCGGATCTGAAACAGACCCGCATACAGGTACCGGACACCGCCCGGGTGCCCTTCCGCATCCCGCAGACCACGGTGTTTACCTACAACAGCACGGCCAAAGCGCAGATGGTCATGGAAAAGAACGTGTATGCCGGCTATCTCGCTTCCGCCAGTCCCCGCTCGACCGGAGAATGCCGCTTTGAAAATTACTGCAACGATATTTCCAGAACCATACAGTGGTTCTATAAAAACGGCGATAAGGGCAGCGAATATTTTTCCATCGTTTATCCGGATAACACCGGCTATCCGAAAAGCTTTTATCCCGACTATCTGATCGGAGTGGATGCAGGAGACGGGAAAACCGAAACCTGGATCATCGAGATCAAGGGCGGGTTCACCCGTCAGGGCGGCAGCGAGGACGCGGACCGCTTTTCGCCCAGGAAATTCGCCGCGCTCGCGCGATACAGCGATAAATACCACATCAGGGCCGGCTGGGTGCGGGAGGATAAAAACTCCACCCGCCTGCTCATCAATACGGGACCTTACAGTGAGGATCTCCACAGCGACAGCTGGCAGCTTCTGACCGACGTGCTGCCATAAGAGAAGGGCGCTGCCAAATGTATTATTTGGCAGCGCCCTTCTTTGTTATTTTGGTCGGCACACTCCCGGCCGCCGCGCATCACAAAAAGCGGTCAATTTTCTTCGAGCACGCGATGGCGAGCGCCCCCGGGCCGATATGGCAGGATACGCTCAGGGAAAGCGGGTCACAATAGGTCACATCCAGCCCCAGTTCCCCGCGGATGACGGCTGAAAACGCACGGGCCGCCTCTTCATTGTGGGTGTGCGCGACAAAAAGCCGCAGCTGCTCCGGCCCGCCGAAACGCCTGTCCATATCTTTACGCATGGCGTCGAGCATTACCGTCTGCGCCTGCTTTTCTCCTCTGGCTTTCGCAAAAGCGTCGAGCTTTTCGCCCTGAATCTGCAGAACCGGCTTGATTTTGAGCACCGTCGCAATGGCGGCGGCGGCCGGGGTGATCCTGCCGCCTTTTTTGAGGTATTTCAGCGTGTCCAGCATGATATAAATGCTCGACTCGAACTTGACCTCTTCCAGAATGGCCCGGATCTCGGCGGCGGATTTTCCCGCTCCGGCCAGCGCCAGGGCATCCATGACCGCCTGACGGAGGGTGACCGAAATGCGCTGGTTGTTCACCACCTCCACCCGGCCGTCATAGTCCTGCGCGAGCGCGAGCGCCGTGGCGCAGGAGCCGGACAACCCGCTGGACATCGGAATATGTACCAGGGCATCATGCGTCTCCAGCACCTCGTCCCACAGCGCCAGCACATCGCCCGCGGCCGGCTGTGAAGTGGAGATGTCGGCATCGCCGTGCAGCTTTTCGTAAAAGGCCGCCTGGGATAGGCTAATATCCTCAAAATAGGTTTCCCCGTCGATAACGAACGGCATCGGCAGCACATAAACGCCGAGCTCCTTCGCCATAGCCTGTGTGATGCCGCTGTTGCTGTCGGTCACCACTGCGATTCTTTTCGTCATATGTTCATTCTCCTTGTTTCGGGATAAACCGCAGCAGCTCATCAAATCCGCCGTGCGCATAACCGCTGATATCCCGGTTGTTTTTGTTGATCAGACAGTCGGTCAGCAAAAATACCGGCATGCCCAGCGCAGCGGCAATCATGTCCTCCTCCACATCGTTGCCCACCATCAGGCAATCCTCCGCGCAGCAGTCCAGACGCTCGAGCAGTTCGCGGTAATAGGCGAGATTCGGCTTGCAGAAGCCGGTGTTTTCGTAAGTGGTATACAGTTCAAAGTCGGCGGGCTCCAGCCCCGCCCAGCGGATACGGCTTTCGGTCGCCGCAGCCGGGAAAATGGGGTTGGTGGCAAGAGCAATGCGGTATCCTCCGTCCCTCAGCTTATCCACCGTTTCCTTTGCCTTCGGATTGAACCCGCAGTCCGCCGCCACCTGCTGGAACTCGATCCGGTAATATTCATCAAATACCGGCTTGTCCCGCAGCACCTGGTCGCCAAGCTGTGCCGCAAACCGTTTCCAGAATACCTCTTCGTTCGTGCAGCTGCCGTCATTTTTCACCATCGCAGCCGTGCCGGCCCATATGCCGTCAATCAAGCTTTTCGGCTCATACCCATACGGCGCCAGCTTGGCCGCCAGCCGCTTGAAATACGCTTTGGTAAACACGTCCTGATCCATCGGCAGCAGGGTGCCGTCCAGATCAAAAAGAATCACTTTTGTCATACAGTCATCTCCACAGGATACAGCCGCCCTTATCCGGCCGTGCCTTGGCCTTCCAGAGTCACGGTAAAGCAGTCGCCTGGCGAGCATGCCATACCTATGGCCGTATTGCAGGAGCCGGTTTCCCCCACGGCAAGTTTTCCGACAGCCTGGCCGGTTTTCTTAACCTGTTCCCCGCTCCCGTTGAACCATTTCACCTGAACGGCGCAGGTCTTCGCCTCCGCAATTCCGTCATCCAGCCGTTTGGCGCTGCAGCTGAAATCGAATATGCAGCCGCCTTCCCCATCCATTTGTACATTGGATATAGCAGCGTCCAGAATCTGAAAGCGCGCGCCGTAAGAGGTGATCTCCAGGGGGAATTCCTGCGAAAAGGTAAAGGTGGGTGCTTGCACCGGGGGCTGGGTCGGGGATGTGGTGGTTGGGTCTTTGGCGGTGGTTTCGTCAGCTGGCTTGATGGTTGTCGGCGCCGCGGTCGTTGTGTCGGAGAACACGTCGCTGGTACCGCTCGTGTTCTGCTCGGCTGTGGTCTTTGTCTGCGCAGCCGAAGAGGACGCCGTCGAGGGGGCGGATTCCGAACTACTGGCACAGGACGCCAGAGAAAACAAAACCATGACTGCCAGAAACACTGACGCAACTCTTTTTTTCAATCTGCTCATACCTTCTTATCCAAACATTTCGATAATACCGCGTTAAATCATACCGCGCCTGTTTTCGATTGTCAAGCTTTCTTATTTACAGCAGCCATCATTCGGTCCGCAGGGCATCCACCGGCCGCAGCTGCGCCGCTTTGCAGGCGGGATACACCCCAAAAACCGCGCCGGTGAGTACCGTGAACAGGATCAGCCCCACCAGCGTGCTCAGCGGAATGGGCACCGCCATTCCGAGAACGGCGCCGCCGATCAGTGCGGCCATACACCCAATCGCAATCCCGATAACGCTGCCGATGAGCGACAGCACCACCGCCTCCGCGAGGAATTCCCCCATGATCCGTCCGCGGGTGGCGCCGATCGCCTTTTTGATACCGATTTCGCGGGTGCGCTCGCTGACCGAAGACAGCATCACGGTCATCACCCCCATGCCGGACACCAGCAGGGAAATGCCGCTGATCACGGTGAGCACGAGGGTAACGATGTCCATCAGCCCGCTCAGCCGTTCCTTCTGCACCGCCAGATTATCGGTGCGGTAGCGGCCGCTGAGCCCGGTTTCGTTTTCCAGCACGGAAACGATCCGTTCCTCGGTACGCTCGACATCCGCCTGTGCCCCAACCCGCACGGCGATCTGGTCAAAATTGTCCCGTCCGGTGAGGGACTGCAGCGTGGCATAAGGCACATAAACCATACCGGGAATAAATTCCACCACATTCTGTAAAAGGCTGCTGCCGGCGGCGGTCACGCCGACAACCGTAAATTCTTCGGCCACTCCGCCGACGTGCAGCTGCACCGTCCTGCCGACGATATTCGTGCGCTGGTAATACTCCTGTGCAACGTTCTCGTCCACTACGCACACCCGCGCATGGCTTTTGACATCGCCGGGCGAAATCAGCCGGCCGTGCTTGAGTTCCAGAGAAATCGCCTGCTTGGCGCCGGCGTCGATGCCGCACGCCACCACCGAACCACTCGAGCCACCGAGTGCAGCGCTGCCGTATTCGATCATCAGCGGCATCGCGGTGTCCACCCCCGCCAGCTGCCGGATAATGGCGAGATCCTCCTGGGAAAGGCCGGCCCCGTCTCCCGCGCTCACCGACAGCCCGCTCATGCCCATATTCTCCAGCTCTGTGTTGACCGCGCTTTTACCGCAGGCGCTGATGGCGGTCACGATCACGACCATCGTCACGCCCACCGTGATGCTGCCGACCGTCAGCAGGGTGCGCAGGAAACGGCGGGTCAGGCTGCGCAGTGCGCTGTGAAACATCTCCCCCATTGTCTGTCAAAATCCTTTCTCAAGCCGCCGGCAAAACCCGCTGCCCGTCGCGGCGGATGGTTTCCGGTTCAGCGATCAGCCGGTCGCCCGGCTGAAGCCCGTCCGCCAGCAGATACCCGCCGCCCAGCTCTTCGCTGACGGCAATATCCCGGCGCACCGCCCGGCCGTCTTCATACAGATAAACGTATTCCTGCCCGTCGTCGTCCTGATTGACACAGCCGTAGGGGACGATCAGCGCATCCGGAAGGCTGTCCACGATCACCCGCGTTCTGGCGGTCAGCCCAAACCGGAGCGAATCGTCCAGCCCCTCCTCGTCCAGGGTCACGACCGCGTCCACCACCGTCCCGGACAGTGAGCCGGATACCTGCTGATGGGCGGTCGCATCGATTTCGCTGAGGGTGCCGGCATAACTTTCTTTTGCCAGTGCGTTCCCGCTGACCAGCACCCGCTGGCCGATTTCGATCCGGCGGAGGTATTCTTCCGGAATGGCAATTTTCACCTGCATTCTCTCGCTGGACGAGATGACCACGCACGGCTCGGCGGCGTTGTTCAGGGCGTCGGTGGAAATGCTCACCGCCGTAACCACACCGCTGACCGGCGCGGTCACCTCCCGGGCAATATCGGGATCCGGGATCATCTCCGGCGGGACGCCGCCCATTGCCGCCATAGCCTGCTTGGTGGCCTGCCGGTCCACCGTCAGCAGGACATCCCCCTTGTGCACCACATCCCCTTCCTGTACCAGTATCTCCTCGGCAATACAGGCGATATCGGTATACACCGAATAGCTGCCGGCCGATTCCAGCCGTCCGGTACACTGGACGCTTTTTTCCACCGTCTGTGCCTCAAGCGTGTGCAGGGACACCTCCGGCACCGATTCCTTCAATGCATTCCCCGCCCAAACGATCCCGGTAATCGCTGCTGCCGTCAACGCACCGAGTATGACATATTTTCTGCCTCTCACGCACACCACGCCTTTCCCGCCTGTCATAACCTGTTATGCCATTTATTGTGGTGCCGCGCGCGGAAAATATGCTGTGCATTTTCTGGTTTTTACCGCTCCGGCGTATGGGAATTTTACCGTCTTGCGGATTATCCTGCACATATTCCGTCCATACTAAGCATATCTATTTCTGGAAGGACGGGGAGAATATGGAAGGCGCTTTAAAACGGGTTTTACTCAAAAACGAGGAGCAGCCGCACGAACTCCTGACCGCAATCCGCGACGTCTGCCGCCAGCTTGATGCCGCTAACCAGCGATTTTCCATGGAAAGCGACAGCGATCTCATCGAAGCGTGCATTTATGAGATGGAGGCCCTGCGCGCACGGTATCGCTATCTGCTCAAAGCCGCCCGGGAACAGGGGCTCACCGCCGCTCCGGCTGCCGTCGTGGAAATGAACCGCATCAGTCTGGCAGCACAACAGGAAAAGTCGGTCTGAGCCGCCGCGCACGGCTCGGACGAAGAAGGGACGGGTCAATCAGATGAGCATCGGCATGTGGATTTTTCTCAGCATACTCGGCGCTGCCGTCGTACTGGCAGTCGGCATCGCGCTGCTGCACACCAAACGTCCGGTACGCGGGCTGGCAGGCTCCGGCGCGCAGGGTATCTGTGCGCTTGCCGCAGTCAATATCGCCGGAGCGTTTACCGGCGTATCCCTGGGGCTGAACCTGTTTTCTGGGCTTTGCTGCCTGGTATTGGGCATTCCCGGCGTGGTCATGATGCTCATCCTGAAGCTCATCTTTAACCAGGGATAATTTCCTGAACAGGACAAAACAGCAGCTGCGATAAAACGCAGCTGCTGCCAGCTTGTCGAAAAAAGTCCGGCTTATGCCGTCCTTTTCTCCAAGCTGATACAAAGGTGGGGAAAATCAGACGATTTTCCCCACCTTTTTTCGCCTGCGGGCGGTTTATCCGCTTCGCTCGACGCGGAGGGGGCTTGCAGCCCCCTCCACACCTCCCCTGCCGGGAGATTATCCCTTTTTCGACAGTCTCACAGCAGCTGCGATAAAACGCAGCTGCTGTTTCCTTTTTACAGAATATCCGGCGGGTGATATTTTCCATCACGCTGGAACAACGTTAATTCTTTTGCAGTAAATCACGGATATCTTTGAGAATGGCCAGCTCGTTTTCTGCCGGCTGTGCAGCGGCGGCTTCTTCCGCCGCCTGTTCTGCTTTCTTTCTCAGGCTTTCCATTTTTTTATGCGCTTTCATCATCAGACGCATCACCACAAAAAGAGAAAACGCAATAATCAGGAAATCAAGGATACACTGCAGGAAGCTTCCATACGCCAGCGCGGTTTCCGCCTGTACGACATTGCCCGCCGTATCCATAACCGCCGGATGAATTACCCATTTCAGATCAGAAAGTATGACCTTACCGGTGGCCAGACTGATAAGCGGCGTAATAATATCTGCCACCAGTGAAGAGACGATTTTGCTGAAAGCGCCGCCGATGATCACACCTACCGCCATGTCGACAACGCTGCCCTTCAAGGCAAATTCCTTAAATTCGCTGAAAAACTTTTTCATTCCGTTTCCTTCCCCTCTGCTTTGATATTCTGCATAATACACCATAATTTCAGTATAGCATGCCGCTTTCATTCTGACAAGCTGCTGTCCAAAAGTAACGCGTGCATGTGATCAAAACAGAAGAGAAAACGCCGTATCCAAAGCAGAGCGATTTACGGTTTTTCTTCCGGAATAAAGGTGATCCGCCCGGTGGAAACATCACAGGCGGCGACAACGATCGTCATCTCCTCACCCACCGTGTAACGGGCACGGCCTAGCGGGTCACGAAGCGACGCCGCCCCGTCGAAGGTCAGCTCCTCTTCCGGCAGGCTCTCCCGGCGCACCATGCCCTCCGCTGTGTTGGGCAACTCGACATACACCCCAAAATCGGACATGCCGCTGATGGTTCCGGTAAAGATACGGCCAAGGAACCCGGCCATATATTCCGCCATATAACAGGCCTCGCAGTCCCGTTCCGCCGCCATGGCGCGCACCTCGCAGCGTGAGGTTTCCTCCGCCATCGCTGGCATCGCTGCGGCATATTGCTGCCGGACGTTCCCCTTGCCCACCCCGGCGGCAAGCAGCGCCAGCATCCGGTGCACCACCAGATCGGGATACCGGCGGATGGGCGAAGTAAAGTGGCAGTAATCGCCCAGCGCCAGCCCGAAATGCCCGATCGGATTCTCGCTGTAATGCGCTTTGGCCATGCTGCGCAGCAGCCCGGTTGAAATCAGCCGGGCATACGGCGTATCCTCCGCCTGATCGAGCAGCTCCTGCAGCGCGGACGGCGATGCCTTTTCCGGCGAAAACCCCACCGTAAAACCGAGCCGCCGGGCTGTATCGGCAAGCATCTCCAGCTTTTCCGCGCACGGCTGCTCGTGCACGCGGTAAAGGAAAGGCAGCCCCTGCTCCCGGCCGAAACGCGCCACCGCAACGTTTGCCGCAATCATAAACTGCTCGATCATCCCCTCCGCCTCGCCGGAAACCCGCGGATAAACCGCCGCCGGCCGGCCCTGCTCATCGAGCAGGAACCGCGCCTCGACGCTTTCAAGCCGCAGTGCGCCGCGCGCCGCAGCCTTTTCCCGTAGCCGCGCCGCAAGCTCACGCATCGCCAGCAGCATCGGCAGCACGCCGGCATATTTTTCCTTCACGCTTTCCTCAGCGCTGTTCATAAACAGGTCGTTGACCTCACTGTAAACCCCACGCACACACGACCGGATTACCGAGGGGAATATTTCGCTGCGAAGACATTCGCCGCTTTCATCAAAATCCATCAGCGCCGACATGGTCAGCCGGTCCTCCCCCGCATACAGCGAGCAGGCGCCGTTCGACAGCGTTTCGGGCAGCATCGGGATCACCCGGTCGGCAAAATAAACCGATGTGCCGCGGCGGTACGCCTCTGCATCCACCGGAGAGCCCGGCGTGACATAGTGGGAAACATCCGCAATGTGCACCCCCAGCCGCCAGCCATCGTCGGTTTTTTCAAGAGAAACCGCATCGTCAAGATCCTTCGCATCGCTGCCGTCGATGGTCAGCACCGTCAGCCCCCGCAGGTCACGCCTGCCGGCCAATGCCGCAGCATCCAGCGGCTGTGCGCTTTTCGCCGCGGCATCCGCCAGAACCTGAGCATCGAATACCGCCGGGATCCCGTAGCTGTCGATAAGCGCGTCGGCGCACACCCTGGCGCTGTCCGCGCTCCCATAGCTTACGAGGATCTCCGCGAGCACCTCGCGGCCATCCCATGCGGCGGCAAAGCGCACCTTGTCCCCCAGCTTTGCCCCGGAAGACGCGGCAGAGGCGCGCGTGACCTCCAGAGGACAGCGGAAAAAGCCGTCCGGCTCAACCTGCCGGCGGCCGTATTCGTTTTCGCCCAGCCGGCCGCTGTACAGCCGGGCGCCCTTTTCGGTGATGCAGACCACCTCGCCGGATAGGCCGCGCTCATCCCTCGGGCCGGGCCGCAGCCGCACCGCGTCGCCCGGGAGTGCACCGTGCAGATTCCGCCCGGCGATAAAGCAATCGCCGCTGCCGTCGTCAAGCCGGGCAAAGCCAAATCCCTTTGACAGGGACACCAGCCGGCCGGACAGGGTATTCTCCATCGAAATGGCATACGCACCGTTTTTCCGGCGTTCCAGGCGGCCGCTTCTCTCCAGCTTCGACAGCTGCAGCAAAAAGCCCATCCGTTCCCGCTTGCCGACCCGCAGGGTGTGCATCAGCCCCTCCGCAGACTGCTCTTTTTCAGAAAGCGCGTGCAGAATCGGCTGTTCCCAGTCGATGCGGCGTGCCGCCGCCTGCCGGGAACGCGCCGGCACGCCTCTTTTTCCCTTTTTCTTTTGTTTCATATTTCTGTTCTTTCCTTCTCCTTACAAAAAGGCCCCGCTCGTGTCGAGCAGGGCCTTTAGACATGTTTTGTCTGTTTTTATTTCGTCACAAACTGCGTAATCAGCATGCCGACAAACACCAGCACGAAAAAGCCGATCGCAATGAACTTGGTCCAGCGGGCCAGTTTTTCGTCAATCGAACGGGCACGGCCCTTTTCCATCAGCGAATCCGCCGCGCCGGAAATCGCGCCGAGATTGGCCTGCCGGCCTTCCTGCAAAAGGACGACGGCGATAATCAGCAGCGAAAAAACAATCAAAACAATACTGATAACAATTTCTAAAGGATGCATGGACGAAACCTCCATTTTAGTATTCCTTACCGGACACCCATCTATACTAGCACAAACCTCTGCAAAATGCAAGCCATTTTTCTGCATTCTCCGCTGCGGATGTGCGGTTTTGGCCTTTTCAACCGTTGTGCCGGCTTTACACAGCTGTGCTGCCGTTCCGGCCGTCTCAGGCGTCCTCTCCCAGCTCGATGGCCACCATCGCGTGGCAGGAAAAATGCTCCACGGTATACCGCAGTACCCCGTCGCTGAAAGCGTACAGCAGGTCTTCGCCCTGCGGCGCCAGATAGACCCTTTTGGGTTCCTTCTCCAGCCGCAGCGCGCACTGCGTGCCGTAAACCGGCTGAATGTCCTCGATGATTTCCACGCCGTCGCCGCGGCGTCTGGGCACGGCATACAGCAGATGATTCACCAGCCGCCGCGCCTGCGGCTGCGCCGTCAGCGTCGTCACGCCGTATGCACCAAGGCTGGTTTCAAAGCGCTTGTCCCGCCCAAGCAGCCGGTCGAGCACATCGATAACCAAATTTTTCAGATGCAGGCTGCCCTGCTGTGCGTACTCGGCAAAGATATCCCAGGCAATGTACGCTGTATTGCCGGCGATCACCACCGCCGGACTGACCCGCTCCCGGTCATACGGCGTATGCTGATGCGAGCAGAAATGTCCATACCCGCGGTTGAAATACGGATCCACCCGCATCGCCGTCACCTCACCGGGAAAATCCGCCTGCGGTTCGATCGCGTAGCTCTGGGAATACATGACGTAGCAGGTGCTGCCGTTGGGCGGCAGTTCAAACGCCGGCCGCAGGTAAGAGGGCACAAACGCCGCCTTCCCGCCGAAGCGCACGCCGAAATCCAGCGCGAACATCCCGTCCGCCGTACCGGAACGGCCGGAAAGCAGCAGCCGGCCGCCTTTTTCGGCAAAAGCGGCGATTTTCTGCCGCAGCCCCTCGTCCTCGAGCGTGATGCCGTCTGGCAGGATCAGCAGCTTGTAGCGGGAAAAATCCGCCTCGGTATCGATCACATCGTATAAATAATGCCCTTCGAGCAAAATGCGGTTGGCGCCCGCATCGCTGGGATGATTTCTTTCGCGCCCGCCGGAGAAAGCCTCCGCGCTCAGCAGCGCCACATCCGCAACGTTGTCCGCACCGGCCAGCCAGGGCTCCTTCTGCTCGAGTTCCGCATACGCCTGTCCGATCAGGCGGTAGGTGGCCAGATCAAACTGTCCGTCCGGATGCAGCTGATCTCCGACCGAGCACCGGCCGCCGCACGCCGCCGCCAGCGCCGCCTCATAGCGCAGCGCGTTCGGATGCTTGAAGCCGCCGAACTCGCCCCAACTCTTGTGGAATTTTCCGGTCATGCCGAGAAATTCCCGGCCGAGGGTGCGCGCATACGCCGCGGACAGCGGAAAATGATCGTAGCCCCAGCCGCCGGTCGGCAGCGATTCCAGCTCCAGATGCCGGGTGTTGCAGAAGGCGATCTTCCGGTCCCCCCGGGGAATGTGGCCGCCGTTGTGGAAAATGGCCATGCCCGGCGCATATTGGAATACGGCCGCTTTCACCCGTTCGGTATAGCGGAAATATACCTGCCGGGCATAGGACTCCCGGTCTTCCGCCTTTTGCGGGTCAAGCCCCTGAGCCTCCATCCCCTGTATGCAGTATTCGCACAGGCAGGGCGTCGGCTCCACAATGTCGAAAAACACGCCGTCGAATTTTCCCGCATAGCACCGCATGACCTCTTCCGTCTCGGCGGCGAGCTTGTCCAGATACGGAGTTCCGAGGCACAGACGGTGATACCCCGGGTACAGCAGCGACGGCGTTCCGGCAGGGCCGGCGCAGATGCATTCCGCGTGTTCCCGGGCATAATGCTCGTCAAGACCGGCCGAGATATAAATCTGTGTGCGCACGCCCAGCTCACGGCAAACCTCCAGCTGTTCGTCGAGCAGATCAAAATCCAGGCCGGGATGCCGGGCATTGACCGCAGAGTCGAAATAAGACCAGCCGTGATGGCACTTGGCAAACAGCGTGATGGAATCGATATGCCCCACTTTCAGGGCCTGCGCAAAATTGTCGCGGGAAAAGCGCGAACCAACCCCCGGGATTTTTTCCGACGTGTGAAAATCCAGATGGACCTGACGATAGGGCAGCATAATCCTACCTCCTCAAAATAAAACTCATCGTTTTACACTGGCGGTATGTTCTCAGCAGAAATTTTTCACCCTCGGGTGTATATATCGCGTGCGCACCGGGCAATCTATTGTCGGCAACAGATACAACTCATGAAAATTGCGTTTGCCGTATCCGCTGCCGGAACCGCTATCGAACGGGTTACACTCCGTCCGGCAGCGGTTTTCCTTTTCTCCGGCAAAACCGCACGAAGCAGGCTCCGTGCGGTTTTAACGATTATTCCAGGGTCAGCTGTTCCCCGATATCCTCCGCGGCGGGCATCGCGCCGGCGGCGGGGATGTTTTTGCGGTAGCGGTCGGGCTTCGCCACCATCCCCTCCGCGAACGGTTCGACCGTTTTGACGTGATGGCTGCCCTTCAGGGTCATCACCTGCACCCCGATGGTGGAGCGGGTGGTTTTTGCCGCGATCGCGCCGGTGTGCACCAGCAGCATCCGCCCGGCGGTGGAGGTCAGCATGAATTCGCCATCCTCCGGCACCTGCCGGATGGCCACCGTCGGCGCTTTGTCCGAGAAAGCACCGACCAGCCGGCGACGGTTGGTTTTGGTCGCATACGCCGACATTTCCACCTTGGCGGCCTTGCCGTTTTCAAAGAAGAACAGCATATAGCCGCTGTAATCGGCGGTCACCGCCATATACAGCGCCCGCTCGCCCTCCTCGAAGCCGAGCTTGCCCGCAACATAATCCCCCAGCACGCTCGCCTTGGTATCACCGAACTCCGACGCCTTGGCCTTATACACCGCCGCCCGGTCGGTGAAGAACAGCAGGTCGCGGTTGTTACTCGCCTCGACCGTCTGTATAATGGTGTCCCCTTCTTTGAGCTTTTGTTCACCGCTCATGCGCAGTGACTGCGGGGTGATCTTTTTGAAGTAGCCCTCTCCGGTGAAGAAGAAGGTGCACGGATAATCCGGGATCTCCTCCACCAGCTCCTCGGCCTCCTCGATTTCAGAGGCATAAATCAGGCTGCTGCGGCGGGGCTGTCCGAACTTCTGCGACACTTCACGCAGCTCGCCGATAATGATGCTTTTCACCCGCGCCTTGCTTTTGAGGATATCCTCCATATCGGCGATATCCTTCTCGAGCTTGTCGATTTCGTTGGTGCGCTTGAGGATGTATTCACGGTTGAGGTGGCGCAGCTTGATCTCCGCCACATACTCGGCCTGAATCTCGTCGATGCCGAAACCGATCATCAGGTTCGGCACCACCTCGCTCTCCTCGTCGGTCGAGCGGATGATCTGAATCGCCTTATCGATATCCAGCAGGATTTTTTCCAGGCCCTTGAGCAGGTGCAGCTTGTCCTTGGCCTTGTTCAGGTCGTATACCACCCGGCGGCGCACGCTCTCCATCCGGAAGGCGATCCACTCGTCGAGCAGCTGCCGCACGCCGAGCACCTGCGGCACGCCGGCGATCAGCACGTTGAAATTGCAGGCAAAGGAATCCTCCAGCGGCGTCATCGCGTACAGCCGGGTCATCAGCTTGTCCGGATCCACCCCGCGCTTCAAATCGATGGTGATTTTCAGGCCGCTCAGGCCGATTTCGTTGCGCACATCCGCAATTTCCCGGATGCGGCCGTTTTTGACCAGCTCGGTCAGCTTGCCGATGATCGCCTCCACCGTGGTGGTGGACGGGATTTCGGTCACATCGATGCAGTTGGCGGATTTGTCATAGCTGTACACCGCGCGCACCTTGACGCTGCCGCGGCCGGTGGCGTAGATTTTTTCCAGCTCCCCGCGGTCATAGATGATCTGGCCGCCGCCGGGAAAATCCGGCGCCTTGAGGGTGGAAAGGACGTCGTGGTTCTCGTCCTTCATCAGCGCAATCGCAGTCTCACATACCTCGGACAGGTTGAATGAGCAGATGGAGCTCGCCATGCCGACCGCGATGCCGACGTTATTGTTGACCAGAATCGACGGGAAGGACACCGGCAGCAGGGTCGGCTCCTTCATCGAGGAATCGTAGTTGTCGACAAAATCCACCGTATCCTTGTCGATGTCCCGGAACAGCTCCCCGGCCAGCGGGTCGAGCTTCGCCTCGGTATACCGGGAGGCGGCGTATTCCATCTCGCTCGAATATGCGCGGCCGAAGTTGCCCTTGGAATCGACATACGGATGCAGCAGCGCCTGATAGCCGCGGGATAGCCGCACCATCGTCTCGTAGATGGCGGCGTCGCCGTGCGGATTGAGCTTCATGGTCGCGCCGACGATGTTGGCGGACTTGGTGCGCGCACCGGTGAGCAGCCCCATTTTGTACATGGTGTACAGCAGCTTGCGGTGTGCGGGCTTGAAGCCGTCGATTTCGGGAATCGCGCGGGAAAGGATGACGCTCATCGCATACGGCATATAGTTGGTTTCGAGGGTATCGGTGATCCGCTGGCTTTCCACCAGCCCTGCCCCGGCAATATGCGCGTTTTCCGGCAGCTTGTCCAGCGTCTGCGCGCGTGGTTTACTTTTCTTACTAGCCACAGTCGTTCATTCCTTCGTCTGGTATTTCCGGACAGTCTTATGGCGCGCCGGATCAGCTCACGTCCACCATATCGAGATACAGGCTCCCGCGCTCGGCAATGAAGTCCTTGCGGCCGTTCAGGTTGTCGCCGAGCAGCACGTCGAACATCATCGACGTCGCCTCCGCCTCGGTTGGCTCCACCTTGATGAGCCGGCGGGTTGCGGGATTCATCGTGGTCATCGACATCATGTCGGGATCGTTTTCACCCAGTCCCTTGGAGCGCTGGATGGTGTATTTGGCGTCGCCGATTTCGGTGAGGATTTCGCTCTTTTCCTTGTCGTCGTAGGCAAAATAGGTATCGTTTTTGCAGGTGATCTCGTACAGCGGCGTCTCCGCGATGAACACCCGTCCCTCCTCGATAAGGGTCGGGGTCAGGCGGTAGAGCATGGTGAGGATCAGGGTGCGGATCTGGAAGCCGTCGACGTCGGCATCGGTGCAGATAATCACCTTGCTGAAGCGCAGCAGCGACAGATCAAAGGTCGCGAGATCCTTGTTGGCCTTGCTCTTGACCTCCACCCCGCAGCCGAGCACCTTGATCAGGTCGGTGATGATCTCGTTTTTGAAAATCTTGTCGTATTCGGCCTTCAGGCAGTTGAGGATTTTGCCGCGTACCGGGATGATGGCTTGAAAATCGGGATTGCGCGCCTGGATGCAGGCGCCCATAGCGGATTTACCCTCCACGATGAACAGCTCGCGCTCGGTCACGTCCTTGCTGCGGCAGTCCACAAAGCTCTGCACGCGGGAAGCGAGATCGTTGCCGCTCTGCAGCGTTTTCTTCAAGTTCAGGCGGGTGGTTTCAGCCTTTTCGCGGCTGCGCTTGTTGATGAGCACCTGCTCGGTCAGCTTGTCCGCTTCCGCCTTGTTTTCGAGAAAATACACCTCGAGGTTGTGCCGCAGGAATTCGGTCATGGCCTCCTGAATAAATTTGTTGGTAATCGCCTTTTTGGTCTGATTTTCGTAAGAGGTCTGGGTCGAAAAGGAGGACGACACCAGCACCAGACAATCCTGCACGTCCTGAAAGCTGATCTTGCTCTCGTTTTTGAGATACCTCCCGTTTTGCTTGAGATAGGCGTCAATCTGCGCCACAAACGCCGAGCGCACCGCCTTTTCCGGCGCACCGCCATGCTCAAGGAAGCTGGAATTATGGTAATACTCGAGCAGATTCATCTTGTTGGAAAAGCACAGCGCCACATTGAGCTTGACCTTGTATTCCGGCTTGTCCGCGCGGTCGCGGCCGCGCCTCTCCGCTGACCAGACCTGCACATCGGTCAGCCGCTCTTCCCCGACCAGCTCCCTAACGTAATCCTCAATACCGTTCTGATAGACGAATTCCTCGGTATCGAAGCTGCGGCCATTCTGCAGCCGCAGCACAAACAGCAGGTTGGGGTTGACAATCGCCTGCCGGCGCAGGATATCCCGGTAATAATCCGCCGGGATGCGGATATCGGTAAACACCTTCAGATCCGGCTTAAAGCGGATGGTGGTGCCGGTGTCCTTGCGGGCGTACGGCTCCTGCGTGAGGCCGCCGATGTTTTCGCCGTGCTCGAAATGCAGGGTGTACCGCGTGCCGTCGCGGCGCACCTCGACGTCCATATATTCCGACGAATACTGGGTTGCGCAGGCGCCCAGACCGTTGAGGCCGAGGGAATATTCGTAGCTCTCGCCCTCGTTGGTGTTGTACTTGCCGCCGGCGTACAGCTCGCAGAAAATCAGCTCCCAGTTGAACCGCTGCTCCCGCGGGTTGTAGTCCACCGGCATGCCGCGGCCGAAATCCTGCACCTCGATCGAGCCGTCTTCATAGCAGGTGGTGATGATGCGGCTGCCGTAGCCCTCGCGTGCCTCGTCGATCGAGTTGGACAATATTTCAAACACCGCGTGCTCACAGCCCTCCAGCCCGTCCGAGCCGAAAATAACGGCAGGCCGTTTACGCACCCGGTCGGCGCCTTTGAGGGAGGTGATGCTTTCGTTGCCGTAGCTTTGCTTTTTGGACGCCATAGTGTGAATCATTCCTTATCGTCGTTGTTTTCTGCCGGCCGGACGCCGGCAGGAATGCCATCAATACTTTATTGTATCCCGCCAACCGCCATTCTGTCAAGAAATAGTTGTGTTTTCCGCCTTTGTCCACCGTATCTGGTGGTCGTCCCGGCGACTAAAACGCCGCGAAAGCGCATACACTATACCATAAAACGCTCCGGAAATCAGAGGAGGAATCCAACATGTATGCAGCCGTTCGCCGCCGCACCTTCGATTTGAGGGCTTTTCTGTTTTTTGAAGGGGTCACCCTGCTGCTCGGCATGCTCGGGGGCTTTCTTGGGGGCACATCCGCCTTCGAGACGCTGCGCAAGCCGCCGCTGACCCCGCCCGCCGTGGTATTCCCGATCGTGTGGACCATTCTGTACCTGCTCATGGGCTTTGCCGCCTATCTGGTGTGGAACACCGACGATATAGACCGGGCGCCGCCGCTGCGGATGTATTTTCTCCAGCTGGTGGTCAACGTGCTCTGGCCGGTGATCTTTTTCCGGCTGCAGTGGCGGCTTTTCGCCTTTTTCTGGCTGGTGCTGCTGTTCGGCCTGGTTTCGCTGACTGCTACCGGCTTCCGCTATATCCACCGCACCGCCGGCCGGCTGATGATCCCGTACCAGCTCTGGCTGCTGTTCGCGGGCTATCTGAACATCGGGGTATACCTGCTCAACCGCTGAAACCGCTAAAACGCGCCGGCATTTTTGCCGGCGCGTTATTTTATACCCTTCATGCAGCACACAGGACTTTTTTTATTTTCTTTCGTCCTTGTCCTCGTACAAGCCGCGTATTCCCAGGAAGCTGCCCACCAGAAATAAGATCAGCCCGATTACGGGAAAAGCCAAAATCGGTCCGGTTATATTTCCGTCAATTTTTAAAATCGATAACATGGCAAGCAATATTCCGCCGATAATGTATGCCCCGCCCAAAACCACCTTTTTCACGGACTCCCCCTCTTTCTGCTTTTGTCTGGCCGCACCAGCCGGCGCATGCCGGTCAGAAATTCCCGCCGTTCCAGCCCCAGTGCTCCGTTTCCTCATAGCGGACATAAATACGCCCGGGATCGATCCCCAGTTCTTCCGCAAAAACAGCGGTAACCGCCGCGGTCATCTTTTCGCAATGCGCCCGCTCGAGCGAGCCGAGCACCTTGACTTCGATAAAAGCGGCCGGTCCCGGTTCCCCGCGGAAATACAGCCGGCAGTTGTCCTCGAAATCGAGCATCAGAAAGCTTTCGCTTTTGCCTGGAAAGCAAGTGATCGCCTGGCCGAGCCGGGCTTTAAGCACCTGTTCCTTTTCGTTTGTCAGCGGCACGCTGACCTTCGATGAAATAAACGGCATACGTTGTCTCCTTTCGCTTTATCCACAAATTCAGTGCCGGCTTTTTCCGTCCCACTGGCAGCGCGCCAGATCCACCCGGCCGTCCGGCAGCAGCACGGCACCGTCGCGGCGCAGCAGCTCCCGGTGACGCTCCCTGCCGCCGAACGCGAACGCATCCGAACAGCCGCCCATGCGGTTGACCACCCGGAAGCAGGGAATGCCGTCCGGGTCGGGATTGACATGCAGCGCATAGCCCACCACCCGCGCCCAGCGCGGATTGCCGGCCAGCAGCGCCACCTGGCCGTAGGTGGCCACCTTACCCGCCGGGATGCGGCGCACCACGTCGTAAATTCGGGTATAGGCGTTTGCCGCACCGTCACGGTTTTCCGGATTCATACACAGGTTTCCTCCCTTTTGTCAGACCGCATTCCTGTGCCCTCAGTATAGCCCAAACGCCGCCAAAACGCAAGCCAAAACCGGGCGGATATGCCGGTTTGCGTCTTTACGGATTCCCCAAAAAGGATTACAATGAGCCTGTCCAAACGCAGTAAAGAAAGGGAGAGGCAAATGACCAGAGTAAAAATCGAACCGGGCATATGCGGATTTGATGCGACGGTAACGGCGGAATCCGCCGATCAGATGGAGGTGACGCTCCGGGTGGACGGCGGCTGCGAGGCCGTGCAGAAAATGATGCAGGCCCTCGGCGGCACCTTCGACGCATATGAACTGTGCCTGACCCGTCCGGGCAGCGGACCGCTTTACGACTACGCGCTTGCACATTTTCCGGTGCACGCGGCCTGTCCGGTGATCGCCGGCATCACCAAATGCGCGGAAGCCGAATGCCGGCTCGCATTGAAAAAGAACGCTTCCATCGTCTTCTTGGAGGCGTAAATCCCGTATACTTTGCCCCTGCCGCCGCATACTAAAACGGCCGGCAAACCCGGCGAAAAGCGGAAAAGGGGGGATGTTTTTTTTATGGAAAAGGGCAAAGGGCTCGAAACACTGCTGCGGGAAAACGAGCGGGCCGCACAGTTCTACTGCGCGCTGCCGGAAGATCTGCAGTATGCCGTACAGCAGCACGCCGCCCGGATCGATTCCCTGAAAAGCCTCCGCCGCTGCGCAGAAGATCTGACCAGAGACATGTTCTGACGGCATTTCCGCACGGGGAAACGCGGTTCGCCGCGTTTCCCTATCCTCCGCCGGCCGGAGACTTGCAATTCCCATTCGGCATGCTATAATGGTAACAACATACAAAAAGGGCGGCGAGACGATGAAAATACAGGAATCTGCGGAAAATTATCTGGAAGCGATTCTTATGCTCCAGCAGGAAAAAGGCTTTGTGCGTTCCATCGATATCGCCGGCAAACTGGAGTTTTCCAAGCCCAGCGTGAGCATCGCCATGAAAAACCTGCGGGAAAACGGGTATATCGAAATGGACGGCGACGGGCTCATCACCCTGACCGCGGCCGGTCAGGCGATCGCAGAACGGGTATATGAACGGCACGTCCTGCTGACCAACTGGCTGGAACGGCTGGGGGTAGACCGGGAGCACGCCGTCGAGGATGCCTGCCGTATTGAGCATGTCATCAGCGCCGAGAGCTTTGAAGCCATCAAGCGCCACGCTGCACAGAAAAACACGGAATAAATGAAGCGGTACCATAAAACCGGCACCGCCTTTTTCATTCTCGGCAGCGAAAAACCGGGGGACAGATAAAATCTGTCCCCCGGCTTTTTATGCCAGAAAGCCTTCGATGATTTTTTCTTCCGCCTGCTCCTCGGTAAGCCCCAGCGTGCGCAGCTTCAGGATCTGTTCGCCGGCGATCTTGCCGATCGCGGCCTCGTGGATCAGCGCCGCATCCACATGGGAAGCCTCCAGCGCAGGCTGCGCCGTCACTGTCCCCTGCTCCGCGAGGATCGCGTCGCATTCCGAATGCCCGGTGCAGCGGCTGCGCCCGCGCAGGCAGGAATAAAACTCCTGATGGGAGCGCCCGCGCGCCACCGACCGGGAAATCAGATCAGCGCCGCAGCCCTCACCGTCGAGATTAACCTCAAAATCGGTGCGGGCCGCCTCGTTGCCGTCGGTCATGATCCGCTCGCGTACCAGCAGCTTTGCACGGTCGCCCAGCACCGCCGAGGTCTTGCGCAGGGTGGAATCCACCCCGCCGAGCTGCACCGTATCCATCTCCAGGCTGGCCCCCTCGGCCAGATGCACATCAGTCACCGGATCGATGCGCTTCGCCCCGCTCCCGGAACCTGTCGCGACATGCTTTTCCTGATACAGCACATGCGCGTCCTTTTCGATAAAAAAGCGGTGGATGCCGTTGTGCCGCGCCTCGGCGTCCTCGTCGTTGTGCACGCCGCAGCCCGCCACGATGGTCACGTCCGCCCCCTCGCCGATATAAAAATCGTTGTAAACGAGGTCGTCGAGATCGCCGTGGGTAACGCAGGCGGGGATGTATACCTTTTCCCCCTTGGTGCCGGGCTTCACATGCACCACCAGTCCCGGCGCATCGGCCTTGGAATCAATCTGAATGTTGGCGGTCGACTGCCGTGCGGCACACTCGCCGTTTTCACGGATGCTGAACGCCCCGTCAAAGGAGCCCTTGAAATCGGATACAATTTTCAAAAACTGCTCAGTGATCTTGTTCATTCTTCTGGTCATTCCTTTCCCCGGCTGAACCACGCTGCGCCGGCTTTCTCAGCGGCCGGCGTGTGTCCGCTCGCGTCCGAGCGGGCAAAGCGCCGCCTTTTCGTCCGCAAGCAGTCCCGGCAGAATCTCCTCCCGCGGGCCGGCCGCACGCACCCGTCCGCCTGCGATAACGACAATCTCATCCGCGATCGAAAGGATGCGTTCCTGATGGGAGATCACCATCAGGGTGCCGACACCCTCGCTGCGCAGTTCTTCAAAGGTTTCGACCAGACGGGTAAAGCTCCACAGGTCGATGCCGGCCTCCGGCTCGTCGAAAATCGACAGCTTCGCCCGACGCGCGAGCACGGTGGCGATCTCAATACGCTTGATTTCGCCGCCGGACAGCCCGGCGTTCATTTCGCGATCCATGTATTCGTTTGCACACAGCCCCACCTTGCCCAGCAGGCCGCACAACGTTTCTTCGCTGAGCTTCTCCCCCGCCGCAAGTTCCAGCAGGCTGCGCACCGTCAGCCCCTTGAACCGCACCGGCTGCTGGAACGCATAGGCGATCCCGCGCCTGGCCCGCTCGGTCACGTCCATGTCGGTAATATCGGTGCCGTCAAAAACGATGCGCCCGGCGGACGGGGTTTCGATACCGGCGATCAGCTTGGCCAGCGTGGTTTTGCCGCCGCCGTTCGGACCGGTCACCACCACCAGCCGTCCGCCGCCGATCGCCAGATCGACGTCGTGAAGAATGCCCGCGCCGTCCGGCAGCGTCCAGGCAAGGTGTTCGAGCTTCAGCATAAGGGGTTCATCCTTTCCTGTTCCGGGGGTGCCCGGAAACGTCCTGCACCGGATGCGCCGCAGAAAGCTTATTCTGCAGCGCATCCGGTGTTGATTTCTGTTCCGCCCGCCATCCGGCAGGCTTATTTCCGCATCGCCCGCATGGCGTTGAGGATGGCGAGCACCGATACGCCCACGTCGGCGAACACGGCCTCCCACATGTTGGCTAGCCCCGCCGCGCCGAGCAGCAGCACCAGCGCCTTGACCGCCAGCGCGAACACGATGTTCTGCCGCACGATCTGCAGGGTTTTGCGGGATATCTCCACCGCCTCTGCAATTTTGGACGGCTTGTCGTCCATCAGCACGATGTCGGCCGCTTCGATTGCCGCGTCGGAACCCATGCCGCCCATCGCGATGCCCACATCCGCACGGGAGAGTACCGGCGCATCGTTGATGCCGTCACCGACAAACGCCAGAGTGCCCTTCGGGGATTTTTGGGTCAGCAGCGCCTCGACCTGATCGACCTTGTCGGCCGGCAGCAGTTCGGCGTGCACCTCGTCAACGCCGAGCGCCTTCGCCACGCTTTCCCCGACCGCCTTCGCGTCGCCGGTGAGCATCACCGTCCTGCGCACGCCCTCGCGCCGGAGCGCTTCAATCGCCTGCGCCGCGTCCGGCTTGACCTCGTCGGAGATCACCAGATGCCCCGCATAGACGCCGTCCACCGCCACATGCACGGTGGTGCCGACCCGGTGGCAGGGATGCCAGGCGACCCCGACTTCCTCCATCAGCTTGTCGTTGCCCACGCACACCGTCCGGCCATCCACTTCGGCACGCACACCGCGGCCGGCGAGCTCTTCCACCCGGCCGATACGGCCGCGGCCGATCGCTTTGCCGTAGGTTTCCCGCAGCGAACGGGATACCGGATGATCGGAATCGCATTCCGCGAGCGCGGCGATTTCCAGCAGCTGCGCTTCGGAAACCGTGTCCGGATGAATCGCGGTGACGTTGAACACCCCTTTGGTTAGGGTGCCGGTCTTGTCGAAGACTACCGTTTCCACCCGCGCGAGCGCTTCGAGGTAGTTGCCGCCTTTTATCAGCACGCCCGCTTTTGACGCGCCGCCGATGCCGCCGAAAAAGCTCAGCGGCACCGAAATCACCAGCGCGCACGGACAGGAGATCACCAGAAAGATCAGTGCCCGGTGAATCCATTCCGCCCATTCGCCGCTGAAAAACAGCGGCGGGATCACGGCGAGGAGCGCCGCACCGATCACCACCACCGGGGTATACACCTTGGCAAAGCGGGTGATGAAATTCTCCGCCCGCGCTTTTTTGGCGCTGGAGTTTTCCATAAGGTTCAGGATCTTGGCCACCGTGGATTCACCGAAAGCCCTGGTGACCTGCACCCGGAGGGCGCCGCTCTGGTTGATGCAGCCGCTGATCACGTCGTCGCCCGGCTCCACCTCACGCGGCAGCGACTCGCCGGTCAGCGCCGCGGTGTCAACCGTGCTGCGGCCGTCGCGCACCACACCGTCGAGCGGTATACGCTCGCCGGGCTTGATCACGATGACCTCACCGATGGCCACCTCTTCAGGATCCACCTGAATCAGCTGCCCGTCCGCTTCCCGGTTCGCGTAATCCGGGCGGATATCCATCAGCTTGGCAATCGAGCGGCGGGACCGCCCCACGGCATAGCCCTGGAACAGCTCACCCACCTGATAGAACAGCATCACCGCCACGCCTTCGGGATATTCGCCGGTGGCCATCGCCCCGAGGGTGGCAATGGTCATCAGGAAATTTTCATCGAATACCTGCCCGTGGGCGACGTTGCGCACCGCACGCCACAGCACATCCCAGCCGATCACCACATATGGGACCAGAAACACCAGCCGCCGGATCCAGCCCTCCGCCGGCAGCAGCGCCGCAATCACTAAAAGCACGCCGCTGACCAGGATTCGCGCCAGCATCCGTTTCTGCTTTTTCGTCATGAACGTTCCCCCCTTACCGGTTTTACAGGAGGATCGAGCAGTCCGGTTCCACCCTGCGGCAAACCTTGACCACCTGTTTCATGATGGCAGCAAAATCGGCCTCTTCCGCCGAAACGGTCATTTTCTGGGTCAGGAAATTCACCTGCGCATCCTGTACGCCGTCAATGCGGCGGATAGCCTCCTCCATCTTCCGGGCACAGTTGGCGCAGTCGAGATTTTCCAGGGCATACGTCTTTTTCATCACAGAGCACCTCACATTATAATACGTTTTTGCTGTCAGGGCAATGCCGGAAACGAATTTTTATTCTCCCACGTGTTCGAGTCCCTGATTGATGATGCGGCGGACGTGGTCGTCCGCGAGTGAATAGAATATGCTTTTGCCCTCCCGGCGGCAGCGCACCAGCTTGTTGGTCTTGAGCACCCGCAGCTGGTGGGACACCGCCGTCTGGCTCAAGCCCAGCAGCTGCGCCATATCCCCGACGCACAGCTCGGCCTCGAACAGCGCGTACAGGATGCGGATGCGGGTGGAATCTCCGAACACCTTGAACAGCTCCGCCAGATCGTACAGCATTTCGTCCGGCGGCATGTCCTCGGTCACCTGCCTGACCACCTCGGCGTGGATGCAGGTATCCAGTTCCGGAAGCGGCCCTCTGGTTTCGCCCATATGGATCTCATCTTCTTTCATATGAATATCTGTTCATATGATATTCTATTTATTTCAAAATGTCAAGCGGTTTTATAAAATAGTTTCCGCAGGCGGCAGAAATTTATGTACGGCAGAGAATTGTCAAAAGAATCCGAACGTGGTAAAATAAAGTGAAGAATTCCAACAATGTGCGAATCTTTGATCGATACGATGCTGTCTTTCTATCTTCGTACGCTTCAGGAGGCGTTTTTATGCTGGCTAAAAAATCCGCAGCTGCTCTTGCAGCGGCACTTTTTCTGACATCTTTGCTGCTCAGCCTTCCCGGATGCAGCCGTCCTGAGGACCGTATCGGCACCTCACAGGCGGACGCCTCCGCACCGTCCAAAACCACCTCTGCTGTGGAATCGGCCGCCGAAAGCTCTGCCGGCGGTACGGCAGGCGAACAAACCGCAATGACCATGACAACCACACCCGCAGCGCCAACGACAACGGCAGCAACCGTGACTCCCACGACAACGGCGCCGACCGCGGCTCCCACGACAGCTGCCCCGGTCAGGGTGGAGGGCATCACCCTTTCGACCTATGCGGTCAGCCTGACGGTCGGACAGTCCAAAATGCCGATCGTGACTATGACGCCGGAAAACGCCGCGGATAAAGGCGAAATCTGGACCAGCAGCGATACCGGCGTGGCCGCAGTATCCTCACTGGGAAACATCACCGGTATCGCCGCGGGCAGCTGCACCGTCACCGTCACGAGCCATGACAATCCGGCGGTCAGCGCCGTCGTGGAGGTGACCGTCACCCGCAGCGTAAGGGATGAGCAGGATCGCCAGGCCCGGGAGATCGCCCAGCAGATCGCAGACAGCATCGGGCCGGGCACCGATCTGGAGCGGGTAGGCCAGGCGGCACAGATTGTTAGCGGGTACTATCAGCGGGGTATTCATAAGGAATCCGGGGACAATTACTATCGTCCGTACGGCGTATTTATCGCCGGGGAGTCCTCCTGCGCCGGAACCACGCGCGCACTTGGCCTGGTGCTCGAGTGCATGGGCTATTCCTGGGAGCACGTCAACGAAAACCAGTGGGCTCATCAGTGGTGCCGGCTGACGATGGACGGCCAAACCGGCTGGGCTGACGGACAGATCGGGTTGGCCTACTACGGCGATCACCCGTGGGTATAACCCGCTGAAAAAAGCTTCCCCGGCGCATACGTTGTATGCACCGGGGTTTTTCTGTCCGTAATATTATCTTTTCACGTGCGGTTCTCCTCCGCCGGTGCGGCCACGCGCCGCTGTCATTCGATCCACTGTACCGGGCCGAGCACGCCGGACGGCGGCATCGCGAGAAAGGCGGAAAAGGCGTCCCGCTCCCGGTGACCCGGATTGTTCCGCACCTCGATCACCAGATGGTTTGTCCCGGTGCGCAGGCCGTCCAGCCGGAACCGGTATGGCGCCTGGATCCGCACCCCGCAGGGAACGCCGTTGAGGGCGACCTCCGCCGTCTCCCCGACCTGCCCGAGGTTCAGCCATACCGGCGCTCCGGCGTCGGCCGCCTCAAATGCCGTCTCGTACCGGATCGTGCCGCCAAAGCGCGGTTCTCCCCGGGATGACGTCACGTCGAACAGCGGGCTGTCCGCGGCCAGCGGCCGCCATGCCTCCCCGCCGGCGTCCTGCAGGGAAATGGTGTACCGCCACGTACAGGATTTCACGCTGCCCCGCGGCTGCACCGCCTCCTGCGCGGTGTTGTCCGGCCCGAACACAAACGCACGTACCCCGAACGCCTCCAGCCGCAGCGGCATCCCGTCTTCCGGTGCATAAACCGCCGCTGCCGTATTGTCAAAGGCGTCGTAGCACACGCCGGCACCGGTCACCGGCAGGGTCAGCAGCGTATCGATCGGCGTACTCTGCTCGTTGAAAAACAGGAAAACATCGTTTTCTCCGCGGCGCAGATGATAAAACCGCAGATATGGGCAGGGCCGCTGCGCGGTGATATCTGCCCAGCCGTGCACCTGTATCCAGTCCGCAAGCCCGTCCAGCGACACCACCGTAAACGCCGGATCAAAGCGCCGGGCGTCGCTCCCCTCCGCGGTCGTGCGGCACAGCCCGTCCGCAAACACCACCGGGCAGCCCGCTTTTGCCGCCGCTGCAAGGGATTCCAGCAGCGCCTGCGGCAGGATCTCGCTGTACGGCACAATCAGCGTCGAAAACGGAATGCGGTTGATCACCAGCCGGCCGTTCACCACCGCAGCCGTCTCCAGCATGTCCGCCGGCACCACGTCGGCATTGAGCTGGCGGCGGGTCAGCGCTTTGAGCACCTTCTGGAACAGCATTTTATCCCCGCCGCACCATTCCGCCTCCGCGTTGTACAGCACCGCCGCGCTGAGCACCGGTTCACCCCCGGTGAGCAGATGGCACATCCGCTGGGTGTACTGCATCAGCCGGCCGAACAGCGGAAACTGCGGATGGCGCCCCTGCGCATAAAAGTGCGGCGGGCAGTCGGCATCCGGATATTTCGGGGAAAATGCGTGCGGCACAAAACGGTTGATGCCGTTGACCAGCATGTGGTCGGTCATCCATTTCATCATTGGCAGCCCTTCCGCCCAGCCGAACGCGCCGTAGATTTCGCAGAGAGCGCGCCCTTTTTTCCGCGGCTGGAGATGAGCGTGCGACGCGCCCATGCGCGCGAGTGCATAGGCGAAAAACTCCGGATCGGTGCCCGGCAGCCAGGCGGTGTGGGGCATGTCGGTCATGCCGGGCAGCAGCTGGTGCAGCACCACGTCGATGCCGGCCATATCCTGCGCGTCGAGCGCGCGGAAATAATGCCCGGGTCCGATTCCCAACCGCATGTGGGCGTTCATGTCCTCCACCACGTGGCCGATGTATTCCACCCCGTGCGCACGGCACCAGTCTCCCAGCACGAAGGCAAAGCGCTCGCTGTACAGCCGAGTAATCGTGTCCATGTAGGCCTGCCGCAGCCGGGCGCTGCAGCCGTCGTGCGCAAACCACAGCGCCGGCAGCATCGCCTCCAGCTCCCGTGCATCGCAGCCGAGCGACCGTGCCAGCATGCCGGTCAGATCGTCCCCCCACGGGAGAATCAGCCCGGGCTTGCCCACCGTATCGTAATACCCGCTCGTCGAGCTGTTGAATCCCGGCTCATCCGAGAAAAAGCCGGCAAAGGTATTGCCGAAACAGGCATGAAAATGCGCATAATGCGGCTCGTATACCGCTTCGAGCATCGCGCGTCCGGCCTGCGGAGAGATCATGTGCAGATGGTTTTTCCGTGAATCCGGGCAGCGTGGGGTGCGCAGCACAAAAAACAGCCGCCATACCCCGTCCGGAATATCCCACTCCACCATGCCGCCGCGGATGCGGTCGGTCAGCACGAGCGGTTCGCCTTCCAGCCGGTCGCCGCGTCCGGCCAGCCGGTAGGCGTAGACCCCCACCAGCTGCTCCTCTGCCGGATTGAACCGCTCCGCCATCACGCTGGCGGTCGGCAGCGGCCCGGCCGCATCCATATGGATCTCCCGGATATTTTTCTGCCGCAGGTCGTCCCGTCCTTTCATGATCAGCCCGTTGGCAAAGCCGGTGGGAAACTGCCGGTCGTCGAGCAGCCACACCCGCATATCCCGCCGGCGCGCCTCCTCCAGGATGAACCCGAAATCCGCCCACCATTCGTCCTCGCAAAAATGCGGATGAATCCGGCTTTCCACGCAGAATTCCCGGATGTGGCTGCGCTGCATGGCGTCGATCTCTTCCCGCAGCACCGCGTGATCCTCCCCATGCTGCCAGAAAAACGGCAGCACATAGCTGCTCTCCTGCCCGTGCAGGCATTCTTCCAGCCGCGTATCCATACCGTTCCGTCCTCCCCGTCTGTCCGTTTGCCTTCAGTATAGGACGGCATTTCCGCCGCGTCAAGCGGCGCCGGCTTTTTGGCAATTCTCCCGAATGACCGTGCAACAATCAACAGAAAAAGCGCCGGCAGCAACCTGCCGGCGCCTCCTGTTTTCGGTTTACTTAAACGGGTTTTCCCCTGGATAGGGCAGGTTTTTCGGCTGGTTGTAGGCGATGTCCGCCACGCCGAGATACTGGAACACATCGTGCAGCACCCGCCCGGCGTGGCCGAACGCCACGGCGCCGTGATGCGGATAGCGCTTGCCGATGAGCACATGGCGGTAAAAGCGCCCCATCTCCGGAATCGCAAATATGCCGATACCGCCGAACGACCGGGTCGCGACCGGCAGTACCTCACCCTGCGCGATGTAGGCATGCAGGCTCGCGTCCGCCGCGCTCTGCAGGCGGAAAAAGGTGATGTCGCCGGGTGCGATGTCCCCCTCCAGCGTACCGCGGGTGAAATCCGGCGTGCCCCCCTGCTCAAGCAGGCGGTTCTGGATGAGCTGGAACTTAATCCCGCAGCCGTCACACAGCCGGCACTGCGGGGTATTGCCGCAGTGGAAGCCCATGAAGGTATCGGTGAGGGAATACGGGAATTTGCCGGCGATCTCCTGCTCGTACATATCGCGCGGCACCGAGTTGTTGATATCCAGCAGGGTGACCGCACCACCGGTCACGCAGGCGCCGATGTATTCGCTCAGCGCACCATAAATATCCACCTCGCAGGCGACCGGGATGCCGCGCGCGGCAAGGCGGCTGTTGACATAGCACGGCTCGAAACCGAACGCCTCCGGGAAGGCCGGCCAGCATTTGTCCGCAAAGGCGACAAACGGCCGTGCGCCGCGGTTGGCGTCCGCCCAGTCGAGCAGGGTCAGCTCAAACTGCGCCATACGCTCGAGCAGGTCCGGATAGCGGTTTCCCTCACCAAGCTCTTTGGCCATATCGGCGGCCACCGCCGGAATGCGGGCATCCCCGGCGTGCGCCTTGTAGGCGACCAGCAGATCCAGCTCGGAGTTTTCCTGAATCTCCACCCCGAGATCATACAGCGGCTTGATCGGCGCATTGCAGGCGAAAAAGTCCTGCGGCCGCGGCCCGAAAGTGATGATTTTCAGCCCCTTAAGCCCGATCAGCGCCCGTGCTGCCGGCACGAATTCTTCGATCATGGCGGCCACCTCGTCGGCTGTACCGACCGGGTATTCCGGAATATGGGCGCCGAGCCGGCGCAGGCCAAGGTTGTAGGAGCAGTTGAGCATGCCGCAGTAGGCATCCCCGCGGCCGTTAATGAGGTCGTCGCCGGTCTCCTCCGCCGCGGCCGCATACATCACCGGCCCGTCAAACTTCTGCGCAATCAGCGTTTCCGGCGTCTCCGGCCCAAAATTGCCGAGGAACACCGCCAGCGCGTTGCAGCCGGCCGCCTTCACCTCATCCACGGCGCGCAGCATATCGCCCTCGTTTTCCACCGTGGTTTTCGCCTCGTAGATGTCGATTCCGCGCGTGCGGCAGGCCTCCGCCACCGCCGCCCGCCGCCGCTGCGACAGCGAAATCACAAAGCAGTCACGGCTGACCGCGATCAGTCCCATGCGCACCTGCGGTATGTTCATTGAAAAGGCCATATTTCCCAACTCCCCCGTACTGGTTTTGGTTTCAGTATACCCGCCCCTGTCCTGACCGTCAAGCGAAAAAGCGGAGCAGGGCAAAAAAGCGGAATCCTGCCGAAATACCGGAGCTTTTTGCAAAACGTCACCACCGCCCGTCCGTCGGCGTAGACTGGGAAAAAAGGAGGAATGGGTATGCGTGCGCGACTTCGTCCGCGTTTTTCCGGCTTTCGCCGGCGTTATTATGGCTATGCGGAGAAAAAACGGATCCGGCGGCGCCTGCGATTGACAGCGCTCGTTGCCGCCGTCTGCCTTCTTGCGGTGCTGATCAATGCGCGCATCGCGCCGCTTCTGCGTGTATACGCCGCAAACGCGGCGCGCTCCGCGATGACCGAGGCGATCAACACCGCCGTTACAAAGGTGATTGACGGCAGCGAAATCCGGTATGCCGATCTCATTCAGGTGCAGACCGACAGCAGCGACAACATTATTGCCATTGAATCGGATATACTAAAAATCAACCGTCTTAAAGCGGAGGTCACGAATGCGGTGCTCGAGGAGCTCAAAAGCGCGCGGTATCATCAGGTGAGCGTGCCGCTCGGCGACCTGCTTGGCGGCAACCTGCTGCTCGGGCGCGGACCGCGCATCCCGGTACGTATCAGCGTCGCCGGCTCGGTGGAAACCGGCATGGAAAGCCGGTTTACCAGTGCCGGCATCAACCAGACCAGCCACCAGATCAGCATGACGGTGCAGCTTGCGCTGTTTTCCGCCGTGCCGGGCAGCGAAGAAACGGTGGATGTCCAATCGCAGTTTCTCATTGCGGAAACGGTGCTCGTCGGCAAGGTGCCGGATTCGTTCACCAATGTCACCGGGGATGACCGGGACACGATCGGAAAAATATTCGATTACGCCGGCACGCAGCAGTAGCGTTTCCGGGAAAAATCTGGTATACTGAGTGAAGTATGTCAACAGAAAGCGGGTTGAACGGTATGGACTTGGAACAGGCGCGCCGGCGCGTACAGGAGCTGCGGGAGGTTATCGATTACCATTCCCGCCGCTACTACGATCAGGATGAACCGGAGATCGAGGACGATGAATTCGACCGGCTGACCCGCGAATTGCGGGAGCTTGAGGGGCAGTACCCGGAGCTGATCACCCCGGATTCGTATACCCAGCGCGTGCACGGGGAAATCTCCAGCCTGTTCACCCCGGTGGAACACGCCGTGCCGCTCGCGAGCCTGCAGGATGTGTTCTCGTTCGACGAAGTGAAGGAATTTGACGAACGGGTGAAAGAAACGGCAGAAGATGCGGTTTATGTGGTGGAGCCGAAAATCGACGGCCTGTCGGTGGCGCTCGAATATGTAAACGGCGAATTTGTACGCGGCGCGACCCGCGGCGACGGGCAGGTCGGCGAGGATGTCACCGCCAACCTGCGGACAATTAAGGCCATTCCGAAAACGCTCACCCGGCCGGTGCCGCATGTCATCGTGCGCGGCGAGGTGTATATGCCGCGGGATCAGTTTGCGAAGCTGGTGCAGGCGCAGGAGGAGAACGGTGAAAAGGCGTTCAAAAACCCGCGCAATGCTGCGGCCGGTTCGCTGCGGCAGAAGGATCCCGCCGTCACCCGTGGACGGCACCTGTCTGTTTTCGTGTTCAATCTCCAGCTCATCGAAGGCGAAACGGTGACCTCTCACGACGGCTCGCTCGCCCTGATGAAGGAGCTGGGCTTTTCGATCATCCCCTTTCATGTGACCACCGCCTCCATCACGGAGGTGCTCGATGAAATCGAACGCATCGGCAGCGTGCGCGCCACTCTGCCGTTTGATATTGACGGCGCGGTGGTGAAGGTCAATGACTTTACCCAGCGCGAACAGCTCGGCAGCACCTCGAAATTCCCCAAATGGGCGGCGGCCTATAAATACCCGCCGGAGGAAAAGGAAACCACCCTGCTGGATGTGGAAATCAACGTCGGCCGCACCGGCGTGCTCACCCCCACCGGCGTGTTTGAGCCGGTGACCCTGGCCGGCACCACCGTCAGCCGCGCGACCCTGCACAATGAGGATTTCATCCGCGAAAAGGCGCTCGCCGTCGGCGATACGGTGGTGCTGCGCAAGGCGGGCGATATCATCCCGGAAGTGGTGCGGGTAACCCGGCATAAGGAGGGCGCACTGCCCTTCGCCATGCCGCACACCTGCCCATCCTGCGGCTCGGAGGTGGTCCGCGAGGAGGACGAGGCCGCGCTGCGCTGCAATAATCCGGAATGTCCCGCCCAGCGGCTGCGGCATCTGATTCATTTCGCCAGCCGCGACGCAATGGATATCGAAGGGCTCGGCCCCGCGGTGCTCGAGCAGCTGGTAAAGGAAAATCTTGTCCAAAACGCCTATGATCTGTTCCACCTCGACCGGGAAAAGGTCGCCGCGCTTGACCGTATGGGCGACAAATCGGCGGATAACCTGCTCGCTGCCATCGAAAAGGCCAGAGATGCCGATCTTTACCGCGTGATTTTTGCATTGGGCATCCGGCACATCGGCCAGAAGGCCGCCAAACTTCTCGCCGAACGCTTCGGCACGATGGAGGCAATCCTCGCCGCCTCAGCGGAGGATATGGCCGCCATCGACGGCTTCGGCGGAATCATGGCGGAAACGGCTGCGCAGTTCTTCGCCCTGCCGCAAAGCCGGCATTTTATCGAGCAGCTTGCCGCCGCCGGGGTCAATATGACCTGTAAGACCGAACGGGCGGACGCCCGCTTCGCCGGCATGACCTTCGTGCTCACCGGCACACTGCCTACCCTCAAGCGGGACGAAGCCTCCGCCATCATCGAAAAATTCGGCGGCAAGACCGCCGGCAGCGTATCCAAAAAGACCAGCGTCGTCCTCGCCGGCGAGGATGCAGGCAGTAAGCTCACCAAAGCCCAGCAGCTCGGCGTGCGCATTATCGGCGAGGATGAATTCCGCCAAATGATTGAGTAAACGGCGAAGCAAAAGAGCCGGGAGGTCTTACGGAACTCCCGGCTCTTTCCATGCTCGCTGCTGCACCGGTTTGGCTATAAGCTTTGCCTGCCGGCATAATCGTCTGCGGCTAATCCCCGGCCTTCCCGCCGCCCAATGTGGCGGCATAATCCTTTCCTCTTCCCGCCGGTCGTACTTTGTGGTATAATGGGGAAAAATCACGTCTGCCGTTCAGCCGGCGGACAGGCAAGCAGGAAGGCAGGAAGCTCATGACAACGCTATATCTCGTCCGCCACTGTGAGGCGGAAGGCAATACCGCCCGGATCTTTCAGGGCAGCATCGACCGCGATATCAGCCCGAACGGCCAAAAGCAGCTCGAGCGGCTCGCGGAGCGGTTCCGGGATATCCCGCTCGCAGCGGTGTACTCCAGCCCGCTTTTGCGCGCCTATAAAACCGCGCGGGCGGTCAACCGCTGGCACGGCCTGCCGATTGTCACCGACGACCGGCTGAAAGAGATCAACGGCGGCGTATGGGAAGGGCGGCCGTGGGCCGAGCTGCCGGCACTGTATCCCGAGGACAGCCGCCGCTGGCTGCAGGAGCCTTGGACCTTTCACCCGCAGGACGGCGAAGCGATGCCCGCGGTGTACGCCCGCATGGCCGAGGCGCTCACCGCCATCGCCGCCACCCACGACGGCCAAACGGTAGCGGTCGCCTCGCATGGCTGCGCGATCCGCAACGCTTTGTGCTGGGCGCACGGCCTGCCGGTGGAGCAGCTCAACGCGATCGCCTGGTGCGATAACACGGCGGTGGCCTGCCTGGAATTTACGGGCGCGTCGGTGCGTCTGGTTTACGAAAACGATAACAGCCACCTGGATAAAGACGTGTCCACCTTCGAAAAGCAGTCCTGGTGGCGCGCGGAAACCGAAAATCCGTTTGAATGAGAAAGGACGGCGCATATGCGTATATTAGCCGTTGACCTCGGTCTGGCGCGCACCGGTATCGCCGTATCCGACCCGGGCGGCATGATCGCGGCGCCGGTGGGCACCATTGCCGAGCGGCATATGGACGTGCTGCTGCAGAAGGTTGCCGCGGCGGCCGCCGAACAAAAGGCGGAGGCGATCGTCGTCGGCCATCCCCGCAATATGGACGGCACCCGGGGCGAGAGCGCACAGCGGGCGGAAGCGTTCGCCGCGGCCCTGGGCGAAACGACCGGGCTGCCGGTGAACCTGTGGGATGAGCGGCTGACCACCGCATCGGCCATCGGTTATCTCAACATGACCGATACCCGCGGCAAAAAGCGCAAGGCGGTGGTGGACACCGTTGCCGCTACCATAATTCTGCAGGACTATCTCGATTCTCTGCGCCTGCGCAAAGAGCGGGAAACACAGGCGTGAAAAGGCGGCGGCATCGCCGCCTTTTTTTGCGCATACTTTTCCCGGATTTTGGCACCCTAAAACCGAAAACACGGGAACAGGAAGGGGAACGTTCATGCCCACATTTGAAGAACTTTACGAGCAGGTAGCCAAATCCGCACTGGCGGGGGAATCGGAGCAGCAGATCCGCGCCAAAACGCTGCATTTCGACCGCCGTGCGCTGGCCTGTCTGCTGCATCCGGAGAAATATGCCCCGGTATGGCGCACCGGCGACTGCGACTGCACCAGCGATAAAGCCGGCTGCGCGGCCAAATGCCCGTTTGACGCCATGCAGATCGATGACGACGGCAACGTTGCGGTAAATCCCGACCGCTGCGTGGGCTGCTCGGACTGTGTGGAACGCTGTGAGGGCGGCCATTTCACCGTCAGCCGGGACACCGTGCCGGTGCTGCGCGCGGTGCGGGATGGTGACGCGCCGGTTTATGCCATTGTTGCACCGGCCTTTATCGGCCAGTTTGCCGAGGATATCACGCCGGGTCAGCTGCGCGCCGCCTTTAAGGCGCTCGGCTTTGCCGGCATGGTGGAGGTCGCGCTGTTTGCCGATATCCTGACCCTGAAGGAGGCGCTGGAATTCGACGCCACCATCCACACCGATCAGGATTTCCTGCTGACGAGCTGCTGCTGCCCGATGTGGATCGCTATGATCCGTAAGGTTTACGCCCAGCTGACGCCGCATATTCCCGGCGCCGTCTCCCCCATGATCGCTTGCGGCCGGGTGGTCAAGCGGCTGGCACCGGGCGCCAAAGTGGTGTTTATCGGGCCGTGCCTGGCAAAAAAAGCGGAAGCGCGGGAGCCCGATATTGCCGACGCGGTGGATTATGTGCTCACCTTTCAGGAAACGCAGGATATCTTCCGTCTTGCCGGCGTCCGGCCGGAGGATTTTCCTCCCGACGACCGCGAACATTCCTCCCGCGGCGGACGCATCTATGCGCGCGCCGGCGGTGTAAGCGAAGCGGTGCAGGCAGCCGTTGCCCGTCTCTCCCCTGACCGAGAAATCCCGCTGAAAAGCACCGCCGCCTCCGGCGTTCCCGCCTGCCGCGCCCTGCTGGATAAGCTCAAATCGGGCGAAATCGACTGCAATTTTCTCGAAGGAATGGGCTGTGTGGGCGGCTGTGTGGGCGGGCCGCGCGCCCTGATCGGACGTGAAGAGGGCGCCGAACACGTCGAGCATTACGGCGAGCGGGCGGCCTATGCCACCCCGCTGGATAACCCCCATGTGCTCGAGCTGTTGAAGCGGCTGGGGTTTGATACCGTCGAACAGCTGCTCACCGAGGACACCCTTTTCACCCGCCATTTTGCCTGACCGCCGTCCGGCACTCAGGCTTTACCGCAGTTTTCCCCCAAAGCCGGAAGAAATCCCCCTTGCGCAAACCGAACAGATGTGCTATTCTAAAGAATGAACATCTGTTCGGTTTTTCATTTTGTCTTGGGGAGGGATAGCGCGATGCCGGAGCGTGTGACCGTCTCGGTGCGGCAGCTGGTGGAATTCCTGCTGCGCGGCGGGGACATCGACAGCGGCGCGGCCGGCGGCCGGGACCGCATGGCGCAGGGCAGCGCGCTGCACCGGCGGCTGCAGCAGGAGGGTGGAAAGCATTACCGCCCCGAGGTATTCCTGACCCTGACCCGTGAGGTCGGCGGCGTAACCGTAACGGTGGAAGGCCGCGCCGACGGCATTCTGGAGGAAGAGGACGGCAGCGTGACGGTGGACGAGATCAAAACCACCACATCGCCGCTCGACGGCTTTGCCGAGGATTATCCGGATGCCGGGCTTAACGGCTTTCTGAGCCATGATGCACGGCTGCACTGGGCGCAGGCCATGTGTTACGCCTATATCACCGCGGTGCGCCGCACCCTGAAAACCATCACCGTGCGGCTGACCTATTTTCAGATGACAACCGAGGAACAGCGACAGTATTTTCATCGGTTTACCCTTGCCGAACTGGAAGCGTTCTATCTGCACCTGCTCGCGCAGTTCAGCCGCTGGGCGGTCATGGCGGCTGTTCAGCGGAAAAAGCGGGATGACTCGCTGCGGGAACTGCCCTTTCCGTTTGCCGAAAGGCGGCCCGGCCAGCAGGAAATGATGGATGCTGTGGCGGATACCGCCAAAAACGGGCAGCGGCTGTTCTGTCAAGCGCCGACCGGCATCGGCAAGACGATTTCCGCTGTCTATCCCGCCGTTGCCGCACTTGGTGCCGGCCATATCGAAAAATTCTTCTATCTGACCGCCAAGGCCAACACCCGCAGCGGCGCCGAACGCGCCGCCGAACGGCTGCGAGAGGGCGGCGCGGTGCTCAAAACTATCACTCTGACCGCCAAGGACAAAATCTGCTTTCTTCCGCATCGGGACTGCCGGCCGGAAAGCTGTCCATACGCCAGCGGCCATTACAGCCGGGTCAACGCCGCGCTGGAGGATTTGCTGAAGGGGCCGGACGCCATCACCCGCACCGACGTGGCCGCCTGCGCCGAGCGGCATACCGTCTGCCCGTTCGAGCTGCAGCTCGACGCCTCGCTGTGGTGCGACGGAATCATCGGCGACTATAACCATGCCTTTCATCCGCAGGCCTGCCTGCATCGGTTTTTCGATGACGGCGGCGCCTATCTGCTGCTGATTGACGAAGCCCATAACCTGGTTGATCGGGCGCGGCAGAATTTTTCCGCCGCGCTCTCCTGCACCCCGCTCCGGGAAGCAGCCGCACTGCTCCCTCCTGCGGGGGACGCCGCCCGGCTGATGAATAAGCTCATTCGCGGGATGCAGCAGCTGCGCCAAACCTGTCTGCCGGCGAACCACCTCGCGTCCAAGGCGCCGATGGTCAATTTCAACCGGCTGGTCGGCAAGCTTATCGATGCGCTGGACGAATGGCTCGCCCGGCAGGCGGAGCCGGCGCCGGACGCACTGATGGCGGTCTATTTCGACCTGCTGCGCTGGCAGCGCACCGCAGAGGTGTACGACACACGCTATATCACCCTGATCGAAACCGACGGCGGGGAGAGCACGGCGCAGCAGCTTTGCCTCGATCCCTCCGCCCGGCTGCAGGGGACTCTGGACCGGGTGAAGGCGGCGGTATTTTTTTCGGCCACCCTCTCGCCGATGAATTATTATATCGATGTGCTCGGTGGCGGCGCGCAGGCACAAAAAAAGACGCTCCCTTCGCCGTACAGGCGGGAGCATCTCTGTGTCCTGATCGCCGACCGGATCCGTACCGTCTACCAGGACCGTGAAGATACGCTGGTGGATGTGGCCGACTGTATTTATTATACCGCCGCCGCCCGGCACGGCAATTATATGGTGTACTTTTCTTCCTATGCCTATCTGGAGGCGGTGTATGACGAATTCCGGGAACTGTACCCGCAGATGCACACCGTGCGCCAGACCGCCGGGATGGAGGACGCCGAACGCGAGGCTTTCCTTACGCAGTTCCGGGACGATAACCCGCATACGCTCATCGGCTTCTGCGTTCTCGGCGGGCTGTATGCCGAAGGGATCGACCTGCGCGGCAACCGGCTGATCGGTGCGATCGTGGTCGGTACCGGCCTGCCCGGACTCAGCACCGAACGCGACCTGCTGCAAAGCTATTATGAGCACCGCAGCGGCAACGGCTTCGCTTTTGCTTACCGCTATCCCGGCATGAACCGGGTCCTGCAGGCGGCCGGCCGGGTGATCCGCAGCGAAACCGACCGCGGCGTGGTGGTGCTGATCGACGAGCGCTTCGGTTCTTCCGGCTGCCGGGCCTTGCTGCCGGAGCACTGGCATGGCTATGCGGCCGTGCGTACCCCGCAGGATATTGGCCGTCGCCTTGCCGCCTTCTGGACGGACGCAAAACAGCATGACCCCGCAGCTCATACAAACCCCACAACGGCAGGTACATTCCCGGCCGCTGTCCGTCCGTATCCCGCATCCGTCCCCTAAAACACCGACGCTTCCTCAAAAATACAGCGTAAACGCCGTACCGCACACGAAACAACAGCTGTCGGCAGCCGTTTCTGTCCGTCTCCCGCCGCTCCTCTGTATAATGCGGCGGTGCACCGGCACCACGCGTTTCCCCGGCCGCTCAGCCCCCGGCGTGAATCCTGCCCGCCCGAAATTCGGGCAGGAACCAGGCGTCGTCGATCGAAAAAGTGCGGCCGTTCAGATATTCCAGTTCGTCGGCTGGCGTAGTGAAGGCGAAACGGAGCTTGTAGGAGCACAGCGCCTGCCGGTTAAATCCGGTGCCGCGGTTGAGCGCATTGGTGCCGTATTTGCCGTCGCCGAGCAGCGGATGCCCGATGGAGGCCAGATGCGCGCGGATCTGGTGGGTGCGCCCGGTCAGCAGCTCGATTTCCAGCAGCGCCAGCCCGTTTTTCTCCTCGAGCACACGGTAGCGCGTGGCAATGCTGCGCGCCCCTTCGGCGGCATGCGCCGACACATATACCCGGTTTTGTTTCTCGTTTTTTTCCAAAAATCCCTCGAGCGTGTCCTCCCTTTTGGCCGGCACGCCGTGGACGATGCATAAATAGAACTTGTGAATCTCCCGCTTTTTCAGCTTGTCGTTGAGAATCCGCAGCGCCGCGGCGTTTTTGGCCGCGATGACGATCCCGCAGGTGTTGCGGTCGATGCGGTTGACCAGCGCAGGCGCAAAGCTGTTCTCCTGTCCGGGATCGTACTCGCCCTTTTCGTACAGATAGCGCTGCACCCGGGCGATCAGCGTATCCCGGAATTCCTTGTCGTCCGGGTGCACCAGCAGTCCCGCCTTTTTGTTGAGCAGCAGCAGATTGTCGTCTTCATAAACGATGTCAAGCTGCTTGGCCGCGGTCAAAAAATCATATACCGGCGGCGCCTCATCCAAAAATTCGGCCTGCACAACGTATACCGTCACCGTATCCCCTTCCTGCAGGCGGTAATCGATCTGTGCGCGCTTGCCGTTGACCCGGATATCCTTCTGCCGAACCCGTTTGTACATTTCCGATACCGGCAGCCGCGTGAAGGTCTTCGTCAAAAATTTGTCCAGCCGCTGTCCGGCGTCATTCGGTTTTATGGTAACCGTTTTCCTCATAAGCTGTGCCCTTTCCCTAGTTTGTTGCCATTATTTTCTATATCCTATCATATCCGCGTACTCTTTTCAAACGATTCCGTGTCTGTTATAATAAAGAAAATAGAGAAAACAATTGTTAATTGTCTATATGCGTTTTTTATTTTGTTTGTCTTGAAATACGACTTTTTTCGACATTTCTCAGTGCGCATGGTTTTGGTGCGGCCGAATTCCTATATTCTCCCGCTCTGCCGCCTGCGGAAAACAGCCGGGAATGGCGGCCGGATTGTGCTGTATGTATGCCCGGCGCTGTGTTCCGAAAAAGCCGAAAAACATCAATCCGATGAAGGGAAGGAAAGTCAAATGTCTACAGCCAAAGGGCTCCATGACGGCCATCGCGCCCGTGTTCGACAGCGTTTTCTTACGGAGGGTCTGCGCGGATTTGAAAGTCATCAGATCCTGGAAATGCTTCTCTTTTATGGAATTCCCCGCCGCGACACCAATGAGCTGGCGCATCGCCTGATCAATACCTTCGGCAGCCTGTCCCGCGTGATGGAAGCGGAGTATGAAGATCTGCTCAAAGTGCCTGGCATGACCGCGCAGGCGGCGACGCTGATCCAGTTCTGCCGTCAGCTGTCGGCGGAATACATCGCTGACCGGGATGAGGTCGGCTGTCTGCTGGATTCCACCGATAAGGTCGGCCGGTTTCTGCTTCCGCGTTTTCTCGGCCGCACCAAAGAAGCGGTCATGCTGATGTGCTTCGACGGAAAATGCCGGCTGCTCAACTGCTCGGTAATTTTTGAAGGCAGCATCAACACCGTGGACATCAGCATCCGCCTGGCGCTCCAGCAGGCGCTGCGCTGGGATGCCGCAGCGGTTATCGTGGCGCATAACCATCCTTACGGCCATGCGCTGCCTTCCCGCGAGGACATCAATACCACTCTCACGCTCGGCCGGCAGCTGAGCGTGGTTGATGTACAGCTGCTCGATCATATCATCGTGGCGGACAACGATTATATATCGATGCGGGACAGTGCGGAATTTGCCCCTATTTTCCATCGTGTCTGGACCAAGGAGAACCATTATTCCATGCCTGACATCCCGGACACCGGCCGCTGACCATGTAAAACGGTGCCCTCCTGTAAGACGGTACCTCACGTGAAACGGCATCCGCAGCAAAGCCGCTCCGCTACCGTCGGTTCCGCCACAAAAAAAGCCCATGCCGGTGAGGCATGGGCTTTTTGGTTTGTCCGTTATTCGGCGTCGCCCGCAGCTTCTTCCGCCGCAGCCGGCTCCTCCGCCGCTTCTTCTGCCGGAGCCGCCGCACCCTCTTCCTCGAGCAGGGCACGGATCGACAGGCTGATGCGCTTCGCATCGTAGTCCACATTGGTGATCTTCACATTGACCTTCTCGCCGATTTTCAGGACATCCTGCGGCTTGTCAATGCGGTGATCAGCAATCTGGGAAATGTGGATCAGGCCGTCCACACCCGGAATAATCTGGGCAAACGCACCAAATGCGGTCATGCCGACAACTTCGGCCTCGACAACGCTGCCCACCGGATACTTGGCCTTGAAGATTTCCCACGGATTGTCTTCCGCCTTGCGGTAGCCGAGCGAAATCTTCTTTTTCTCGTGATCGAGATCACGGATATACACTTCCACCGTATCGCCGATGTTCAGCACATCCGACGGATGCTTGATGCGCTTCCAGGACAGTTCGGAGATATGGATCATGCCGTCCACGCCGCCGAGATCCACAAACGCGCCGTAAGAGGTCATCGACTTCACCACACCGGTGTAGGTCTGGCCGACTTCCGCCTTCTCCCAGAACGCCGCTTCCTTCTCCTTGCGCTCCTCGCGGGCGACCATCCGGATCGAACCCACCGCACGGCGGCGGCTCTGGTTGACTTCGATAATTTTGAAACGCACCGGCTGGCGCAGCAGGGGACTCAGATCCTCCATGCGCACCGCGCTCGCCTGCGACGCCGGAATGAACACCCGCACGCCGTTAGTGACCGCCAGCAGGCCGCCCTTGATGACATCGGTCACGACGCCGTCGAGAATCTCGCCGCTCGCTTCCGCCGCGACGACAGTCTCCCAGCCCTTCATCGCATCGACGCGCTTCTTGGAGAGCATGATGGTGCCCTCCTGATCGTTGGTACGCATGATGAGCAGCTCCAGCTTATCGCCGACCTTGACCACGTCGGACGGCACGACGTTCGGATCCGCAGAAAGCTCGTCCGCCGGGATATAGCCGGCCTGCTTGCGGCCGACGACCTCGACCTGCACCTCGTTGGGCGCGATGCCCACCACGATGCCGGTCACTTTCTCGTCTGTACTCAAACTCTGAAGAGAAGCCTCGAGCGCCTCCTCAAAAGTCATTTCATCGAAGGATTTTTCCGGCACGACGGGAACTTCTTCCACCGCGGGCGCAGCCTCGGCGGCGGGAGCCTCTTCCGCCGGTACCGTGGCGGTTACGGCTTCGTTCTCCTGGATTTCGCTGTTGTTGACAATTTCGGACATGGTTGACAGTACCTCCTTTATAATATCGGCAGGAGTCGAAGCACCGGCTGTCACGCCTATGGAATGCGCGCCCGACAGCATCTCTTCGGACAGCTCGTCCGCCATTTCGATCAGGACGGTTGCACAGTTTTGTGCACAGACCTCCCTGAGCTTCGCGGTGTTCGAGCTTTGTCTTCCGCCGACAATCACCATTCTATCGCATACCTGCGACAGTGCGACCGCCTCTTTCTGTCTTTCGGCAGTCGCATTACATATTGTAGCAAAAACAAAAAGGTTTGTATAGTGTTTTTTCGCAATTTCCGCGCACTTTTCCCAAGTCTTTAGCGGAAAAGTTGTCTGGGAAACCATCACGGCGGGGGTTTGCGGCGAAATTTCCTCAGTTTTGCACCATTTTTCCAACGATTCAGGATCATCAAACACGAACACGCGGCCGGTACAGTGTCCCCGAATCCCCTCCACCTCCGGATGCGCCGCGTTGCCGATGATAATCACCGCCGCACCGGCGGCCGACTGTTCGCGCACGATACGGTGAATTTTCTCCACAAACGGGCAGGTGGCGTCGCAGACCTCCGCCCCGCAGGCCCGTGCCCGGTCCATAATCTCCTGCGGCACACCGTGAGAGCGAATAACCAGCACAGCGCCCGGCGGCGTCTGTTCCGGCGCGTCAACGATCGTAACGCCGCGCGCCGCGAGCTTTTCGACCACCTGCGGATTATGGATGATCGGGCCGAGGGTGCAGACCCGGCGTCCGGCATCCAATAAAGCATTGACCCGGTCGACCGCGCGGCTGACGCCGAAGCAGAATCCGGCGGATTTGGCAAGATGGATCTGTGTCAATGGTATTCCCCATTTCTGCGGAATTTATTGCGCGTTCGCCTGATCGATCATCTCCCCGATGCGCTGCATCAGCGCGCGGGAGGCAAAGCGCAGATCCGGACGCTCCGGATCGTCGAGGTGCAGCTCCTGCGGGGTCATCGGCTTGCCGAAAATCACCTTTGCCCGGTGGAACAGGCGCACCTTCTGATCCTTGGCCACGATGCACACCGGCAGGATGTTCGCGCCAGTGCGCGCAGCGATCAGCGCCGCACCGGACTTGGCGCGGCCGAGCTGGCCGTCGCGGGAGCGCGTCCCCTCGGGAAAAATCCCCAGCAGGCGGCCGCTGTTGACGATTTCCTCCGCCTTGTCAATCGCACCGGTATCGCCCTTACCGCGTTCGACCGGGAACGCGCCGAACAGCCTGCCGATGAACCAGCGGGAGAATCTCCCGCGGAACAGTTCTGCCTTGGCCATGAAAAAGACGTGGCGTTTCTGGCACATTTCGAGATACACCGGATCCATTTCGGAAATGTGGTTGCAGCACAGGATGGTGCGGTCATCCGGGGTCTGGGCGGGGATGTTTTCTTTTCCGTAGGCCTTAAACGGGAACAGGAACCAGTACAACGGATGGAAAAACCACAGAAGGAAGCGTCCAAACTTCATAACGGCACTCAACCTTTCGGATTGTGTTGATGGGTTACAGCCTTTCCTCCACCAGCCGGCGGAGGGTATCGATCGACTCCTCAAGCGACAGCGCGGTTGTATCCACCAGCACCGCGTCGTCGGCCGCCTTCAGCGGCGCCGCTGCACGGTGCGTGTCGTCGTAATCCCGCTTGACCATATCAGCGAGCACCGCGTCGTAGGTCACCTTTTCGCCCTTTTCGCACAGCTCGGCATACCGCCGTTTTGCGCGCGCCTCCGGGGACGCGGTAAGGAAGATTTTCAGCCGGGCGTCCGGCAGGACCACGGTGCCGATGTCCCGCCCGTCCATGATTACATCGCTCTTTTTGGCGGTATCCCGCTGCAGATCGAACAGAAAGCGCCGCACCGGCGGCTGTGCCGAAACGACCGACGCCGCCATCGATACCTCCGGCGTGCGGATTTTCCCGCTGACGTCTTCTCCGTTGAGGATCACCCGCTGCGTGCCGTCGGCGTATTTGAGCTCGAGGGCGATCTCCGGCAGGCGGGCCTCCACCTGCTCCGCCTCTTTGAGCGGCACGCCGTTTGTCAGCATGTAATACCCCACCGCGCGGTACAGCGCGCCGGTATCCACATAGACAAAGTGAAGCGCCTGCGCCAGTGCGCGCGCGATGGTGCTTTTGCCGGCACCCGCCGGTCCGTCGATAGCCACCGTCATGGTCGTTTTATTCATACGTATGCCGTTCCTTTCTCCATTATATATGCATCCCGGCCGCCATGCCGGTGGAAAACGCGATTTGTAAGTTGAACCCGCCGGTATAGGCGTCTACATCCAGCACCTCGCCGGCAAAGTACAGGCCGCTGACCTTTTTCGACTGCATGGTTTTGGCGTCGATTTCCCGCACCGCCACGCCGCCGGAGGTCACGATCGCTTCCTCCACCGGCCGAAAACCGGAAATAACGATCGGAAACGCCTTGAGCAGCCCCGCAAGTGCGGCGCGCTGTCCGCGGGTGATATCGTGCGCCCGCTGCTCCGCCGGGATTCCCGCCAGCCTCGCGGCCACCGGGATCATTTTGCGCGGCAGCAGCGCCCCAAGGATGCTGCCGGCCTGACTGTTGGGGCTGTCCCCCAGCTCCCGCAGCAGCCGGGCATCCAGCTGTTCAGGCGTCAGCGCCGGCTTCAGATCCAGCACCAGCCGGTACCGTCCCGGCTCCATCTGCCGCATATGGGCGCTCGCGCTGAGCACCAGCGGTCCGGACACCCCGAAATGGGTGAACAGCATCTCACCGAAATCCTCGTAAATCGCCCGGCCGCTTTCGGTGTCGATCACCCGTGCCGCCACGTTGCGCAGGGACAGCCCCTGCATTTCGGCGCAGAAGCCGTCCGGCGACTCGAGCGGCACCAGAGAGGGCCGCAGCGGCGTCACGGTATGCCCCGCCTGCCGCGCCAGTGCATACCCGTCGCCGGTCGAACCGGTCAGCGGGTAGGAAAGCCCCCCGGTGCAGACCACCGCGGCGTACGCCGGCAGCACGCGGCCGTCCTCCAGCTGCACGCCGGTGCAGACGCCGTCCTCCAGCCGCAGCGCCATCACACGCCCCTGCAGAAAACGGACGCCGCCGGTGCGGGCGTACTTTACCAACGCATCGACGATATCCACCGCCTTATCCGAGCAGGGGAACACCCGGTTTCCCCGCTCGGTTTTCAGCGGCACCCCCAGTTCTTCGAGCAGATGCATGGTATCCTGCGGCCCGAACGCGGACAGGGCGCTGTATAAAAAGCGTCCGTTGGAAGGGACGTGGGCAATAAATTCCTGCACGCCGCAGTTGTTGGTAACGTTGCAGCGCCCTTTCCCGGTAATCATCACCTTGCGGGCCATGCGGGGATTCCGCTCGACCACCGTCACCGCAAAGCCGCGCCGTGCCGCACTTCCGGCGGCGAGCAGACCGGCCGCGCCGCCGCCGATGACCAGTACTGGTGCGCCGTTATCCGTGGTGTTCGGCATACCCTTCCTCCCCGTCGGCCGGCTCCCGCGCCGTCTCGCCGCCAAACGGCTGGTACACGCGGTATTGTTCCCAAAGGGACTCCAATTCCTCAAGCACGCCGCGGTTCTGCTCCTGCCGCTTGAGGGAGATCGCCACCAGCAGCGCATTGACAATGCTCAGCGGCGCGACCAGGGAATCGACAATGGTCGCCATATCGCTGTGCGCGAGCAGCAGGTAGTTGGCATAATCGGCAATCGGCGACAGCTGGCTGTCGGTGATCACGATGGTCTTGGCGCCGCGCGAATGCGCAAAATGCATGGTCTTGACCGCCTTGCTGGAATACCGCGGAAAACTCAGGCCGATGATCGCATCCCGCTCGTCCACGCGGATCATCTCCTCGAGGATTTCCGACTCGCTCGAGGTGCTCAGCAGGCAGATTTCCGGGAGGAGCAGCTTGAGGTAATAGGCGGCGAATATCGCCAGCGCACGACAGCTGCCGGCGCCGAAAATATAGACCCGGCGCGCCCCAACCAGCGCATCCGCCGCCTGATAGAACACCTCCCGCGGCAGCTCCTCAAGCGTCTGACGAATGTTGGCCATATCGTAGGCCATCACGCTGTCGAGCACCTGCTCGTCGGTCATGCGCGTGCGGGAGACATCCACCCGCTGCACGCTGGTCAGCTTGCTGCGGATCATCTCCTGCATCGCCTTCTGCAGCTGCGGATAGCCCTCAAAGCCAAGCTCGGCGGCAAAGCGCACCACCGTCGACTCGCTGACGCCGACCGTTTCGCCCAGATGCAGCGCCGTCATAAACGCCGCCGCGTCGTAATGCTCCAGAATATACCCGGCAATCCGTTTCTGTCCCTTGGAGAACCCCGGCATCCTGTCCATGATATGGGTGATCAGATTTGTTTTCACCGCGGATGAACCCTCCTGTGCCGATAATACCGGCAGCAGGGCGGCGGTTCCCAAAGAAACCGGCCGCCCTGCCGCGTTCTTGTAAAAGGTATTGTACTCCAAAGCATCCAAAAATGCAAGACCGAATCCAATTTCCTGCAAAACAAAACCACTGCCTCAGAACAGGAACACCGGCATATCCCGGCGCTCCTCCTCCTGCGGCTCCTCCGGCTGAGAGGGAGCAGCCGCCGGCTTCGGCCGAACGGCCGCTCCAGCTTTCGGCTTCGCCTTCGGCGGCTTTTTGGCTGAGGAACGCGCCGGCGCCTTGGGGGCCGCCTTGCCCACCGGCCGCCCCGGCCGCCGGACGGCGTCGAGCGCACTGGGCAGCTCGTCGAGTAGCGCCTGCACCGCCTGCTCCGCTTCTTCACGGCCGGCCGCCTGCCGGAAATCCCGGCCGATTGCCGATTCCAGCCGCCGCTTCAGCCGGCGCAGCTCCAGCGCGCAGCGTTCCTCGTCCGCATCTGCCCCGCGGCTGCGCTCCCATTCGAGCTGTACCTTCAGCCGCTGTGCATCGTCCCGCAGCTCGGCATATTCCTCGCTTCGCGCCTCAGCAAACGCCTGCAGCAACGCCTGTTCGTCTGCCTCGTCACAGAAGGTGATCTGCAGCAGCGCGGCCTGTCCGCCGCAGTCCAGAATCCGCTCCCGCAGTTCCCGCAGAGCCTGCTCCATCCCGTCCTGCTGCGGCACGGCGGCGACCCCGTCCTGCAGGTATACCGCCCCCAGCTCTCTGAGCGCTTTCCATACCGCCACACGGTAGCGGGAAGGGTTCGCCGGAATTTTATAATTGAGCGCAAGGAAGGTCATCGCCTTCACATTCCTTTCTCAAGCGGCAGTCCGCTCCTTTATGTTAGCGATCAGCCGGAAAATCCGCCGGTTCCTGTGTTCGGTTTGCCGCCGGCCTGCGTTATCTTCCCCAGCGGGCGAAAGCTCGCCCCGCTGTCTGTCCCCGCAGCCGCCAAACCTGTTTGCAAACCCTGAACCGCATTTCCAGCCAACCAACTATAACAATGGTTAAACCCATTATAACGACCGTTTCCGGATATGTCAATTGTCTTTTTCCGCCTTTACGCGAATGCTGATCTCGCCGGTGGACAGCCGCCGCAGGCTGCCGTCCGCGCGCCGCACGAGCAGGGCGCCCTGTTCGTCGATATCCTCAGCCACCGCCTCCTCCGGTTCGCCGCCGCTGTACACCAGCACAGGCTTTCCCAGCACCATCGAGCGCGCCCGGTACTCCAGCAGGAAAGAACGATCCGCGATCATCGCGTCCAGCTCCCGCAGCTGCCGGATCACCGCTGCCGCCAGCCGGTTGCGGGTGAATTCCGCCGGCCGGTGCGCATACAGCGCCCCGGCGACCTGCCGCAGCTCCTCCGGGAATTCCCGCGCCTCCACATTGATACCGATGCCGACCACCACGCTCTCCAGCTCGCCGCTTTCGATGCCGGTGACCGCCTCGGTGAGAATGCCGCAGACCTTTTTTCCTTCACGATACAGGTCGTTGACCCATTTGATCTGTAAATGCTGTCCCGTGACCTGCTCCACCGCACGGCATACCGCTACGGATACGGCGGTGGTGATCAGCACCGCGCTGCCGGCGTCCAGATGTGCCGGACGCAGCAATACACTGAGATACAGGCCGCTGCCCGGCGGGGAAAAAAAGCCGCGTCCGCGCCGGCCGCGGCCAGCGGTCTGCCGTTCGGCCAGTATTGCCGTACCGTCCGGCGCACCCTCCAGCGCCAAGCGCTTAGCCTGCAGGTTTGTCGAATCCAGTTCAGGGTATACCCGAATATTCCGGGCCGCCTCCGGCTCGCCCAGACAGGCGGCAATCCCCTGCGGGGACAGGATGTCGCTGTCGGGAATCAGGCAGTAGCCGCGGTTGGTGCCCGCCTCAATGTGATGCCCTTCCACCCTCAGCCTGCCGATGGCCTTCCATACCGCGGCGCGGGAAATGCCCAGCGCCGCCGCCAGTTCTTCACCGGAAACGGTTTCCCCCGCCCGGCTCTCCAGCACCTGCAGCACCTGTTCTCGTGAAGTCATTGCCCATCCTCCTCCGCTTTTCCGGGAAACAGGAACATCCCCGCACAGAGAGCTGTTCCCTGCCGGGGATGTCGGTTATCGGCCGTTGTAAATCCGTTTCATCAGGCCGACCATCTGTTTTTTGCTCACCGCGCGCGGGTTGGTCGCGGTGCATTTGTCCTTAAGCGCAATTTCCGCCAATTCTTCCACGCTTTCCATAAAGGCCTGCTGATCCACCCCGGCCTTTTTCAGCGAACCGGGGATCTCAAACTCCGCCAGCATCCGCTCCACCGTGATAATCAGATGGCGGATCGCCTGCGGCCCGGAATAGGAGCCGCCGCCGATGAGCACGCCGAGCTGGCTGTATTTCATCGCCGCCTGACTGTCCGCCGCATGGTTGCGGTCGGCCAGATAGGAGTTGAACTCGATCACATATGGCAGCACGATGGCGTTGGCACGCCCGTGCGGGATGCCGAAGCGCCCGCCCACAATGTGCGCGATGGAATGGTTGATGCCGAGCCCCGCGTGGTTGAACGCGACCCCGGCCATTGAAGAAGCGTTGTGCATATGTTCTCTGGCGTTCATGTCGTCGCCGTGCTTGTACACCCACGGCAGATGCTCGACCGTCAGCCGCACCGCCTTTTCCGCGAGCGCGTCGGAGAAATCGTTGGCATCGGTGGAGACGTAGGCCTCTACCGCATGGGTGAGGACATCCATGCCGGTGTCGGCCGTCACCTTGGGCGGCACGCTGCGCACAAGCGACGGATCAAGGATCGCGATATTGGGCAGCAGCTTGTCGTCCACCAGCGGATATTTGATGTGGGTGGCCGAATCGGTGATCACCGCGAAGCTGGTCGCCTCGCTGCCGGTGCCGCTGGTGGTGGGCACCACAATGCACAGCGGCTTTGGCGCGCCGGTCACCTTCTGATACATATAGCTGATGGCCTTCGCGGCATCGATGGCCGAGCCGCCTCCCATCGCGAGCACCGCATCCGGCTTATGATCGAGAATGCGGATCAGCCCTTGCACCACCAGATCGGTGTTCGGATCCGGCGTGATATCCGAAAAGATGCGGTATTCGGCGCCCATCTCCTCGAGCACCCGCAGCAGTTTCCTGATCATCCCAGATTTTTCGATAAAAGGATCGCAGATGATGCACATCCGGTGGATCGGATACTGTTTCAAATTTTCAAAAGCCGCCTCACCCGAAAAGATCTTGGTCGGCACATAAAACCCGTTCATCGGCCCCATCGTTTCTCCGGCGAAGAATAACATCCGGGCAGAACAGCGCATCCGGTTTCCGCCGGCCGACCGGATGCGGGACAAGGTTTTAAGAAAACTGTCGAACGTCTGCCCATAATTGTTTATAGTATAGCATATATTGGGGGCGCTGTCATCCCCTGCTTGCATTTTTCGTTATCGCGCTGCTTTCTTGGCGTATACGACACCGGTATTCCGGGCACAGTAAGTCCGAAAAATGGGATAATGGGGTGTTTTTTATGGAATCTCTCTGGGCAAAAACCAGTGCCTTTGCACCGCGTGAGCAGCTGACCCGGGACGAAAGCGCTGACGTCGCGGTCATCGGCGCCGGCATCGCCGGCCTGCTCACCGCCTGGTTTCTCCAGGAAGCCGGCCTGCGCGTTGTGGTTCTCGAAACGGGCCGCACCGCCGCCGGCCAAACACAGAACACCACCGCCAAAATCACCGCCCAGCACGGCTATATTTACCGTACGCTGCTGGAAAAGCACGGCGAAGATAAGGCCTGGCAGTATGCGCAGGCCAATGCCGCCGCCATCGGGGATTACCGCCGGATTATCCGGGATAAACGCATTTCCTGCGCCTTTGAGGAACAGGATGCCTATCTCTATTCCCGGCAGGATGCCGCGCTGATGCAGGACGAAGCCGAGGCCGCCCGGCTGCTGGGCCTCCCGGCCAGTTTTACGACAAAGGTCACCCTGCCCTTTCCGGTTGCCGGAGCCGTCCGCTTCGCCCATCAGGCACAGTTTCACCCGCTGCAGTTCCTGCAGGTGCTTGCGCGTGAACTCACCATTTATGAAAATACCCGCGTCCTTTCTGTGGAGGAAAACCGGGTGCATACGGCGGACGCGGCGGTAACGGCGGAGCACATCGTTTTCGCCTGTCACTACCCTTTCGTAAACTTTCCGGGGCTGTATTTTACGCGTATGCATCAGGAGCGCTCCTACGTTATCGCACTGGAAAACGCCCCCCTTCCGGACGGCATGCTGATCGATGAAGCCGCTGACGGCTGTTCCTTCCGGCATTATGGCCCCTATCTGCTGCTTGGCGGCAGCAATCACCGCACCGGGGAAAACAGCGCCGGCGGCCGATACGATGACCTGCGCCAAAAAGTAAGCGAATGGTTCCCGCAGGCGCGCGAAATCGCCCACTGGTCGGCACAGGATGTTATTACCGCTGACGGCGTGCCGTATATCGGCCGCTTTGCCGCGAGCCGTCCGCAATGGTATGTGGCCACCGGATTTCAGAAGTGGGGCATGACCACAGCGATGGCGGCAGCCGTCATTCTGAGGGACGCTGTCTTGGGAAAAACCAACCCTTATGCGGATGTTTTCGCCCCCTCGCGGTTTTCGGCCGGCGATATTCCGGCCGTGGCGCGGGAAGGCATGCAGGCTGTCAAGGGACTTACGCGGGAAAACCTGTCTCTTCCCCGGGAAACGCTGGATGCTCTGCCTGTCGGTCACGGCGGCATTGTGGAATTCGGCGGAAAAAAGGTGGGGGTGTATAAAGAAGACGGGGCCTCTATTCACATCGTCGATACCCGCTGCCCGCATCTCGGCTGCCAGCTGGCATGGAATCCCGATGAAAAGACATGGGACTGTCCCTGTCATGGTTCCCGCTTTGACTATACCGGCCGCCTGCTCGATGCCCCCGCCCAGTCGGATATTGCCTTACGGTAAAACTGCGGCAGATATTGCGGTTTCCTCCCGCTCATGGTATGCTGATACTATTAGATGGGAGGGATTTCCGTGAATTTTTTCCGGTTAAAGGAACCACAGGCACTCCAAAAAGTGGTTATCGCCGTATTGGAAGATAAGGACTTTGCCCTTCGCGTTAATACCATCGCCCGGAACACCAAAAACACCTGGCAGCTTGATCGTGGAGAAGCCGAAATCAGCCGCGATACCTTTCAGGGCAAGCTGGCCGAAAAGGTTGCGGAAACCTACCTGAAAAAAGTACGGCATCTGCAGTATCTTTCTTATGATGCCTTCCGGAACGACGCCGGTAAAAAGCATGCGCCGTTTGACGGCCTGCTGTATGACAGCGGTTCCGATTTGCAGGGGGTCATCCAGCTGGTGCTTGGGGAAGTACAGCTTTCTTCCCATGGTTCAATCTCGCCCGAGGCACGCGAAACCATTCGTCGGCTGGGCTGCCGGACGGTTGAGATAAAATCCACCCAAATCGATCAAAAGCGCAAAGAACGGGCCGATTTTCAGACATACGACCGTTCGCAGGATGTCATCCAACTGATCGAAGTCATTTCACGGGAGGATTTTTTGACCTATCCGCATTACTGCCGCAGCGGCGAGATCAGTAATCTGCACGCTTACTGCCAGCTTGTCCGGGAACGCAAGCCGTCTTTCGCCGGTTTGTCCGGAAAGGCGCTGCGGGACGCGGTGATTGCGAACGAAAAGCGGTATCAATGCGACCTTTTTATCCGCCTTTACACCGATCAAGCGCAAAAGCGTGCTTTCATACTGGGCTATATAACCCGTGATGATTTTTTTAGTGGTGATATTCAGGTCAAAAAGATGAGACGGCCAAACAAGTCGGAAGAAGCCGTCTATTTCGCGAAAAGTCTGTCTTTTGCCGAAGCAATTGAATTCCTGGAATAATCAGAAACAGGGAACTGACGTCAACGCACGTCGTTCCCTGTTTTTTATCTGTGTATATCGTTTTTGCTCCAAACCGGCTTTTCGTACTCGGACAGCCTGCGGGTTTGGAAAAGTTACTTGAATTTCACCGCCGTACCATAGGCCATAATCTCCGCCGCCCCCTGCATCACCGCAGCGGACGCGTATCGGACACAGACAATCGCATCTGCGCCCAGTGCCTCCGCCTCTGCAACCATACGCTTGGTTGCCAGCGCCCGGGCATCATTCATCATTTCGGTGTACGCTTTCAGCTCGCCGCCCACCAGAGTTTTAAAACTTTGCGTAATATCCCGCCCGATGTTCTTGGACTGGATGGTGCTGCCCTTGACCAGACCGACCATTTCGAGCTCTTTGCCGGCAATATACTCAGTATTGACTAAGATCATCTTCTTCACCACTCCTTATTTCCCTGATTCGTTCGACCAAAACCGCGATGCTGACCCCCGCCAGCCCCAGAGGAAGGATACCGGCCAGCACTCTGCTGATCAAAGGAATTCCCTCGATCAAAGCACAAACGAGAAAAAAGCCGATATAATACAGCACCAAAATCACTGTAATCAGAATCGGCGCAGCCATTTTCCGCCTATGCTTATGCATGGTATCCCTCCTACGCGATTTATATTTAATCATAGCATTCCGCTGTCGGTAAATCAAGCCGCCCGGTATTAAACCCATATAAATGTTTTACGGAAAAACCCGTCCATTGTACACACCGGAAAACGGCAGTCGGGTTCCCGGGGTTCAGTCCGCTGGATAATTTTCTGTAACCCCGTAAACCCGCATGAATGCATGAAAACGCCCATCCCTTACGGGATATCCGCCTGTTTTTGGTGAGCCATCGGGGATTCGAACCCCTGGACCCGGCGTTTTGCTTCGCAAACCGCCCCGTGAAACGCCTCCCCATTTACCGCCGTTCTTTCTTCTTTCCGGCGTTTCCGGCTGTCCGACGCATGGATCCCGCCGCCCCACGAAAAACAGCGCACACCCTTTCGGGTATGCGCTGTTTTTGGTGAGCCATCGGGGATTCGAACCCCGGACACCCTGATTAAAAGTCAGGTGCTCTGCCAACTGAGCTAATGGCTCGTCTTAAATACTGCCTTGCTATTATAGCCAACCGTCCTGCAATTGTCAAGTAAAACCTTACCAAAAGACAAAAAAACTTGTACGGCATCCGGTGCAGAACGGTACGCCGTACAAGTTTTCGAAAATCATTTCCCCAATATCACCCTTTGGGATACCCCATCCAGGTCCAGAAATCCGGTTTTTCGGCAAACGGATGCAGACACAGCGAGAAATGAAAATCCTTATCGGAAAAACGATATTTTTCCAGCAGATCCGGCCCGCAGCTCGCCGAACCTATCCCGGCCTGTTTATAGTCGGCGCACAGCACCGTCTTTTCGCTCGGCGGCAGCTCCCAGTCATGGCCGGCCGCGGTCAGTTCCGCCGCCGTATACGGCAGTGCGGAGAACGAAAATTCACGGGAAGAACCGACGAACAGGCCGGCGCCGTCCCGATCATAGACAGCGCCCCATTCCGTACCGCAATGGCTGCCGGTTTCCTGCGGACGAATATACGGCTGACCGTTTTCCCTGACCGGTACGATATATTGCCCCTTTGCCGCGCCGGCACCCTTATCCACATAGCTTTCCTGCGGCCCGAAGCCAAAAAACTCTGCCGTATCCATCCGGCCGTCCAGCTCCAGCTGCAGGCCAAAACGCGGCAGGCATTCGACCCATTCGCCCACGCGCACGTCACTTGCCATCGCCAGCGCGCCGTTTCCGTCCACATGCCAGCTCACCGACAGACGAACTGGACTGCGCAGCATTACTGCGGTCAGCGCCATATCCACCGCCAAACTGACGCCATCCTTTTCCCGGCGGACATCCACGGCATACACGCGCGGTACAACGCGATCCAGACCGCAGCGCTTCCAGATGTCCTTCACACGGCTGTCGTTATCGGTCGGAGCGCGCCAGACGGTAAACGACGCGGGCGCTTTCAGCAGCTCCCTCCCAGCGTAGACCAGACTATCAAAAGCCCCCGTCACCGTGTTAAACCGATAAGCAAAACGTTCCCCGTGCAAAAGGACCGTTTCTTCCGTCTCCTCCGCTTCAACACAACCGGACGATGCGCGCATCGGTGAGACAGGCACATCCGCCGGCAGGGCAAACTGCCGGAAGCCCAGCTCATCCCCCCGGCCCCACCAGGCGGTATCCTCCGGCGCGGCAAACGACAACCGGACAAAGCACCGGCCATCCTCCGGCAGCGCGTACGGCAGGCGGATTTCCTCCGCTTCGCCGGGCAGCATATCCGGAACCGCAAAATCCCCTTCGGCGGCAATCTTACCGTTCCGGGTCACCTCCCACCGGCCGAGAAGTGCGGCAGGCGAGGTGAACTGCAGACGGTTGATCAGCCGGAAGCAGCCCCGGCCGGCATCGACTTCTTCCACATCCACCGGACAGAGGATATTTTTCAGCTCAAGCAGACCGGTATGCGGGCGGCGGTCCGGCCACACCAGGCCGTCGCAGCAGAAATTATTGTCGTTGGGCCAATCGCCCCAGTCGCCGCCATAACCATACCGCGGCGGATTCTCCCCGGCATCCATCGGCACACTGTGGTCACACCATTCCCACACAAAACCGCCGCACAGCTGCGGCCGGTTCCACATCAGCCGCCAGTATTCCTGCAGATCGCCCGGACCGTTACCCATCGCATGGCAGTATTCGCAGAGCACCAGCGGCCGCTTTTCCTTCTCCTCCAAAGGGAATTCCCGCACATACTCAAGCGGCGGATACATATTGCTGACCACGTCCGCCATGCTGTTGTCACACGAGGGATTGGCGTGTACGCCCTCATAATGGGCCAGGCGTGACGGATCCCTCTCCTTGATCCAGCACAATGCATGGCGCAGCACCGGCCCATACCCGGATTCATTGCCGATCGACCAGATTACCACACTTGTGCGGTTTTTATCCCGCTCCACCAGACGGCGCTGCCGGTCGATTACCGCTTCCTCAAAAGCCGGGTCATTGGCAATCAGGTTGAAATCTCCTGCCGGCTGAACGCCGTGGCATTCCAGATCCGCTTCGGCAATCAAATACAGCCCCAGCTCATCGCACAGCTGTGGAAAGCGCGGATCGTTCGGATAGTGCGAGGTGCGCACGGCATTGATATTGTGCCGTTTCATCAGCAAAAGGTCCCGGCGCATATGTTCAACCGATACGGCATAGCCGGTATACGGATCGCTGTCGTGTCGGTTGACCCCCTTGAATTTAAGCGGTTTGCCGTTGAGCAGCACCACGCTGTCCCGGACCGTGATTTCCCGGATGCCGATTTTCTCCGCCATCCATTCGCCGTTATAGCCGATCGTGAGCGTATACAGCTGCGGCTGCTCCGCGTTCCAAAGCACCGGATTCGGCAGGAAGAAGCGCACGGCGCCGCCCTGCACCCGCCCGTCGCCGCAGGCGCTGCCGTCCGGAGCGGTCAGGCGGAAAACGCAGTCCGCGGCATCCGCGCCCTCCACTGTGCAGGAAATCTCCGCCGCACTGCCGTGCAGGCGGGTGGATACCTGGTAATCCCGCAGATGCTGCTGCGGACGGGAGAGCAGATAAACGTCGCGGAAAATGCCGGACAGGCGGATCTTATCCTGATCCTCCAAATAGGTGCCGTCACACCATTTGAGCACCAGCACCGCGATCCGGTTGACGCCCGGATGTACGAACGCGGTAACGTCAAACTCGCTTGTGGAATGCGACACCTGGCTGTAACCAACAAAGGCGCCGTTGATCCACAGATAAAAACAGGAGTCCACCCCTTCAAAAACGAGATACCGTTTCTGTGCGTCATCCTCCACCGTGAATTCCCGCCAGAAAGCCCCGGCAGGGTTATCCACCGGCACATACGGCGGATCATACGGAATTGGATAATTGACGTTGGTATAGTTGGGCCGGTCGGTTTCCGGCAGGCCGTAAAGCTGCCAGTTGCCCGGAACCAGTACTGTCCTCGCCGCCTCCAGACCGTTTTGCGGGAAGTCCTCGGGCACCAGCCCCGGACGGGCAAAAAAGCGGAACTGCCATTCGCCGGACAGCAGGGAAAAACGCGAGGAGGTTTCCCGGCGTCCGCTCTTTGCGGCATCCTCCTTATCAAAAGGGATAAAATAGGCGCGCGGTTCTTCACAGCCCACATGCAGGGCAGACAAATCTTCATGATATCCCGGCAAACGCATGATCATCATTCCTTCCTTAACAGCTGCGCAAACACCTACACCCCGATCCTTTACCGGACAATCCGGGTGGTTGTGCCCTCCCCTTCGGCTATGCATCAGTTTTAGCTCATTATAGCGGAGTCAATGGCAAAAGTCTTGCGGTAAAATTCACAAACTTCTCTGCTTTTTGCTGGCTACTATCACCGAAAAATGCCCGCCCTCTTTCTGCCGGCTTTCACTTGTGTTTGCCTGTAAACCGCGGTATGATAAATACAGCAAGGAGGGAGCGCCCTATGAAAAATACCATGCTTGCCGCTGTCTATCACGGCACCGGCGATCTGCGTCTGGAAGAACGACCGCTGCCGGTGCTGCGTGAATCACGCGACGCCATCGTGCGGGTCACCCGCTCGACCATCTGCACCAGTGACCTGCATATCCTGCACGGCGCTGTCCCCCGTGCAAAACCCGGCATCATACTGGGGCATGAGTTCGTGGGCGAAATCGTGCAGGCGGGTGACGGGCTTTCTTCACTGCGTCCCGGTGACCGGGTGGCCGCCAACTGTGAAACCTTCTGCGGCGAATGCTGGTTCTGCCGGCGCGGCTATGTCAACAACTGCGAAAAAGGCGGATGGGAGCTCGGCTGCCGGATCGACGGCTGTCAGGCGGAATATGTGCGGGTGCCGTTTGCGGACACCGGTCTGACCCGGCTGCCGGACGGCGTTTCCGATGAGGATGCGCTGTTTCTCGGCGACATTCTGTCGAGCGCCTACTGGGGGGCACAACTCGCCGAAATCCGGGCAGGCGATACCGCTGTGGTCATCGGCGCGGGACCGGTCGGCCTGTGCGCGGCACAGTGCGCACGGCTGCTCGGCGCCGGCACTGTCGTTGTTCTGGAGCCGGATGCTTTTCGCCGGCAGACCGCTCTGGAAAACCGGCTGGCGGATTTTGCGCTCACCCCCGGCGAAGACGCCGTCCGGCAGATTTTCCGTCTGACCGAAGGCCGAGGCGCGGACGCGGTCATTGAAGCCGCCGGCGCTACGGACACGTTTTCCCTCGCCTGGCAGATCGCGCGGCCGAACGCGGTGGTCGCACTCGTAGCCATGTATGAGCAGCCGCAGATACTGCCGCTGCCGGAAATGTACGGCAAAAACCTCATTTTCAAAACCGGAGGCGTGGATGCCTGCTGCTGCGGTGAACTGCTCGATCACATTGCCGCCGGTCGGCTGCACACCGGTTTCCTTATCACCCACCGTGCGCCGCTCGCTGAAATTACCGAGGGCTACCGCATCTTCGGCGGACGGCTGGATCACTGCATCAAATGGGTGGTCACTCCGTAAAAACAGAAAACGAATTTTTATTTACATCCGCCGGCAAAAATGCTATGATAAAATTGTCAATCTTAAGGTATTCCGGCGGCGCCGGGATACAAAAAGGAAGGATAAATCAGCGTATGGAACACTATTTTCATCCGGAAATCGAATGTGCCTCACGCGACCAGATCCGCGCATGGCAGGATGAGCGTCTGGTCAAAACGGTCCGCCACGTTTATGACAACGTCGCCTATTACCGCCGTCTGATGGACGAAAAGGGCGTACAGCCCGGCGACATCAAGTCGGTGGACGATCTGCATCTGCTGCCCTTTCTGACCAAGGACGACCTGCGCGATGCCTATCCTTACGGCCTGCTCGCCGCTCCGCTGCGGGACTGTGTGCGTATCCAGTCCACCAGCGGCACCACCGGCCGCCGGGTGGTCGCCTTTTACACACAGCACGATATCGATCTCTGGGAGGACTGCTGCGCGCGTGCCATCGTCGCCGCCGGTGGCACGCCGGATGACGTGGTGCATGTCTGCTATGGCTACGGCCTGTTTACCGGCGGTCCCGGTCTTAACGGCGGTTCCCACAAGCTGGGTTCGCTGACCCTGCCGATGTCCTCCGGCAACACCGAGCGTCAGATTCAGTTCATGTGCGACCTGGGTTCCACCATCCTGTGCTGCACCCCCTCTTACGCCGCTTATCTGGCCGAGTCCATCTGCGAACGCGGACTGCAGGATAAAATCAAGCTGAAGGCCGGTATCTTCGGCGCTGAAGCCTGGAGCGAGGAAATGCGCCGCGACATCGAGGAAAAACTCCACATCAAGGCATACGACATCTACGGCCTGACCGAAATTTCCGGTCCCGGCGTATCCTTTGAATGCAGCGCCCAGACCGGCATGCATATCAATGAAGACCATTTCATCGCCGAAATCATCGATCCGGTTACCGGCGAGGTGCTGCCGGACGGCGAAAAGGGTGAACTTGTATTCACCAGCATCACCAAGGAGGCTTTCCCCCTGCTGCGCTACCGCACCCGCGATATCTGTGTGCTCACCCGTGAGAAATGCTCCTGCGGGCGCACCCATGTCAAGATGTCCAAGCCGATGGGACGCAGCGACGATATGCTGATCGTCAAGGGCGTCAACGTTTTCCCGTCCCAGATCGAAACGGTGCTGCTCAATAAGGGCTATCCGGCCAACTACCAGATTATCGTCAGCCGGGAAAACAACAGCGACCGGCTCGAGGTTCAGGTCGAAATGACCCCCGAAATGTTCTCCGATGCGGTCAGCGAAATCTCCCGCCGGGAAAAGGAACTCATCGAATCGCTCAAGGCGATGCTCGGCATCTACGCCGTTGTCAAGCTGGTCGCCCCCAAGACCATCACCCGCAGCGAGGGCAAAGCGGTCCGCGTGATCGATCAGCGCCATTTGTATTGAGAAAGAGGTGTACTGCATGACGGTCAAACAGATTTCCGTATTCCTCGAAAACAAACCGGGAAAACTGGCGGCGTTTACCGAGGTTCTGCGGCAGAACAACATCAATATGCGCGCGATGTCCATCGCGGAAGCGCCGGACTTCGGCATCGCCCGCATCATTGTGGACGATTCCTACCACGCCGTATGCGTGCTCAAAGAAGCCGGATACGTCTTTTCCATCACTCCTGTGCTCGCCGTCGGCATTCCGGACGAAGCCGGCAGCCTTTTCCGCATCCTGAACATCCTGGGGGAAAACGGCATCAACGTGGAGTATACCTATGCCTTTACCAGCCGTGCAAAGGACCGCGCCTATATGATTTTCCGCGTAGCCGATAACGATAAGGCTATCGAGGTACTCTCGCAGCACAACATCCAGCTAATCTGTCAGGATGAAATGTAATTTTTTTATTTTCCAGATAAACAGTCGGAGCTGATTACCAGCTCCGACTGTTTTTATCTGTAAGGTTCCGACACCGGCCTGTGCGGCAGAATACCAAAACCGTGCATGTTTTTGTGTGTATTTTTCACATGCCGTTTCCTTTTGTCTGTGAATACATATCGCTTATCTGCGTATTTTCATTCATTATTTTTGTCGTTGCTGTCAGCAAATTCATTGCTTTTCGTCTCATTTAATGAATGCCATTCATTTTTTTGCACAAAGAGGGAGTTTTTTTAATTTTTTACGTTGAATACACATAACGACTTCCTCAAATCGAATTTAACGGTATAATGAAAAAATGTGAGGAGTGATGACGATTGGAGAGGCTTACCAAAATACGCCAAGCACGAAAGCTGACACAAAAACAGTTAGCGAAAAAGCTCAACGTTGACCAAACCACGATTAGTGCCTATGAGAAAGGACGTGGCCTGCCCAATTCCGATATGCTTATCAAGCTGAGCAAAGAACTGCATATTTCTGCCGATTATCTCATTGGATTATCGGATTTTCCGGGCATTCCCGAAATTGGTACGCCTAACTACATACCGTTTTACCGCTCGGTGCTTGATGGCATAGGGCAGGGAGAGCCGCTTGGGTATGAGGTTATTCCGATATCCGCAGTTTCCAAGGACCGGAGCTTCATCGGCATACAGATTCAGGACGATAGCATGTTCCCGCTGTATCTGCCCGGCGATATTATCCTTGTGGAAAAGAGTGCCCGCATCCGAAAGGGAATGTATGGCCTGTTTACCATCGAGCTTGACGGACACCGGGAAAATGTCCTGCGGCAATATTTCAGTACGCCTTCTGAAATTATCCTGCGGGCCACAAAAATCGATATCGAACCGCTCATCTTCACGCATGCCGAATGCAAGAGGCACTGCGTATCTCTCGTAGGACCGGTATTTCAGCTCATCCGGCGTACCGAATTGGAGTACTGAATGCAGACTTCATCCGGTACCCGGGCCTCTTCGGCAGACACTGGAAAAAAATTGCGAATAAATGCAATTTTCCACTTGACTTTTGGTTTTCCATATGTTAAATTATAAGGCGTCGTCACAAGAGGTCAATTATATGGGGGTATAGCTCAGCTGGGAGAGCGCTTGAATGGCATTCAAGAGGTCA